>VAPR01001642.1_pt1 | contig 10485 bp, 10 predicted proteins | sample 3380701 | NCBI WGS metagenome assembly VAPR01 (sample SAMN11536904, study PRJNA540576) | hot springs metagenome | isolation source: hot spring wet sediment | place: Spain: Lobios | collected 2014-01
TCCCACGCCGTGCAGACCGCCGCTTTTTTTGTACCCGCCACCGCCGAACTTACCTCCAGCGTGAAGCGTAGTAAAGATCACTTCCGGTACGGGACGTCCGGTTTTATGCATCCCTGTAGGAATTCCGCGCCCGTGGTCTTCCACGCTGACACTGCCATCCTTGTGCAGGGTGACGATGATTCGATCGTTAAAACCAGCCAGTGCTTCGTCCTTTGCATTGTCGACAATTTCCCAAAGCAGATGGTGAAGCCCTCGGCTGCCGGTGGAGCCTATGTACATGCCGGGACGCTTGCGTACGGCAATCAAGCCTTCCAGCACCTGAATATCTTCTTCTGTATAGCTTAGTGTGTCTGCTTCCTTCATTCGCTTCTCCCCTCTGTTCACAACATCCGCAATAAAGGCGAACACTTAATCGCTATTGTACCGTATCGGCAGGCATATCTTCAACGCTCCGCGAAAAAAAGAGCCTTACAGCGAGCGAATGCCAAAGTAAGTCAAGGGAAATCGGCGTATTCGGCCATCCAGTTGGACACACTATGGGAGAGACACCACATACAGCAAGGGGGAATTGCCCGTGATCAGCGCAACGAAACCGTTCGTCAAATTCCATAGATACGACCAGGAACTCGTGTCCGACATACAGGCCCTCAACTCCTCCGGCTACCACAAGGACGACATCTGGGTGATCAAATGGAACCCGGACAAAAACCACTCCAATCAGCGCGATAACTACTACAAATACAGCACCCATTTCGAAAGCGCTGTAGGTGACATCGACAGCAAGGCTCAATTCTTCGACAACGGCGGTGAAGAAATCCGCACGCGGTTGGAAAAACTCGGTTTGACCAAAGATGAAGCATCCGCACTCTTCCGGGAGCTTCAGGAAACGGATTACACCTGCCTGCTGGTCGTACGTGACCTGAAAGACAATATCATCAAAATGAACGACTGACTCGAGCACCGGGGAACCACTCCCCGGTCTTTTTGTGGCAGGCGCCAACTCTTACCAGGCGGAGTATGTGCAATAGCAGAAAAGCCACTGCTTCAGGTGCAGTGGCTTTTCCTTATTTGTCTTCCGGCTCGATCAGTTCAATGTCTTCCAGAACTTCGTTCAATTTTGCGTAAACGGCTTCCTGCTCGTTTTCCTCAAGGGGAACCAGTTCTCCGCCATCTACCTGAAACACGAAGATATCCACTTCTTCTTCCAGATCCTCTTCGTTGTCCGTCTCTTCATCGAGCGCGTTGGTCAGCGCGACGTATTCTTTTTGGTTGTGTTCAAACAGCGCGATCACTTCAAAGTCGCCAAGTGGTTCGCCGTTTTCGTCATCCAGCGTGATGATGTCGCCAAGTTCAAGATCTTTGTTGTCTGCTTCCGTCATTTTCGTTCACGTCCTTACGGGATATTTGGCTTCCATATCATCTTACTTGGTTTTGCCAAAAGAAGCAAAAATATTTCATTGACAGTCGTGTTTCTTTTACGATTTCCGCGAAACGTCCGCGATTTTTCCTTGAACCAACCGTACCCGCATATGGCCGAGGGAAACAAGCGCTTCCTCCCCGTGGATGCTGCAATCTCCGTACAACAGCGTATTGAGCAACTGACGCATGGCCTTTGGGTGCGACAGAGGCGAATCGTGTGGCTGCACTTGAAGCGAACGAAGCAATCTGGAGCGGCTGCGCAGATCAAGACCGTATTTGGCATAGTAGCGCAATTTCCACGCGAATTGGAGATCGGTACAGTTCTTCTTCAATGAATTGCACCGCCGACAGGAGATGTCCGTGTTCTCCGGTGACGAGGTATTGATTCCACGCAGTCCGTAACGGTCTCGAAACCCTCGTTGCCGCAGCTTGGTCTTGGGAATCAGGTGCTCCAGTGTGGCCTCCTGTCTGGTCAGCTCTCTGTGTTTACCCAGGCATACAGGACTGATCTCCCGGTACCGGCAGTAGGCCAACCATTCCACCTCCCTTTCCACCTGGTTGTTAGGGTGCCAAGTTCCGTGTCGCTCATTCATCGTTTCCCCGGAAGGCAGGCAAACGGATCTCAAAGGTGGTCCCCTGTTGTTCCCGGCTCTTCACCGTGATCGTGCCTCCGTGATTATGGATGATCTTGTAACTCACCATCAGCCCGAGCCCCGTACCCGTCTCTTTGGTCGTGAAAAATGGCTCGCCCAACTTGCTGATCTTTTCTTCGGGAATCCCGCAGCCCTGATCGACGATTCTTACGACTATCGTTTCGTCTTGCTCGCAGAGAACCTCTACACGTACCTGCCCCCCCTGCGGCATTGCTTCGATGGCGTTTTTCAGCAGGTTGAGAAATACCTGCTTCAACTGATTTTCTTCACAATTCACTGGTGGCAGATCAGCCTCCGCAATCGCCAGTTGAATTTCAACGCTATGCAGAATGGCATGGGTCTCGCCAAGTGCGATAATGTGCTCCAGCATAGGGCGTACATCCCGCTTTTGGTAGACTACATCCTGCGGTTTGGCCAGTACCAGGAATTCACGAATGATGTATTCAATTCGGTTCAGTTCCGATAGCATAATGGACAAGTATTCCCGCTTGTCTGTCACATGGGAGTCGAGTAGCTGGACAAAACCCTTGAGAGAGGTGAGTGGGTTACGGATCTCATGTGCGACTCCGGCGGCCAATTGGCCGATCACCGACAGCATCTCCGACTTGCGAACCATTTCCTCGGCATGTCTGCGATCGGTTGTGTCGAGCAGCATTCCAATTACGGCCGGTTTTCCTTTGTACGTCATGGTGTTCTGGATGACTTCCACGGAAATGACACTTCCGTCCTTGCGCAGCCCGCGAAACTGATGGACAATACGGGAACGGTCTCCATTCATCCTTCTGCGCTGATTCATCCGCACGACTTCCCGATCTTCAGGAATGACCAAATCCACTGCACTCATCTCAACTATTTCGGTCTGGTCGTATCCAAAAATGTCCGCCATGCGCGGATTCACATAGACGAAGCCCTTATCCTCAACGTAGGCGATGTAAACGCCGACCAACGTATTCTCCACCAGGCTGCGATAAAGCAACTCCGCTTCCTGTAGAGCCTGTTCCATTTGTTTTCGCTCCGTGATATCCGTCGTGGAACCTACGACTTCTACCACTTCCCCGTCCTTGCTCACAGGAGATAGCGTTGTAAAAAACGTGCGATCACCGATGGATGATTCATACTCCACCATTTCCCCTGTAAACGCTTTTTCAAAGTACGGCATGAGATCAGCTTCGTTGCACATCTTCAGAGCATCCTGCAGTTTGATTCCTTGCTTTTCGTGCGTGAGTCCACATTCTTTTGCCAGTTTCCCTTCCAGCATAGTCATGACGAAGTCGCCATCCTCGTTTCGCGAGTACGTAAATATCACGTTATACAGGTTTTCAACGATCCGACTCAATTCGCCGTCAAGTGCACCGTTGTGAATATTCCGTCTCTTGTGACGTAATTGGAGCAGCGTTCCAACAGACACTCCTGCCTGATCGCTAAGAGGGGAGATGGAGCCCACCATGCTGGGACCCGAAAAGTGGACACTGGTTTTCATTTTGATAGCCTGGTGATGGGAAGCTTCCAACGTGTCCGCTTCCTCGGGAAAAAATCGGACAATCGGCTGTCCGATCATATCTTCCCGTTTTACCCGAGCAATGCGCGCGGCCTGTTCGCTTGAGTCGACGACCGACAAATCATGAGCGAGAAAAAATAAGGCATCCGGGCTTTGTTGAAAAATGAATCTATACGCATTCATGTGATCCCGCAACTCCTCTTGCTACCAAACTGACATAACTCTGAATGGAATTCGTCACTCCTACCTTTATCCCTTCAACGCACAAAAAAGAAAACAACCCGCCGCATCGGCAGGTTGCCTTTCTACTACTCGTCCAGTTCTTGAAGAACCCCTTTTTCCATCAAAAAGGCTTCTTCCGCCTGAAGAATCGTGATGATTGCCTCACGCTCAACCTTCTTACCGGCATCGGCCAGGCGCTGTTCGATAAAGCTGAGCATTTCCTCGAAATCGATAATCTGAATGTCCTGATTGGTCACTTATGCTCCCTCCATTCCGGTAAACTCTCATCCATTGTACACGAACAGGCTACTTCTTCCAACTCCACCATCCACGCCGCACAGGCGTAAGCAGATACGCGCTCCACAACGTCAATACCAGACTTAACCCCAGGTAAATCAGAGAGAAAAACACCCATGGCGTCATCATAAACTGGATGGACGAACCAAGCGAATCTCCCAAAATCTCAAAGAGCACGATGACAGGGTTAAGTCCGGCAAGGATTTGCATACCGGTCAGGTCCCAGACGCTGCGGGAGGAGTAGTCCATCGGATACAGTTCGCGCAGCATTTCTCCAAGAAACACAAGCAGCAGCCCTGTACCCACCACAAAAAAGAAAGCGATTCCGTAGGCGGTGATGGTGCTGACCCCTGTCCGTTTGATCCAGGTGGAGCAGAATAGTCCGAGGGAACCGAAAAATACAATGTTTACCGCGAAAAAAAGCACCAGTGAAATCAACTGCTCGGGAGAGATACCCCCATAGAGAAAAACAAAACTGTATAGCGGCATCGAAGCCACCACGAGCAAAAAGATGAATGCAAGCGATGTGAGCAGCTTACTGATTACGATGCTGACGGGCGAAAGCTGCGTGGTTAATAGAACGTGCAGGGTTTGCCGCTCTCTTTCCCCGCTGATCGCGCCGGCAGAAAGGGCGGGAGCGATAAAGCAGATCATGCCGTACTGAATGACAGCCGTCATGATGAATAACTCGCGATTCTCACCCAGTGAGGCACTGTCAAGCGGATTAATGTAAAGGAAACCCAGCAGAATGGCACCCATCACCAGCAAGTATAACGAGAGCAGCCACACCGTTTTTTTCGTGCGAAATCTCTCCCGCATCTCCTTCACGATGAGCGGGTTGGTGAAAAAGGTCTTCATCAGTTCCCCACTCCTTCCGTAATGGCCAGGAAGACGTCTTCCAGATTTTCCTTGGAGTCGCCAAAATGGACGACCTGGATTCCCGCTTGGACCAGCATCTGGAGCAAATCTGCCTTGTCCGCCTCAGAGCCGGTGAAATGGAACCGGAAGTGGCTGTTCTTGTCGTCCAACCTCCTGACAAAGGGGGACATCTGAAGTATTTCCTGGGCTTCTTCAAACCGATTCAACGTTTTTAGCTGCATGATGGAGATTCCCCGTGAACAGACGCTTACTTCGTCCACCGCGCCGCAGGCGATTACTTTTCCTTTTTCTATGACGCCGATTTCGTCGCAAAGCTCGGCCAGCTCAGGCAAAATATGCGAGCTGATCAAAATCGTCTTCCCCATGCCGCGCAGCTGCTTGAGGATTTCCCGCATCTCAATCCGCGCCCGCGGATCAAGCCCGGACGCCGGTTCATCGAGAATCAACACATCCGGACTGTGCACCAGGCAGCGAGCAAGACCAAGCCGCTGCTTCATTCCCCGTGAGAGCGAATCGACGTAAGCGTCAGCCTTGTTGGACAGATTAACCAGTTCCAACAGATCTGCAATCAGCGATTTTCGTTTGGAAACAGGTATGTTGTAAGCCCCCGCGTAGAAATCGAGGTACTCGACCGCTGTCAGATTGTCGTACACACCGAAGAAGTCCGGCATATACCCCAGCGACTGACGGACTGCTTTCGGTTCCTTGATCACGTCATACCCGCATACGTATGCTCTTCCCTCCGTGGGCTCCAGCAGCGTGGAGAGGATCATCATGGTGGTCGACTTTCCGGCGCCGTTGGGGCCTATAAAGCCAAACACTTTTCCTTTCTGGATCTCCAGGTTTACATCAGTTAGCGCTGCCAGTTTGCCGTAGCGCTTCGTCAGGTTTTCGGTACGGATCATGACTTCTTCTCCTCTCCCTCTACTTGGAAAAACGGCGTGGGCAGAGAGATGCGTTGTTCGGACGTGTTGGTAAACCGGATCAGGATATTTCCGTCACGATTGACGTATTCGCTGACGTTCCTGCTTAACACCACGCTTTGTTCGCGCTGAAGTTCTTCCCACTTTCCGCTTTTCGCGTGGAAGATTTCCCGCTTGAACGGACGGTAGGAGCTGTGGTCCAAAGGCACCGCTACCCGGTCGATCGAATGCGGTACCTGCCCAAGTCCGAGGGCAAACGTGACACTGCCTTTCCCCAGTTCCCACAGGTTAGTGGCGCGGTTGTCAAAGAAACCTTCCGAACCAATCACGTTCACTGGCAACAGCCCGTACGGATACGTCATGTTTCCGTCCGGCGATGGCTGCAGTCGCACACTCTGGCTGACGATATTCCAGTAGTGGGACGTATTTTCCTTACGCATGCTGATAATCGGCAGTGCCTGAGTATGAATGCCTACCACTCGAATCTGGTTCGGGATGTTTCCGGCAAGCGCATTCGCTTTCAGTCGATCCAGCTGAACTTCCACGGACGGTTGGCGGTCACTAGGTCCATGAGGTTCACGAGGCAGATAGATCGCATCGATTTTAGCGTCGATTCGCTTCTCTTCGCCTTGTTTCAATGTTCCGACCGCTATCCGCTGAAGGCCCAACTCTACCGATACCTGTTCCAGATCAAATTTGGTGTTGTTTCGGACGGTTCCCTTGAGACGGTCACCTTCAACCGTAAGAGCTGTTTGAAAGCTTCCAACATCCTTCATGACACCACTGGCGGTCGCCTGCTTGATGGAAAGATAGGGCACGTTTTCAAAAGTGAGGGCTTTTCCCTCATCGTCACTGTTTTGGATGTCCCCCTGCGGACGCATCTCCCCTCTGGTAGAGGCTAATGGTACGGACAGGTATCCTTTCTGGGTAACCACCTCGTAATTGCCCCCGCTGACGGTCACGAATGAAGCGGCGGACTGTACTTCGGCCAGCTTGTCATCGAGGATGCGCATGGCGGTTACGTTGAAGCTTGTGTCTTCTTTTACCACGAGAGGTTTTCCGATCAGATAGACCCCTGCGGACAGCAGGATGGCTGTGGCCGGAATCATGCCCCAGGCCCACTCTCGCCGCTGTGCCCGTTTTAACAGCCAAAACAGGATCGGAGCAACGAACAGCAGGTACGTACACCAGATACCAATAATCCATCCGACGGAAGGCGTCTTTACTCCGGGGATAAATCTGCTCAACTGCAGCAGGCTCATGTCAACTGGGCCTCGTTCATCCCGTTTTTCGATGCTTTCCATCACGCGGTGTTTGGTGAGAACGTTTTGCCAGAGTTGACGATTGAACTGCCAGGAGGCAAGCGGTTCCGCTGTCACATCGTAGTTTGCGAACAGAAGCACACCGATTCCAACCGGTTTGGAGACGAACATCGGCAGGTCGCGGTTGTACACGGGGATACTGGAGAACGGCAGTGTCTTCTCCCCTGTATACTGGCGAAGTTCACTGAGTTCGGTGCGCGTTCCACCCTTGCCTACTTCAATTGGCAACAGGTCGCTGAACGGTTTGACGGCCTGGTCTTGGTTGGGACCTGCCGATACAATGACAATACCGCCCCTTCTCACCCACTCTTTTATCGCCGCGATCTGCTTCTCTTTTAGTTTGGCGACCTCATCGCTTCCCAGCGCGAGAATATCGAGGTTCTTGTAGATCCAGGATTCATCCGGCAGCGCATCCGTGTTCAAATGCGTCACCACAAAAGGAGGCGCCTGACCGGCTGCCGGTCCATTGATCGTCAGGAAATGGAACGCGGATTCACTGGCGTTGACAACACCGACCAGCCGTTCCCCCCTCGGTTCAAGCCGGGGAACCCGTTCAGAGACGAGCACCTTGTCGCCCTGCCAGACGCGAAACTCCATGTTGCCCATCAGCATCTCGACCGGAACGTCGAAGTTGACTCGCTTCGTCTCTCCTTTCTGGAGGGACACCTTCTGTCGCAATGCTGTTTCCTGATCTTTAGAACGGCCGTTATCCCTTGCCAGCTCTACCACACCGGCAAGCGGCTGATCTCCATTGGAAACCGTGACTTCCAGCCGTATCCAACTGTTGTATTTAACCGCTCCCTTGAGCGGCGTGTGAACGGATATATCCAATTGATCCTCTGCGTCTGCAGGTTGTACAGCCACCAGCAGGAATGCGAGAACCAACAGCCATCTCCATTTCATCAGTTTTCTCCTCTCTTCCCCATCATCTTGCCAGCGAGAACACCAGTTGTTGTTCGTCGTCTTTCTGTTGTGCCAGCAGCAGATGCTTTTTGTCGGCAGCCCAGCTGGCCCGTACGAGCTTCTCCGTGGACAAGTTCGCGACGGAAAGCAGCGTGGTTACGGGTGGCTGCACATCCAGCTTCACCTCTGCCAGCATGCCATCCCGGGTTGTGTAGGTAAGCCGATCGGCGCTCTGCCAGGATGGCCATGATCCGTTCCCAACAGCAGTGATACTGCCAGAAGCCAGTTCCAAAACCGAAATGCTGCCGTCTTTTACGAAGGCGATGTGGCTGCCGTCTGGCGACCAGTTTGGCTGGCTGCCTTCGGTCAGTTTTCGCTCCTGAAGGGAAACGGTGCTGTTCACCCAGAGCTGCTCCACGCCGTTCACCACTTTGGTAAAGACGATTTGATCATTGGCGGGCGACCAACTGGGTGAACGGAATTGTGCGTCCTTCTCTTCCTTGAGCAGGCGGCTGCTGTTGTGTACGCCCGGCTCAGTCATGTCAACCAGCCACAATCGCGAGAGGGACCCGTGTTGTTCCACGACGGCCAACTGCCTGTTGTTGTTTGCCCAGGACACGGATTGATAGGTTCCTATGACAGTGGGGAGGCCGATCTTCCCTTCTTTCCCGTCAGACTCCAGCGGTTTGGTGTGAATCTTGGCATCAGGCGAAACATATGCGATGTATGTACCGTCCGGGTTGATATCCACCTGATCTGCCGCCGAAAGCGAAGGCATCGTCAGGATCGCAGGTTCATGTACGTTCAGTGTGCTGCTCGTCCAAATCCCGAGCACGGCGGCCACCGTTAGCGCGATGGCACCGGAGAGCCACCACACGACCCGGCGCCTTCTCCTGAGTTGGGCGTGAAGCGTCACATGTTGATTGATGTCCAGCTCTTTCATACGCTGGAGCAGCCGCTCTTTCAATTCCGCTTTCAACTGATAGTTGATGGGTACCGACCGGCGCAATTGCTGTAAATGAGTGAGTAGCTGCGCGATCGTCGTATCATGCTCGTCATATGCCGGTAAACGCTTGTCTTCTCTCATCCGCGGTCTCCCCTTTCGTACATTTTTTGCAGTTGCTGCAAGGCCCGGTAGGAGATCATTTTCACGCTTGACTCGGTTTTGCCCAACACTTCCGCCACCTGGCTGATTTTCAGGTCGGCAAAATACCTGAGTGTGAGAACGTCTCGCTGGTCTTGCGTCAACAGATCAAGACGGTCCCGCAGCAGTCGAATTTCTTCATTGGTCAAGGCGTGACGCTCCGGCTGCCAGGTATCATCCGGTTCACCCCCGAGCAATTCCTCCTGATCCATCGGCAGTTCGCGATTTTTACGGACAAAATCGACGTAGGTGTTGTGGGCGATGCGGAAAATCCAGGAGGCAAACGGGCTTGTTCTACTGTATTGATGAAACTTTTCCAACGCTTTCAAAAAGACAGTCGTCGTCAAATCATCGGCGTCCCACGTGTTATGTACCCGATAGCGCAAATACCGGTTGACCCGGTCGAAGAACTCGTCATAGAGTTCTGTAAAGTCACGCGCTTCGTAATAGCCGGTACGGGACGCGGAAGCCGGTTCTGACTGTTCGATCGGCATTCCCATGTATCTTTCCTCCAGTAGCCGAAATCCGATTCGGCTTACTTCTCATCTGTCGAGCAGGGATTTGTCGGTATCTACTATCATTCGCGCGCGGTAGATTCTGACCTACTCTACTCCATTGACGGACCACTTTGGCAAAACGTCACTGGGGCATTCAAAATTTTTTTCGATAAACAAAAACACTCGTGCCTCATTGCCTGGCGAACTTTGCGTGCCGCAAGCAATAACACGAGTGTATCAGAATTTCTCCAAATAGAAAGATTTGGGAACAAAGTTTAGAACGACAATGCCTGATTCAATTCCTCGACGATATCCTCCACCGCTTCAATCCCGACCGACAGCCTCACCAGTCCCATGGTAATCCCGGTCGCTCGACGCTGTTCTTCGGTGAAGGCACGGTGAGAAGTGGTAACCGGATGAGAGACGCTCGTTTCCACCCCGGCTAGCGACGGAGCCAGCTTGACCCAACGCAGCGAACGGTAAAACTCATAAATCTTGCTTTCATCGGCGAGACAAAAGGAAACCATCGCTCCCTGCTTGTGGTGATGAAAGAAGGAAGTAGACGATTCCTCCGGATAGTAGGTCGCCTTGACCGCCGGATGACTGCGCAGGAAAGCGGCAACCTGCCTGGCGTTGTCACACTGCCGCTCCATGCGAAGCGCCAGCGTCTTCAGACCGCGTGCCGTCAACCATGCTTCAAACGGGCTGAGCGAAGCACCGTAATTGAC
>VAPR01001645.1_pt1 | contig 10471 bp, 7 predicted proteins | sample 3380701 | NCBI WGS metagenome assembly VAPR01 (sample SAMN11536904, study PRJNA540576) | hot springs metagenome | isolation source: hot spring wet sediment | place: Spain: Lobios | collected 2014-01
CTCCCACCCGGAACGGGGGATGTCGCCCTCACCGTCGCCCAGGAGCTCCCGTACGCAGAGTGGGTGGTGGTCACCACCCCGCAGCCGGCCGCGGTGGAGGTGGCTGTGCGGGCCGGCCGCATGGCTCAGAGGGTCCACCTGCGGGTGGCGGGCGTGGTCGAGAACTTCTCTTGGTATGCGCCCGACCCGGACGAGGTCCCTGCTCACCCATTCGGACAAGGTGGCGGCCAGGAAGCAGCAGCAAAGCTGGGCGTGCCCCTGCTGGCCCAGCTCCCCTTCGACCCCGCGGTCCGGGAGTGCGCGGACCGAGGAGAACCCGTGGTGTGCGCACACGAGGAGCGGGAGGTGTCCCACCGATTCCGCGCCCTCGGCCGGGCCCTCAGGCCCCCTGCGGAAGCCAACATCGGAAGGAGGTGAAGGAGGTTGTCCAAGCTGGCAGAAGCGTTTCGTTCCCACCACCGTCAACTGCGGGAGCAGCTCGAAGGCCTTGCGGCGGAGGTCTCCCGGGATCCGCAGCGGGCGGACCTGGAAGCGCTCGTCCGGTTCCTGCGGGAGGAGCTCCTGCCCCACGCCCGCGCGGAGGAGCAGCACCTGTACCCGGCCGTGGCTCCTCTGCTCAGGTCGCACGGAGACCCCACCGCCACCATGCGGCTGGACCACGCGTTCATCGAGGAGCACGCCCGGCAGATCGCCGCGGCGGCGGCGGAATCCCGCCGCGGTGGGTTCACCTGGCCGGAGCAGTTGCGCCGGGAGGTCCTGGGCCTGCTGGCCCTGTTCCGGGCACACCTGGACAAGGAAGAGCAGGTGTACCTGCCCCTCGTGGAGGCCCACCTTCCCGAGGCACAGCAGGACGCCCTGCTGCAGGCCATGCACGGCGAAACACTCCACCCTCCGGACGGATACCCCTCCGTCCTGGACGTGCGGCGGCTGCCGCCGCCGCAGCGGCACCCGTTGATCTTCCGCACCTTCAACGCCCTCCGCCCGGGTGAGGCCTTCGAGCTCGTGAACGACCACGACCCCAAGCCCCTGTACTACCAGTTCGCCGCGGAACTGCCCGGGCAGTTCACGTGGGAGTACGTGGAGCAGGGGCCGGAGGTGTGGAGGGTGCGGATCGGGAAACCGGCGTCGAGCGGATGAGCAGGGCGGTTGCGCACCAAGGTAGGCCGGCGTGGCGAACACGGCAAGCCGACGCGTGACCCGGATCCCGTTGCTCCTGGCCGGGGGACTCTCGCTGTTGAGCGGCATGTGGGTGGGTCTACGGAGGGCAGGCTGGGATCTCCCCATGTTCCCCGGGATCGCGCCCGCCGACCACGCGGCCTTGATGGTGAGCGGTTTTCTCGGGACCCTGATCGCCCTGGAGCGTGCCGTGGCCCTGCGGATGCCGTGGACCTTCCTTGCGCCGGCGCTCTCGGGGCTTGCGGGCATCGGGATCCTCCTGGGCTTCCCCCGCGCGATGCCTGCACTGCTGTTTGCCCTCTCCGGCGGGCTGTCGGTGCTCGGGTATCTGCACGTCCTCCGGTTGCAGCCCGCCCCCTTCACCCTGGCCATGAGCGCGGGAGCCGCGGCGTGGTTGCTGGGGACCCTCGCCTGGGGTGTCGGCTTGCCCGCGGCCACCTGGGTGACCGGTTGGGCCGCCTTCCTCGTGCTCACCATCGTGGGCGAGCGGCTGGAGCTCAGCCGGCTGGCGCGCATTCCCCGGACCGCGTGGACGCTGTTCGCCGGTACCGCGGCCGTCCACGGGCTGGCCGTGCTCCTCTCGTTGGTGGAACCCGTACAGGGGCTTCGCCTGTCGGGCCTCGCGTGCGTGGCGTGGGCCCTGTGGCTTGCCCGCTACGACGTGGCGCGGCGCACGGTCCGGACCCCAGGGCTGCCCCGCTTTGCCGCGGTGGCCTTGCTGTTGGGCTACGGGTGGCTGCTGGTGGCCGGGTTCCTGTGGCTCACGAGCACCGGCATCCCGGCAGGCTTGCGCTACGACGCGGAGATGCACACCCTGTTTTTGGGCTTCGTGTTCTCCATGGTGTTTGCCCACGCCCCCGTCATCTGGCCCTCGGTGCTCGGCGGGGAGGTGCGGTTTTCGCGTCGCTTCTACCTCCACCTGGCCCTCCTGCATCTCTCCGTCCTGCTCCGGGTGCTCTCCGACCTCGCAACTTGGGAGCCGGGCCGCCGGTGGGCCGTAGTGCTGAACACCCTGGCGATCCTGGCGTTCTTGGCGAACACCGCCTGGAGTACGCGACCGACCCGGGCCTGAGGCGTCTACCGCCACCGACCCTCCCGGAGCTTGCGCACCACCTCCCCGTGGTCCTCCTCCGTGGGTGGAGGGCTCACCACCACGACCAGGACCATGGGTGTGCGCGCCTGGAAGCCGCGCTCCCGCCCCGCCGGCACGACCACCACGTTGCCTGGGCCTACCTCCGTCTCCGAAGCTCCCGCCGCGCAGATCCCCTCTCCCTCAAGGACCACTCCGACGAGGTCTACCGCCGGGGCGTGGACGGGGAGAAACTGACCTCGCCGCAGGCAGACCAGGAGGACCCGCAGTCGAGTCGTCGCCGCGATCGGGACGGCCGCGAACTCCTCCGGCTGAAACCGGGCGTGTTCCCGGTAGGCCACCACCACGGGTTCACCGTTGTCGGCCACGGGTCTCCTCCCGCTGCCCGACAAGGTGTCGGCGAAGGGCGAAACGCTTGACCTCCAGGATGGCCCCGGCCACGTCGATCCCTCGCGGGCACGCTTGGGTGCAGTTCTGGATGGTCCGGCAGCTCCACACGCCCCCCCAGCCGGTCCAGCTGCGCGAGCCGCTCTGCCGCGGCCCGATCCCGGCTGTCGAACAGGAACCGGTGGGCGGCCACGATGGCGGCAGGCCCCACGAAGGCACGGTTGCCCCAGAAGATGGGACAGCTGGACGTGCACGCGGCACACAGGATGCACTTCGTCGTCTCCTCGTACCGGGCCCGTTCTTCCGGCGTCTGCAGCCGCTCCCGCTCCGGCGGCGGCTCCCGGTTAACGAAATACGGCATCACGGACCGGTACTGTGCGAAGAACGGCTCCAAATCCACCACGAGATCCTTGACCACCCGGAACGCGACCAGCGGCGCCACCGTGATATGGCCTCCTAGGTTGCGGACCAGCGTCTGGCAGGCCAGGCGGTTGCGGCCGTTGATGAGCATGGCGTCGCTGCCGCGCATGCCGTGGCCGCAGGAACTCCGGAAAACGAGGGTACCATCGTACCGCTCCCGCACCCTCCGGAGAAGGTCCAGCACTCGGTCGAAGGGACCGGCCTCCAGCTCGTAGTGGGCCCACCACGAGCGCACGGCCCGCTCCGGGTTGAACCGCCGTACCCGCAGCTGGACTCTCACACCCCCACCGCCTCCTGGCCGCCCGTCGTACCTGCAGAGCCGGCCTGACGTAGGAGGAACCGGTACGTGCGCCACAGGATTCGGTACCGGCCCACCACCCGCTGATCCAGCACCTCGTATCCGTTCTGCCGGGCCCACGCGGGAAGCTCCCACCAGGAGATGGGGTCGGTGCTCAGGAGCTCCAACACTTCACCCGGCCCCAGGGCCTCCAGGGTCCTGTGCACATGCACGAACCCCGCGCACGGCTTGCCCCGGTTGTCCAGCGTCCGGGCGACAGGCACCTTCACCGCAAGGTCCCGCAGGTCGCACATCCCCCGCACGGGCGAGCAGGCCCGCCACAGAGGGCAGGTGACGAAAATCACCATCAGCGCCGCCAGCGCGCCCGCCTTGAGGAGCACCAGTTGTCCGATGCTCGTGCTGGCCAACCTTACAAGGCTACCTCCCGCGTACGGAACGGCCTGCAGCACCCCCGTCAGGGCGAGCATGGGGAGCGCTGCCCGCACCGTCCACCGAAACCGCTCGAGCTGCCGCGCCGCCGCCACCACCACGGGCACACAGGGGTCTTCTCGCGCCGCGGGGATCGCCACCGCCAGGTTCCAGGCCGCTCCCCCCAGCCACAGCCCGAACGCCGTTACGTGCGCAGCCCGCAGGGCCGATGCCCACGGGTTCCCCGGCGCCTGAAGGGCCGCGTCCAGGATCCCCGCGGTTGCCAGAAGACCCATCGAGGCCGCGAACAGGACCCAGCGCCGCGGGTCGTTCCACGTTTTCACTCGGTGCCGCGGGCAGGACCCCAGGGAGGCGGCGATCCCCACCACCACGGTCAGGAACGCTCCGTGGACGGCAACCGGAACTCCCACACCGCGGCGCACGAAGAACCACAGGTGCGGTGCGCCCGCGGCCAAGCCCAGGGCACCCGCGGCCAGCACCCTCGTGTAGAGCTCCACCTCTCGGCGGCAGAACCGCTCCACGTGCTGTGGGTTTCCCGCCTCAGGCTCCTCCCGCACGAAGGCCGCCCACCACAGGCTACTGCCCGCCACCACCCCCGCAGCCACGAGATACGCCCACCGCAACAAGCTGAAGGGGAAAGCCGCTCCGTGGGTGCGCGTGGTAATGGCCACGCCCGCCAGGGAGACCCCGAGGAGGAGCGCGAACGCCACCTTCGGCAGGAAGTGGCGGCCCACCACGCCCTGGCGCACCTCGACCACGGCGCTTAGCTCCTGGCTGCTGACCACGGACGCTGCCATGGCAGCTCAAAATCTACTCCACGCAGCACCCGCGGTCTTTGCGCGCCCGCAAACAACCTTTCGCCCAGCAGGACGTCTCCTCAGCAGTGACGAAGATTTTTGCGTGCGCCTCAGCCTCCGGCAGGCCAACGTGCTCCTTCTCGGCACCGTGGCGGTGAGCGCCCTCGTGCTCCTGTGGGGGACGGTGCAGACCTACCGGCACCTGCCACCGCTCCCTCGAGCCTTCGTCGCACCGGACGGGGCAATACTCTTCTCGGCCTCGGACGTTCGGGCTGGCCAGCAGGTCTTCCAGCGCCGGAACCTCATGGGCTTCGGGACTCTGTTCGGGAACGGGAGCTACTTCGGCCCGGACTTCGGGGCGGAGTACCTGGCCTTCGTGCGGGACCACCTGGCCGAGGAGGTATCCCGGGAAAGGCTGGGACGCCCCCTTTCGGCCGTGGCCGGCCCAGACCGCGAACGAGTCCTGCTTGAGGTGCGCGCGACCCTGCGACAGGCCCACCTCGTGGGCGACCGAGTTGTGCTGCCCGCCGCGTGGGCCAGGGCCCACCGCGCGTTCGTTGCCTTCTCCCACCAGCGCTTCGTGGAGGGTGACCGCGCCCTCGGTCTGCCAGCCCGCACCCTGAGCCCGTCCGAGGTGGAGCCCCTTTCGGCCTTCTTCGCATGGGCCGCGTGGGTCTCCCTGACTCCCCGTCCGGGGACGGACGGCTCCTACACCAACAACTTCCCACCCATCCCAGCGCTCGGCCTCGTCCCGACCTCGCAGACGGTCCTGTGGACTGCGTGGTCCGTGGGGTGGTTCCTGGCGCTCGCCCTCCTGGTCGTCCTGGCCTTCGGCGCTATCCACCTGGAGCCCCTCCCAGCCCTCCCCCCCGTGGAGGAGCGGGCGCAAGCGCCGCCCGGGTTTCTCGCCCGCACGAGCCTCCTGTTGTCGTCCGTTTGCTTTCTCGTCTTTTTCCTCCAGACGCTGGCGGGCGGCTACCTCGCCAATGCGTACGCGTCCCGGGAGGACTTCTACGGACTCTTCTCGCGCCTCGGGCTGGAGCGCATGGCCGTCCTCCCCTTCCAGGCCGTGCGCTCCGCCCATACGGCGATGGCCGTGGTGTGGGTGGTGGGGCTGTGGATGTCCGCCGGCCTGTACGTGGCCCTGCTGCTGGGAGGTCGCGAGCGGTCCTGGCACCGGCCCGCGGCCTACGCCTCCGTGGCCATCCTCGCGATCTCGGTCGCCGGGACGCTCCTGGGCGTCTACGCGGGTGTACAGGGGTGGGTTCAGTCGCCCCTCGTAGCCAGCGAAGGGACGGAGTACCTGGAGATGGGCCGGCTGTGGCGGGTCGGGATCGCCGCAGGGTTCACCCTGTGGGTGGTGATCCTCGCCTCCGCCCTCTGGAGGGCCGCGGTGCGGTGGCGGCCCCTCCTACGGGTGCTCGTGTGGAACGGAGCCGGTATCACCGCGGCGTTCTACGCGAGCTTTGCGTACCGGCCCACGAGCCACTGGGTGGTGGTAGACTTTTGGAGGTGGTGGGTGGTTCACCACTGGGTCGAGGGGATCTTCGCCTTCTTCCAGATCCTCGTGCTCGGGTGGTTCTTCGCAGGGCTGGGACTCGTCAGCCGTGAGGACGTGACGAAGAGCCTGTACCTGGAGGGAGCGCTCGTCCTCCTCGCGGGCTTTCTCGCCATCGGGCACCACTTCTGGTGGGTCGGCGAGCCGCCCCTATGGCTCGGGGTCGGAAGCGTGTTCAGCACCCTGGAGGTGCTCCCCCTCTTCCTCCTGCTGGGCGCCGCCCTGCGGGCGTGGCGGCGCGGGATCCACGTTCCGACCTCCCTCCGCTGGCCCCTGCGATTCTTCGTGGCGAGCGCCCTCTGGCAGTTCGTGGGCTCCGGGATCCTGGGCCTGCTCATCAACCTGCCCGTGGTGAACTACTACGAGCACGGGACCTTCCTCACGGTGGCCCACGGCCACGCCTCGTTCCTGGGCGCCTTCGGCTTCGTGGCCGTGGGCATGGGATTGTACGCCCTGCGGCACGCCTGGCCGGAGGGGTGGGACGACCGCACACCCGGGGCGGCCTTCTGGGCCCTCAATCTGGGGCTGTTCCTCATGGTGTTCCTCAGCGTGACGCCCGTGGGCGTCCTCCAGCTCCGGGAGGCTGTCCAGGTGGACTACGCCGCGGCCCGGGCCCTCACCTTCTACGAGCGGCCCGACGTCCGCCTCTTCAACAAGCTGCGTCTCCCGGGGGACGCCCTGGTGATCCTGGGAAGCGCACTGCTGGCCGCAGAGGTGCTCCCGAAGGTCTGGAGGCTGTTGCGGCCGCCGCGCCCGACTGCCTGAGCTCCCGTCGGCCACGGTTCGGCCGGTCTCTCCGCTGCTTGCTCCAGGGTATGCTAGCTTCGAACGGCGGGACCACTCTGCGGCTCTGGGCGGCCGCGCGCTGCGGGAGGCGGCGTTGCCCTCGGGCGTTCTGGTGGTGGCCGTGGTGCGCGACGGGGAGGTCATCTTTCCCAAGGCGGATACCGTGCTACAGGCGGGGACCGCCTTACGGTGCTCCTCGACCCCGAAGACCCGGCCGCCTGGCAGCGCTGGTGGGAACGGCTTGGGCCCTCTGCCGGCGCGGTGTGAGCTGCCCGCGGCAGGAAGACGGTCCACTCCCCCCGAACCAAAGCGGCGCTGACCGCCGGGGCGTGTTCGGGAGGTACCCATGGACGCGCGCTCTGAGCTCTACTGGCTGGCCGACCGGCTCGAACGGACCTACCGGGAGGGGAACTGGGCGGGCAGAGGGCTGGCCGCGGCCCTGGAAGGTGTGACCGTCCTGGAGGCGCACTGGAGGCCGGTCACCGGCCAGCGCACCATCGCGGAGCTGGTCGCCCACGTGGCGTACTGGTGCCGGTGGACCGCCCACCACCTGCACCCGGACCGCTACCCGCACCCTGGATCGGACTGGCCCGAGGTCCCTCCCACCGCGGCGGCATGGGAGGAAGTCGGCCGGCAGGTGGAGCAGGCCCATCGGGACTGCGCGGAGGCCATCCGCGCTTCGGACCCCCGCATCCTCGACGCTCCAGCGCCGGAGAACTCGGTCACGTGGCGGGAGGCACTGGTAGACCTTGCCACCCACACCTCCTACCACGCGTCCCAGATCTTCGTCCTCCGCCGTTGGTACGCGACCCAGGAGATCGCCGTCTAGTTCGGGAGACAGTCGGCGGACCGCCCGTGCCTCCTTCGTCCTATACCTCCTATACCTCCGGCCCCTCCGGTCCCGCACCGGCAGCCGATGGGGCTCTCTCCTATGCCGGCCTGCATCCCGCCGAGGTGTTCTCCAGGCTGCACTCGCGGCCCGAAGGCCTCCGCGCGGACGAAGCGGAGCAGCGCCTAGCACAGTATGGCGCGAACCTCCTACCCGAGGTCCGGGGTCCATCCCTGGCGAGGTCGTTCGTCGAACAGTTCACCCACCTCATGGCGGTGCTCCTGTGGGTCGCGGGGCTCATCGCCTTGGGGGCGCGGCTTCCCCAGCTCGGCCTGGCCATCTGGCTCGTCAACGTGGTCAACGGCCTGTTCAGCTTCTGGCAGGAGTACAGGGCCGAACGGTCCCTGGAAGCCCTGCGCCGCCTCCTGCCTCAGGAAGCCCGGGTGCTGCGAGACGGCGTGGAAACTCGGATCCCGGCGGAGTCCCTGGTCCCCGGAGACGTTCTCCTGCTGCAGGAGGGAGACCGCATCTCTGCGGACGCTCGCGTGATCTGGTCCCAGGAACTCCGCGTGGACCAGTCCACCCTTACCGGGGAGTCTCGCCCGGTCCGGAAGACGGCAGACGCGGTCGTGCCGGGCGACCTGGAGCCCGCCGACGTCCCGAACCTGGTGTTCGCGGGGACCACCGTGGTTATGGGCAGAGGCCGCGCTGTGGTGGTGGCCACGGGTCCCTCCACGGAGTTCGCCCGCATCGCCCGTCTTACGCAGCTGGTCCCCCGGGCTCTCAGCCCCCTCCAGCAGGAAGTGGCGCACCTCACCCGCGTGATCGCCCTGGTGGCCGTCGCGGTGGGCCTGTTCTTCTTCGGACTGGCTGCCACCCTCACAGACCTAGACTTGGCCCGCGCGGCTGTTTTCACCCTCGGCATGATCGTGGCGTTCGTCCCGGAGGGCCTGCTCCCCACCGTCACCCTCGCCCTGGCCATGGGTGTCCAGCGCATGGCGGCTCGCAACGCCTTGGTCCGCCGCCTCTCCGCGGTGGAGACCCTCGGCTGCACCACGGTGATCTGTACGGATAAGACCGGAACCCTCACGCAGAACGAAATGACAGTCACCCACCTCTGGCATGCCGGGCGTCTCTACACGGTGACCGGCGTCGGCTACGAACCCCAAGGAGCGTTGGTAGCAGAGGACGGTCCCCTCTCCCACCTTCCCGAAGGCCTCCGCCTGCTCGCCCTCGCGTCCGGCCTGTGCACCAACGCACGTCTCGTCCCACCGGACGCGCGCGAACCCCGTTGGCGGGTGGTCGGGGACCCTACCGAGGGCGCGCTACGCGTGCTCGCCGCCAAGGCCGGCATCGACCTACGCCGCGAAGAGGAACGGCTGCCTCGCATCTTGGAGTTCCCCTTCGACTCCCGGCGGAAGCGCATGACCACCGTGCACCAGGACCACTTGGGGCTCGTGGCACTCACGAAGGGTGCCCCCCGGGAGCTGCTCTCCCTGTGCACCCAGATCCAGCTGGGCAGCGCCCCCGCACCCCTCGACGACCGCTGGCGCAACCACATCCTTGCCGCCCTCGACGACCTAGCCCGCTCGGGCCTTCGGGTCCTGGCGGTGGCCATGCGATCCCTCCCCTTAGAGGCCCGCCCGCAAGACCCGGCGGAGGTGGAGTGCGACCTCACCTTCTTGGGGCTGCTGGGCCTCACGGACCCGCCGCGGCCCGAGGTAGCCGAAGCCATCGCCCGGTGCCACCGCGCCGGGATCCGTGTCATCATGATCACCGGAGACTACGGGTTGACGGCGGAGAGTGTGGCCCGGCGCATCGGGCTCCTGCGAGGTCCCGCCCGCGTGGTCACCGGCAGCGAGCTGGAGACCATGGACGACCGTACCCTCGCCCAGCTGCTGTCGGACGAGGTCTTGTTCGCGAGGGCGACCCCTGAGCACAAGCTCCGCATCGTCTCGGCCCTCCAGGCCCTGGGGCATGTGGTGGCGGTAACGGGCGATGGAGTGAACGACGCTCCCGCCCTCCGAAAAGCGCACATCGGGATCGCCATGGGCAAGGCGGGCACGGACGTCGCCCGCGAGGCAGCAGATGTGGTCCTCCTGGACGACAACTTCGCGTCCATCGCGGCCGCGGTGGAGGAGGGCCGCGCGGTCTTTTCAAATATCAAGAAGTTCACCACCTACATCTTCACCAGCAACACCCCCGAGGCGGTGCCCTTTATCCTCTTTGCCCTGAGCGGCGGGCGCATTCCCCTGGCCCTGGACGTGATGCACATCCTGAGCGTGGACCTCGGGACCGACCTGCTGCCGGCGCTTGCGCTCGGCGCGGAGCCTCCGGAGCCGGGCACCATGGACCGGCCCCCGCGCCGTCCGGACGAACACGTGGTCACTCCCTCACTGCTCGCCCGGGCCTACCTGTGGCTGGGCCTTCTCCAGAGCGCTGCGGTCATGGCGGCCTTTTACGGCCACTACTGGACGCGCGGGTACTGGGGTCGCTGGCTGGACCTCCCCTCTTCTGGCCCGATCTACCGCGCGGCCACGGCCATGGCCCTGGCCACGGTGGTGGCCACCCAGATCGGCAACGCCTTCGCCCAACGTACGGAGGTCGTGTCCGTGTTCCGGATCGGCCTGTGGTCGAACCGCCTCCTCCTCCTCGGGATCGCGGTAGAGGTCGTCCTGCTGCTCGCCATCGTGTACCTCCC
>VAPR01003955.1_pt1 | contig 10470 bp, 11 predicted proteins | sample 3380701 | NCBI WGS metagenome assembly VAPR01 (sample SAMN11536904, study PRJNA540576) | hot springs metagenome | isolation source: hot spring wet sediment | place: Spain: Lobios | collected 2014-01
GCCGATGAAAGCCGCGAGCATCGAGAGCGGGATGACGGCCGCGACGACGATGGCCGCGCGCAGATCGTGCAGAAAGAGGAAGAGCACGAGGATGACCAGAAGCCCACCCTTGATCAGATTCGTGGCGACCGTGCGTGTGGTGCGGCGGATCAACTCCGTCTGATCGTAGAAGGGGACGATGCGGACGCCCGGGGGCAGTGTCCGCTCGATCTCGCGAATCCGCTCTTTGATCCGCTCGATGACGCGTTTGGCGTTCTCCCCCTTGGTCATGATCACCATGCCAGAGACGACCTCGCCGCGTCCGTTTTTGGTCACGGCTCCGTGACGCAGCGCCGGTCCCACGGTCACCGTCGCCACATCGGCGACGCGCACGGGCACGCCCGCTTTAGCCGTGATGATCACCTGGCGCAAATCCTCCTCCGAGCGCAAGCGTCCCAATCCGCGAATGACATAGGCCTCGGCGCCGCGCTCGACATATCCCCCACCGAAGTTCGCATTGCTGCGCGCGATGGCTTCCTCCACATCACGGAGCGTCAGGTTATAGGCGAGCAGGCGTTCCGGATCCACCAGGACGTGGTACTGTCGAATGAATCCCCCCCAGGAGTTGACCTCGCTGACGCCGGGGATGGTGCGAAGCTGTGGCCGAATCACCCAGTCGTGGAGCGTCTTCAGCTCCATGAGGCTATACCCCGCGCCTTCGACCGTGTATTGGTAGATCTCGCCGAAAGCCGTCGCCACAGGGCCGAGCGTGGGCTCCACCCCTTCGGGGAGTCGCGCTTTGACCTCCTGCAGGCGTTCGGCCACGCGCTGTCGCGCGAAGTAGATGTCCACGCCGTCTTCGAAGATGATCGTCACGATGGAGAGGCCGAACTTCGAGATCGAGCGGACCTGCTCCGTGCGCGGAATCCCCATCATGGCGCTCTCGATGGGAAAGGTCACCAATTGTTCGACCTCGGCCGGCGCCAGGCCCGGGGCTTCCGTCACGACATTGACCTGAATGTTGGTCAGATCCGGGAAGGCCTCAATGGGTAAGGTGCTGAGCGCCCAGAGGCCGATTCCCGACATAAGCAGCGTCAGGGCCAGAACGAGCACGCGTTGCTCTAAGGAGAAGCGAATGAGCGCCTGGATCATCGTCGGCGTCTCCGTGGCTCATCGCGTGGTAGCGCTACTCCTGGATTGCGCCCTTGAGCAGTTCGGACTTCAGCAGGAAGCTCCCGCGCGCGACGATGCGTTCGCCTTCGCGAAGGCCGGCCGTCACCTCGACCCATTCCCCTTCGGACGTGAGGGCGGAGAGCCCCAGCTGAACGCTTCGCTTTTCAAACCGACCCGGCGCGCGCTCGACGAAGACGACGAATTCTCCGCCGATCTCCTGTACGGCCTCGCGAGGGATGACCACCCGCGGCGGGGTCTCCCCCAGTGTGATGGTGATCGTCGCATACATCTCCGGGCGCAAGCGTTCGTACCGATTCTGGACGAGGCAGCGCACCTGAACGGTGCGTGTTTGTGGATCGAGCGATTCTCCGATGTAGGTGACGCGACCTGCGAAGCGTTGGTCGGCGAAGGCGGCGACGGTGATTGAGACTGGCTGGCCGGGGCGAATGCGGGCAGCCTGAGGCTCAGGGACCTGCGCGATCACCCAGAGCGTCGAGAGGTCCGCGATCGTCATCAGATCGGTCGAAGGCGTCACGACCGTCCCCACCGTCACGCGCCGCTCCAGCACGACGCCTGCGATCGGCGCGCGAATGATGACCTCATCGCTCATCTCCGGCCATGCCCCGAGATGATGGAGGAACTCTTCGGTACGGCGCAATTCGGCGCGCGCTTGCTCCAGTTCCGCCTCGGCCGCCGTGAGATCGGCAGCAGCCCGAAGGTGCTCACGGCGTGAGATCGCCTTGGCCTCCAGCAACCGATTCGCGCGTTCCAGCTCGGCGGCGGCATAGGCGCGCGCTTTCTCGGCGCGCGCGACGGCCGCTCGTGCCTTCTCGTAATCGCTGCGGGCGGCGGCCAGCTCATGGCTGTGAATGGCGACAAGGGGTTGTCCGGCCCTCACGCGATCCCCGACCGTCGCCAGAACGCGCGTGACGCGCCCCTCGACGGGAGAGCCAACGCGTACGGCGCGATCCTCATTGACCTGCACGCGCCCGGTCACGCGAAGCTCCTGCGGCAGGGGGCGTCGCGCGACCGCGATGAGGTGGATCTCGCCCCGAGCCAGGGCCTCCGCCGAGAGGGCGATGAGGGAGGGCGCAGCGGCGGCGTCCGAGCGTGTGCTCAGCACGGGCGTTGCCGATGCTGCCTCCCGCTTCGAGGAGCGGAGGAGATACTGCGCAGCGAGCCCCAGGGCGAGGCTCACCACGATGATGAGAAGGAGGAGCCAGCGAGGGCTCAATCCTCGCACGGGACGTAACACGAGATGTGCGCGCTTCATGTTCGGCATCCCCTCATGGCCATGGACTCGCCCCCGTCGTCGGGGACGTCGGCGTGGACTCCTGGCGCGGCAGGTGGTCTAATCCGGCCGCTTGTTCCAACTCGTGCACGGCTCGGCGGTAATTGAAGAGGGCTTGCAGGTACAGCTCGCGAGCTGACGCGTGCGCGCGTTGGGCTTCGAGCCAAATGAGCAAATCGGCTGCGCCTTCACGATAAGCGGCCAGAGCGACGGCGCGCGCCTCCTCGGCGCGATGCAGGAATTCGCGGCGCAACCCCTCGACCTGCTCGGCGGCGATCTCCACGGCGCGGCGCGCGGTCGCGAGTTCGGCCAAGATCTCCGCGCGCACCAGACGCCATTGAGCCTCGGCCCACTGTCGCTCGGCATCCGCCCGCTCGATCTCCCCGCGGTGGCGATTGAAGATCGGCAACGGCACGCTCACCGCTCCATAGAACGTATTGTCCGGGCCATTGCGCTTGTATCCGAACGAGGCCACGATATCCGGCTTGGCGCGCGCGCGCTCCAGCTCCCACACCGCGCGCGCCCGCTCGACGGCCGCCCGCGCTCGCACCGCATCGGGGCGCTCCAGCGCCGCGCGTTCAAGCTCCTCACGGACGAGGCGCACCGGCTCGAACCTCAACTCCTCTCGCACCTCGAAGGAGTGATCGAGCGAAGAGGCCCCCATGGCGCGAAGGAGGGCGATCTTCGCCCGCTCATAGTCGAGCTGCGCCTGTCGCATCGCGAACTCCGCTCGCTGTGCTTCCAGGCGCACTTTGATCAGATCTCCCTCGGCCGTATAGCCTTCGGCGACGCGCACTTCGTTATACCGCACGACTTGGCGGAAGGTTTCAAGGTTTTCGCGCGCCAGCTCAAGGCGGGCGCGTTCGAGCAACACCCGCTCGTAGGCGAGCTTCACCTCGGCGATGACCTCTCGTTCGACGTCTCGCTGGTGGGTGGACACGCGTCTGTTGAACGAGGTGATTCACGAGAACCCTCGGTGGTTCTCCGACCTGAAGCGGGTGCAGTTGCTGCAGCTCCGGGCCCGATGAGGGAACCGGAAGGTCGAGATGTAGAAGTGCAGGGGCATGGAACCAGCAGAGAACCAAGCGGCCAGCCATGGTGGCGGAGCGTGTGGTCCCTGGTCAGGGGGCTCCGGGGGTGGAAGCTGGCGCAGCAGGCTGCGGACGCGGAGGCGTAGAGGTGGGCGCCGGACAGCGGATTCAGATGAACGCCAGCGTGGTGGGCGGAGGGTTGCTGTTGGTGCTGGCCGGCGTGGCTTTCTGGGGTGCCCACGGAGGCACGCCGGCGGTGTGGCTGTTCCCGCGGCTGGCGGCCGGGGGGATGGCGGTGGCGGGGATCCTCCTGGTGGAAGAGGGGATCCGGCGTCCGGACCGGGTGGTGGTGTGGGCCAGCTGGCAGGAGGCGCGGGATGTGCTGGCCTTCACCCTGGCCGCGGTGGCGTACGCGGCCCTCATGCCGTGGCTGGGGTTCTGGCTGGCCACGGCCCTGATGGTGGCAGGGGCGGCGTATGCCCTGCAGGTGCGGCGTGACGTCCGGAGGCTGGCGAAGTGGCTGGGAGTCGGCTTAGCCCTCGGCCTGGGGTTCGACGCCCTGTTCGTGGGGGTGCTCGGCGTGCCCCTCCCTGGCGGCGCGCTGTGGGGCGGGGCCCTGTGGAGGCCGTGGTTGCCGTAGGTTTCACGCCGCGAGGAGGTGAAGGGTGAGCACGTTCGCCATCGTGGACTCGGAGAAGGTCGGCAAGGACGTCACCTACGAGCCTCCGCTGGTCATCGCCTTCGGGGTGGACAAGCACAGTGTGGGGTCCAGGACCATCACCATGGGCCGGACCATCGTGCCGCCCGGCGGCCGCAACCCGGCCCACTACCATACCTGCGAGGCGGCCTTCTTCGTCCGCAAGGGACGCCTGCGCCTGTACATCGGGGAGCAGCGCCAGGAGTTCATCGTGGAGGAGAACCAGTTCGTGTTCGTGCCGCCGGGGGTCATCCACGGTCTGGAGAACCTGAGCACCACCGACACCGCGGAGCTGATCTTCACCTACGGGAACTGTCCCAGCAAGGAGGACGCGGGCACCACGTTCGTGGAGAAGCCCTGGCAGGAACCCACGAAGGTATAGGAGGGCGGAGGATGCCGTTCTACCGGTTCGAGGAGCTGCAGCAGGAGACCATCTCGCCCCACTACTCCACCGCCTTCGGAGGTACGGTGCGGCGGGTGGCCGCGCGGCTGGAGGAGTTCGCGGAGCGGCTGCGGCGCATGCGCGGACAGCGGCCGGACTCCGACCGGGAGGCGGAGGAGGAGCGGAACCGGGAGGCGGAAGGCCCGCGCGCGTAGCCGGCCGTTCACCGGCCGGTTACACCCGGCCGGAATACTGGAGACCGATGGCGTGGGCCCTGCTGGCCCTCCTGGCGGTGCAGGCGGCCGCACCCGTGGCCGGACCGGCGCCGTGCGTGCCCACGGCTCCCGACGCCCTGGGCCCCTTCTACCGCCCCGGGGCGCCTGTGCGGACGTCCGTGGGACGCGGTTACCTCCTCACCGGGCGAGTCCTGGGGGCTCCCACCTGCGAGCCCGTCCCAGGCGCCCGGCTGGAGTTCTGGCCGGCGGGGCCGGACGGCCGGTACGGGGACGCCTACCGGGCGACCGTGGTGGCGGATCCCTCGGGCGCCTACCGGTTCGAAAGCCACTTCCCGCCCGCGTACGCGGGCCGGCCTCCCCACATCCACGTGCGGGTGTCCGCCCCGGGCTACCGGGTCCTGGTGACCCAGCACTACCCGCGCGTGGGCTCCACACAAGCCCGGTTCGACCTGGTGCTCGAACCTGAAACCTGACCTGCAGGAGGTGGGTATGAGGAGAGCAGTCCCCTCGTTGGTGGCCGCGTGCATCCTCGCGGGGATGCTGGCGCACGCCCTGGCGGCGCAGGATCCCGGACTGGAGCGCTACGTGGTGGTGCCTGCGGAGTCCGAAGCCCGCTACCGGGTGGGGGAGGTCTTCCTGGGCGACAACCGGTTCAACGTGGCCGTGGGCCGGACCCGGGCGGTGGAAGGCGAGGTCCTGGTGAACCGGCGCAACCCGGCTGCGAGCCGGGTGTCGGTGACCGTGGACCTGAGCACCCTGGAGTCGGACAGCCCGCGCCGGGACAACGCCATCCGCCAGCGGTGGCTGGAGTCCAGTCGCTACCCGAAAGCGCGGTTCGTGTCCACGGAGGTTCGCGGCGCCCCGGCCAGCTACCGGGAGGGCCAGGCGGTGGAGCTGCAGCTGGTGGGCAACCTGACCGTGCGGGAGGTGACCCGGCGGGTCACCTGGCAGGCCACGCTGCGCCTGGCGGGGAACGAGTTGAGGGCCCAGGCGACCACCACGGTGCGGATGACGGAGTTCGGGTTCGACCCGCCCAGCATCCTCGGGTTCGTGCGTGCGGAGGACGAGGCGAAGCTGGAACTGGACCTGGTGGCGCGGCGAGGAGGCACGTAACCAGCCGTGCAGTTCCTGTGGCCGGAGGCGCTGTGGGGCCTGGTCGCCCTGGTGGGGCTGGCCGGGGCGGCGGCGTGGTTCTCCCGGCGGCGCGCGGTCACGGGTTGGCACCACCCGAAGGCGGGTTGGCTGGCGGAAGGCTCGCCGCGGCGGCACCTCGCTCCCGCGCTGTACTTCGGAGCCCTGGCGGCGGTGGCGCTGGGGCTGGCGCGGCCCACGGTGCCGATGCACCTCCCGGTGCGGGAGGCTGCGGTGGCCCTGAGCATCGATGTGAGCGGCAGCATGCGCTCCCAGGACATGCAGCCCAACCGGCTGGAGGCCGCCAAGGAGGCGGCGCGCGCCTTCGTCCGAGGCCTTCCCGCTGACGCGGCCGTGGCCCTGGTGGCGTTTGCGGGGACCGCGCAGCTGCTGCAACCGCTCACCCGCGACCACGGGCGCGTGCTCCGGGCCCTGGACGACCTCACCTTCCGGCCCCGCACCGCCATCGGGGAGGGGCTGCTGGAGGCGGTGGCGGCGCTGCCGGGCCGGGTGCGGGCGCAGCCGGGCCTCACGCAGACGCTTCCGGCCCCGCGGACCCGGGCGGTGGTGGTGCTGCTGTCGGACGGCCGCAGCAACACCGGCGCAGACCCCCTGGAGGCCGCGGAGGTGGCGCGGCGGCAGAACGTGGTGGTCTACACGGTGGGCATCGGAGACCCGGCACCGCGGGACGGCCTGTGGACCATCGGCGGCCCCCTGGACGAGCAGACCCTGAAGGAGATCGCCCGCGTGACAGGAGGGCAGTACTTCCACGCGGCGTCCAGCGCGGCCCTGTCGAGGGTGTACCGGGAGCTGGCCTACCGGGTGGGCTGGCAGACGCGGCGGGAAGAGGTCTCGGGGCTGCTGGCCCTGGTGGCGGCGGGAACGCTGGTGGCCGCGTGGTACGCCGGCGCGAGGGCGTACCGGATTCCGTGACGCTTCACGTCAGAAGGGGGTGAGCGGGAGGTGGATCCCACGCGGGTCACGGACCTCGGCAGGTACATTCTCGAGGAGTGGGCGGAGGACTACCGGGCGGGCCGGCTGGACCGCAGGGAGTTCCTCCGCAGGGTGCTGACGCTGGCAGGCTCGCAGGCTGCGGCGTTGGTCCTGTTGGGTTCGGTGGGCGAGCGGGCCGCGGCCGCGGAGCTCGAAGGCGTCGTGGCGCAAGCACCGCCGCCGGGGCAGACCGGTGGGGTCACGGTGACGCCCGACGACCCGGCCATCCACGTGGGGACCGTGCGGTTCCCCGCGGAGGGCACGGAGGTGCACAGCTACCTGGCGCGCCCCGCGGGCCGGCCCCAGGCGCCGGGGTTGGTGGTGGTGCACGAGAACCGGGGGTTGGTGGAGCACATCAAGGACGTGGCGCGCCGCCTCGCCAAGGCCGGTTACGTGGCCCTGGCCCCAGACCTGGCGTCCCATGAAGGGGGCACCGACCGGTTCGCGGACCCCGCCCAGGTGACCGCGGTGCTGGCACGGACGCCGGTGGAACGGCTGGTGGGGATGCTGGTGGCCGCGGTGAACTACCTGCGGGCTCAACCGTTCGTGCGGGGGGACCGCCTGGGGGCCGTGGGCTGGTGCTTCGGAGGCGGCATGGTGTGGCGGTTGGTGACGCGCAGCCCGGAGCTGCGCGCGGCCGTCCCCTTCTACGGCCCGAACCCTCCTCTGGAGGACGTGCCACGGATCCGGGCCGCGGTGTTGGCCATTTACGGGGAGCGCGACGACCGCATCAACCAGGGGATCCCGGCCCTGCGGGAGGCGCTGCAGAGGGCTGGGGTGGTGCACGAGATGGTCATCTACCCCGGTGCGGACCACGCGTTCTTCAACGACACAGGGGCCCGCTACAACCCCGAAGCTGCCCGCCAGGCCTGGGAGCGTGCGCTGGCCTGGCTGCGGCGGTATCTTGAGTCGTGAGGACCAAACGCCCCACAGAACCCCTGGAGGCTCGGAGGGCGTCCATGACCGCTGGCCGGACTTGGGGTGTGCTCCCGTGAGGAGGGTCGCGGGGATCGCCTTCGGGCTGGCGCTGGTGGCCCTGGTGGCCTGGAGGGTGACCGCGGCCCTGCAGGGGCGGCGGGCTCCCGCGGGCCCTGCGCCGCCGCGGGCAGCCGTGGTGGAGGTGGAGCCGGCTTCGCGGAAAGACCTGGTGCGGGAGGCGCTATATACGGGGGACGTGCAGGCGGCGTCCACGGTGGATGTGTTCGCGAGGGTCGGTGGGGTGGTGGGGCGGGTCCTGGTGGTGGAGGGTGAGCGGGTTTCCCCGGGACAGGTGCTGGTGCGGCTGGACCCCCGGGAGCTGCGCTACCAGCTGGAGCAGGCGATGGCGGCGCGGGAGACGCAGCGGGTCCAGGTCCAGCAGGCGGAAGCGCAGCTGAGGACACTGCGGCTACAGGTGGACCAGGCGCGGGCGGCCCTGGACGTGCAGCGGGCCAGGCTGGCGCAGCTGCTCGCGGGGCCTGCCCCCGAGCAGGTGCGGCAGGCGGAGGAGCAGGTGCGGCAGGCCCGCGCGGCCGTGGAGTACAGCCAGGCGCAGCTGCGGCGCACGGAGGAGCTGTACCGGCAGGGCTTCGTGCCACAGCAGGCGGTGGACGCGGCCCGCACGGAGGTGACGGTGCAGGAGGCGCGCCTGCGGGCCGCGGAGGAGCAGCTGGCCGAGGACGCCGACCTGGCACTGGTGGCTGCCCCCCACGAGTCGGCCCTGGCCCAGGTGGGCCTGGTGCCGCTGCACCGACTGCTGCAGGGGCGCGCCTGGCTCATCGCCAACCGCCACAGCCTGCGCAGCAAGGACATGGGCTGGCTCCTCTCTGGCCTGGCCTCGTGCGGCCTGGAGGCGGGCGGTGGACTCTCCCTGCCGGGCGCTCTGGCCCTCTCGCGGGTGCCTGCTGCTCCGCCCCGGCCGGAGCGGGACTCGGTGCGCATCGCCCTGCCCGACGGCCACCAACAGCGGCACGTGCTGGAGGCCCTGGCCGAGGCAGGCCTGGAATTCCCAGGCTATGCCGAGGGCAAGCGGAGGCTACAGGGGCCCTGGCCCCGCCTGGAGGCGAAGGTGGTGCGGCCACAGGACATGCCCCAGATGGTGGCCCTGGGCGCCTTCGACCTGGCCATCACGGGCCGCGATTGTCTGATGGAACACCTCTACCGCTTCCCGTCCAGCCCGGTGGAGATGGCCCTGGACCTGGGACGGGGCGCCTTCGACATGAGCGCCGTCGTGGCGGCCGACCTCCCGGCAGCGACGCTGGCAGAGGCCCTGGACCTCTGGCGGCAGCAGGGGAAGGCGGTGGTGCGCATAGCCTCCGAGTTCGCCAACATAGCCGACCACTATGCCCGCAGCCGCCATTTCTGGCGCTACCGAGTCATCCCCACTGCCGGCGCCTCGGAGGGCTTCGTGCCGGAAGACGCGGAGCTGCTCATCGAGGGTACGGAGACGGGACGCACCTTGATGGAGAACCGGCTCAAGGCCATAGACGTCATCTTCCGCTCCACCACCTGCGTCATCGTACGCAAGGGCGCCGGAGATGGCCATCGCCGTCGATTGGTGTCCGAGTTGCTGGAGAGGCTGGCACGGGGGGCGATAACTGCCTCTGCTAGAATGTAGCCAGGTGAGATCATGCCTCCCCTGGGCCTGCATACCGTGGTGGCCAAGCAGATAGCTGACCGCCTGGGTCACCGACTGCTAGACGCAGAAAGGGGCGTCCTCTATTTGGGGTCCACCGCCCCCGATATCCGCGTCATTACACGCTGGGACAGGCGCCAAACCCACTTCTTCGACCTGGACAACTTCGATGAGCAGAGCGGGGTGGAAGGCCTGTTCCTGGCCTATCCCGAGCTGGCCCGCACCGACGAGCTCTCGCCGGCCACGGCTGCCTTCGTGGCAGGCTACCTAACCCATCTGGTGATGGACGAGGCCTGGATCACCCAGATCTATCGCCCCTTCTTCGGCGAGCGCTCGCCCATGGGTGGCGGGCCCTGGGCCAACATTATGGACCGGGCATTGCAGTTCGCCCTCGACAAGCGCAGCCGCAGTGATGGCGAAGTGGTGAGGCACATCATCGCCGAGCTAGCGCTGGACGAGCTGTCCGTTCAGATCAGGTTCATTGACCAGGAGACACTGCGACGGTGGCACATCCTCATCCGCGACCTATTGCAGCAGCCCCCTACCTGGGACCGCTTCGGCCGCATCGCCAGTCGCTACCTGAAGGAGGCGGGCATCGAAACGACTGAAGCCCTCGAGGATTTCCTGCGCCTGCTGCCGGACCTGGCCGAAGAGGCCGTACGCTACCTGACCTGGGAGCGGGTGCAGTCTTTCCTGGACGCCTCGGTGGAGCTGGGGCTGCGAACGGTGAGGCAGTACCTATGCGAGTAGTAAGGGGATTGGAAGCCGCCCGTGCCTGCCTGCGGCAGCGGCCCGCGCCGGAGGAGTCCCTGCCGACGACGGTGCGCCAGCGCATCGTCCAGGTCTTCGGCCGGGAGCTGACGGTAGAGCAGGTGGTGGAGCAGGTCCTGACCGACGTCCGCCGCGAGGGGGACGTGGCCGTGGCCCGCTACAACGCCCTCCT
>VAPR01001646.1_pt1 | contig 10468 bp, 6 predicted proteins | sample 3380701 | NCBI WGS metagenome assembly VAPR01 (sample SAMN11536904, study PRJNA540576) | hot springs metagenome | isolation source: hot spring wet sediment | place: Spain: Lobios | collected 2014-01
CGCCGTGGTGCGGTGACGCGAACGCTGTCCCGCGAGCATCATACATTGTTCAGCAGCGACCGAATACACAATCAAGAGCGGGGGGCGACTGTGCGCCGTGCCGTAGTGAGGCAGTTGCAACGGCGAGGGTTTTTCCCGAGCGAAAACGGTCGGATTTCATGTGTGGCTCGGAAGCGTGTCTGCCGCCACCACACGGGGTTTTCCCGAACGAAAACGGTCACGTTTCATGCTATAGGACCTCACCTGCACGTTGTGGAGAAAATGAGTTTTTCCCGAATGAAAACGGTCGCGTTTCATGGCTAACTGATGCCGCCGTTCGTGGCATTGCGGAATCATTCGTGGCGAAGGGCTTCGATGGGATCGAGGTGAGCGGCACGGCGGGCCGGGTACCATCCGAACACCACACCGACTGCTACGGCGAAGAAGAAGGCGACGAAGATAGAGGGAACGTGGATTTTCGCAGGCAAATGGGTGGCAAAGAAGCGTTCGGCCACCAGAGGAGCCACCAGCACGATCAGCAAACCGAGAACGACTCCGACGATGCCTCCGACGGTGGTTTGCACAATCGCCTCGGTCAGGAATTGCAGGGTAATATCGCCGCGTTTGGCACCCAGGGCCCGGCGGATACCGATTTCGCGGGTGCGTTCGGTGACGCTGGCCAGCATGATGTTCATAATGCCGATGCCGCCGACCAGCAGAGAAATCCCGGCAATGGCCGCCAGCAGAATACGGGCGCGGGTGCGGGTCCGTTCGGCCTGTTCGAGTCGGTCGAGCGGAATCTTGATGTCCCAATCGGATTTGAGATGGTAGCGGCTGAGCTGTTCGCGGATCATGTCGGCAGTGGGACGCACCTGGGACATCTCCCGCACCGTGACAATGATCTGGTGCAACTGCACCTGCTCCGCGCTGCGCGAACCAGTGGTACGCACGTACTGGGTTTCGCCGAGCAAGGCCCGCGAGGCTTCCAGGGGAATGTACACGTCGGAGTTGAATTGTTCGATAATGGCCCCGCTGGTGCTGGGGCTGCGCGATTTCAAAACCCCGACCACCACGAAGGCCCGATCTTTGCCACTGAACTTGATGCTTTTCCCCAGCGGCGATTCGCCAGGGAACAACGTGGCGGCAACATCGGAACCAATCACGGCGACGTTGGCGGGAACGGGAGTCTCATCGGCTTCGGTCAAAAATCGTCCCTCGGCCAGGGCGTTTTCCAGTTGAAATGCCACGGCATAATACGGCCGGGTACCAACCACGCGGCAGGTCATCATGCGATTGCCGGCCAGCACCGGTCGCACCTCTGCCGACATAATCCGCAACGGCAGAATCGAAACCACTTGCTCGCCCAGGGCATCCTGATAATAGCGAAGATCGTCGTAGGTCAAACCGTAGCGGGCCACGAAGGATCGCCGCGTCGCACTGGAATCTTCCGGCGGTTTGACACTGGTAATGACAATGTTGGTGGCGCCCTGACGTTTGATCTCTTCCAGGGCCTCGTGCATGCTCCCTTCGCCGAAGGCCATCAGAACGATCACCGAAAGCGTGCCAATGATAATACCCAGCACCGAGAGAAACGACCGCATCTTGTGCAGCCAGAGACTGCGGACGGCGGCACTGACGCAACGTCGGCCTTTCACGCCCAGCAAAAAAGGAGCCAGCACCACCAGAACCGTGGCGGCCACCAGTCCGGCGTAAAAAACGTAGGTCAGGATGTCCAGCAGCGATTGCCGATCCAGGCTCATTCCACCATCCAATCGTATCGAGCCGCACCAGGAGCGGGAGGATCAGGCTTCCATGTATCGTTTTTTCAAGAGCGGGAGACGTCAGCCCCCCGTGTGTATCGTTCTTTGAGAGCGTCAACCCCCGGGCATTGTTCGAGAATGATACCGGGCGAAAATGCTTCTCAGGCGGCCAGGTCTATGCGCTGGTCGGATTCCACGCGACCGTCGCGCAGACGGACGACACGCCGGGCCCAGGCAGCAATGTCGTTTTCGTGAGTGACCATGATAATGGTTCGCCCGGCTTCATTCAGAGCGCAGAGCAGTTGCATGATTTCTTCACTGGTCTTGCTGTCGAGGTTGCCGGTAGGTTCGTCGGCGAGAATGATTTCCGGGTCGTTGACCAGGGCCCGAGCAATGGCGACGCGCTGTTGCTGACCACCGGAAAGCTGAGTCGGGCGGTGATCGAGCCGGTCGCCCAGTCCGACCATGTGAGCCAGTTCGATGCACCGTCGCCGCGTCTGAGCGTCCAGCCGTCCCTGATACAGCAGCGGGACCTCGATGTTCTCCACCACGGTATATTGCGGGATGAGGTTGTACGACTGGAAAATGAAGCCGAGATACCGACCGCGAATTTCTGAAAGCTCGTCGTCGGAAAGTTGCGACACATCACGACCGGCGAGGATATATCGGCCGGAAGTGGGTCGGTCGAGGCAACCGAGAATATTGAGCAGTGTGGACTTGCCGGAACCCGACGGCCCCATGAGGGCAATGAAATCGCCCCGCTCAAACGACAAACTCACCCCGCGCAAAGCAGGCACGACCACTTCTTCCATCTGGTAATACTTGACCAGGTCCATCACCTGGGCTACGACGGCCACGGTAAACCTCCGGCATCAGGGAGACACAGCACCTGCATCGGGTTTGAAGCCGGGCGGCAAGCCTCCAGGACGAGTCCCGAAGCCGGGCTTTCGCGGTTTGCCTCCGAAACCAGGCTTCGGCTTGGCTTCGGGATTTTCCCCACCTGTTGAGGAGAACGGCTTTTGGGCAGTGGCATCGCCGTTGCCGGCAGCAGGCAATGCGTCGGCCCGACCGGCGGACGACTTGTTCGGCTTGCCGGGAGAGGAACTGCGCGGCGCTCGGCGTTCCTCCATTTCAACCAGATCGCCTCGCCGTTCCGCCAGCGTTCGCGGATTGAGCACGACCAGTTCGCCTTCGCGCAATTCGGATTCCGGCAGGATTTCCACCCAGCGATTATTACTGACGCCAGTGCGGATGGAGCGTTTTTCGATCTCGCCAGTCACCTCGTTTTTCACGTAGCAGAATTTCTTGCCGTTGACTTCCAGCACGGCATGGATGGGAAGGCGAAGCACATTCTCGCGTTCACCTTCCAGGTAGATGGTCACCTCGGCACTCATGCCGGGACGCAGATTGGGCACCTCCTCGTCCACGGCGACGATGGTTTGATACACCTTGACATCACTGGAAAGGAAATCGGTGGAGGAGGCGACGGCGGCAATGGATTTGACGTGCCCCTGAATCGGGCGGGGATAATCGGGAATGCGAATCTGCGCCCGCAGCCCGGGCCGCACTACTTCCTCCTCAAGCTCGCTGTATTCCTCTTTCATTTTCGGGCCGAGCATGAGCGTGGTGACCTTCGTCCAGTGGCTGGGGGTAACTGCCAGCGCGGCGAACAGCGTATCGCTGAAACCTGTCCGCCGGATGACATCCCCGCGGATGCGACTGACCAGCGATTCGTGGATTTTGACACGCACCTGCATCCGTCGCAGATCGGGAATACGCATCAAACGCTGCCCTTCCCGCACCGGTTCGTTTTCCTGAATGAGCACCTGCTGGCTGCCGATACCCCAGCGGCTGGTTTCCGGCACATAGTAAATGACCAGTCCGTCATTGGGGGCGTAGATGGTGCAATTGCGAATATCCTCGGCCAGTTCTTCGAGCTTGCGCAGCTCCTGTTCGTAAATGGAGAGCCGCGATTTGTAAGTCGCCTCAGCCTGAGCGGCTTTGGCTTCGGCCTGGGTGCGCACAACCGCCAGGGCCGCTCTCGCCTGGGCCAGTTTGTTCTGGTAATCAATCAAGCCGCGCTGGAACTCGTATTCCTCCAGGACGCGCTTTTCTTCCAGCAACTTTTCCAGGGCGATCTGGGCACTCCGCAACCGCGACTCATCGGACTGGGCCTGGCTGACGCTCATGTAACCGAGTTTGACCATCCGCATAGTCCAGCTGAAACGATCCCGCCACTGCGCCAGATCGGATTCGGCCAGCGAAATACGTCCCAGCACGTCCTTGCGTTTCTGCTCAATATCGCCTTCGAGAAACTTTTTCAGGTCAATCTCGGCCAGGCGGACGTTGTTCTCAGCGTTTTCCAGATCGCTCTTGTTCTGGCTCAGGACAATTTCGCGGTCTTTTTCGGCCTGCACCAGTAAAGCGTGCTTTTCGGCGACGACAATTTCCTGGGCCGTGTACTGTTCTTTGAGGGCGGAATCGTCGAGCAGGCAAATGAGGTCGCCTTTGCGCACGTGCGAACCGTCGGGGATGACCCATTTGATGGTGGTGGCGATATTGTTGCCCCGACCGCTGCTGCGCACCTTGCAAACGATCTCGGTGTTGCGGGCGGATTCCAGTTCGCCCCATTGCACCGCAGTCAAAATGATATCGCCGCGATCCACGCGGTGAAATTCCAGGTCTTTGTAGGGGTTGTCGAAGACGCCCAACCAGGAAGCCACCAGCACGCCGACACCCGCAAGCAATCCCAGGATCACCAGGCCGCCAAGCAACCGACTCAGCCTGAACCATTGCCGACGCACCGGCGGCAAGCCGAGGTCGGTGTCCAGACCGGTGCGCGTGATCAACTGGGCTGCGGCTGTGCCGGATGGGATGTGGTGACGGGTCAGAACGGGCCCTTTCCCATCGCCCGTTCCTGCCGGGCCGTTGGCGGTTTGATGGAGCGAAAACGCCGGTTCGACAGCCGAAGTCCCGGTCTGATCCTCGTGCGTTGGTTCCCGATTACGGTCCTGGGAGGATGGCAGGTGGAGGGAGGCGGGTTTCGTTGGGGTGGGTGGTGTCGAGCTCATCGATCCAGACTCCTCGTTCGTCGAGGTTCATCATTTCCAGGTCGCGGAACAGCACCATGCGGGTGGTCAGGTAGGTCGTCCAGGTGTCAAACAGAGCATTTTCCGCGGTTGGGAGAGAGCGCAGGGCACCGAGCAATTGCTGGGTCAGTGCTGCGGCTGCCGTGGCTGCATCCCGTTGCACTCCAGGTTCGGGTGGGGCGACCAGCACTTCGCGGGACTGATTCACCTGCAGGTAGGTCAGCAGCACCGTGCGTTGCCGCAGGGCATAGTCCTGATGCAATTGTCGCAGCCGCCGCACCGTCTGGCGAATCTGCAACAGGACGTTATCTTCCTGGGCCATCAAAGCCCGGCGTTGCCTCTGGAACGCGATCAGTGCGGCACGGTAGCGATTGCGTTCGAGTCGGCGTACCAGAGGGAGCTCGGTGTTGAGGCTGAGTTCATGCTGGGCGCGGGTGCCTTCGAAATCCAGCGGTCGCGCCAGCAAAGCAGGACTGGCGACATCTACGTGGTAGCGCAAGTCCACCACGCCCAGCAGGGCGTTCGCGGTGACGGCTATCTGCCGCCAGGCATCTACCAGTTGTGCCCGCTGATTCATCAGGTCGAGCCGCTGCCGCAACGCCACGGCACCGGCTACCTGCAGCGCCACCTCTTCGGGTGCCTCAATTAAGTCTATTCCCTCGATCACGATACGGGGAAGGGTGGGCCAGGATTTTTCCAATCTCATCAATTTCTCATCTCTGGCCTCCAGCAGCACCAGTGCGAAGTTGTCGAAGACGGGCTGGAAAGCACGACTGCGAAGCAATTGCCGCAATTCGAGTACGCGCTGACCCCGGAACGGTTCGCGTTGCAGCACACTGGGGGCAACGGAGGCACCGAGCAACGCCTCGACTTCTACCGCCAGCTGCCAGGGCCGCCGTTCCACTTGCCGCAACGCCCGCTCCATCTGCCCGACATGCAACTGCCGCAACACCTCCTGCAGGCGGTTTTTCAAAGGTTCGGGCAAGTCCTGGTCGTGGAGTTTGTAATCGGCCTGCAAGTCTTCGAGATGATCCCGCTCACGCCGCAGAGCTTCGAGGAACAGTTCAATGGCGGGACGTCGGCCAATCCAGAACGCCGCAGGGGAAAAGCCTGGCAGAAGTGGAGCCTGGGCAAAGACCGAGGCCAATTCGCTCACGGCCAGCGCTCCCTGATCGGCTTCCGTACTCAAACTTCGCCAGAAAGCCCAGCGGCCTTCGATGCTGCGCTGCAACTGGGTTCCCTGCACGTAGTCGGAATGAAACAGGGCGGCTTCAATTTCCCGCCGCAAAATCTGAGCGGCCTCGGGGCGTGGCTCCAATTCCCGAATGCGGTTGACCAGGGCGGTGTACCCGTTGATCGCCTGATCGAGTTGCTCCAGCTGCCGCCGTAATGGTTCCAGAGGCCCTGGGTCGAGCCGCAGCGGTAATTCCGTCGGTAACCCCAGCTGCAATTTGAACTGATCCAGGGCGTTGGCATAACTCACCCGACTTTGCAGCACCGTGGACTGGGCCTCCCGATACACCTGCTCGACCTGGTTGACCTGCAACTCCGAGATGCCGCTGTATCCTCCGGCGAGGTTCTGGAATCGGCGTAACTCGCGTTCCAGTTCGACGACAATCTTTTCGTTGTTGTACAGTTGCTGCTGACGCAGAAGTGTCGGGAAATAGCCGACGGGCTGGGCAGTCACGCCCGTGGCCAGTCCGGTGACATCGAGGCCTGCGGCTGCCCCTGCCGTGCCTGCCAGTCCACCCCCGGCGGCAATGCTGACGAAAAATTCCCGGTGAAATCGGGCGAAGCGTCGCAGTTCATACAGGAGGTTGCGTTCGGCCTGGGTCAATGGTTCGAGTGTCACCGCTCGACCGCCGCCGGCCAGCAACGGTTGCGAAATGTCCAGGATGAGGTGCGATTGGCTCAGCGTATGTTTGCCGGTACCCGTCAGGTTGATCACGGTCTGGTTGGCCAGACGCACCAGCAGCAGTGCGCCCGTGGGAAATAACTGCCTTACGCCGGTCGTCGGATTGACGCGCCAGCGATTCGCCGGGCCTCCGGGCACTTCTTCGCCTATCCATTGCCGCATCGCTAACATGGTGGCCTCGAATTGCGGCAGAAACGCAAAACGTTCCAAACTTACCGGTAACGCGGCCAGATACAAATCCTCCCGCCGGTTCTGGAATTCGCGGCTGTTGATGAAACCGAGCTCCACCGCTTGTTCGAGTGTGATCACGTAGGCATCATCGGTTGGCTTTGGTGGCTGGTTCGGTGTATCCGGTGTGGGTAAGACGGGATGATAGCGGTCGCCGAACTGGCTCGGTTGCCGGGCGGGCAGACCGAGACGCTGGCGGTTCTCTTCGTCCCATCGCGCCAGCAATTGCAGATAACCGTCCCCTTCCAGGTAAGCGACGACGCGAGGCCGCTGCGGTCGTGGTGCCAGTGCCCAGGCGGCCGGATCGTCAGGAGGCATGGGCGGATGATCGGGATCGCTCGGATCGGCAAAGCGAGACAGCGGATGCGGATAGACGAAATAAGTACGGAGTCGGCCTTCGGAAACTGCTTCTTTCTCAGCGAGGATTTCGGCGACATCGTGGTCTGCGCGACGGCGGAAAAACTCCCTGGTGCATCCGCTCAGCCCCACCGCGATCACCAGCCAGACGGTGCAGGCCACCGTCAACCAGCGGTTCCACGGCGGGCTGACGGTTGCTGATCTTGTTGTCCGCATAGTCCTTCCGCTTTGCGGTTGGTGTGTCCGAGCGTCGCACGGGGGGCTAGCGCCCGCCGCTCTGGTTGTCCGTGTAATCCGTTCGCTTGGTCGTTCGTTTGTCTGGCGGTTCCACGGCGGGCTAACGCCCGCCGCTTTTGGTTGCGGGGTGGAAGGATGCCGAATCGCATGGTCTGGGTCACAAACCCATCGTGGAACGCGCGCCTGTTGAATGCGTAGTCGCAACGCCAGCGAGTTTAGAGAGTCACAAACACATCGTGGAGCGTGCGCCGGCCTTGCGGATTGGTTCTGTCCAGGCGTTTGGGTAACGACTCGGCTTTCGGATACGGTGAAGCTCATGGAATCGGCAGGCAGCGGAAGGATAGGTATCCTCATGGGTGGGCTCGCGCTGGGTTTTGCCAGGTGGCTGACAATAGCCGATGCGTGCCAGAGCAGTTCACTGGCTGGCGGTCGCACTCAACAAACGGAGCAGTTCCTGGCCGGTTGCTGTTTCTTCGGGTCGCTCCTGGATGACCTGCCGGATGCGTTGTTCGCCCCAGTGGGGATGCTCACTCAGGTACCAGGCCAGGCCGGCAAAAAACATTTGCACCTGCTCCAGACAGTGTCGGGCATAATCCTCAGCGAGGTTTTTGCCGAAGCGCAGGATCCATTGCCAGCTTCGCGAATCCACCTGGGCGAGCAGTTCGGTGGCATGGCGAATTCCCGTTTTGCCGGCCGGTGAGCGAACCGGCTCATATTGCAGCAAAAGCAACGCCCGCACCCGCATCGGTTGCTTCAGCCAGTTTCCCTGTCCAGTCGCTTCCACGTACCAGAGATGCAATCCGGGCTGGTGAAAAATCTTCCGCCAGACCAGGCGATTTTTTTGCTCATCCTCGCCCGCGAACGAACCATCCGGCTGACGATACACCCGTGCCCCGCGCACACCCAATTCCTCCCACAAGCGGTACGCCCAATCGGGATGGTCGAGCAACCAGCGATAGACGTCCCGCTGGCAGGGAAAACTTTCCGCGACACCCCGCAATTGAATCTGCGGAGCTCGCGTGATCTCCAGGGCCCGGTGTCGCCAGGGTTCTTCCAATTGGTTGAGCAGTTCCGGCTGCCAGATACTGGCCCACGCGGACTCCCGGCCGGTGGTTGGCCAGACATTCAGCCCTACTGTGAGCACGAGCAGTGCCCGCGCACTCATCTGCAGTTTCGCGCACATGGCATCCTCGTTCCCGTCCCTCCTGGTCTGGGCAGCATCCGTTGGCGGGTCGTTTGCCGGCCCAGATGGCCTGGTCTGTTAATCGAGCGGCCAGGTGCGGGAAGTAGAGGATTTTTTCGACGTATCGGACAGGTCGGCTTTAGCGACTGCGCAAACTTTGCGGGCTGGCAACATTTTTGCCAAACTTTTCCACCCCCACCAGAACCGCCCACCCAATCGGCACAACCGGCAGATCCGTCATTTTCCGACTTGCCGGCAGATTTTGTGCTATACTTGCTCGGATGAATCATGCCAGGCGAGCGACTCGCGGATGGGAGCAACCTATGGCGATGCCTCTTCCGGTAAACCACGAACGGCGTGCGTCGGAAAACGATAAGCTGAGCCAGGCCACGTCGGCAGAGCTGGCCCATGCGGAACATGCTGCCGAGCCGGTTTCGGCCAGCGACGAGGAACCAGGCGTCAGCAGTGCCATGATTCTGTCACTGGTGGACAAGTTGCCGAACGCCCCGACCAAAGACCCGACGGCGGAACTGGCCCGACTGGAAGAGGAAAACCGTCGCCTCCGTACTTTGCTCGACCAGGCCCGCGAACGACTCAATCTCATGGAACGTGAAGCGGCCCGCTGGCGGCAACGTGAGCAGGAATACGAAGCTCTCCTCGAGGAGAAGTCCGAACTCATCCGTCAGCTTCACCAGGAACTGCAGCTGGCCAAAGAACGTCCCGCTCCCGACCGCCGTGTTCCACGCGAAGAGGAACTCCTCGCACTCGAACAGGAACTGCTGCGGGAACGGGAACAGCTCAAACGCGACGAAGAGCAACTCATGGCCGAAATCCGGCAGATGGAAGTGGCCCTTTCCCGGGAACGTGCTGACCTGGCGCGGCAGCGGAACGAACTGCAACGCCTGCATCAGCAAATCCAGACCGAACTGGAAATCGCCTCCCGGGAGGCTGCGTTGCGGGAACGGCTGGCGCCTTTGTACGAACTGCATGCCGAGTTACAACGCCGCTATTTCGGCGAAGTACGCCCGTCGCGCCGACCGCTCTCGCGTCCCAGCCTGCCGGAGATGCCCTCCGCCAGCCGATCAGCGCAACCCACCACCTCACCTGGCGCGCGCGGGAGTACCCCGAATGCTGGCCCGAACGCCTCCGCTCCGGGCCAGCTTGTCAGTTCAGCCGATCAGATGCCCTGCCCATCCCAGCATCCTGTTGCGGCTGAGAACACAATTGGCTCGCTGCCCAACCGGAAAGGTACTCCCGCCGGCCAGGTCTCATCGGATCCGGCAATCAGTCCGCGTGGCGCGATGGCCAACCCGAAAACTAGTCCCGTCGCTCCGATCGCATCCGATTCAGCAAGCGGGAACTTCACCGCCAATCCGTCCAGCTGCCCCACCACATCCGGTGCAGCACCCAGCCAGTCTGGCTCGAACCAACCGCCGGCCAAACCGGGTCTTTTCCGCCGCCTCTTCGGCCTGGCGTAACACGAACCGGCCGAGCCAGCGATTCGGGCAACGGGAAAAGGCAACGACTCGCCGCTTCTTCGACGTGGCATAACACCAACTCCTCGAAACAGCAATTCACGCGACGGAACAAGTCAACCAGGTACACGGCCTCTCTGGAGCGGTGCTGCCCAGTGGTGAGCGAATCGCTGAGGACATCGAGGTCGTGCTACACGGCCCCTCTGGGGTAGTGCTGCCCAGTGGTGAGCGGATCGCTGAGGACA
>VAPR01001648.1_pt1 | contig 10465 bp, 10 predicted proteins | sample 3380701 | NCBI WGS metagenome assembly VAPR01 (sample SAMN11536904, study PRJNA540576) | hot springs metagenome | isolation source: hot spring wet sediment | place: Spain: Lobios | collected 2014-01
GCTGGTCAACGACCTGGCCTTGCCGCACGACAGCTACCCAACCGAGGTGGTAGAGCACGGCGACGACCAAGCACTATCTGCGCGAAGGCCTGCTTCCCGAGCCGGTCAAGACCTCGCGCAACATGGCCTACTACCCACGCGAGTTCGTCGACCGCATCAAGCTGATCAAACAGCTGCAGGAAGAGCGCTTCCTGCCGTTGCGGCTGATCAAGGCGATGCTCGAGCAAGATCCAGAGCGTGCGCGTGCGCTTGTCGAACTGGAGGACCGCATACTCGAGCGCGCTCTCGCCGGCGAGCGCGAACGCGTGTCGCGCGCCGAGCTCGAGCAGCGTTACGGCGTTCCTGGCGAGGTGCTGGACCGGCTTGCCGAGCTCGGTGTGCTCTCGCCCGACGAGCAGGGTTACGCGCCGCTCGATGTGCAGATCGTCGAGGCGATCGGCCGCTTCCGCGCCGGTGGCTACGACGAGCGCCTCGGTTTCACGGTCTACGACACGCTGCGCTACAAGCGCCTACTCGAGGAGCTCGCGCGCGAGGAGATCGCGGTGCTGATGGAGCGCTTGGTCGGGCGGATGCCGACCGAGAGCGCCGTCGCCCTGATCGAGGCCGGCATCGATCCGCTGCACGATCTGATCGCCGCCATGCACCGCAAGTTGCTGCTCCAGGCGCTGAAGCGGATGCGCGAGCGCGAGGGCTGAAGGCAGGCCCGTCAGGCTCGCCGCGCTCGGTGCGCGCGGCGGCCCGCAGCGTGTGAGAGCAGCGCGAAGAGGCTCGGCAACGGCTCGTCGCGGGCGACCATGATCCGCCTCAGCGCGAGTGGATCGCTTCGGCGTGTGGCGAGACCGGGCAGCTCGGTCTCGGCGGCCTGGTAGCCGGCGCGTGCGACAGCACGTTCGACGCCGCGGTCGAAACGCCCCGCCGGGTAGCAGAAGTCGGTTGCCCGGGCACCGAAAAGGCGCGCAATCGCGCGTCGCGATCCGCGTAGCTCACGCTCGAGCTGGGCCGTACCTGTGCGCGTGAGATCGGGGTGTGTGAGCGTGTGCGACGCGATCTCCCACCCGGCCGCCACGAGCGTCCGCACCTGTCGGGGGCGAAGTCCGTCGGGAGAGTGCAGCGCGGCGACCTCGAGGTTGACCACCGCCGGCCAGCGCAGCCGCCCGAGGAGGGGAGACGCGTTGCGGTAGACGCTCGCATAGCCGTCGTCGAAGGTGAGAACGATCGGCCGCGCCGGGAGCTGAGCGCGCCCGCGCCAAGCCGCCACGAGACGCGCCAAAGTAACCGCGCAAAAACCGTGTCGCCGCAGCCAGTCGATGATCATCGCGAACTTCGCCGGATCGAGGTAGAGGGCCGGGTAGCGAGCGCTAGGCGGCGGATCGCGCACTTCGTGGAACCCGAGCAGCGGAACTCGTGCCGGAGACGGCGCGGTCGCGCCTCCACTATCGCGGCTGGAGCGGATGTGCGGGCGGTGCCGCTGGTGGCCGGCGAACACGGCGTGGCGCCCGGCGTGGCGTGTCCGTCCGAAACGCTCGCGCGAGGCGCCGTTCCCGCCCCCGCACCCCGGCGTTGCCAGCGCGCAGAGCGCGGCCACCGCCACCAGCGCCAGCGTGCGAGGCTGCGGGGAAAGAGATCGCGCGCTCGCTCGTCGGAAGCGGTCGAACAGCGGCATCCGCCCGGCCACGCTAGCGCGATCCAGCGCGAGAAATGGGAGCCCCGTCGGCACTGGGCGCAGTTGGGGCAGCCGCCCGCTGTCGGGAGCCGCCTTCGTAGACTCGCGGCCGTGGTCGCGGCCGTTGTGCAGCTGAACTCGGGCGAGAACCGGGCACGCAATCTCGCGCGCGCGGAAGAGCTTGTCCGCCGCGCCGCCGGGCATGGCGCCGCGCTCGTCGTGCTGCCCGAGAAGTTCAACCGGCTCGGTCGCCCGGAGTTCGTCGCCAGCAACGCCGAGCCCCTCGACGGGCCGACGATCACCTGGGCGCGCGAGCTGGCCCGCGAGCTCGCGATCGACCTGGTGGCCGGCTCGATCCTCGAGCTCCGCCCCGGCGCTCGACCGGCGAACGCCAGCGTTCACGTGCGCCCCGACGGCGAGATCGGCGCCGTCTACCGCAAAGTGCACCTCTTCGACGTCGACGTGGGCGGTGCGAGCTACCGCGAGTCCGACACCGAGGCGCCCGGCGACGAAGCGGTCGTCAGCGAGCTAGCCGACGGCACGAAGGTTGGGCTTGCGATCTGTTACGACCTTCGTTTCCCCGAGCTCTTCCGCGAGCTCGCCCTCCGCGGCGCCGAGGTGATCGCGCTGCCCGCCGCGTTCACTGTCCCGACCGGCCGCGCCCACTGGCAGGTGCTGCTGCGGGCGCGCGCGATCGAAAACCAGGTGTTCGTGCTCGCCGCCGGTCAGGTCGGCGAACATCCGCCAGGACTAGCGAGCTACGGTCACTCGCTGATAGTCGACCCGTGGGGAGCCGTGCTCGCGCGTGTCGCCGCCGGCGAAGGAGTCGCGGGCGCGCGCCTCGAGCGCGACTTGCAGCGCCAAGTGCGCGCGCGGATGCCGGTGCTCGAACACCGGGTGCCGAGCGTGTACCGCTCGCTCACCAGCGCGCATCGTGCGACTCCATGACGCCCACGCCGCGCACCAACTCGATCGCTCCGGGGAGCGTGCCGCGGAACGCGCCGAACGGCTGGCGATAGTCCACCCGCACGAAGCCGAGGGACAGCTGTTCGCGCCGCTCCGCCCAGGGTTCGAACTCGAGCAAGCATCCCGAGCGCGAGCGCACCCACCTGAGGTCACTACCGAACTGCACCGGCTCGGTTTCGTGCGCAACGCCGTCGATCCAGACCGTGCGTTCGCTTGCGCGCTCGTCGTCGTGGATTCCCGCCACGAGGTTCCAAGCGAGGGTCTCGCCGTTCGTGCCGTCGCCGATGCCGGCGCTCCAGCGCCACACGGTGCGGCGGCGGTGGTAGCCGGCGCTCTCGTCGACGAGCGCGTAGCCCTCGTATGTGTGGCACTCGCCGGCGATCGCGACCTCGGCGCGCGCCGGGCCGACACGCTTGCGTGTCCAAATGTAGTCGCGCCCCTCCGGCGAGGCCACCTCCACGGGAGAGCGCGGCTCGATCTCGATCGTCACTGTCTCGCCCTCGCCGCAGATGGCGACACGCTCCGGAGCGATGCGAAGGCGGCGCCGAGTCGCGCCCGTCACGCCGCGCAGCTCGCCGGCCGGCGTTGCGAGCGCCCACCAGCGTCGCGGTACCCCGAGCACCTTCGCCTCGGCTGCGCAGATCGCGAGCTCGGGCGCGGCGAAGAGCACATAGCACCACTGCTTCAGCGGTCTCGTTCCACGCAGTAACGGCATAGGAGCGGGCGGCAGCGGAACTCCAGGCACCTCGACCCGCTCGCCGCGCAGTGGCGCTTCGAGCGGTGCTGTCCGGCGAAGAGCAGGGCGCGAGTGAAGCAAACCCGCCGGCACTTTAGACTCCAGATTGACTCGTCAATCAAGCGCGGCGGGTCGCTCGCTGTCGCCGGCACCGGCTGCACCGAGCCGCCGCCGCCCCACTCACTTGCGATGGCAGCGGGAGAACGTTCCACTTCCGGCGGTTCGGCCGACAGGCGACGGCAGATCCTCGACGCGGCGATCCGTGTGTTCGCCGAACGCGGCTTTCACCAGTGCCGGGTGTCGGACGTCGCCGACGAAGCCGGAGTCGCCTACGGCCTCGTCTACCACTACTTCAAATCCAAAGAAGAGATCCTCAACACGCTGTTCCTCGAGCGCTGGCAGCTGATGCTCGACGCGATCGCCGAGATCGACGCTCGTGACCTTCCTGCGCGCGAGAAGCTCGCCCAGGTGGCGGCGTTCATCGTCGACTCCTACCGTCACGACCCCAACCTGATGAAGGTCATCATCGTCGAGGTGACGCGCTCCTCGCACTCGTTCGGGGCACGGCATCTCGACAAGATTCAGGAAGCCTACGACGGCATCGCGCGGATCGTCGAACGTGCCCAGCGCGAGGGGACGTTCCGCAACGACATCCCGGCCGATTACGGAGCGTTGTTCTTCTACGGCGCGATCGAGCAGCTGTTGACCGCCTGGATCTTCGCGATGCTGCCACCGACGGAAGAGGAGTTCGAGCGCGCCAAGCAGCTCGTCGTCGACGCTCTCTGCAGCGGTCTGGAGCTCGAGCCGGCGCGCGCTTGACAGCGCGCCTGCAGCGTCCGGCGTGGGGCGTCGGGCGGAAAGACAAAAGCCTCTTCGCCGCTCGCTGTTGGCGTGTGCGGCGCTGGCCGTGGTGCGCTGCCGCCCGCTCCTCTGCTTGAATCCGACACGATGGCAGGGAGCGAGGTGGTGAAGCGGCTCGCGTGGAACGGGCTGTTGGCAGCGACGGGAGCGCTCGCGGCGTTCGTCGCGCACCGTCTTGCGGCAGCGATCTGGGTGCGCGTCACGGGCGAAGCTCCACCGGACGACCGCTCGTGACGCTCGAACCACAGACCGCCGCCGGCACGGAGGCCGCCCGCGAGCGGCACCTCGACGAGCCGCCCCCGGCGCAAGACAGCGCCACGACCAGACCGCAAATCGAGCTCGCGCTCGCTTTCGCGGCCGGTGTCGCGCTGGCGGCGCTACTGCGACGTCTGGCCAGAAGGTGAGTTCCGCGCAGCGACAGCACGAGCCGAGCGAAGTCGACGAGCAGCGGCCGTCGCCGCGCTCGCTCGGCGAGATCGTCGCCGACATCTCGACGCATTCGGCGCGGATCGTCCGCGAGGAGATCGCTCTCGCGAAGGCTGAGGTGCGCGAGAAGGTCTCGAGCCTTTGGCGCGGTGCTGTGGTGGGCGCTGCGGCCGGGGTTTTCGTGCTGGCCGCTGTCGTGACCGCGCTGCACGCGCTCGCCTTGCTGCTCGCCGATCTCCTCGGCGCCAACGCCTGGGTCGGGTACGCGGTCGTGACAGCGCTGCTGTTGATTGCAGCGGCCTGCGCTGGTTGGCTGGCGTGGCGTCTGGTGCGCCGCGGCACGCCACCGACGCCCCAGCTCGCGATCGAGGAGGCGCGCGTCACCCGTGAGCGTCTGTCGGCAAGCGCAGCGGATAGCGAAGGGATCTAGAGATGGCGCGATCGACCGACGAAATCCGGCAGTCGATCGAGCAGGCGCGGCGCGAGCTCGCGGGCTCGCTCGTCGAGCTGCAGGCGAAAACGAACGAGCTCGCCGACTGGCGGCTGCAGTTCAACCGCCACCGGCGCGCCGCGCTCGTCGGTGCGCTCGCCGCCGGGTTCGTTCTCGGTGGCGGTGTCGCCGCGCTCGCGACCTGGCTGGCGGGGCGTCGCTAGCGACAACCGTTCACCGGCGTCTGTACCTCTCGCGGAACGCCTCTAGCGCGCGCAGCGGGGCGCGCTCACCTACCGCTAGCAGAGCCGCGGTGTAGAGCCCCACTGCGCCGAGCAGCGCTGCTAGGAGCCACGGGCCCTGCGGTGCTCTTCCCACGAAGAGGAACAGCACCAGAGTCGTCAGGACGGCGGCTGCTGCTGCTCTTGCCACCGTTCCCAGGGCCGATCCGAGGGGGAGGGCAAGCGTACGTTCGAGCAGGCGTACGTGCGCCGCGACGTACAGGGTGTACGACAGCGACGTTCCGAGGATCGGTGCCGCGAGACCGATGACGGGAATGAGAGCGACATCTACAGCCGCGTTCAGCGTGAGCACAGCGATGGCGATCGGCACGCGCTTCGCAGCGTCACCAAGGTAGTTGACGCTCATCGTCACCAGCGGTCCGAAACCGAGCAGGAAAACGTACAGGGCCAGACCAGACAAGACGGCCCCAGAGTCGTCGAAGCGTGAACCGAGCGCGAAACGCATGATCGCCTCGCCCCAGAGCAGTACTGGCGGCAGCACGGCGAACTGGAGGAGGGCGATCGCCCGCAACCCGGCCATGAGTGTGTCGGCGCGCGGCCGCTGCTCGTCGGGCGCGCGCGCGAGCCGCGGAGCGATCGCTGCAGCGAGCGAGAGCCCCGGGTACTGGAGGAACGCTGTAAGCCGCAGAGGTGCGGCCAGGATGCCCGCGGAAGCTGATCCCATGAGCGCGCCGACGAGCAGTACGTCGATCTGGTTGAACAGAATCATCGTGGCGTCGATCGCCAGGATCGCCGACGAGTAGGTGAAGAGTCGGCGTGTAGACACGGGGTCGAAACCGTGCCCCTCTTCGCCATTCGTGCCTACCCGCGGCAAGACCGCGAAGAGAGTTCCCAGTCCTACCAGTGCGCCGATCACATAGCCCGAGGCGCGTCCGAGCGCTGCGCCGACGACGCCCGTACCGGCGAGCACGAGGGTCACCGTCAACACGAATTCGCTGGTGCTCTTAACCAGCACCATCGGCAGGCCGGCTGGGATACGTCCCGTGGCTTGGAAGGCGGCAGCCACGAACTGCATGAACGAGTCTCCCGCGACAGCGAGAGCGAGGATGCGGATAACCGGCCCGATCTCGGGCTCGGCGAAGACATCGGGTGCGAAGAGCGATAAGCCCCACAATGCGGCTACGCTCGCGACGCTGAGCGCGGTCTTCACGCGCAGAGCAAGGGCGACGACCTGCCGCAAGCCGGACGGCACAGCCCTCCTCTCGGCGAGGAAGCGCGCAGCGCCGTGCGACACGCCGAAGTCCGCAACGAGAGAAGCGACGCTCGCGACCGCCATGCCAACGCTCAGAACGCCGAAGTCGCGCGGACCGAGGAGTCGCGCCAAGAGCACGGTCAGCAGCGCAGTGAACGCCGCTGTTGTTGCTTGAATCGCTAGCTGGGCCGCTGCGTTCGCGGCTACGCCGCGCTCGGCCGCTATCCGCGCGATCGGCGTCGGTTCAGCACTCGGAGCTCCGATAACTCGTAGCCTACGGTCGTTGACAGGACCGCTTCGATGCCGCACGCGATCGCTTTCAGAACGTGGCTGCCCCTAGCTGGCGCAGCGCTCCTTGCCTGTGTGATCGGCGCGCTTGCGGCGCTAGCTCCCACGACCGCCGTCGGTGTCACGCTCGGGCTGGTGCTGCTTCTGGTGACCGCCGTCCGCCCAGTTGCCGGGCTCGCGTTGTTTACCTACCTCGCGATCCTCGAGACAACACCACTGTTGCTCAGCGGTGTCACTGCAGCAAAGCTGCTGGGTGTTCTCCTCTTCGCCGTGTGGCTCGGTGCCGTAGCAGTCAACAGCGCCGGGTTGCGCCATCTTGCGGTGGAGCGCCCCGCCGTTTTGGCGGCCCTGCTCCTGTTCGGCGTATGGACGACTGTGAGCGTCGTGCACGCAAGCGAACCCGCCGCGAGCGGGCCACCGCTCATGCGGCTGTGGATGGACATCGCGTTGGTTTTGGTCGCGTACGCCTTTCTCACCGATGCTCGTGCGAAGCTGACTGTGTTTAAAGGGTGGGCTCTCGGAACGGTCACCGCAGTAGTTGCTGGATTGCTGTTCGGGCCGTCGCTAAGTGCCACCGAGGGGAGATTCGTTGCCGTGGGCACCGACCCCAACGAATTCGCGACGCTGTCTGTCGCGAGCATCGCGTTCTGCGTTGGCTTGGCTATCACGCGTGGGCGCGCCTCGGTCGAGCGTGCGCTCTGGTCGCTGTTTGCGGTCATCGCTTGCCTGGCCGTGTTTTTGACAGGCTCGCGGGGAGGGCTCGTGGCGCTGGCGGCCGCGGCGGTTGCCGCGGTCGCTGTGGCGCAGCGACGGCGAGGGCGGGCGCTTGCCGCCGTAATTGTGTTGTGCGGCCTGGCCGTCGCTTATTTCTCGGCCATTGCACCGCCGGAGGTGCGGGCGCGGATCATCAACCCGGGCTCGGGGACTGGGCGCACCGACCTGTGGACAGTCGCGACACGGATGATCGAAGCCAACCCGCTGCTCGGAGTCGGCGTGGGCAACTTCCCCGAGGAGGCAGGGCGCTACCTGCTCGTGCCCGGTCTCTTGCGTGAAACGCAGTTCATCGTCGTCGACCCGAAGGTGGCCCACAACGCTTATCTCGAGGTCGCGGCCGAGACCGGGTTGCCGGGACTCGCTCTCTTCATCGCGTTGCTCGGAACCGCGTTCGCGTCGTGCCGGCGTGCCTGGCTGCGGGCCGAGGCCATCGGCGACCGCCACCTCTCGGTCGCGGCGCGAGCGCTCTTTGTCGCGCTCGTTGCCTATGCGGTTGCGATTGTTTGGCTTTCGCAGCAGTACGGGAAGCAGCTCTGGTTGCTGTTGGCCCTGGCCTTCGCTCTGCCCGATCTTGCAGCGGCACCCGACCGACAGAGAGCACTCTCGCCGCAAGCCTCGCAGCGTCGTCGACGGTGGACGGCGCCACGCGCCCGCAGACGAGCTGCAACGGCGACCACGAGCTAGGCGTGACCGTGAGGAGTGCTCGGGAGCCCATACGCGTGGTGCACGTTTTGCACCAGCTGACGTCGGGGCTCGGTGGTGCCGAGGTGTTCACGGTTGATCTCGTTCACGAGTTACGTCGACGCGAAGTCGATGCGCGTCTCGCAGTCACGCGCTCGGCACCGACCGCAGTTGCCGAGGAGCTGGCGGACAGAGATATTCCGTTCTTCGCGGTGGGACGCGAAGGGCGACGGGAGGTGCACAAGTTCCGCCGCTTCATCTCTTACCTGCGCCGAGAGCGCGTCACGCTCGTCCACGGGCACATGTTCGGGTCCAACCTGTGGGCGACGCTGTGCGCGAAAGCGGCTGGGGTGCCGGCAACGGTCGTGCACGAGCACGCGTGGGCTTTCCAGCGCTGGAGCCCGCGCTCGATCGTCGACAGAACACTCATCGCTCCCTTGGCCGACCGCTTCGTAGCTGTCAGCGACTGGGTTGCGAGTGGTCTGGTCGAGGTCGAGCGCATACCCCGCGAGCGGGTGGTCGTCATTCCCGCCGGCCGGCGTCTTGCCGACCCCCTGCCCCGGTCGCGAGCGCGGGCGGAACTCGGGCTCGCCGCGAGTGATCTCGTGATCGGCACGGTAGCGGTGATGCGCCGCGAAAAGGCGCTCGACAAGCTCGTCCAGGCTGTCGCGATGCTTCGCGCGAGCACCAACGTGAAGCTCGTGCTGGTTGGTGATGGGCCCGAGCGGCAGCGAATCGTCCAGGCTGCACACGCAGCGGGTGTCGCCGATCGCACCTGGTTCGCTGGCGCCCGTCCCGACGCGGCGCGTCTCGTATCGGCTTTCGATGTGGCTGCTCTCAGCTCAGACTTCGAGGGCAGCCCGCTGTTCGTGATCGAAGCGATGGCGGCTGGGGTGCCTGTGGTAGCGCCCGCGGTTGGTGGTATCCCGGAGCTGGCAAGTGATGCAGCCGTGCTAGCGCCCGACAATTCGCCGGAAGCGCTGTGCGCGGCTCTCGAGCGCGTCGTGGGCGACCGCCGCTTGCGCGAAACGCTGGGGCAGCGGGGCAAACAGCGCGCGCATCGCTACGAGATCGGACGCGTCGCCCAAGAGATTCACGCGCTCTACGAAGAGATCCTCGCTCGCCGCTATTGCAGGTGAGCACACGGCGCGTCAGGAACGCTGCGACGACGTGTGCCGCGACGAGTCGCAGCGCGTGCTGCTCGTGGGTTCGGTCGGTCGCTGTCAGCTGCCGTGCGCGACGGGGCGAGGGCGTGTTGCGCGCCACGCAAACCACTCGCGCAGCGCCAGCTCGACCGACGCAGCCACGGGGATCGCGATCAGTGCTCCGAACACGCCTAGTAGTTGCGCCCCGAAGAGAACGGCGACGATGACGACGAAGGGATGCACCTGCACGGTACGGCGCTGAACCAGCGGTTGCACGAGGTGGTTCTCGAGCTGCTGGTAGATCACCGCCCAGATCGCCCACACGATCGTCGTCGTAGGGAAATCGACGAACACCGTCACGAGCCCGATCAGAACGGCAGCGAGGGTGGCGCCGACGAGCGGAATCAGCGAGAACAAGCCCTGTATCAGCCCGAGCGGCGCAGCGAACGGAACGCCGAGAATCGTCAAGACGATGTACGCGAGCGTTCCCGACAGCGCTGCGATCGCGAGCGCGCCGGCCGCGTAGCCGCCCACGGCGCGCGCAGTACCGTCGACCCAGCGGGCGAGGATCGCGCGCTGATCGGGTGGTCGCGTCGCGATCGCCAGATCGACCCAGCGGCGCCCGTTGGCCACTAGGAAGACGCTCAGCACGAGCACAGTGACGATCGCGAACAGCGAGTTCACGACCGTGAAGCCGACGTCGCGTAGCGCCCGCGCCGCGTCCGGCACGCGCTCCGGCAAGCGCTGTGCCTCCGCACGGACCCGCTCAGTCACGCGGTAGTCGCGGTCGAGACGAGCGAGCGTCCGGTTGCGCTCGACGAAGCGCTGGAAGTCGCGCGCGTAGCGCGGCGCGTTGGCGGCGAGCTCCTGTCCCTCGCGAACGAGGGGCGGTACGACGACCGCAGCGAGTGCGACGGGAGTCGCGAGAACCAGCAAGTACACGCAGACGATCGCAAGCCAGCGGCGACGTACGATCGCTTCCAGGCGCCGGACCGGGCCCC
>VAPR01001654.1_pt1 | contig 10447 bp, 17 predicted proteins | sample 3380701 | NCBI WGS metagenome assembly VAPR01 (sample SAMN11536904, study PRJNA540576) | hot springs metagenome | isolation source: hot spring wet sediment | place: Spain: Lobios | collected 2014-01
AATTTCAGCACCAGGATGAAAAACGGCCCGCAGACGACATTGCCCCCGACGCCACCCATGATCGTCATCGTGCAGCCCAGCGCCACGACCGGGAAAGCAAACCAGTACTCGGTGAGATACTCGAACATCGTTGGTGCTTCTACGGTTCATCTGGATTCGAACTTTTCACGCGACAGCATGCCCGTCGGCTTCGGCGTTCTCGCCACGCCAACGCGAGCAGGAGGATCGCTCCCGGGACAATCAACCAACCGAACTCTCCCAGCGGCGCTGCCAACCAGAGCAGCCCGGCTCCGATGAGCGTGATGAGCCGCGGGTCGAGACAGCAGATGGCCAAGGCGATGAAAGCCGGAATGATGATTTTCCAAGAATTCATCTGTTCACCTCTCCACCGCCTCGACTTTGAGGGCGAGCGTACCATCGGCTCGCTTCTGAAGCCTCCCTGTCAGCCTGATCTCTTGGTGTTCGATGTTCTCTCTTGCCTTGAGCCCCTGGAGTTCTTCATTCTCGATCAGGGCGAACGCCTCGACGCTATTTTTCGGTTTCACGATCCATCCTGCCGAAGTTGAGCTGAGCTGGCCAACAACCGTGACCTCGATCTCCCGAATCGGATCAAAACCCATTTCGTCTTTGAGCACCGAAAGGATTCGCTTCACTTCAAACGGGGCTTCGGTCTTCGCTTCAATTTCGACTACACCGTCACGGGAGTAGGTCGCTTTTTCAACGCCAGCCTGGCGTTGGAGCATGCCGCTCACCGTGCTCGGTCAAAGGATCTTGAGTGCCTTGTTCGCTTCCACATCGCCGACCACCCTGAGGTGGAGCGGCGAGGTTTGTGCCAAAGTGCACACGGGCATGCAGAGGATGCCGAGCATGACCAAGGAGACGCTTTTCATATCTTCCCTCCTTCTTCAGGATGCCGCTGAAGCAAACCGGCAAAGAAGCGACTGGCCAGGTAGAGCGCCTCAAGAGGCATGAGTGCATAACCGCTCGCTTCGGCTTGCCCCAGCCGCCACTGATTCACATGTTCATCCGAACAGAAGAAGTTGATCTCCGGGCAAAGCCAATCGGCGCAGCAAGTCGCTCGTGCCCTCGGTTCACCCAACCAAACCACGGCCGACGCCGGCTCCAAGTGGGTTATTCCTTCAGCGTCTGCCTTCACGTTGATGGCTCCGCCGCACAGTGGACAGCGCGACTCGATTCGAACCTCTCGGCCAAGCATTACGGCGATGCCGAGAGCATCCACGGCGCACATGGCATAGACGGTCTGAGCGTCAAAGCTCACCCGATGGCGCGTCGGACGGGCAGAGAAGGGATACGCGCCGAGAATTTCGCCTGACCGCTCATCGAGCACGATGACATCTTTCGCAGCTAATCGCTCCAAGCATGCGTGAGTGACTTCTGGTGAGAGGCCAGTTCGGCCGCTGGACAACTCCCCGACCGTCGGTGCCCGCCCGAACTGAGCGAACCTATGTAAAACGGCCTGCCAGACTTGCCGCTCTTGTGGGCTCAAGGGCACACTGCGCTCTCGAAGAATCGGCACCGCCTGTTCGACTTGCCCGACGAGCGCGTCAAGTCGCGCCCGATCCGGAGGGCGAAGGTGATCGAGGCTGATCTTCTTCATAGCTCTTTCTCTGGTCCTGCAGCTTTAGGATAAACCCTGGAGTTGCTCCAGGCTCAAGTCCTTCTTTCGCCCCATGGAGATGTCCGGTACGGTCCCAACCGCTTGTGCGAGCAGAATGTGAAATCCTTCGCAGAAATCGCCGATCTTCCGGCTAAGATTCCGAAGTGGAATGAACGAGGACCGTTTGAATCCGAAGCGGGCGATCGAACCAGTCCGGGTGGCGCGGGGTTGGCCTCCTGGCCGAAGGTCCACGCCCACGGTGCGCGAACGCCTCGCCGGCTCATCCCCATGGGCGATCGCCCGTCCTTTTCCCGGCCGAAAAGCTGCGCCCCTGGCTCGCGAGCGCTTTGACTCCTCATGGGAACCGCGAAAGCGCCTTCTCCTTGGCATCGGTTTGGCCGAACGATCTCCTCCGGCGAAACGCGTGACCGGCCGCCCTCTCGGCATAGGCATCGCGCCATCGGGCCCGCGCTCGGCCCGGCTTTCTGAGGACAAATGAGGGGAAAAGATGAGGCTTCCGTTCATCATCCTGATACTCTTCGTTCTGCTTTATGGTGGGATTGGACTCCTGCTCATCGGGCGATTCGTCATCGAGATCGCACGAGAGATCATGCGCCGAGAGGAAACAATGTGGCAGCCGCGTCCTTCATCTGAGGATCGGGCGGATGAGCTGGATGGGCGACGAAGTGAACGGTCTCGCTTTGAAAAGGAACAGGACCTCCCCCCGATCGCGCTTCGGCTTCTGAAAGGGTCGTCGGGGGAGGAGAAAAGGGGGAGAAAATGATGTCAAGCCATTCGGACTTTCTCACTCTGGGATTTGTGGGCTTTGCCCTCGCCGTCGTGATCCTGGCTATGATCATGAAGTGGCGTCACCAGCGACGAGCTTCTGTGATCTCCCTTCTTTCGGATGAACCGGCTACGCCGCCGGACTGGAACCGACGCCCGTCACCGCGCGTGCTTGAGGGCGTGGACTCCGACGGTCGGTCGGGTGGCGATGAGGTTCATCCGGTTTCGCCGCCGGAGGAATCGAGCGTGCCGGCAAAGGACCCCTTATGAGGGCATGGCCGCTCCACAAGGTTGTTTCCGCCGCCGTCCTCACCTAAGCGGCAACAATGATCTTCCACCGTCCGCGTCTTTCCCCTCTCAGCGCTTCGCCTTTGGGGTGGATCTGGATCGGGGCAGGAGCTTTCTATGCGAATCTTTTCGAATACCTGTGGCACCCCCTGGCCATGCATCGGAGATTGACCGGACCTCGGTTCATTCGAGCCCACCATCTGGGGCATCATCGGATTTTTCCGGCGAGCATTTTCAATCCAATGATCCGCAGGCGCTCGGGCATATTGTCGGACAGAGGTCTTTGTTCCCGGTTCTGTTTTCCGTCTCCTATCTGGTCGCCGTGCTCATTCTTCCGAAGCCCGCGATGGCAGCCTTTTTCCTCGACGTGACCGCGCATCTCGTTTTCTTCGAGACGGCGCACGGGTTCGTTCGCGTCAATCTGGTGGACGCCGTGCTCTTGCGAGTGCCGGTGATCGGTCGCCTCCGCGCCCGTCAGATCGAACACCACCGGCGACGTGATGATCGGCCCCTCATCTGCTACGGGTTCACCGTCCCGCCGCCCGTATGGGATAGCCTGTTCGGAACGCTGAATTGGCCGCTTCTTCCGACGGAAGAAGCGAGCGCAGGCGACTTCGATCGACCGTGAGGTAGCCGTAGTGCGAGCGGAGGATGCCTCGCTCCTTCAGCTCAGTGATGACGGCGTTCACGCGCTCGCGGGTGAGGCCGAGCATGCGCGCCAGTTCCTCTTGAGAATATCGAACGACGCACTCCGGCGCTTTTGCGGCCTCTTGCTGAGATTCCGCGCACAGCCTGTGGAGCAGCTTCACGAATCGCTCGCGGGCCGTCGCGAACGCCAGGTCTTCGACCTCCTCTTGCAGCTCGTGCACCCGTCGCATGAGCACGCGAATGAAGTTGATGGCCACTTCCGGCTGGCGCTTGCATATCGAGACGAAATCCCGCTCCGTGAGCGCGCACAGCCAGACATCGGTGCGCGCTTTCGCCTCCGTCTTTCCGCGCGCCACTTCGGGTGCGAACAGCTCGCCGAAGACATCGCCGTTTTTGAACAGACCAAGGATGAGCTCTTTCCCCTCGGGCGTGACCGTCGAGATCGTCACCTCCCCTTCCCCGATAATGTAGAGCATATCGGCCCGCTGGCCGATGTGGTAAATGAACTGGCCTGCCTTGAAATGACGCATCGGCGCGATCCGCGAGAGCTCCTGTAGCTCGTGCTCGCTCAAGCCATCGAGGATACACACCTGACGCAAGCACCAGAAACTTTCCCTGGCCATAGACACCTCCGATTGAGCACCATTGTCCGTCCGCCTCTCCAATCAAATGGGCGGTGAAATATCCCGATGCTCTGGTGTTTCACAGACCAGAGGAATCGGGCCCGCTCAACGCCTCCCGATCTCCAAGGCCTTCGTCACGGACGCCATGACCACCGGCGGATAGGTTGTCGCCAAGATATTCATGGACCGCATCCGCGCCGGAATCTCTTCGTTCAGAATTCGATCCTTCTCCTCTGGCGTCTTAGCGGTTTGTATCCGAGCGATGATGTCCTGTTGCATTCGGTTCATGGCGTCCGGCGGCGGTGGAACGAAGAAGATGTACGTCAGAGTCGCCTTCAGCTCAAGCCGCCGGCTCCCTTCAGGCCGGGGGAAAGCGAACGACTCGCGCCGCGTCACCTCGGGTTCAAGCACAACCTCATACCCTCGACCGCTTGTGCTATCCACCATGGCCGGCTCGTTGCCTTTCGGATCAACGAAGTTGAACCCGTATTCTCTCGTGTCGGAGAAGAGTTCATTGCCGTGTTCGTCCTGTGCCCAGAACCTGAGCACGATGCGCGTCCTCGGCGGTCAGCCGTTGGGGATGCTATGGCCAGTGAGGTTTCTCAAAGCGACGGTCGCCTTGATGTCGTCTCCCGCGGATTCGGCTTCGATCTCCATCTTTACGGCGCGCTTGAGCATCTCTTCGGAGCGCCCGCCAGGGAAGGTATGACTGACGCGCCGCCGGTCATCTCGATATCGCGTCAGCCCCGTCAGGGCGTACAGCATGTTTTTAAACTTATCGAACCCACTTAACTGGACGACCTGCTGTTCTTCGCGCATGTGGCAGGATTGGCAGGTGATGCCTTTTTGGGCATACGAAGTCTTTTTCCAGTCTCGGTTGACCGTACAGCACGGCACGCCCGTGACCCCGGGATCGGATTTATAGACCTGATGGGCCACGACCGCATACGGATTGTTGTAATCGTGACAGGGCGAGCAAAGCACCGATTGCTCGAACAAGGCGGTCTTTTTCACTTTGTGGTAGGGCGGTGTCGGACCCACATCGAATGCGACCGGCACATTGGGATCCGGAATGTCCGTCACCCACTCGATGGAGTGACAGACCGTGCAGGTGATCCCTTCGCTCGTGATCTTCTCGCCGTTGCGGATTTGGCGGGCCAGCTCGGCGGCATTGTTTTTGACTTTCACTTCCGGCGCATGGCAGTTAAAACAGAACTCGTAATTCGGGCCCCACACCTCGGGATTCGTCCCGCGCGTGTTGTAGGCAAAGATGGTCAGCATGGCTCGGAAGGTAGGCTCGTGAATCGAGCGGGCGTGATACGACTCTCGCCACTGATTATAGATCTCCTCGTGGCACGGTTTGCACGTCTCCGCCGATGGCAACTCGGAGGCTGAAACCGATACGTCCTCAGGAACGAGCCCGCCCGAGGGCAGGGCGAGCCAAAGCACTCCGGCCAAAATGAGGAGCGCCAGAACGGCACCAACCTTTACCTTCCTCTCCATAACGGATCACCTCCTTTCCCTTGTCGGCATTTCTCTCCCGCTCACCCAGCGGCCCAGCCGGATCGCCAAAGGCCGCAGGAGTCCGAAGAAGAACACCACGATACCGTAGAGGAACAGGCTGAGGGTGCGACCGTTCCACTCATGGATGAGGTTGTTGTACTCCACCACCTGGTAGGACACGTATTTCATCAACTCGAACGCAGCCCACTCGCCAACCCCCGTCAGCAGCATGACGGCTACCAAAAAGGTGGCCAGCCAGTAGGCGACCTTAACCTTCCAGTCGGTCTCCGGAGGCTTGCACCGTCTCAACTCCTCGAACGCTTGCCTGAGATCTTCTCTTTGGATCCGCAACCGTCGGAAGACGTCGCGATGCATGGCCAGGTAGATAACGTGCCCGGTGAATTCCAGAATCAAAGCCAGTCCGGCCAGCCGGTGCATCAAGCTCCGGGCATCTGCACTCCCGAAGAATTGACGGAGCGGTTCCGTGATGCGGATCATCACGTTGGAAATGAGGTCACCGTGAGTGTACGCGTACAGGAGCGTAATTCCAGAGCTATCGAGCAGCGTGTAGAACATGAAAAGGAGGATGGTCTGAACCGCCAACCAGCCGGTGAACAGACCTGAAGTTGAGGGCGATAAATCCCCCTTGAGGGTGTAGTAGAGTTCCCGCAAGCACGTGAAACCAAACAATAAGATCACCACCGTCAGGAGGGAGTAGAAAGCTTTAATGGGCAGGGCCAACCAGCCGATGCCAAAGAGGTTCTTTCGATACAGTGCCCGCGAGGTGGAAGGCGTTCCGAGATTGGCGGCCATGATGACCTTAGCTTGCTCGTCGCTCCCCCCATGACATCCGGCACATATGCGCCCGACGTTGGCAACGTTGATGGGCGAAATCGGGTTGTCGCGTGGCAGTTCATGACCCACATGGCAATATGTGCAGGTGGGGATATTGCGCTTTTTCAGAGCAAAGTACTTCCCATGAAAGTGGTTGAAGAAGACCCAGCGCTCTCGCCCATGACATTTCGAGCAGGTGGCGACATCGCGACCTGATGTGATGGGGAAGTTGGCGGCTGCGAACTCGCTTTTCCCGTGCGAATCGTGGCAGGTCAGGCAGGTGATCTCGCGCGCCTTTTCTGCTGAGATTCCCTTGTGCCTGAGAAACTCCGGACCATGAACGCTGGCTTCGATCTCCCAGCGAGAGGCTTCATGGCAGCGGGTGCATGTCTCTAATGCGTACTTTCCATCTGGGCCGAGAGGAATCTCAGGCGGTTGTTTAACCTCCCGCGATTTCAACTGTGCCGCGACGATCGCTCCCCTTTCAACCAGCAGGTCGGTTTTGGCTATGCCAGCAATGATGACTCCCGCGATGAGAGCCAGGCGCTTCAGTCTCTCTGTGCGGGCCGCCGGCATGGCAACCTCTCTGGCCTTATCGAGATAAGGCGGGAAGCCCTCTCTTGGGAACAGCGACGGTGCTACCGCCCCTGGTCCGGCTCTCACTTTGTCGCCGCGTCTACGAGCTTCTGCAGCATGGCGTCCATCTGCCGGCCGATCGGATCGAGCTTGGCGTTCTTGTAATGCGAGAGCAGATATGACGGCTTGTAGTAGATGACCACAATCTCACCGTTATCCAGCTCGCGCACAGCGATGCGCATGGGCATCTCCAGCGCCGCTTTCGGCTCCGCGCCCATCAGCATGGCCCCCATCTGCGGACGGCCAAAGAGAACGGTGACGCTGTTTTTGCTCTCCACGCCGACCATCGCCATCATGTTTTTATGATTGGCCTCGAACAGCACCATCATCTGGTTCTGCTGAATGGCACTCTTCAGCTTGGATACCGTATCGGCAAAACTGTTTTTTGATTTCACGACCACCGGCTCGCCCGCTCTTTGCGCCACTGCGGGGGGATCGGCAAGGAGTAAAACGCAACAAGCGACGAGCACAAGAGGCAGGGTAGTGATCTTGCTCCTCATAGCGAACACCTCCTTTCTCTCAAGGCTTCGATCGGTCAAAGGCCGACTCCGGCCGACGCGCGACCGACTACGCGCAGCAGGCGTCGCTGGAGACCGTCGCCAGTCGCCTTTGCACTTGGCTCTCATAGAGCAGTAGGGCTTTATGCACCCAAGCCTCGCCCGGGCAGCCGCCCATGGCCATCGCGACGTTGAGCATCTCGACCATCTCTTCGCGTGTGACGCCGAGGGCTATGGCTTTCTCCACATACATCCGCACGCACGGCTCGCACTTGATGATGGTGGAAATGGCGAGCGCCGTGAGCACCTTCACTTTCGCGGGGAAGATGCCATCGGCATAGGCGACTTCCCGAATGTGAGCCAAGGCGTCATGAATCTCAGGACTCAACTCTGCCAAGTCTACCGTGATCATTCCCATTCTTGTGTCTCTTGCCATCTTTTCTCCCTCCGAAAGTATTCCTGTGGCGCAAGCCGACAGCTTGCGCTTCCTCTTTCCTCCCTGGCTCGGATAAACCGGGGAAGAATTTCAAAATCACGGTTGCGCTGTGTGCACCGCTCCGACCTTGTATCCGATCCCGTCAATAGCGGCTTTGAGCTGTTCCGGCTTGACTTTCGCTGGATCGTACTCAACTACGGCCTGACCTTTTTCATAGCTTGCTACGACAGCTTTAACGCCCGGCAGTCGCTTGAGTGCTTGCTCAACATTCACCGCACAGCCGGCACAATGCATGCCTTGAATTTCAATCGTTGCGCGTGTCAGGGCGGGCACGTCTTGCGGATTGCGGATTGCGGCGGTGGTGGATGGCGAGTTGGCCGCCAGGGGTTTTGATGCTGAGCCCGCCCTCTGAACAGTCCCTCCGTATGTTTTCGATGCTGAGATTGACCTCCGAACGGCCCCTCTATCTCGTGCAGATTCGGCCGCCAGCTTGGGCGAGCTGGTTTGAGGTTCCTCCGCTGGTGACGATGGCTGTTGGGCTTGGCCCGCCACGGCGAATTCATTCGATCGTGACGGCGAATCGCCTGGGGCTGCCGGATCGGTTATCGCTTGCGTTTCCCCTTTAGTCAACAAGAACCTCCAGACTGCTCCGGAGTAATACGGAAACGTGGCGAAGGCGATGACGAGACCTGTTGCCAGCCACAGCAGGATTTTATTCCACCGACCTACTGAAGGGCGCGTCGCGCATACACTCCTATCGGCGCAGTGTACTTCCTGCTTGCGATAGGTGAAGTAAAACCCCAGCGCCAGCAGCCCAAAGGTCAACCCCAGCAGATAGGGCCGCCAGGCCTCGAAAACCGCCGCTGCCCCAAAACTGCCCAGGCCAACGACCGCGGCCACAATCGGCCCCAGGCAGCAAAGCGAAGCGGTGATCGCCGCGATCACGGATGCTACGAGCGTTGTCTCCCTTTTCACGTTTTGTTCCCTCCGTTGCCCGTTCGTTGATAGGAGCCCTGAAGAAAATCCTCGATGACCGGACGAGCCTTGTCGTCGGCGATGGCCCGCTCGCCGGTGGCTTTGTAGACGGCCAGCTCTCGCCTCAGTCGTTTGATCTCTGCATGTCGGCGATTCAGATCACCAAGCTTTCGTTCAATCACCCGCAACACAGTGAAGCAGGTTTCAGGGTCTGCGGTCTCAGCCCGGACGAGATCGCAGATTTCATTGAGGGCGAAACCGAAGCTCTTGGCCCGCTTAATGAAGGCGATTCGATCAATCGCGTTCGGATCATACACGCGATAACCGCTCCGGGTGTGCACCGCTCGAGGCGACAAGCCGAGCCGCTCATCGTAGCGAAAGGTGTCAATGCCGACGCCACTTCGCGCAGCCACTTCGCCGATCCTGAGCACGGCTTTGTCCGTCATCGCTGACCTCCCAGGTTCGGATTGGGAGCCCTAGAGCAAGCTCCAGAGTCAAGGACCTCTTGAGTGAGACCCAGCCCTCGGAGTCTCCACACGATTCCTCAGATCGCGTGGGGCACCAGCATCTCAAGCTCCAAAGGTGCGACGTGTCATCGCCTTGGACAGCATGCCAGGAGTGCAGCGGTTCATCTCGATCAAGCTCCACCGAGACGCAATAACTCGCCTTCACAACGGTTCTTATTCCGCCCTCCAGGCTCGAAGGGCGGACCGGTGCCTTTTCCAAGGCGCACGGGGGCTCTCTCACCCCGTGGAGCTTTGGGCACCCCATGCGATCTATAGATCACATAGGCCCCCGTTGGGGATCACTCTGCCTTCACTCCTACAGGCGTATTTGACCTTTTCTCGGTGAACCAGCCGGGTTATTGGCTGGAGCGTTGAGATGTTAAGCCGAAACTCCCTATAAGCGGCAGTCTCCATACAACCGGCGAAATCCACCGGTTCGCCACGAGATCTTTCGGCCCGACCGCGCCGCAACAGTCTGTGCTCATGACCCCACCTCACGACTCCGTCACCGCGCAGCACTCGGGCATCGGGGCCGCAATAGATTCTTCCCGCTTCCTTGTCGAGCCCGATCGCTTCAATAGTCTGAGCGCGATCCCGGTCACGACGCCGAGGCAGCATCGGCCCGAAGGATTCATGATCTCACAAGCGCATCGGCCCGATTTGATTTGCGCCTTGATGTAATCGGGAATCGTCGTCCGTCCCGTCGCTGCGATCTCATCGCGCACCATCTTCTCCGTGATGCCGAAGCAATAGCAGATCGGCACCGGATCTTCGGTTTCCTTCACTCCCACCCGCACGCGCACATCACCTTTGTAGAAGTAGGAATCCGCCTCGTTGGAAAAGTAGACGACCGGACAGGTCGGCGTCGCGCAGAAAAAGTAGGGATGATCCTCGAGGCGGGCCCTCGCCGAATCCACGAGCAAGTGTTCCATCGTCCGCCGCGTGACGGACTGTCCTTTCCGCCCGCACAAGCGGCAGTGAGCTGAATTGACCACGATCGGCACCTGGCAACACTCGGACATGAGTCTTCCACCTCCTCGACCAACCGGGCTCGCACGTCAGACCATGTAGGGACTCCAAGCGATCTCGAGATCGCT
>VAPR01002557.1_pt1 | contig 10447 bp, 11 predicted proteins | sample 3380701 | NCBI WGS metagenome assembly VAPR01 (sample SAMN11536904, study PRJNA540576) | hot springs metagenome | isolation source: hot spring wet sediment | place: Spain: Lobios | collected 2014-01
CCGCGGCGACCTGGGGCTGGACATCACCCACAACCTGATCCACGGCTCCGACTCGGAGGAGACGGCCCGGCGCGAGATCGCCCTCTTTTTCGACGAGGCGGACATCGTCTCCTACCGGCGGGACGTGGACCGCTGGGCCTTCGGCGAAGCCGAGTGAGGTGGGGAACGCCATGGCCGCCGATGACCTGCGTCTCGCACCCGAGGAGCTACGCCTGACGGTAGACCCTGCCCGGTTCCGCTTCCAGAAAACGGACGAGGTGGCGCCCCTGGAGGAATTCGTCGGGCAGGAGCGGGCCATCCGCGCCCTGGAATTCGGCCTGAGCGTGGACCGACCCGGCTACAACATCTTCGTCAGTGGCCTGACGGGCACCGGCCGCACCAGCGCCATCCGCGAGTACGTGCGACGGGCCATCGCCCGCCAGCAGGAGGCGGGGGCCGTGCGGCGGCCCGATGACTGGTGCTATCTCTACAACTTTCGCGATCCCGACCGTCCCCGGGCCGTCCGGCTGCCGGCCGGCGAAGGGCGCCGGCTGCGGGAGGGTCTGCGGGAGCTGCTGGAGAACGCCCAGGCCTTCATCAAGCGGGCCTTCGCCAGCGAGGAGTACGAACAGCAGCGGCGGGAGCTCATCGACGCCAGCCAGCGGGAGGCCCAGCGGCTGATGGAGCAGGCGCAGCAGCAGGCCCAGGCGGCCGGCTTTGCCCTGCGTTTCTCGCCCATGGGGGTGGCGGTGGTGCCCATCATAGGCGGGCGGCCAGCGACGCCAGAGGAGCTGGCCAACCTGGACCCCATCATGCGGCGGGCATTGGAAGAGCGCCAGCGGCAGGTCTCGGAGATGGTCAACGAGGTGGGAGAGAGGCTGCGGGCGCTGGAACAGGAGCTGATGCAGAGGCTGCGGGAGCTGGACCGGCAGGTGGGGGAGAACGCCGTCAACGCCCTCTTCCGGCGGGCCAGCGAGTCCTTCCAGCAGTATCCGGAGGTGGCCTCTTTCCTGGAGGAGCTGAGGGCCCACACCCTGGCCAACCTGGACCTTTTCCGGGCCGACCAGCCGCCGCTCTCGCCCCTGGCGCGCTCCAGCCCCGAGGGCCAGCTGGACCCCTTCCTCGCCTTCCGCTGCAACCTGTTCGTGGACAACGGCCAGGCCGAAGGGCCACCCATCGTCATCGAGACCAACCCCACCTGGTCCAACCTGTTCGGGCGCATCGAGCGCAAGGCCTACATGGGCACCTACTTCAGCGACCACACCCTGCTGCGGCCCGGGGCAGTACATCGGGCCAACGGCGGCTACCTGATCCTGGACATCAACGACCTGGCCACCAAACCGGGCTCCTGGGAGAGCCTGAAGCGGGTCCTGCGCACCGGCCAGGTGCGGCTGGAGGACCCCATGGAGGGTCTGGGGCTGCTGGTGCCCCAGGGTCTGCGGCCGGAGCCGATACCGGTGCAGATCAAGGTCATCATCACCGGCGACCCTCTCAGCTACTTTCTCCTCTCCACCTATGACCCTCACTTCTGGGAGCTGTTCAAGGTCAAGGCCGACTTCGATCACCAGATACCCCTGTCCGACGAGACGCTGGGGCTGTACGCCCGCTTCGTATCCAGCTGCTGTCGCGACGAGTCCCTACGGCCCTTCCAGGCCGATGCCGTGGCCAAGGTCGTGGAGCACGCCTCCCGCATGGTGGAGGACCAAGAGAAACTTACGGCCCGGTTCGGACAGCTGAGGGATATCCTCATCGAGGCCGACTACTGGGCCGCCCAGGAGGGGGCCGAAGCCGTAGCCGCCCAGCACGTCCAGCGGGCAGTGCGGGAGAAATACTACCGCCTCAACCTGGTGGAGGAGCGGGTGCGAGAGCTCATCACCCGCGGCATCATCATGGTGGACGTGGAGGGGGCAGTGGTGGGGCAGGTGAACGGCCTGGCAGTGCTGGACATGGGGGATTTCAGCTTCGGGCGCCCTTCCCGCATCACCGCTCGCGTCTTCCTGGGGCAGCGGGGCATCGTGAGCATAGACCGCGAGTCCCAGCTATCGGGGCGCATCCACGACAAGGGCGTGTTCACCATCAGCGGCTACCTCGGGTGGAAATACGCCCAGGAGCGGCCCCTTTCCCTTTCGGCCAGCGTCTCCTTCGAGCAGGCCTACGAGCCGGTGGAAGGCGACTCGGCCTCCCTGGCCGAGCTCTGCGCCATCCTGTCGGCCATCGCGCAGGTGCCCCTGCGCCAGGACCTGGCCGTCACCGGCTCCGTCAACCAGAAGGGAGAGGTGCAGCCGGTAGGGGGCGTGAACCAGAAGGTCGAGGGCTTCTTCGAGGTGTGCCGCGCCAGAGGCCTCACCGGGAGCCAGGGCGTCATCCTCCCTGCCCGCAACCGCCGCCACCTGAACCTGCGCGAGGAGGTGGTGGAGGCAGTGCGTCGGGGCCAGTTCCATATCTATGCCGTGGAGACGGTGGACCAGGCCCTGGAGCTCCTGACGGGGATGCCCGCCGGCGAACGCCAGGCCGACGGCACCTATCCCGAAGGCACCCTCAATGCCCTCGTGGACGCCCGCCTGCGGGAGATGGGCGAGGCCCTGCGCCGGGCCGGACGCCCCCGCGAGCGGGAGGAAGCTGAGGAGAAGGAGTCCGCAGAGAAGGACAAGGAGCAGGAGCAGTCGTCATGAGCGGCAACGTTCCCTGGCAACACCGCTACGTGGAGGCCAACGGCATCCGACTCCACTATGTGGAGGCCGGTGACGGCTTCCCCGTTGTCCTCCTTCACGGCTTCCCGGAGCTGTGGTATTCGTGGCGCCACCAGATACCCGCCCTGGCGGCGGCCGGCCTGCGGGCCATCGCCCCCGACCTGCGGGGCTACGGTGAGAGCGACAAGCCACCCCGCATCGAGGACTACGACATCCAGCACCTGGTAGGGGACGTGGTAGGGCTGCTGGACGCCCTGGGGCTGGAGAAGGCCGTGCTGGTGGGGCACGACTGGGGCAGCATCATCCTCTGGATGGTGACGGTCATGCATCCCGACAGGGTGGAACGGGTGGTGAGCCTCAACGTGCCCTACCGAGGTCGTCCCGGCTTTCCGCCCGTCGCCCGACTTCGGCAGGCGGTGGAGTCGGGCGGTAGCCAGTTCAACTACGTGCTGACCTTCCAGGAGCCGGGCCACGCTGAGGCCATCTTCGCCCAGGACCTGCCGGGACGCCTGCGCCGCCTCTACGAGGGGGCAGCGGGGCGCCCCGACTTCCTGTCCGACGAGGACTTCCAGGTCTACCTGCGGGCCTTCCAACAGGGGGGCCTGACGGGGCCTCTGAACTACTACCGCAACATCGACCGCAACTGGGAGCTGACCGATCACCTGCACGAACGCCAGGTGACCTGCCAGGCCATGCTGGTGATGACCGACCGCGACCCGGTGCTGCGTCCCGAGATGGCCCAGGGCATGGAACGCTGGGTGCCGAACCTGCGCCTGGAGATGGTGCGTGATTGCGGCCACTGGACGCAACAGGAGCGGCCGGAAGAGGTCAATCGGCTGCTGCTGGACTTCCTGGGCGACCTGGCCCGCCGCTAGCGCCTACCAGCGCTCGTAGTGGACCAGCTCCTCCATCGGCAGGCGCGGCTGGCCACGATGCCGGGACTCCTCCGACACGGGGTAGCCGAAGGCTATGGCATTGGCTGCCCGCCAGCCCTCGGGCAGCCCCAGCACCTGGCGGGCGCGCTGGCGGTCGTGGAGGGTGAAGGGGCACGAGGCGATGCCGAAGGCCCAGGCGGCCACCATCATGTTCTGGGCGGCGCGCCCCACATCGTAGTCGGAGGCACCGTCGGGCACGGCTATGACTATCACCAGCGGGGCGGCGGGCGTCCAGGCAGCGAAGTTGCCCGCGCTGGCCACCGCCTCCTTCTGGGCCCGGTCGCGCACGACGATGAAACGGCAGGGCTGGGTGTTCTTGGAGCTGCCAGCCATCCGCCCCGCCTGCAGTATGCGGCGGACCACGTCATCGGGGATGGGGTCGGGCCTGAACTGGCGAGAGTCGCGCTTGCTCACCACCACTCTGTAGGCGGAGGGCACGCTCATGCCCGGCCTCCTCGTCTGAACCCGTCACTGCACCCTGACCACGGGCCGCGCCCGGTGCCAGAGGCCCTCCAGGTCATAGTAGGAACGCTCCTCGGGTCCGAAGATATGGATCACGATGTCGCCCAGGTCCAGGAGCACCCAGCCCGATTCGGGTTCGCCCTCCCGTCCCACGGGGACTAGATCCTCCCGGTCCAGCTCCTCTTCCAGGGCGGCCAGGATGGCCTCGATCTGTCGCTTGGAATCGCCGGTGGCGATGAGGAAATAATCAGCGAAGGTGGCTACGGGGCTGATGTCCAGGAGCACGATGTCGCTGGCCTGCTTCTCCGAGAGCAGGTCCACGAGCCTTCGGGCCAGAGTGGCCGGGTCGTATCGCACGGCAGCGCCCAGCTACATCACCTCCTGATAGGGCCTTTTGGCCTCGTCGCCGTCATTATAACATGGGCTTGGAGATGGACAGGAAGCGCGTGCTGGTGGCCATGTCCGGCGGGGTGGACTCCTCGGTGGCCGCTGCCCTTCTTCTGGAGCAGGGCTACCAGGTGGTGGGCGTCACTATGCGCCTCTGGACCCTGGAAGACCCCCTGGCTCCCAGGCTGCACCGTCGGTGCTGCTCGGCGGAGGATACGGAGGACGCCCGTGCCGCCGCCGACGTGCTGGGCATCCCCCACTACGTCCTCAACTTCGAGGACCTGTTCCAGGCCCGGGTAGTGGACTACTTCGTGGGCGAGTATGCCTCCGGCCGCACTCCCAACCCCTGCATCGCCTGCAACCAGCACATCAAGTTCGGGCCGCTGCTGGAGTATGCATCGGCCCTGGGCTGCCATTATGTGGCCACCGGCCATTACGTGCGCCTTCGCCGCGGCGCCGACGGCCTGTACGAGCTGTGGCGGGCGGTGGACGCCCAGAAGGACCAGTCCTATGTGCTCTACATGCTCGGACAGGAAGAGCTGGCCCGCACCCTCTTTCCCGTCGGCGAGTACACGAAGGAAGAAGTCCGCGCCATGGCCCGCAGGCTGGGGCTTCCCAACGCTGACAAGCCCGACTCGGCCGACATATGCTTCATACCCGACGGCGACTACCGCGCCTTCGTACGGCAGCGGGTCGCCGCGGCCCCCGGGCCTATCGTCGACCGACGGGGCAACGTGCTGGGCCAGCACACGGGCATCGTGGACTACACGGTCGGACAGCGGCGGGGCCTGCCCGCCCGCGGCGGCTCCCGCCCCCTCTACGTGCTGGAGGTGGACGCCCGCGCCAACGTCGTCGTGGTGGGCAGCGAGGAGGAGCTGTACGCCGAGGGTGCCGAGTGCGTCGGCCTCCGCTTCGTCTCGGGCCGCCCGCCAGCCGGCACAGTGGAAGTGGAGGCCAAGGTCCGCTATCGGGCACCGTCGGTCCCCGCCCTGCTGACAGCGGAGGGGGAGCGGGGCGAGGTCCGCTTCCGAGAGCCTCAGCGGGCCGTCGCCCCTGGCCAGGCCATCGTCTTCTACCAGGGGGAGCGAGTCCTGGGCGGAGGCGTCATCGCCCGGGCGCTGCGCCCTGGGCGGTAGTGCCCGTTGGCGCTGTCTGATATAATGGGCGCCACGCAGCCGGTCTAGAGAGGCGACAGTCGGTTATGGGCATCGATACCCTGCAAGACCTGCGCGATGTCACCATCGTCGCCTTCACCGTCGCTGGCACCGTCGTCTTCCTCATGGGCATCCTGCTGTCGCTGGCCCTCCTCTGGCTGGTGCTGCAGGTGCGGGGGCTGGTCGCGCAGCTCAACCATCTGCTGACCGATAACCTGCCCCCCGCTCTCTCCAGCCTGCGCGAGAGCGCCGACACCCTCCGCTCCACCACCGCTTTCGTGTCGGAGACGGTGGTGCGGCCGGTAGCCAAGGGCTACGGCCTGCTGATGGCCGCCCGCCAGTTCCTGTCGGTGCTGGCGCGGATGCGAGGGCGCAGTCGCTCCAGGTGAGGTGGAGGACATGCGCTTTCTCCTGGGGATGGCACTGGGGGTGGCAACAGGGCTGGCCGCCTATCTCCTCCTATCGCCGGCCCGCAAGGAAGACGTCAGGCGCCGGTTGCAGGGCGTGGCCGGCGGCGAGGAGCCCCCTCTGCTGAGGCCGTTGCGTCGCCTGGCCGAGGACGCCGCCAGCCAGGCGCGCCAGGCCTGGGATGAGGCACGGCAGGCCGCCCGCCAGGCCGAGCAGGAGATGCTGCAGCGCTACCAGCGCCTGCGCTACCGCGGCGAAGGGCAGGGCCGCTAGCCGTCCCGCCAGCGGGGCGGGCGCTTGTCCAGGAAGGCGCACATCCCTTCCTGGGCGTCAGCGGCCAGGGCGTTGAGGGACATGACCTCCTGGGCATAACGGTAGGCCTGGTGCTGGGGCATCTCCAGCTGGCGATAGAAGGCCTGCTTGCCCAGACCCACCACGAAGGGGCTCGAGGCGGCGATCTTCTCGGCCAGGGCCTGCGTCTCTTCCTCCAGCCTCTCGGCCGGCACCACCTTGTTGACCAGCCCGTAGTGCAGCGCCTCCTGGGCGCTGATGGGCTCCCCTGTCAGCAGCATCTCCATCACCTTCTTGCGGGGGAGGTTGCGGCTGACGGCCACCATAGGAGTAGAGCAGAACAGGCCGATGCGCACCCCCGGGGTGGCGAAGCGGGCCTCCTCGGCAGCCACAGCCAGATCGCAGGTGGCCACCAGCTGGCAGCCGGCGGCGGTGGCGATGCCGTGCACCTGGGCGATGACCGGCTGAGGGATGGACTGGATGGTCTCCATCATCTCGGTGCAGGTCTCGAAAAGCCGACGGTAAAAGGCGGCGTCCTTCCCCACCATTTCGGCGATGTCGTGGCCGGCGCAGAAAGCGGGGCCGCTGCCTCGCAGCACCGCCACGGCGATCCCCCCGTCCCGCCCTATGGCGCGAAAACAGTCGATCAGCTCCTGCATGTGCTCCAGGGAGAGAGCGTTACGCTTGTCGGGCCGGTTCATGGTCACGTAAGCGACGCGCCCTCTCCTCTCGAAGAGGATGTTCTTGTAGGTCTTGGTGGCCTCCACGGCTCCCGCCCCCTCAATGGATGCGCTTCTCGTAGCCGGCCCAGTCCCTCTCCCTCAGCCTAAACTTCTGCACCTTGCCCGTCGAGGTCTTGGGCAGCTCGGCCAGGAACTCGACCGCCTTGGGCACCTTGAAGCGGGCGAGCCGCTGGCGACAGAACTCTATCAGCTCTTCGGGGGTGGCGCTGGCACCGGGCTTGAGGACGACGTAGGCCTTGGGCACCTCGCCCCACTTCTCGTCGGGAACGCCGATGACGGCGCATTCCAGCACGGCCGGGTGCTGGTACAGGGCCCTCTCCACCTCCACGCTGGAGATGTTCTCGCCGCCGGAGATGATGATGTCCTTGGCCCTGTCCATCAGCTCGATGTAGCCGTCGGGGTGCATCACGCCCGGCGGGCCTCACCGTGCGCGTGGATCCGGGAGGCAATATCATCGGGCGTCGAGAGGGTCGCGAGCCTCATCTGCCGCCGATCGTCTTCGGCTCACACATTGATTCCGTCCCCAACGGCGGGCGATACGATGGGGTCGTCGGCGTCATCGGGGCGATCGAGGTCATCTCACGCGCGGCTCCCGGGCCCGGGCGGTGTGGCTGCTGGTGGCGCTGGTGGGCCTGGGGTGGGCGGCAGGCACGGTGTGGAGGGCCGGGGAGGGGGCCTTCAGTGCCCTGTACGCCCGGGACGGCCTCGCCAACGCGCTGCAGCTGGTGGGCCTCGCGGTGGCCGCGGGAGGGCTGCTCCTGGCCCGCGACTACCTCACGCGCACGGGGCTGGACCGCGGCGAGTACTACGCCCTGGTGCTGCTGTCCACCTTGGGAGCCATGCTGATGGTGGCCAGTCAGGACCTGCTGTTCCTGTTCGTGGCCCTGGAGACCCTGTCCGTGCCCCTGTACGTGCTGGCAGGCTTCGCGCGGGACAGCCACCGGTCGCAGGAGGCTTCGCTGAAGTACTTCCTCCTGGGCTCGTTCGCCTCCGCCCTGCTGCTGTACGGGGTGGCGCTGGTGTACGGGGCCACAGGCAGCACCGGGCTGCCTCGCCTGGCAGGGGCAGATGGGTCGTTCCCCCTCCTGGTGGGGCTGGGCCTGGTGGTGGTGGGGTTGGGGTTCAAGGCCGCGGTGGTACCCTTCCACGCCTGGGCGCCGGACGTGTACGAGGGCGCCCCAGTTCCCGCGGTGGCGTTCATGTCGGTGCTGGCGAAGGTGGGCGCGGTGGGTGCCCTGGTGCGGGTCCTGCCGCTTACCGTTCCGCACCTGCTCCCCGCGTGGCAGCCGCTGCTGGCCGCCCTCTCCGCCGCCACCATGGTGGTGGGCAACCTGGCCGCCCTGCGGCAGACCAATCTCAAGCGCATGCTGGCGTACTCCAGCGTGAGCCACGCGGGCTACCTGCTCGTGGGCGTGGCGGCCGGCAACGCGGCGGGCGTGTGGAGCGCGGTGTACTACCTGGCCGCGTACGCCGCCATGAACCTGGGGGCGTTCGGAGTCCTCACGTTCCTGGAACGGGCGGGGGTGGAGGCAGACGAGGTGGAAGACCTGCGGGGGTTGGCGGACCGGTCGCCCGCCCTGGCCGCGGCGTTCGCGGTGTTCATGGCGTCCCTCACGGGGCTGCCGCCCACCGCGGGCTTCGTGGGCAAATTCTACCTCTTTACGGCGGCCCTCCAGGGCGGCCTGCTGTGGCTGGCGGTGGTGGGTGTGGTCACCAGCGTGGTGTCCGTGGCCTACTACCTTCGGGCGGCGTACGCGGCCTACCTGGGCCCCGGACGGGCGGGCGTGCGGCTGCGCCCGGGCCCGTGGGCCGGAGTGGGGCTCGGGCTGAGCGCCGCAGCCACCCTGCTGTTCGGGGTGCTGCCGGGCCCCTTGACCACCTGGGCTCAGCGGGTGGCGGCGCTCCTGCGCTAGGAGCGTGTCCGCGGAGGACGCGGTTGGCCGCGGCCCCCAAACATCGCGGCAGCGATTCTTGGGGTGGTCGGGACGGGAGGTGCGCAGGTGGAGAAGTTCGACGCCATCGTGGTGGGAGCGGGACCCGCGGGCGCGGCGGCCGCGGCCACCATGGCCCGCGCGGGACTCAGCGTGGTGCTGCTGGAGCGGGGCGAGTACCCAGGCGCCAAGAACGTGATGGGTGGCGTGATGTACGGCCGCATGGCGGCAGAGGTGGTCCCGGAGTTCTGGAAGCAGGGGGCGCCCATCGAGCGGGTGGTGGTGGAGGAGCGCCTGTGGCTGGCCACGGAGGACAGCGCGGTGAGCGTGGGCCACCGCAGCCCGGCCATGGCCTACCATCCCGACGGTTGCCCGAACGCCTTCACCGTGCTGCGGGCCCGGTGGGACCGCTGGTTCGCGCAGAAGGCGGAGGAGGCCGGAGCCTTCCTGGTGCCGGGCACCACGGTGGAGGACGTGTTGTGGCAGGACGGGCGCGTGGTGGGCGTCCGGACCGGCCGGGAGGAGGGCGACCTGTACGCGGACGTGGTGGTGCTCTGCGACGGGGTGAACTCCGCCCTGGTGCAGCGGGCGAAACTCCGCGACCACCCCGTCGAGCCCCACCACCTGGCCCTGGGCGTGAAGGAGGTGGTGGGGCTACCTCCCGAGGTGATCGAGGCGCGGTTCAACCTGGAACCCGGGCAGGGGGCCACCATCGAGATCTACGGCGCGGTGACCCGCGGCATGTCCGGCTACGGCTTCCTGTACACCAACCACGACTCGGTGTCCGTGGGCGTGGGGGTTCTGGTGTCGCACCTCATGCGGACCCGGATCCCGCCGTACGAGCTGTTGGAGGGACTGAAGCAGCACCCCCTGGTGCGGTCCCTGCTGGCGGGCGGCGAGACCCTGGAGTACAGCGCGCACGCCATCCCGGAGGGGGGGCTGGCGGCCATGCCGAAGCTGTACGGGGACGGGGTGCTGGTGGCCGGCGACGCGGCCATGATGGTGAACGGGCTGCACCGGGAGGGCAGCAACCTGGCCATGACCGCGGGGCGGCTCGCGGGGGAGACGGTGGTGGAGGCCAAGCGCCGGGGGGACTTCAGCGCCCGGACGCTGAGCCTGTACGCGGCCAAGCTGGAGGAGTCCTTCGTCCTCAAGGACCTGCGCAAGTACCGACACCTGCCCGAGCTGGCGGAGCGGCGGCCGGACCTGTTCGGGACCTACGCGGAGCTGGTCAACCGGGCGGCGCACGAGATGCTCACCGTGGACGGTGTACCCAAACGGGACAAGCAGCGGAAGATCTGGCGGGAGCTCACCCGCCGCCGGCCGCTGCCCTCCCTGGCGCGAGACCTGTACGAGGTGTGGAAAGCGGTCCGGTGACGGAGGGCGGGTATGGGAGCTGGACAGCCTGTGCGGGTGGAGGACAAGCTGTACACCCTGCGGTGGAAGCACGACCGCACCACCCACATC
>VAPR01001655.1_pt1 | contig 10445 bp, 8 predicted proteins | sample 3380701 | NCBI WGS metagenome assembly VAPR01 (sample SAMN11536904, study PRJNA540576) | hot springs metagenome | isolation source: hot spring wet sediment | place: Spain: Lobios | collected 2014-01
GCATGTTGCTCCCGACGGCGTTGATGTGCATCCCTGCTCTCAACCACGCCCCCGCCAGGACAGGTTCTTTGGAAGTCGTAACGGTCACCACGATGTCAAGGCGTAGGAAATGTGTGACGCAGGAAATACAAGGGTCATAGGGTCATAGGTGCGAATCACGTGCTCTCCGGCGAGGCAGTTGCACGTTTCCGAAACGAGTGTCGCGGCACTCTTAGATCAATCCCGGCACTGAGCTGGGTGGGGCATGGTCTCACCCGGAAGCAGCAAGCGGAGCTGAACACGCATCCCACCGGCCAGGTGCCCGTGGAGTGAGGTTTTCCGGTAGGCTAGGGTAACCCCACTCTGACCCCACGTTCATTCCGCCTGTTTGGTGCGGGGAGCGGGACTCGAACCCGCACGGGAGGTCATCCCTGCCGTTTTTAAGACGGCTGCGTCTGCCGTTCCGCCATCCCCGCCTGTTCCTGCCAATAGTAGTATGCGCTGTGAGAGGCACTTTTGCCGAGTCTCGGTCCACGTGTTCCAACCTTACGTACCCGTATCCCCGTCAGAACGTTCGCCTGGCCGCTTACCGGTCAACCGACCGATTGCGTCCCGGCCGGTCATCAATCGCTTTCTGCTCTCGATTATCGTCGAACTCTTGGTGCAACGTCGGTATTGTTGGATGTCATCGGAAGTACCGGAAGATCTTTAATCCCCACTGGACAGAAGCCGATGATGGTCGCGAACTCGGGCGCGCTTGTCGCCGTGAGCGGCATCCGCTGTGAGGGCTGCCGCATTCTCAACTCGCTCGTGGTCGTATACCACAGGAGCGTGTCTCAGGCCATGCCATCGGGCAGGTTCGCTCTCCGGTGAGGAGCCCTGTCAATGCTCCCGCTGTGGAAGCCCTTGACATGTGATCTGATCCAGTGCTGAGGAGGGCCGGCTACCTGTGCCACGCGCCTTTTGCCGGCGATCTGCCAGGAACTCCTAGCGCTTCGGCCATATGCCACGTAGTTTGCGGCGCTGGACTTTCGAGGCTGACTGATCTTAACTTGGCTCGTATCATCACCCAGGGACGTTGACGGCTGAGTGAGAGCCGTGTGGTCGAGGCAGGTTTTCTTGTGGTTCTCTCCGGTGACCTTCCCTTACTCACGAGTGCCAAGAGAGTCCAGAGACCGCGTCGATGTTTTCTGCGGCGAACAACTTCTTCGGTTCTCCTGCGCGCGGTTGCCCATCTGGACCAAGCGTGAACTCGATGGTGTACACCGCGAAACCCTCTCGTTCGAGCTGAAGAAAGGCGATAGTACGGCCGTCGGGTGACCAAGTGGGGCTTGCGACGACACCGGAATTCGTGAGCTGTACCGGTTGGCCCCCTGATGCTGGAATCACAAAAAGGTCATTGGCACTCCCGTTGCGCCCGACGTAAGCGATCCAGTTCCCGTCCGGGGACCATGTCGGGGCATACTGGCCGTCGCCACCTTGTACAAGCGGTGTCAGTTCGCCCGTACGAAGATTGACGACCCAGATGTCGGTCCTCCGACTCAGCCCATCCTCGCGGGTCACTCGATGAACGAAGGCAATGCGAGTCCCGTCCGGAGAGAAGGTGGGTTGGTCCACGTTGTCGCCGAGGCGTGTCGAAGGTTCGAGTCGCTGGGGAGTTCCTCCTTGACTAGGGATGAGCCAAAGGAAGTTTTTGATTGAGTTCAGGTCGGAGACGTAGACGATTGTTGCGCCGTCGGGTGACCAAGCCGGACTGAGTGCCCACACTGCATTTTGCACGTATTCGTAGGAGCCGGGTGTGAAGCCAGGCTGGTTGCGCGTGAGTTGCCGCATGTCCTGGCCGTCGCTTCGCACCACGTAGAGATCCGAGAAGGCATCACCCATTCGGACGAAGGCGATGCGCGTACCATCTGGCGACCAGCGGGGCCAGGCTGCGTTCCCGAGTTCGAGCACGCGGCGTATCTTGCCGTTTTCCCACACGTAGATGTCACCATTCTGCACGAACAAAATCTTGCCGCTTGGGGTAGCAGCGAGCGCCACTCGCTCTTCTGTGGACGGAGAAGCACACGACGGAGCGATAGTCAGCAACAGAGTGAGCATTAGCGCGAGCAGCGATAGCCCAGATCCTCCAACGCGCTTTGGGCCTCGGCGAGTTCGTCCCACGGTCGGCGTTCGTTGCCGTAGATGATGCACTGCTCATGCCCCTTCCCCAAGAGCAAGACGATATCGCCAGGCTGTGCACGTCGGAGTGCCTCCCGAATCGCTGTACGGCGATCTTCGATGCGCAGATAGTTTTGACCTTCGCGTGCACCAGCCGAACGCATCCCTTCAGCGATTTCATCGATAATGAACCACGGATCCTCGAAACGCGGGTCCTCGGACGTGAGGATTGCGAAGTCGGCTAGTTGAGCAGCTATCATGCCCTGGAGCCGGCGTTTGACACGGTCTCGTTCACCAGCACTCCCGAAAACCACTATGACGCGTCCTGTCGCGATCTGTCGCGCGAGCGGCAATACTCGCTGGAAAGACTCTGGCGTATGAGCGTAGTCGACGATCACACTGAACGGCTGTCCACAATCGACTTTCGTGAAGCGACCCGGTACGCGAGTAAGCTGTTCGAGTCCCCGAACGATCACTTCGAGCGGGAGACCCAGTAAGAGCCCGACTCCTGCTGCGGCGAGCGCATTTTCGACGTTCCAAGGTCCAATGAGTTGGAGCGTGACATCGGCGATCTGCTCGCCGATATGTAAACGGAAAGCGGTTCCCTTGGTAGAGACACGGATCGCGTCAGCAGTCAGCTGCGCATGTTTCCTGGTGGAATACCAGAGAATTGGCGTGTCTCCAGCGAAATGCGCCAGCGAGCGAGCTCCCTCATCATCAGCGTTCAACACGATGCCTGTTGGATACGGGCGGGTGCCCCGATCGCGAACGAACTCGAGCAGTTTCCCTTTTGCTCGTCGGTAGTTCTCGATTGTGCCGTGAAAGTCCAAATGCTCCTGGGTGACGTTGGTTACTACTGCAATGTCGAACGGACAGTGGTCGAGGCGATGAAGGACAAGCCCGTGACTTGTCGCCTCGAGAACGGCCCACTCCACATTGACAGCACGCATGTCGGCCAAAAGGCGTTGCACGTCGAGTGACTCAGGGGTCGTTTGACGCAGGTCATGCTGATACCACGTGTCACCGATGCGGATCGCGACCGTCCCGATTAGTCCAGTGCGGTAGCCTGCTGCTCGCAGAATACTGTCAATGAGAAAGGTTGTGGTAGTTTTCCCATCGGTTCCGGTGACACCGACAAGCCCCAGACTCTGAGCTGGAAACTGGTAAAAACGGGCAGCGAGAGTTGCCAAGGCTACTCGAGTATCCGCTACACGGGCAATTGCTGGCAGCTGCACAGTTGCTTGATTTGGCCATTCTTCCACGAGTGCTGCGACCGCACCGCGAGCGCGAGCGTCGGCAAGATACAAATGGCCGTCAGTGTGCTCGCCACGAAGCGCAACGAAGAGGCTGCCTGGACTGGCGCACCGTGAATCGTACACGATGGAATTGATGTCAACAGCGGGATCACCTTGGATTTCCACGGGAAGATCGCGAAGCAATTCCTGGAGTTCCGGCATGTGATCAGGCTCCTAACGGGCGCAGGCGACGCCACAGCCAAACCAGGAGCGGCTGCCGAACGAGCTCCCGCGTGCCGGGGTAAGTATACGGATGCCCACCGAAGCCAAGCTTGAAGCGGTAGACACCCCATAGTCCGAAGCGGACGTTAAGGTGGTTTTCGTCTGTGTCGGGGGGAAGTTCGTTTGACTCAGGAATGCCCCAGAGGTCGTACCACCGGCAGCCTCTTGCGCGAGCCCATTGCATTGCGGCCCACTGAACCGCGTAGGCTGGCATATGTCGTTGCAGTTCGGTTCTGGAGGCGCCATACAAGTACACGGCCTCCTCCCCAAAGCGAACAACCAATGCCGCCGCAGCCGGCTGCCCCTCGAATTCTGCGAAGAGCAGTGCAGCGTCTTCGTTGAATGCACGGAGAAGATCGCTGAAGTAGTCGATGCGGTGAATACCGAAGCCGTCTCTCTCGGCTGTCTCACGGAGGAGTTCGTAGAACGTTGGGAGTTCTGCGAGCGAGGCTTGACGAGTGGTCACACCCCGCCGAAACGCAAGGCGCACGTTGTAGCGCGTTTTCGGCTTCATCTGGTTGAGAAGCTGGTCGTCGTCGCCGAGGGGGACACGCAGCGTACGCCGGGGCTGGATGACAAAGGGACTTGGACGCCAACCGAGATGTTCCGGTAGAAGCGCAAGACCACGCTCATCTTCTGGTTCGGCAAGGACGATGATCGCACGGGTCGCGTGGGCGAGCCGGTCGACAGCCTCCCGAAAAGCGACAGCCAATTCAGGCGACACAGCGTCTGCCAGTGGGCCACGGGGGATGTAAAGGACAGATAACCCGTAGGCACGCCGCACCAGAATCTGGGCGAGGCCAGTAGCACCGCCGATGCGGACGATAATCCGATAAGGTTTCCAGCCGTGTCGCCCCTTGAACTCGCCCCACCGCCAGCTCTGGAGGAGGCGGCCCCCAAGGTGTAAGACGAGTGCATCCCATGTTTCTGAGTCTTCAATCGTCTGTGCAGGGGCCGGGAGCGTCACCATGGTGTCGGCCGGAGAGGATCAGCGGCGAAAACCGCTTCGGCGAGTGCCTCTTCCGCAGCCTCCCGCACCACCGGATCGGCTGAGCGGGCGAGCCGACGGAGAACATTCGTGGCCACTGTGCCGCCGATTCGTCCCAAAGCGAGGATCGCCGCTCCTTGGACATCGCGATCGGGATCGCTCGTGAGGCCAATTAAATCGTCGACAGCTTCCTCTGCGCCTAACTCGCCGCAAGCGGTCGCGGCCTCGTAGCGGCGTTCAGGATCCTCGCTGTGGAGTTCGTCCAGCAGGAGGGGAAGCCAGCGGCGGTCGAGTGAGCGTCCCATGGCATACAATGCACTGGCACGCAATAGCGGGTCTCCTGACCAGTACGCCTCCTCGATTGCTGCAATGACTGTCGCATCCGCATAGACAGCGGCAGACTCGAGTGCTCGGCGTCGAACGTCGATTGGTTCTCGTGGGTCCAGCAGAGCAATGAGTGCGGTGCGCAGTTCCTCGCTCTCCTGGCTGGGGAGTCGGCCTAAGACGTCAAGTTCAGCGAACCGCCCAAGAACTTGAGCGAGTGCCGCGCGGACTGGAATCTCAGTCTCAACCGCGAGTCGCGCCAGCAGTCGTCTCAGGACAGCGGGATCTTCTTCCTCCCAAAGCCCCTCCACAGCGCTTCGTCGCACTTCAGCATCAGGGTCGTCGAGCGCGACAAGGAAGACCTGACGGAAATTCAATGAAAGGTTCAACTCGCTCAGTTCGACCATCTCGCTGACAATCCGCCGGCGATTGGCAACCGGAACCGTTGGCCACAGCTCGCGCAGGGTGCGAGCTGTGGCACGAGGGAGATCGGATAGTTGGGCGATATCGCTTGCGCGGACTTGTCCGCTCAGGCGGGTGAGAAGTTTCTGAAGATCGGACGTCCCTACCATGTCACCTCGTGTGTCTGTCGCCGATGTGGTGTGAAGTAGTACAGGTCTGCGACGTCGGGATCCGCTTCAAATTGCGGAAACTCTCCGGAGGTCAGGAGTTGCCGGATCTTATCCGCACTCAATGGGCGCTCGACATTGACCCCCGCAACGAGATCATCGAGCGTTGCCATGTAACGCGGCGACTCTGCCGTACCGACGTTCTCTCCAACCCGCTCGAAGGTGATCTCTAGGACACGCTCGTATGAGCGGCGCGTTCGTTCGTCGAGTGGTTCCTGGCCGGCAAAGCGCGGGAACCGTTGCTCGGTGAGCAACATGCTGTCCTGGACCGCGCAGAAATACGTTGTGGGCTTGAAGATGTACTTGCGCTGCTTCTCGTCCAGTGCCAGGAGGCGGCGCTCCTGCCGAGAGATCGGCAGATAGTCGATGATAAAGTGCCCGGGTTGTTCTGAGCGCTCGATGGTGATCAGTGCGCCCGCGACAAGGTTGGCGACGAAGAAACGCTCGAACCCGAAGAGAAAACCCCCGCGATTCGCCGTCGGGTAGCGGAGTTCCACGTAGAACGTCTCGTGTGTCTGTGGTGCCTCAAAGCGGAGGAGGGCTCGGGTCTGACTCGGGTACACGCGTGGTGGCAAGACTGAGGCAAGCAAGGCATTGTAGGGCAAGACGCCGTGGTAATGCTCATAGAAGGTCAGAACGTGATCGACGACAGCCTCGCTGCCCGGAGTGATCCCCTGAAGTTCTTCCAGCAGGAACCGGTAATCCTGTCCAATGTCGGCTGGGCGGCGCTTCGGAGCAGGAACCGGGTTCACCTCGCGCACGGTCCAAGCATGACCGCCCGGAACGCCGACGAATTCGAAATCGTCTTCGCTCGCCAGCCGTGCATCCAGGGCGAGCTGTTGCAAAGCGAAGTCGGGGGCAGTCGGGCGGACTCCCAAGACGACTTCGAGGAGCTCGGCATCAGTCAGTGGCTCACCGCGTTCGACGATGTACTCGCGAATGCGTCGGACATCTCCTCGGGACAGGCGCGGCACAAGCTCGGCTGGAGCCCAGAGATCACCGAATCCAACGACTTCCGGTGTGCTGCCGAGTGTCGCGCGGATCGCAGCAGCGAGCTCCTCGTCGGAAAGCATTGAGATGTCTTCAACGACCTGGAGGCGCGGCTGCTCGACGACCTCGACTTCCTCGACCGGCGGGTGTTCTTGCTCACTTACTGCTGGTACCGGCTCGGCGACCGGTGGCCGACGCACCGGGGCCACCGCCTCCGGCGGTGGCTCCATGAAGCGCCGGGGAAGTTGATGCGCTGTGTCGATCAGTGCCTCGGGGGGCAAGGGGGGCTTTCCGGCACGTGTGGTTGCAACGAGTACTTTCCCTTCTTCGGTCTCCAGGGCGAAGACATGCGCGTTTGCGGCGATCGCCTTCTGGAGCCGCTCCTCCCACTCGGCAGACGACACAGCCGGATCAACAGTCGAGAAATGCTCGGCGAGAACCGCCAAAGGAACCCGAATCGGGGCGTTCAAGGGATAAAAGCGTGCTGTCGCACGGAGCAAGGCAAACACACGCTGTGCGAGGCGCTGTTCCTCCTCGCTGCCCAGAAACTCGATCTCCGGCAGAGTTGACAGCTGAGTCGTCTCAGCCACGTCGTAGGCTCCCTTTGTTCACATGTCGCGGCTCGTCATGCAGTTTGGAGACGCTCGCGAAGCAGGCGCACGAGTTCCTCCGTGGACGCCGGACGACCGAGCTCGCGGAGGATCTGCACGAGCGTCTTCTGGACTTCTGGGCTCAGGGTCGGTGTGGACATGCCACCCCCTTCAGTCACGCTACCAAACAAGGATACCTCCTCGCCGTCTACCTCGCAACAGGGAGCAGCGTGCACTGGGAGCGTGTCGACCGTCCTATCAGCTAAGTAGTGTCCGAAATACTCATTGCACCGCGGGGAATGGCGAGAGGACCATCAGCTGTGGGAACCTCGCTGCGAACCTAATATTCCCTCGTGGCTCCAAGTGTCATGTGCGAGCGAGGGCGAGCGCCACAGCGCCGATCACCGGCGCGTCCGCGCCAAGTTCGGCGAACGCGACTCGCACGCGACGCAGCGAGGCCGGGTACGCAAACTGCCGCACCCGCGCCTGGAGTGGCTCTAGGAGGTCGTGACCAGCTTCGGCGACTGGTCCACCAATGATGACCGCTTCGGGATTGAGCGTAGCAATCAAAGAAGCGATGGCCAAACCGAGCATCTGAACTGTGTCATCGAGCACCCGCCGAATGGTCGGGCTCAACCGGGCGAACTCGAATAAGCGGCGAGTTGTCAACTGACCTGCCAGCAGTTGCTGTCCGGGATCGTCCGGAGCCAAGAGCAAAGCTTCCAGGACGCGAGCGATGATCGCAGGTTCAGAAGCATAGGCCTCGAGATGCCCTGGCTTCCCACACGAACAAGTTGGTCCTCCAGCCGTCACCACAATATGACCGATCTCACCCGCAGTATTGCTCGCGCCATAGACGAGGCGCCCATCAACGATGATGCCGCCGCCCACGCCTGTCCCGAGATGAAGATAGATCACTGTCTGACAACCGCGGGCTGCCCCGAAGACCGCTTCACCGAAGGCTGCAGCGCGAGCATCATTTTCCAGAACAGTTGGAATACCAAGGCGCTCCTCAATTAATGCTGCCAAGGGGTACTGCTCGAAACCGGGTGAACGGGGTGACAGAATGGTGAGGCCACGCACCGGATCGACCGGTCCACCAAACGCAATGCCGGCTGCCTTGACATCGAGGTGGGCCAAACCAGCGCGCGTCGAGGCCAGGTGGGCGAGCTGGGTCAAGCGGCGCAGTACACCTGATGCATCCAAGTTATCGAGCGGTTCCGATGCTTCACCAAGAATCCGCCCCGTTCCATCAGCAACTGCTGCACGCAGCATTCCACCTGCGATCGCGAGTCCAAGGACTCGGTCGGTTGCCGCTGGCGGGCGGGCTCGGAACCGCCGGACAGTCAACTCCGTCATCGTTCGAGATCCGGTCAACTCGACGACGCGACACTTTAGGCGTTGTATCCTACCACCCGCGATCGAGAGCGGGGAAGGACTCCAGGAAGGTGGAGACGCGACAGTCGGTCGAGCTAGAGCAGCCCAAAGTGGACTATGTCATCGGGCTGGGTTTTGCTCTCTTCGGTGTCTTGGCAGTTTCGACCAGCGCCGTCTTAATCCGATTGGCTGAAGGTGTCAGCGCGTTCGAGATCGCGTTTTGGCGACTTGTGGTGGCCACGAGCGTGCTGCTCCCCTTTATCCGACCCAGTCGAGCCTTAGACGCCATGCGCAGTGTGGGGTGGATGCGACTCGCACTCTATGGTGGAACGCTCGCGGTGCACTTCGTTGCATACAACGCTGCCTTGCGCTTTGCGCCGGTCGCGCACGTTCTTCCGTTGCTCTACACTTCTACCATTATGCTTGCTGCTCTTTCCGCGCTTGCACTTCGCGAGCCGTTACGCCGAGCCCAGTTGATGGGCATTGTTATTGTTCTTGCCGGTGTTGTCGTCCTCGCCGGTTTCGAGCCCAAGTTCAATGCGCGTATCGCTCTTGGGGACGGCCTGGCATTGGTCTCGGCGGCAGCATATGCCGCTTATTCACTGGTGGGAAGGCGGGAGCGGACACGTCTGCCGCTCTTTGTCTATGCAGTCGCAGTGTATGGATTTGCGGCATTATGGGTTCTACCGTTTGCGCTTGTAGCGGCCGTGCAGAGCGGCGCTGGACTAGCACGCTACGATTGGAACGTCATCTTGGCGTTACTTGGTCTTGGGCTTATACCCAATACTCTCGGCCATACCTTGTATAACGCGAGTGTGCGCCGTCTGAATGCTGCCGTTGCGAACGTAATTTATACACAGGAGATGACCGGAGCCATCATTTTGGCCTGGCTGATCCTGGGCGAGATTCCCAGCACCAACGCGGTTGTTGGTGCCGCGATCATGTTGCTCGGAATACTGCTCGTTTTGCTGCGTTAGTGTAGTGCAGCAAGCAGAGCGGCCGCGGTGGCCATGTCGTAGAGTTCGACTTCCACTTCGCTGCCCGCTGGAGCCTCCGACCACTCCTCTGGGATGACTGCGAGGCTGTTGCCGCGCGCAAGTCCGGTCAGTACGCCAGATCCTTGGTTCGGTACCGGAGTAACGAACAACCGCCCGTTTTGTGCCTCGACTTGAGCACGAACGAAGTGCCGTCGCTGCCCGCGGTTGTCGACTCGTTGTGTCAATGTCGCCCGCACACGCAGCGGTTCGAGTTCGCTCCGTCCAAGGAGACGGAGCAAGGCCGGACGTGCGAATTGGAGGAAGGCAACCACGCTCGCGACCGGGTTTCCAGGTAGCGCGATAACTGGGGTCTCGTCAATGAAGCCAAAGGCCATCGGTTTACCAGGTTTGATACGTACCTGCCAGATCTCGAATCGACCACGACGACGAAGGAACTCTTTCACCCGATCGTAGTCACCCTGTGAGACACCGCCAGAGGTCAAAATCAGATCCGCATCACGAGCAAGGTGGAAGTGCCGTTCGAGATCGGAGTCTTGGTCGGAGGCGATACCGATGAGATGAGGGATTCCACCGGTCTGTAACACTAGCGCTGCGAGGACAATGCTATTGGTATTCCGGATCTGCCCTGGCTCAAGCGGCCGATCGGGCGGGACGATTTCATCACCAGTCGCGAGAATCGCGACATGTGGCCGAGGATGAACGAGAACCCAGGTATGACCCAGCGCGGCCAGGATTCCAAGATGCGCTGGCCCGAGTACCGTTCCCGCCTGCAAGACAAGGCTTCCTGATGGGATGTCTTCTCCGGCGGGACGCACATTTTCTCCGGGAAGAACCGCACGCCGTATTGTGACGGTCTCGCGTCGACCCCGAAGGTTCTCCGTGTCGGCTTCGTC
>VAPR01001657.1_pt1 | contig 10433 bp, 8 predicted proteins | sample 3380701 | NCBI WGS metagenome assembly VAPR01 (sample SAMN11536904, study PRJNA540576) | hot springs metagenome | isolation source: hot spring wet sediment | place: Spain: Lobios | collected 2014-01
GCTACTACTCATACGACCTCGGTCGCTGGCACATCATTGTGCTCAATTCGAATTGCAAGCAGGTCGGCGGCTGCGACGCCGATTCCCCGCAGGTGGAGTGGCTGCGGAGCGACCTGGCGGCGCATCCGACCCAGTGCGCCCTCGCCTATTGGCATCACCCCCGCTTCAGCTCGGGCCAGCACGGGAATTTCCCCTCGATGCAGACGATCTGGGAGATCCTCTACGAGCATGGCGTCGACGTGGTGCTGGCCGGTCACGACCACGACTACGAGCGCTTCGCGCCGTTGAACGACCAGGGCAAGGTGGATCCGGAGCGTGGCATTCGCTCCTTCGTGGTCGGCACCGGCGGGCGCAGTTTGCGCCCGTTCGGAGAGATTCACCCGGCGAGCGAGATGCGGGATCACCAGACGTATGGCGTCTTGAAGCTGACCCTGCGCCCGGACTCCTACGAGTGGCAGTTCATCCCGGCTGCCGGGGGCACATTCACCGACGCCGGCCAGGGTACCTGCCACTGAGCATCCCGGCGCGCTTCCTCCGGCTCGTCTCCCCGGTGAAGCTCTGCCGGTGTGAATGTGTCATCTCCAGTACTTCTTTCCTCTTGTGCTGGAGATTACAGCGGCAATAGAATGCAGCATCCTTAGCCGGGATACCGTAGCCTGGCCGAGTCGGTCAAGTCGCGGCATGGGCGTGCGCGCGTTCTCACGGAGCAGGAGCGCGAGGCGTCTGGCACGGTGAAACCGGCTTCCGAGCGGGCGTGACCTGGATAGCTTCAGGAAGGACATTATGTAGGGGAAGGGAAGGCTCATCGCGATGGGCGCGCGAAGTGCTGGCTCGACCTCGACTCATCATGTGACCTGGCGACCAGCCCGACAGGGAAAGCGACCGACGGCTCGTCGCCCTCTCTTATGCCTGCTGCTCAGTGCGCTCGTGCTCGCCTCCTGCGCTCGCGGCAGCCGGGAGAGCGCGCCGAGCCCAGCGGCACGGCCCGCAACGACAGCGGTCGCTGCCGTCCAGGGGGGCCCGAGCCCGACGCTCGAAGGGTCGCCGACCCTCGGCCCCGCTGCGACGCCCACGCCGCTGCCGGCTGGCCCGCCGGACGACACGCTCCTGGCGCTCGGCGAGCTGATGGACGACGAGGGGCGCCTGCCCGTACAAGTCGCGATGGAGATCTTCGCCGCCTACGTGGCGCCGCTACCGGGGGTGGCGCCGAGGCGACTTCCCGGCGAGAGCACGTCGAGCGCCGCCGAGCTGGCCACGCAGGTGCTGCTGGAGAATCGGGATCAATTGCCACCGGAGGTCGCGAGGGCGGTCGAGGAGGCGCTGTTCGGCGGGATCGAGGAGGAGATCGAGATCCCGCCGAGCGGGAGCCAGAGCGACCGAAACGGTCTCTTCGGTACGCTGGCCCGCGCGCTCTCTCCACCGGGTGTCCGAGCGCAAGACCAATTGGAGCAACTCAGCAATCTCGTCGAGGATGTGCGCCAGCAGATCGAGGCGCGCTCGGGCCGTCGCCTGCGCATCTCGATCTTGGTCGGTCTGAATCCACACCTTCAGGACAATTTACAGGCAATCGCGCACCGGGTCTTGTCGTCCGAAGGCAGTGTGGCAGGGTGCCGGATCGTCTTCAACACCAGTATTGTGGGAAATTCATCCCTGCTGGAATTCGTGGTGGCTCACGAGGTGTGGCACTGCTTCCAGAACGACTTCGCCGGGGTGCCGGAACCGAGGGCGTGGATCAGGGAGGGGCAGGCGGAGTGGGTGGCGGCGGAGGTGGCTAGCGATCCCTCCCCTGCGACGACAAACTGGAACACCTGGTTGGGCGCACCGCACGTGTCGCTGTGGAACAGAAGTTATGACGCGATCGGTCTCTACGCCGCAGCGCAGGCGGCCGGCTCCGATCCATTCGAGGCGATGATCGACATGTTCCGGCTCGAAAACCGAGAGGCAGTTTCGCGGCTGTTCGGCGGCAGGACGTACGAGGAGGCGCTCTGGATCGTCTCCACCTCGCTGGTGCGCGCTCCCCAGTTCGGGCCGGAGTGGGAGGCCAACGGGCGGGGCATCACGGCGACGCGCGCGACGTCGCGGCTGGAGGTCGCTGCGCCCACGATCGAGGCCGCGGACTCTCGCCAGGCCGGGGCGTTCGGTTCGCTTCCGAAGGAACTCGCGATCGCAGGAGGAGATCGCGAGTTCGTACGGATCGCTCCGACCGGAGACGCGTACATAGCAGTAGTGGAGTTTCCCGGGCACGGGCCGCTGGACGTGCCGCCAGGCGCCGGCATCCTGTTCTGCCTGGTCGCAGGCCAGTGCACCTGTCCTGACGGCTCGGGGCCGGAAGGTGGCCCGCCGCCGCCCCTGCTCGAAGACCCGCACGGCGTCGCGACCGTATTTACGACGGACGGTGGGGAGATCGGGCTCAGGCTCGACCTGGTCGATCGGGACGAGGTCTGCGAGCGGCTGGTCGGCACTTGGGTCGCCCCGGCCGAGGAGATCGTCCGGGCCAACCTCGCACCGTACGGTGGTCTCCCCGCCGACCTATCGTGTACGGGCCAGGTCGTAATGACGTTCGGCGCGGACGGCAGCTTCCGACGTACGCATCAAGGCGAGTGTCGAGCGCCGATCGAGGGAGGTGAGCCCATAGTCGCTACTACTGAAGGTGAGGCGACTGGCACGTATGAAGACCTCGGGGATAGCTTCGTGCTACACAACGTGCAGTTTACCGGGCGTGTCGCAATCGAGGGCTTCGGAACGACGTTGGGCGACCTCAGCCAGGATGTACCAGTTCCGTATACCATCGAGGGCGATCGGCTGATACTACGGTTCACGGACCCGAACGGCAACACGATCGTCCACGTCTACACGCGCGCCGGTTAGCGGTGCTGGCGCGGCCTGGGTCGAGGTTCTCGTCGCGTCGCGCGCGCAGGCCCATCGCGGCGTCTTAGAATACCCTTTGCAGGGCGTCCGCACCGTGCCGTCCGCTCAGCGAGGCAGGCTGGACGATAGCCGCGCTCGGTTTCGACGCGCGGAGCCGGATGGCCGATGCGGCCGACCGATCCCCGAGGTCTACCGCTCGCCGGAGGGAGGTGGAGCATGCGGAGCGTGCGTGCGGCGGTGGTGCAGGCGGCACCGGTAGCGTTCGACGTCGAGCGGACGCTGGAGAAGGTGCATCGCTTCCTAGGAGAAGCTGCTGCCACCGGCGCGCGGCTGGTGGTCTTCCCCGAGGCGTTCCTCACCTGCTACCCCAGAGGAATCACCTTCGGAGCGACGATCGGGGAGCGCACGCGCGAGGGACGGGAACTCTTCCGGCGCCACTGGGCGTCCTCGGTCGACGTGCCTGGCCCTGTGACGGATCGACTGGGCGAGATGGCCCGGAAGCACAGCGTCCACCTCGTAATCGGCGTGATCGAACGTGCGGGCGGAACGCTCTACTGCACCGTCCTCTTCTTCGATCCGGCCGGGACACTGATGGGCAAGCATCGCAAGGTGATGCCCACCGCCGCCGAACGCCTCGTCTGGGGATACGGCGACGGCTCGACCCTGCCTGTCTTCGAGACCGAGATCGGGCGGCTGGGCGCGGTCATCTGCTGGGAGAACTACATGCCGCTGCTCCGGATGGCGATGTACCAGAAGGGGATCCAGCTCTACTGCGCGCCGACAGCCGATGCCCGGGACACCTGGATCGCCAGCATGCGGCACATCGCCTGCGAGGGGCGCTGCTTCGTCCTCTCGGCGAACCAGTTCGCCCGCCGCCGCGATTACCCTGAAGACTACCCGATCGACGGCGTGGAGGACCCCGATGCCGTGCTCTGCCGCGGTGGGTCGCTCATCGTCTCGCCGCTCGGTGAGATCCTCGCCGGTCCGGCGTTCGACGGCGAGGCCGTGCTGGTCGCCGATCTGGATCTCGGGGAGATTGTCCGGGGGAAGTATGACTTCGATGTCGTCGGCCACTATGCCCGGCCGGATATCTTCCGGCTGTATGTTGATGAGTCGCCGAAGCCGGCGGTCGTCTTCACCGGTAGGTCGAGCGCGGAGTCTGCTCTCGGGGAAGCGCCGCGCGCCGAGCTGATAGAAGCTGTGCAGGCGGACCGGTGGAGTTGAGCGCGATTTTGTTCCGATCGGATCGACCTGCCGGCAGGTGAAGAGGAGGGCGTACGCTGGTGAGCAGTGAAGCTCGCGTCGCAGTGCTCGGGACCGGGATCATGGGCAGTGCCGTGGCCCGAAACCTGCTGCGGGCGGGGATAAGCGTCCGTGTGTGGAACCGAACGCCGAGCCGGGCGGAACTGCTGGCCAGGGAAGGCGCGCAGGTGGCGGAAAGCGCGGCTGCGGCGGCACGGGGTGCGGACTTCTTGATCACCCTTCTCCCCGACGCTGGCGTCATCGAAGAGGTCGTGGGGAATGGCGTGTTGGTGTCGCTGGCAAGCGATGGTGTGTGGCTGCAAATGAGCACCGTGGGGATCGAAGGATGCGAGCGGCTGGGGCAGCTCGCCGCCGAGAGTGGCGTCGCCTACGTCGATGCGCCGGTGTTGGGCACGCGACAGCCGGCCGAGGAGGGCAAGCTCGTCGTGCTGGCGTCCGGACCGGAAGACCTGCGCGAGCGCTGCCGGCCGATCTTCGAGGCGATCGGGAGCCGGACGCTCTGGCTGGGGCCGGCGGGGATGGGGAGTCGGCTGAAGCTGGTGACGAACAACTGGATTGCCGGTTTCCTCGGCGCGCTGGCCGAGACGCTGGCCCTGGCCGAGGCGATCGGCGTTGACCCGGCGCGGTTCTTCGAGGCGATCGAGGGCGGGCCGCTCGATGCCCCCTTCGCGCGCATCAAGGGCCGGATGATGCTCGAGCGGAGCTTCGACCCGAGTTTTACCCTGAAATTGGCCTTGAAGGATGCCAGGCTGATCCTGGAGGCAGCCGAGGACGGCGGGCAGCGGTTGAAGATCACCGAGGTTGTGAAGTCTCGTTACGAAGAGGCGATCGCCATGGGGCACGGCGAGGAAGACATGTCAGCCCTCTTCCTGGCGGTGGCTGCCGACCGCTGCTGAGGGCGCGGGTGCCAAGTGGACCCTTGCTGCCACGAGTAGTCTGACGGCTACAGGCGGCCGTTCGGTCAGAGTGCTGACAGCCGAGCGGCGTCCGGGGTGTGGGGCTGCTCCCTCAAGCGCGTCCGGTATGCCTCGGCCACCCAGCGGCCTTTTTGGGCATCGAAGTAGACGCTCCCCATGGCCTCTGGCTCCCTGAGTGTCTCCCAGACCAGGCTAGACCACGGCCTCAGAGGGGTCTCGAGGGCTCCCAGCGGGAGCCCTCTGGGCCGTTTTTCGCGTGCTTGCGGGGGTTTTGGGTGCGGAAAGTGGGACTCGAACCCACACGAGGGTTGCCCCCAGCGGTTTTTAAGCCTGGCTTCGAGCGTGTCGGCTGGTACTGGTCTGTCCGTCGGGTACGTCCGTACGCATAGCACAGGTGTTCGAGTATGCTACAATGTCCGCTGAGTGTCGTGTCGTCTGCTAGCAGCGTTGCTAACCGTATGCCCGAGGAGAGTCACTGATGTCGCAGGTCACTCCGCCGTCCGTTAACCTTGATCCCTTCCTTGTCACCTTCTGGAAGGGCACGTACCTAGTTCGAAACATGCAGGCCGCCCCGGCGCTCGTCGACCTCGTGCCTAAGGGTTGGATGATCACCGAGATGTCCTCGGCATCTGATGACCCCTTGGGGCGAAGTCGCGAATCGATAGTGGCTCGACGAGAAGACGGGAGCGTCATCTTCATCACGCGTGAGTGTAAGAGGGCCATGGTGACGATCAACGCCGCGGGCTTCCCGATGTCTCTCGAAGCCGGTGTAGAACTGGGCAGTTGGCTAGGAGAGCGGGGGCTGATCTCCTGGTGCGCCGGCCTTCCCGAGCTGCCGCCTGCTGATGCCTGGTTCGATTCGGACGTCGAATTCGCTCTTCGCCGCCGCTCAGCTCGATACTTCGAAGTCCGCACAACGCTTGACCACCTGATGCAGGTTCTCCGCCACTGGGCGGAGTGCCAGGGAGGTGTCCTGCTCGACGGCTGGTCGGACACGCAAGACGGGGCCGTGCTCAGAGCAGCATACGCGAGCGAACGTCCGTTGGTCGTCCATGAGGCGTCGACAGGCCTCCTCGTTGTGCCAGCACTGCGCGCGTCGGTCTCATACCCGGACATCCGTGTGTCCGTTGCCTCAGAATGGGACCCGCTCGCCGTATGTCGCCTCTCAGTCCTCGACTCCGCCCGTGTTGAGCTCCTAGTCAGCACCGATTGGCCAGCGCTCCACCATCAGCTCGTGGCTTACCTCAAGACACGGTTTCGGGTTGGTCCACTTCTGTCGCCGTGGGGCGAGATCCCGAGAGACGACGTAATGGAGCAACCCGGCGACACGCCAGACCGCCGGCGGAAGCGCTCGCTCCCGCAAGCCGAGGAGCTCTTCGATCGGCTCGAACAACTGCCTACGGATATCCAGTCGCAGTTGGTGGAGCACGCGAGTCGAATGAATCGTCTTCCTGAGTATGATCGAGCGCGCGTGATGGCGCTCGCTTTCCTGGCGTACACCGTAGATGTGCTCGCGACCATGGCCGAAGACCCGTGGTTTGGCTGCTATAGCATCGTGCTCGACCAGGCATACCAAACGGTACAGAGACACCTGTATGAACTCACGGCGGGTGTCCCTGAGCTCGAACCGGTCATACGCAGCTTGCCGGCGAATCTTGCCAAATGGGCTGAGCTGCATGAGGCTGGCATGGCGGACGGAGAACTCAGACGAATCCAGAGCCTAGTCGCGGCGCTCGCAGCGGACTTCGCATGGGATGGGCTCCCCCAACGCCTGGTGAATGACGAGCGCACGCTCACGCTGGGCCACGTGCTCGGATATGAGCGCGTACTCGCTGACTACCGAGAGCAGGCGTCGGCCCGGATTCGCGCGGCTCGACGGCGGCTCAGGCTGCCCGAGGTAGCTCCACCACCGAGCGATGCTGCCGATACCAGCTTTCGGAATGAGCGCCCCAAGCCAGAGACCGACGAGATCGACCGGCTCATCGAGGTGTGCCCTGACGCCGTTCGAGATGAGATGGATCGCACGATCCTGCGGCGGTATATCGAAGGGAAGTCTGTCCCTGAGATTGCCGAGGAGGTCTACCTAACCCAGAAGACCGTGCATAACCGGTTGACAGCCATCCGCAACCGACTCCCCGAATCCGTACGATACCAGCTCTATCGTAAGCCCCCGGGAACCAGCGTCTCCCAACATCCGCATAAACAGCTCGCTTGAGTCCGAGGCCACTCGAGCCGGGCATCTTCCCGCAACGTCGGGAAATCCGAGACAAAAACGCGGGATATCGGGATATCGACGCGGGATATCCCGCATGCGTACGCTGGCATCGGTAGCGATAGGAGGTACGACCGATGCCAGCAACTCGTACCCAGCGCCTCGTGATCACCCTCGGCGCCGAGGAGTACCGGGCCTTGACTGAGCTCGCCGAACGCGAGGACCGGCCGGTGTTGCTCCAGATTCGGCACCTGATCAGGCGGGAGCTAATGCGGCACGGGCTGCTGCCCGAGTCGCGGCCGCGGCGGGAGGTGGTGCGGTATGACGACTGACGTGCGTACCGTCCCCCGTCCCGCCACAGTCTCTGTTGCCGAGGCTGCCCAGCTGCTCGGCGTCGGCCGCTCGCTCGCGTACGAGCTCGCTCGCTGGCGCGGAGAGCTGGCGCCAGGCGTGCCGGTCGTCCGGGTCGGCGAGCGCCGGTACCGAGTACCAGTCCGCCCCCTCGCCGCGGCGTTGGGGCTGACGGAGAGCGAGCTCCTTGAGCGGCTGGGGAGAGGAGGGACCGGCGATGCATAAGACGTCGACGCCCCCAGCCTGCCGGCCAGAGGCGCCCACGTCGCTCCGCCTCGTCGTCGCCAGCGATGATACCCCATGGGAGCATGCGGGCGCCAGCCTGGTGCCGACCCTGGCGCTGGCCACCCCGAGCCGACCCGATCCCCCGGCCGACGATGAGACCTGGGGCGGTCAGCCCGACGGTGATCCGTCGTCGGCCCACTGCCTGGGCTGCGGGCAGTGGGCGGTACCGTTGGTGACCTGGCGCGGCGGTGATCGACTCCAGGTGTGCCTGCATTGCGGTGCCGAGGACGCGTGGGTGGGAGGCGAGCCATGCGCCGGTTGACCGTCGAGCAGCTCCTGGCTGAGCAAGTACGCTACCGAGCGATCCTCGCCAACGGTGCCGACACGGAGACGCGGCGGCTGGCCGAGACGCGACTCCGCGAGATCGACGCCGAACTCCAGCGGCGTGCGGGGGCGGTCCCTCTGGAACGCTCCGATCGTCGCTGGCCCCACGTCCCGCTCCTCGACCTCTTGCGGGAGTTCGGGGCGACGATGCGCGAGAAGAAGGACGGCAAGTGGGTGGGGGATCACCCCTGGAGACACGGGTCGAGGTCGGGGGAATGTCTCGTCGCCTGGCCGGCGAAGGGCCTGTGGAAGTGCATGTCCTGTGGCACCGGCGGCGACGCCGCCGCCCTCGTCGCCGATTTCTACCAGCTGAGCTACGCTGAGGCCTGTCGGTGGCTCGAGCAGCGGTACGGCCCGCCGCCGGTCGCCTACGACGCCCTGCCGTGGATCGACGCGGGTGAGCAGGACCTTCGGGTGCTCGGGGCCCAGGCCTGGCGCGCGCTCGAGCAGGCGAACCGGCCAACACCGCGCCTCTTCCGCTTCGGCGGGCAGCTCGTCCGGCTCGAACGCGACGAGTTCGGACGAACGGTCCCCGTGGAACTGACGCCCGACCGCCTGCGGTACGAACTCGCCCGGTGCGCGAACTTCTACAAGCACGCGTCGCGGCCGGACGGCACCGTCGCGCGGGTCATCGTCCGGCCACCCGGCTACCTCGTCGCCGATCTCTTAGCGACACCCGACCCCCCACTGCCGGTCCTGTCCCGGCTGGTCGAGACGCCGGTCGTGTCCCCGGCGGGGACGATCGTCACGGTCCCGGGGTATCACCCCGACGGGTTCCTCTACTATGACCCGCCGCCGCACCTCGAGATCCCGCCGCTGCCCGAGCATCCGAGCGCCGACGACCTCGCCCGCGCGCGGGCGCTCGTGCTCCACGAACTCTTGGTCGACTTCCCGTTCGTCAGCCCGGCCGACCGGGCGCATGCGGTCGCCCTGTTCCTGCTCCCGTTCGTTCGCGAGGTCATCGACGGCCCGACCCCACTCCACCTCGTCGAGGCGCCGACGGAGGGTTCCGGGAAAGGGCTCTTGACCGAGGTGTGTTTGTTCCCGGCGACGGGCGGACGGCACGGAGCCATGCCCGCCGGGCGGGACGGGGCAGAGTGGCGAAAGGCGATCACCAGCATCCTGCGCGCAGGGCACACCGCCATCTGGATCGACAACGTCACCCGACCGCTCGATTCCGGTGAGCTCGCGGCCGCCCTCACGGCGCGCGTCTGGGAAGATCGCCTCCTCGGGAAGTCTGAGATCCTGCGGTTGCCCGTCCGCTGTGTCTGGGTCGCGACCGCGAACAACCCGGTCGTCAGCCGGGAGATCGCCCGCCGGAGCATTCGCATCCGCCTCGACCCGAAGATGGACCTGCCCTGGCGCCGAACCGGGTTCCGGCACCCGGACCTGCGCGCGTGGGTGCGCGCGCACCGTGGCGACCTCATCTGGGCCGCGCTGACCATGATCCGGGCCTGGCTCGTCCGCGGCGCCCAGTCTCCAGACGTCCAACCGCTCGGGTCGTACGAGGCGTGGACCGCCGTCATCGGCGGGATCCTCGAGACGGCCGGGATTCCCGGGTTCTTGGGGAACCTCGAGGAGTTCTACCTGACCGCGAACACCGAAGTGGCCGCCTGGCGCGCGTTCGTCGCGCGCTGGTGGGACACGTACCAGGACGCCCCTGTCCTCGTCCGGGACCTCGTGGCGTTGGCCGTCGCGGCCGAGCTCGAGGTCCGCGGCAAAGACGAGGCGGCGCAAGCGCGGAGCCTGGGCAAGCAGCTCGAGCGGCAGCGCGACCGCGTCTTCGGCGACTATCGGATCGAGCGGGCTGGAACTGACCGCACGAACGTGGCGCGCTGGCGCGTGCGCAGAATCGACCCGAGCGGACAACACCCGGCAAACCCAGCAAACCCTGCGGGGGGTGGCGCAGCCGCCAGGCATGACGCCAGGGCCACCGACGGGAACCGCGACGCAGGGTTTGCCGGATGTGCAGGGTTTTCGGTACACGGTTCAGACAGTGCCTCCCTGCGCTACTGCCTGCTCCAAGACGCCGGCACCGTCGCGGAGGCGCTGCCGGCGCTCCTCGCCGCACCGGTCCTCGGCCTCGACACCGAGACCACCGGGCTCGACCCACACGCCGAGCGGCTGCGTCTCGTGCAGCTGGCCGTCCCAGTGCTCGAAATCGGCCAGCGAGCGCGCCTGCTCGGCGCGCTCGAAGCGCCGGGCATCCTCCT
>VAPR01001658.1_pt1 | contig 10425 bp, 11 predicted proteins | sample 3380701 | NCBI WGS metagenome assembly VAPR01 (sample SAMN11536904, study PRJNA540576) | hot springs metagenome | isolation source: hot spring wet sediment | place: Spain: Lobios | collected 2014-01
TTGCCTACCTGCGCGGCGAGATTCGGGCGGTTCAGCGGTTGCCTGAGGGACGCGTGCGCACCCTCATCGCCAAAGAGGGCGTGTATGACCAAGAGAAGGAGCAACTGACGCTCAAAGAGGTGCTATTCGAAGAGCCAGAGCGCGTCCAGCTCAAGTGTCAGGTGGTGGTGCTCTCCACACGCGAGGGCGACGACCGATATGAGGCGGTGGGCTGTTCGGGCGTGCTCTACGATGTGGAAGAGGAGGAGGAACCCCGTGGCACACCCCCCCGCTAACACTCTACGCGCTCCCGTTGAGTTTGACGGGGTCGGGCTTCACACAGGCGAGCCTTGCCGAGTACGCCTCCACCCCTCGGAAGGGGGTGGGGTCAGGGTGCGCATCGGGCGCGTGGAGTTCCCCGCACGATGGGACTATGTGGTGGACACTCGTCGTGCGACCGTACTCGGACACGCAGGGGCGACAATCAGCACGGTGGAACATCTGCTCTCAGCGTTGTGGGCGCTCCGAATCGGGAGCGTAGTCATTGAACAGCTTCAGGGACGCGAGGTGCCCATTCTCGATGGGAGTGCCCTCCCGTTTCTGGAGGCGTTGGAGGCGACAGGGGTAGTGCCCTGCGAGGGCTGGTATCAGTATCCCTTGCCCACAGGAGTTTCGGTGTCAGAAGGCGACCGAGTGCTGACTCTGCTCCCTGATGACGAGACGGCAGTGGGCTTTATCACGCTTCCACCCCCTTTTTATTATCAGGCAGGGGTGTTCGAACTCTCTAACTACCGTGAGCAGATAGCCCCTGCGCGTACCTTCGGGTTCCTGCACGAGGTAGAGGCTCTGCGACAACAGGGGTTGGCACAGGGCGGAAGCCTTGAGAACGCTCTGATTCTGGACGAGAACGGGTATTATAATAGTGCGCGATTCAGGGATGAACCGCTTCGGCACAAGCTGTTGGACTGCTTGGGCGATTTGATGTTGTGCGGTGTCTGTCTGCGCCGGTTTCAGTTGATAGCCTATGCGCCTGGACACCGTCTCAATCGGGAGTTAGCGCAGAAGATTGCGCTTGTGCTGGAGCCTTTCACGAGCACCATGGAGGAACACGATGGCTGAATGGGTTCTGGATGTGGAGCAGATACGCCAGATTTTGCCCCACCGCTACCCCTTCCTGCTGGTGGACCGCATTCTGGAGCTGGAGCCAGGCAAACGGGCAGTGGGACTAAAAAATGTGACGGCGAATGAGGGCTTCTTTGAAGGACATTTCCCTGTGAAGTCGATTATGCCGGGAGTCTTGATTATCGAGTCGATGGCGCAGGTTGGGGGCGTGATGGTGATGACGATGCCCGAGATTTATGGGCAGGGAAAGGGCATCTTGCTGGCGGGTCTCGACGATGTCCGCTTCCGACGCCCTGTGGTGCCCGGAGATACACTCATCTCTGAGGTGGAACTGCTCTGGATGCGACGAGAAGTGGGACGCGTGCGGGCAGTCGCACGGGTGGACGGTGAGGTCGTGGCAGAAGCCGAAATGACCTTCGCTGTGCTAGACCCCGAACGGTTCGTCTCACCACCCCCCTCCTTCAATACTGCTGTAAGCCAACCGTGAGGAACAACGATGGCAACGATTCACCCTACTGCAGTGGTGCACCCGAAAGCCGAGCTCGCCGAAGATGTCGAGGTCGGTCCCTATTCTATCATTGGTCCGAATGTGGTGATCGATTCGGGCACGGTTTTGGGGGCGCATGTGATAGTCGAGGGGCACACCTTCATCGGTAAGAATAACCTCATCTATCATGGGGCAGTGTTGGGGGCACCTCCGCAAGACCGTAAGTTCAAAGATGAAACCACCTACCTGCGCATAGGAGATGGCAATCTGATTCGCGAGTATGTGACTATCCACCGCGCCAGTGGCGAGCATGAAGAGACACGCGTTGGGGACGACTGCTTTCTGATGGCGTATGTGCATATCGGGCACAACTGTCAATTAGGGAAGGGGGTCGTGATTGCGAACTCGGTGGGCATTAGCGGGCACTGTGTGATTGGCGATGGTGCCAATATCGGCGGAATGTCTGGGATCCATCAGTTTACTCGTATCGGACGCTTGGCGATGGTAGCTGGCATGGCGCGCGTGGTTCGGGATGTTCCACCGTTTATGATTGTGGAGGGGCATCCTGCAGAGGTGCGCGGGGTGAATGTGGTGGGGCTAAGACGCGCTGGCATTCCAGAAGCGCACCGAAATGTCCTCCGCACCGCTTGCCGACTTATGTTCATGGCGGACCTCAACCTCACCCAAGCCATCGAGCGTATCCGCGCCGAACTGCCGACAATACCTGAGTTGGAGCATCTGATTGAGTTCATGGAGCAGACTCGTCAGGGGCGCAACGGACGCTATTTAGACCAACCCTCACGCAAATGACACGCCGAATCCTCATCGTAGCGGGTGAGGCATCAGGGGACTTGTACGGTGCTGATTTAGCCCGCTATCTGCACGCTCAAATTAATGGGCTGGAAGTGTGGGGCGTTGGGGGAGCGCGGATGCGGGAGGTAGGGGTTCACCTGATTGCTGATAGTCGCGCGTGGGGAGCGATTGGCGTGGTGCAAGCACTCAAGAAGGCACCCTCCGTGTTCCGAGCCTTCCAGCGCGTGAAGCGTGCTATCGAATCGCTCCGACCCGAGCTGCTAGTGCCTATTGACTTTGGGGCGTTCAATATTCCGCTCTGCCGATGGGCGAAGCAGCGGGGTTATCGCGTGGTCTACTATATCCCGCCGGGCAGTTGGCGTCGGGAGCGTCAGGGAGCGGATTTACCCAAAGTCGCCGATTGGGTACTAACGCCTTTCCCATGGTCTGCCGAGATATTGCGGGGTATGGGGGCGCAGAGCGTGCGGATTGTGCATCCGCTCCTGCGGTTAGCGAAGCCTTCCGAGACCAAAGCCGCCTTCTGCGAGCGCGTGGGGATTACCCCCGACCGTCCGATTGTGGCGCTCTTGCCCGGCAGTCGTCATCATGAGGTGTCTGCTAATACTCCCCTCTTTGCGCGTCTCGCCGACAAGGTAACGGAGCAGATGCCCGAAGCGCAGTTTGTGTTGTCGGTGGCGCCCACCTTTACGCTTGACACGATTCACTCGCTTTGGTCGCAAGGCTCGTGGCAGTGGGTTCCCACCGAGACGCGCCCCGTGTGGGATTTGCTTGCCCATGCGGACTGTGCAGTGGTGTGTTCCGGTACTGCCACCTTGGAATCGGCTCTGTTGGGAACGCCGATGCTGATTGTCTATCGGGGTTCCCCCCTTATGAATTTAGAGTATCGTTTGCGCAGGCGCAAGCTCGCTCTGAGGATGATTGGGTTGCCCAATCTGATTATGGAGCAGATGGGGGTGCCCGAGTTCATCCAAGAGCAGGCGACCCCGTCCAACCTCCTGCCACCTCTTTTAGAGCTGCTGCGTCGGGGTAATCTATATCACAAACAGCGCGAGATGTTCCAGCAGATTCGACACATTTTAGGCGAGGGAGAGGACTTATGGGAAGCCCCCGCGTGGATCGCGCACTACTTGACCAAATCGATGCCACCGCCCGGGGTATAGAGGGTGTAATTGTGGCGATAGGGCGTAAGCGCAGTCGGTTGTTCCTGCTCGTGCCTGCGCTAATGATACTCTTCGCAGAGCCGACGGGGGGTGCCGTTCCCTTCGGGTTGGCGCTTGTGACTGCAGGAAGCCTGCTTCGGCTTTGGGCTTCGGGCTACCTGACCAAAAACAGCCAACTGACTATGGCAGGACCCTACGCATATCTCCGCCACCCACTCTACTTGGGCATGCTGATGATTGTGGGAGGCTGGTGTACGCTCGTCGGGTGGCTACCGTGGGGGCTGGCTCTGGGGACTTATTCGGCTCTGCTTTACCTGTGCGCTACTGTGCTTGAAGAACGTCGCTTGCGTTTTCTGTTTCCCGACTATGCCGACTATCGCCAGCAGGTGCATCTGTTCCTTCCCCTACGCCGTTATGCATCCCCTACAGGGCAGTTTCGCTGGCAGAGGGTGTGGGGCAACAACGAGCCCCAGATTCTCGGCTGGAACCTTCTGATTACGCTCCTAATCCTTCTGCGTGGGATGCTCTAACGCGGCTCAATTCGGAGCGGGGCGCGATTCTCATCTTCGGAAACTGTGCGGAACCCTGCTTGTTTCAGCCCCCGTTGGATGGCAGGAATCTGAGCCGTTAGCGACCAGATGAGCTCCGAACGGTGGTTCTCTAGCGCATTAAGCATCATGCCCAGATCGATGCCGATGACCTCCTTGTCCCACCAGTTGCGGTCGACATTGAAGGCGTTGCCAAAGCCGTAGCGTCCCCAGAGGTGCTTGTGATACCGATCGTAGATAGTCTTGATGGTGCGCACGCTCTCCTCAGGCGTGAAGATAATCGAAGTGATAGAGGCTGTTGGAGCCACAGTGCCATCGTGGTCGACCCAGCCGGGTGCCCCGTAGGCGTGGTAGCCATCTGGACCATCAGAGGCGGTCAGCCCCCATACGCCATGGGCGTAAGTTTTGTAGCGGTCTGCGTGTTCCTTGCAGAACTCGATTTGGGCGAGGGTGGCATTGCGGGACGAAATCCAGTAGTTGTAGCCTAAGCGGTCGCGCTTGCCACGGAAGTTGATATAACCGTGGCTCATCTGATGGATGAAGAGGGGACCGCCCAACAGCAGCTCGTAGCCTCGGTAGCGGACAATCGGGCGCGTCCAGGCATCCCAACAATCGGCAGGAATAGGGGTGCTAGGGGAGCCGAGCGCCAATAGATAGAGGAAGTTGTGTTCGGAATATTCGCGCCAGCGGTTGGGCAGGAAGCCTGTTTCGGGTTTCCAGCCGTGGCTAAGGGTGCGCTCTTGGGGTTTCGTGCCGCCATCGGTTAGCATCCACTGGAAGTCCATCCGCTCATAAAACTGGTCTACGAGGCGTTTGAGGGCACGGTCGTTGAAGTAGGTACTGGCGACCAGCGCGCCCATCACGAATAGCCCCGTGTCGATCGAGGAGATTTCCGATTGCCATTCGCGCTTGCCCGTTTCCCAGTGAAGGAAGTGATAGAGCCATCCGTGCTGATGTTCGAGTTGGAGGTGTCCTTCCATCATCTGCTGGGCGCGCTTGAGCGCCTGCGCGCGGGGAACCCAGCGTCGCTCCACCGCTACGGGAAGGCTTGCTAATGCGAACCCACTCGCCGCGATGCTGGAGATATGGAATGTGTCCCGCTCGTAGTTGTGGGCGCGGTCTTTCGTGAGTCCCGAATCGGGATGGGTCTCGTTCCAGAAAAAGTCGAACGCCCGTTTCGCCAATTGTTCCAAAAGTTTTTTCGTTTCCATCGGGTGTTCACCAAGAGAGAAAAGGGTAAGGTGGAAGGGAGCGTATTGACCCCTCCCGTGCCCTCCCCCTGCGTTTCGGGGGAGGGCAGAGGGAGGGTTTCGCGCGTTTCGTGGCAAGGTAACAAAACGCTCACGGACAAGGCACCCGATTGAGCAAAGTGTAGCAGAAGGTGTTCAGCCAGTTGATGTTCGGGTTGCCGTTGGTGATGTCGCTTGGGTTTCGGCAGTTATACTGCCACATGTTGGTATTGTCGGGGTTGATATTGAAGCAGGTTTGTTCCCAGTGGTGATACTTCACATGTCCGTCGGCGAAGATGAGGGTGGTGTGCACTTCGCTCCCGCGGTGGCGGGCACTCCAGTTGCTGTAGCCCTCGTTGCCCCAACTGCCAGGACGGTAGTAGGACATCCAAGGACCATAGTCAGGGTAGATATCTTTGTTTTCACCTGCTATGAGGGCGTTTGCCGGGTGGGAGATACTTGCTTGGGAGTAGCCCCCAGCCCCGCGCCACCAGCCTATCGAACCAGCAGGGAAGCTCGATTTGAAGAAGGGGCGATAGTAGAAGTAGCCTCTCATGAAGCGTGGGGTCTGCTGGAGGTTTGTAGGACAGAACCTCGAATCGGCGGCTTCATCGGCTACGCGCGCGGCGGGGTTGGTAGGGCACTGGAAGATGTCGCTGTTCTTGATGTAGGGGGTCACGAGGTGTTTCCAAGTACGGCAGATGTTCTCGTCGTAATTGGCGTTCAGATAGTCACGGCGAGGTGGGAACAGCTCGTCGAAATCGTCGGCATACATTAAGATGCCGAGACCAATCTGCTTCATGTTGCTGGTGCAGGCACTCAAGCGTGCCGATTCGCGCGCCTGAGCAAACACAGGGAATAGAATCGCCGCCAGGATGGCGATAATCGCAATCACGACCAACAGCTCAATCAGTGTAAAGCCGCGTTTTCGCATAGAGTTTAACCTCCTTATTGGGTTCCTTGTTGGGGCGTTGCCCATGGGGGTGGGGGTGTGCCCGGCGGCAGTTCCCCCGGACGCACGGGTTTGCCCATTCCCGCCTGTTCAGGAGTCAATTCGCCCGTTGGGGTGCGAAAGAGGAAGTAGTAGATACCCGCCACGATGAGGATGAGAACGACAATCGCACCGACCGCAATCTTAGGGTTCAACTCTTGTTTCATGGATGCTCACCTACCTCGATGCCCCACACGAACCTCGGATGTCGAGAGTGGGGGTATAAACTTGCGTTCTCTGGGGCACATGCTCCCCGCGAATCAGCCGAACTACCATCTCTAAGGCGTCCGATGCCATCTGATAGATGGGCTGGCGGATGCTGGTCAGTGGGGGCTGGGTGTGTTCGCAAATCTGGGTCGAGTCGAAGCCGACGATAGCGAAATCGTCGGGCACTTTAAGACCGAGTTCGCTACAGAGGTTGAGCACGCACAGAGCCGACTCGTCACTCCAAGCGAATAGAGCCGTCGGGCGGTCAGGGCGTTGGAGCAGGTTTGCCAGCTGTTCCAACTCCCCGCCATGGGCACCCGGAACGATGACCCATTCTGGGCGCACCTCCAATCCGTGGGCTTCCATCGTTTGGCAGTAGCCTCGCAGACGCTCACGGGCGCTGAGGGCGTTCTGGGAGCCTCCCAAGTGGGCAATCCGCCGATGTCCCAACCGAATCAGATGTTCCACTGCCAGCCGAGCGCCCGTGAGATGGTCACAGTCCACCCAATGCACATCGTCGCGTCGGCTACGGGTGAAAAAGAGCACATGGGGGAACTCGCGCTCCGCTAACAGGTCTGAGAGGGGGTCTTCGTAATCACGCAGGAGCAGTGCCCCATCTACACGCCCATCCATAAGCGCCAGTGCCTCGGCTTCTACGGTCGGCTGGGCGCGGGTGTGGAGCATAATATCGTAGCCCAGTTCAATCGCCTTATCGGAGACGCCATGCATCAGCTCGTTGGTGAATCCCGACCAGCCCTGAAAGATAGCGGGGAACTGGAGCACGATGGCGATGGTATCGGTGCGTCGGCGGGCGAGGGCGCGTGCCACCGCGTTCGGGTAGTAACCCAGCTCCTGCACGACCGCCAGTACGCGGTTGCGCGTCGTCTCGCTGATGGGCACGGCGGTGGGGCGGTTGTTCAAAATGTTCGAGACGGTGACCTTCGACACTCCTGCCCGCTTCGCCACATCCTCCAAAGTTACTCTACGCTTGCTCATCGCTTCTAACTTGGGGTGGGACATCCCCTGAAGAGGATGCCCCACGGAGGTCAACGGGGTTTAGTTACCGCAACCGGTGCCAAAGTTGAAGAGCACAGTCAACAGGTCAGCATCGTCCACACAGCCATCGAGGTTGACATCGCCTGTGCTTTGACCCACGATGCGCGTGGTAACGCCGTTGCGCGTCAGCTTCATGTCGTACCAGCGCACCTTACCGCCAATTCCTGCATTCGCACGCCCTGGAGTGTCAGGCACGCCGTCATTGTCTGTGTCAATCCCAGCGATGTCGATCTGCAGGAAGCCTCCCAAGCGGAATTTGCGGAGTCCGTGGGGACCGCCATTGTAGGCGCTGGCTGAATCGCCCGGAGCGAGCCACCCGCTATCGTAGGTCTGGTTGTTGTAGATTACCTCATATTTGACGCGTTGGTTGACTGGGTTGCTGCCGTTATAGTGGAAGCGCAGGGTGATAGGACCGCCCATGTAGCGCACGCCTGCGGGCCAGAAGGGAGTACGCCCACCAAAAGCGGCGATTTCACCTCCGGCACCGCCGCCCGATTCGTTCGCCACCATAAATAAGCCATCTGCCCACCAGAAACCCTGATTGTTAACAACGCGAGGGAAACGCGGGAGCGGGCGCTCTAGTAGGAACAGTCCTGCTTCTACGGTACGATCAGCATTCATCAACGGGGTCGGAGCCAACATTTCGAGGGTCGCCTCCCAGATAATGTATTCCCCCGTAGTGTCAGGGTCAAACTCAGCAGGACCTACTCCATCCAAGGTCAGGAACCATACATGGGTATTTGCCCATCCACAGGGCACATACCACTCAGGAGAGCCTGCCACCTGACAATCGGTGGAAGCATCTTGAAAGATGAGGGAACCGTTCGAGAACGACCACGAGAAGTCGGACGCGGGGTCTGCTGTCTGGTTTTGATAGCCCCATAACTGGAAGTAGGGATAAGCTATTATCCCCTGAGCGCTTGCCCAAAGCGCGGTCAGCGCACTAATCGAAAGTACCATCATCAACCGCTTCATCGCTTAGCCTCCGTTCGTTCAGATTCACCAATCGGTACGGGTTGAAGGCTAATCGGGCACCGTTAACCGATTAGCGTACCCCTATTATAACACATCTTGCGCCCTTTTGTCAAGAGGGGACAAGGGAATTTCGGGCAAATTGGGGCTTTTTAACCCTTCAGATGAAAACTTTCGATCCGCCGAGCAGTCAAAGAGGTAGACTCTTGGCTGTGCAAACCGACCTGTTTGGGGAATCGGCACGCAAGGAGGGGCATCTGCCCCTTGCAACGCGCATGCGCCCGCGCACCCTGGACGAGTTCGTGGGTCAGACCCATCTGCTGGCTCCTGAGATGCCCCTCCGTCAGGCGATCGAACAGGGCACGCTTGGCTCAGTCATTCTGTGGGCACCTCCGGGTTGCGGAAAGACCAGCCTCGCCTACTTGATTGCCCACTACTCAGGGGCGTATGTGGAGAGCCATAGTGCTGTGAGCATCGGTGTACAGGAGATCCGCAAGGTCGCCGAGCGCGCACGCCAACGGCTCCGTACTACAGGGCAACCGACCCTCTTGTTGCTGGACGAAATCCACCACTTCACGCGCACCCAGCAGGATGCCCTGTTAGGCTACCTTGAGGATGGCACTTTCACGCTTGTGGGTGCCACCACCGAGAACCCCTTTTTTGTGCTTTCGAATGCCTTGCTTTCGCGTGCGCGCGTGCTGACGCTCAAGCCCCTCACTGATGACGAGGTTCGCTTGCTCATTCAGCGCGCCCTTACTGACACCGAGCGCGGGCTGGGGCAACTCCAGCTCACAATAGAGCCTGACGCATTAACCCATCTCGTGCGCTCTGCGAATGGCGATGCCCGACTCGCCCTCAATATTCTTGAGACTGCCGCGCTTCAGACTCCTCAGGGTGGCGTGATTCCGCTTCCCCTGATAGAGCAACTCTTGCAGAAGCCGATGGTGCGCTATGACCAGCAGGGCGACTATCACTACGATACCATCTCCGCCTTCATCAAATCGGTACGGGGAACTGACCCTGATGCGGCGCTCCACTACCTTGCGCGGATGCTTCTGGCAGGAGAAGACCCACGCTTTATTATGCGGCGTCTGCTCATCTTGGCAAGTGAGGATATCGGCAACGCCAATCCGATGGGACTGGTGGTCGCTTCAGCTGGTGCGCAGGCGGTCGAACGGGTCGGGATGCCAGAAGCGCAACTCATACTGGCGCATGTGACGGTCTACCTTGCAAGTTCGCCCAAGAGCAACGCCTGTTATCTTGCGCTCAAGCGTGCCCAAGAGGATGTGCGCACCAAGCCTCTCACCCCTATCCCCCTTCACTTGCGGAATGCGCCTCACCCTGTGCTCAAGGAGATGGGGCACGCAGTCGACTATCGCTACCCTCACGACTACCCAGAAGGATGGGTGGAACAGCAATACTTGCCCGAAGGTGACTGGAACACTCCCTACTATCAGCCCACTTCCCACGGGCAAGAGGGACGAATCGCCGAATTCTTGCGCAAGTTACATGAGGGAGCATAAGGTATCCTTGAGGACACTATGCAAGTGGGCGGTTCGGGTGAAACGGTACTCGTGATTTTTGGGGCGACAGGCGATTTAGCACGCAATCTGCTTATCCCCTCGCTTTTTGACCTGTGCTATGCGCGCATGCTCCCTGAGAATGTACGCATTCTGTTGTATGCGCGCCGTCCTTACACGCTCGAACGCTACCTTGAGGAAGTAGAAGCCAATATGCACACCGACGGCAAGCGCATGGAGCACTGGGGACGCTTTGCCCAGCGATTTATCACCTATGTGCAGGGGGGGCTCGATTCTGAAGGCATCGCCCAACTGCGCGACTATCTGCACGGGAACGCTGT
>VAPR01001660.1_pt1 | contig 10417 bp, 7 predicted proteins | sample 3380701 | NCBI WGS metagenome assembly VAPR01 (sample SAMN11536904, study PRJNA540576) | hot springs metagenome | isolation source: hot spring wet sediment | place: Spain: Lobios | collected 2014-01
AACCCCCCCGCCGTGGCGTCGGACAATGCTTTGGCAGATCGTCAGGCCAAGGCCGGTTCCGCCGCTGTTGCGGTTACGCGATTTTTCCGCACGATAGAACTTGGTGAAAATCTTCGGCAAATCGTCAGGGGAGATACCCTCTCCCTTGTCGATGACGGAGACGAGTATATGCCTGTCCCGCTGGTCGCATGTGAGCAGGATGGCGCCGTTTGGCTTGTTGTAGTAGATCGCATTGTTAAGCAGGTTTTCCAGGACCCGACGCAGCTTCGCCTCGTCGGCGTCAATGTGAAGCTCGTTCGATATGCGCAGCTTCCATTGAAAGGACAAGCCTGCTTCTTTTGTTTTGACGATGTAGTCCTCCGCAATGTTTTTCATGAAGGTCTTCACGTGAATGCGAGAGATGGAGAGGGACAGCTCCGTACTTTGCTGCGTGAAGTCCTGCAGCTCGTCCAACAGCTTTTCCAGATCAAGCGTCTTCTGCTCGATCTTGCCCATCTGCTTCTTGATCCGCTCCAGTTCGGTAACACGGCCGGAGCCGATGTAGGAGGCGTATCCTTTGATGGTAGTCAGAGGCGTGCGGAAGTCGTGGGCGATGGCAGAGATCAACTCCTGCTGACGCTCCTCGGAGAAGCGCAGCTCTTCCACCATTTCTGAGAAGTAGCGAAACAGCCGCGCGAATTCGTCGTTTGACGTGTAGGAAAAGGAGACGTACCGTTTTCCTTCCCTGATTTCCTGTGTAACTCTGGAGAGCTCGTTGACCGGACGCAGTATCCAGCGCATCAGGAAGGTAACCATCACCAGGCCGGCCAGCATGATGCTTCCGTAAATATACCAAAGCATCATGGAGACGCCCTTGGTCGCCAGGATGTCGGAGTCGTCCGTGTAAAAGTAGATGATGGTCTGTCCCAGATTGGGCGGGTCATGCTGGAAGTGGTACTCGGCCACTACCTTCAGGTCGTTCTTTTCCCGGTTGTTCAGATTTCCATTGGGATCCGACGTGGGATATTTCAGCATGTACGCCTCGGAGTACTTTTTAAAGATGGTATCTCCGTAGGCGTCCTTTATCACCATCTGGTACATCAGGTCTTCCGGGAGCTGTTCTCCCAATTCGCGCAGCTCAGTCGGGTCCTTGAAGTTGCCCGTTGAGCGCATCAACTGATAGACGCGTACCTTTTCCGCCGCAGCCTTTTCGTCCCGGTACTGGTTGTGGCGGTCGTTTTTCAACTGCTCGATGATGGTCTCTTCAAAGACGAACTTGAACAGCAGCAGGTTGAGTGCGATCAGTGCGAGGAACGAGAGGAACAGCTTCTTTCGAATGCTCATCTACACCTTCTCCCCGATGAATACGTACCCCGTCCCCCACTGCGTTTTAATGAATGTGCGCTCGATCTCCAGCTTTTCACGCAGGTTTTTGATGTGCACGGTGACCGTGTTGAGGGAGCCGTATCCGTAGCCCCAGACGCGGTCGTAGATTTGTTCCCGTGTGAAGACGATGCCTGCGTTTTCAGCCAGAAACGTGAGAAGTTGAAACTCTTTCGTCGACAGGTCAATCTTTTGGTCGCCGACGAAGACGGAATAGGTTTCCTTGTGGATTTCCAAGCCTTTGAATTTCAGCACGGTGATCGGTGAAGAAACCGACTCTTTTTCCGGCTGTTCTTCCGTATGCTTCCGGATGCGCTCATAGCGGCGCAGGTGCGCACGAATCCGTGCCAGCAGCTCCTCCGTGTCAAATGGCTTGGTGATGTAGTCGTCTGCCCCGATCTCCAGTCCCACCACTTTGTCCACCGGTTTTCCCTTGGCGCTGAGGAACAGGATCGGCAAATCCCATTCGCGGCGGATCTGGGAGCACAGCTCGTAGCCGCTCATGTTGGGCATCATGATGTCCAGAAGGATCAGGTTCGGCTGCAGCCCCTGTTTCAGCATGGACAATGCCTGTTCGCCGTTGTCTGCCGAAGAGACTTCAAATCCTTCATTTTCCAATATATCCTGAATCAGTTCAATGATTTCGTGGTTGTCGTCAACAATGAAAACGTGTTCTGTCATTCGGTATTCCTCCATGAAAGTAGGTAAACTCTGCTGGTAGTCATGAAGTCTATTCCTTATCATAACACGAATTGAAAAAAAACGCTGTCAATAGGAAAGATTTCAGTAACTGAAGAAATAAATGGAAACAAAGGCTTATTGATATGTTTAGAAATAGGTCTATAGATCTATTTTTATTTCGCGATATTATATGTACTATCGAAATGTTACAACGCTGCGGAGGGGCAGCGTTTTTCGCTTGCCGAAAAAAAGTACCCGAGCAGTACATACAAATGTTTGTCGAACCTGGTATGATCATCATCTTAGATAGTTGCCTAAGGGAGGTTCAATGTGACGTTTCTCAAAAAGGGTCTTCTCAGTTTTGCCCTGATTCTAATTCTATCTATTTGCTGGATGCTGTCCCCGCAGAAACCAAGTGCGGTGTTTCCCGATGCCAGCTTCCACAGCAAGGAAGATCCCATGCTACCTGGTGAGACATTTGTTCGCTCCCATATGATGAACAGCGACGGAACACTTCGGACCTATCTTAAACCTGTTAACCGAAGCGAGCCGGATCGCGCTCTTGGCCATGAGGTGTTATCCGAGTCCATGGGCCTCTGGCTCCTCTATGCTTATGAAAAGGGCGATTTGGCGTTATTTAAGCAGGCCGTGGCGGCCGTCGAGCGTACTTTCTTGAAGTCTGACGGATGGATTCAATGGAAAGCTGGGGGACCAGATCCCGTTACTACCAACGCACTGGTGGATGACATGCGCATTGCTTATGCGCTCTATCTTGGGGCGAGCAAGTGGGGAGAAGCCGAGTTCAAGCGTATCGCAGATTCGATCACTAGCAACGTGCTTACTACCCAGGTGGTGGATTACGGTTTCAGAGACTTCTATGATCGCAAGCAAAAGTGGACTAGTCCCGTTCTAACACTGTCTTACCTGAGTTCCCATGCCGTTATCAATCTATACGAGCAGAGCATGCTATCCGAAGATTTATATCAAGCTACGAAGAAGTTCCTGCTCTCTATTCCGACCCAGAACGGATTCTACCCGTTTTCTTACGATTATGCCACTGGCCGATTCGTCTATCACCAGAACGTAAATCTTATCGACCAACTACTCATTGAGCGCTCGCAAATCAAGTTGGGCAAACGGGGATCGGTGTTCTGGATGTTCGTCAAGAACTACTACAAGGAGCATGGCATTCTCTACGGTCAGTACGACCGTCAAACGAAAGAGCCTATTGTGACCTACGAATCTCCAGCGGTATACGGCTTTGCTATTCTGTGTGCCATGGAAAACGGTGAAGTTGAGCTTGCGAAGGACTTGTACTACCGAATGATCCGCTTACAGACTCTGAACCCAAAGAGTCACTATTACGGTGGATTTATTAACTACCAACAAGTTGATACGCACATTTTTGACAATCTGGTCCCTTTGCTTGCTGAAAGGATGCTCTTTAATGCGCAGATTCTCCAATAAAACAACAAACTTCCTGCTGTTACAGACCGCTCTTATGGCATTTTTCACGGGGCTCTGCCTTTACGCTGCCGGGCTCAGAACGTTCCTTCCCAGCAAGGCGATCTTAGTTGCAAGCTCACTTGTTATTTCGATTATCAGCTTATACGGGGGGTTGTTGTTCGGGCTCGGAATCTCTCTAGTCGCCTTGTTCCTCCTTGGCACCGTCTTGATCTGGGGCACTTTCGTCTCATCGACTGAAATTTTGTCCGTTCAAGAGATCGTGATATGGATGATCGCTATTGTCGCCTCTTCCGTAATCAGTGGAGCTTTACACCACTGGGCCTCCGACACTGTGGAGGAGAACCGGTTCATGAATTCCAAATTCGACCAGCTCGTAACTATTGATGAAACCACAGGTTTTGACAACAAAAAGAGATTTCATGTTGAGATGGAAGAGGAATTTAAACGATCAGTTCGTACGGGCACTCCATTCTCGTTGCTCTTCATTCAACTGAAGTATTTCAATGAATTTAAACGGCTGTATGGCGGCAAGGAGGCCACCCATCTGGTGAAAACTCTGTCAGATGTATTATGGAAGCAAACGCGGATCAGCGACCGCAAATTCCGGATCGAAGACGATTTATTTGCCGTTATCCTTTTCAATACAGGCGAAGAGAATGTACATCATGTCCTGAACAAAATTGAACAATTGGTCAGACATCACAAACTCGCCAATGGGAAAAAAGAAGTTACGATCACTCTGTCGTTCGGTACTTCGAGCTTCAGTAGTGACTATACGGATTATTCGGAGTTGATTCGGCATGCATCCCACGATCTTGAACATTATACACAGTAAACGGGTTCGTCGGATGCGTATCCTTTTTCTCGCGATACTACTTCTCTGCTCCGGAGAGATATTGCCGGCAGGAATGGCGCAGGCGGCCAGTCCTTCAACGACCAAAAGCAGCGGTATCCGGACGCTCGTCGTGTACTCTAACGAATCCGGTGAGAGTAAAGATTATGTCCGTCTGCTCGACCTGTACATCGGGCAGTTTACCCCATACATCTCATTGAAATCGGATGATAAGGTAACTGCCGGTGATCTCCAGGCAGCTACCCATCTTGTGTACTATGGGAAGGTTATAAAAAAACTGCCTCCTGAAACTGTTCAGCTGATTGTTGATTTCAAAGGGCCGGTGCTAGCCATCGGTGAGAATATCGAACAACTTTTGGAGCGCTTCTCTTTCATGAAGGTCGGCTCTCAAATAACCATCAACCGAATTTCAAAGGGGAATTTGGCAACGGACGAGCAAGGATTCGACCAGCTTGACGTTGATGTGCCCATTACACAGATTGAGCTAAAGCGCGGGATAGCCTTGTATCGAGGGTGGAGGGGTAACTTGTCATTCCCGCTTTTCTCACTCTCGGGTGGCGATGCTTACTATGCTTCCAGTAACCTCTTTCAACCTTTCGAGTTAAGTCTGGCGGAAAGTATGGCCGAATTCTTTGGGAACGCAGCTCCCGGTGGCCACACGGCGTATATAAGGCTGGAAGACGTTCATCCGATGTCCAATCCCGAACTCTTGCAAGCATGTGGAGATTACCTAGCCGACAAAGGGATCCCGTTCGTTATCGCTCTTGTTCCGGTCTATACGAATGCGGAGACACTGAGGCAGCATCACCTTTCAGACAGCCCACAGCTTGTTCAAGTCCTTAAGCACTTGCAGGAACGCGGTGCAAGCATTGTGCTGCACGGATATACGCACCAATATCGAGTCTCCGAGACCGGGGAGGGGTTCGAATTCTGGGATGTCGTCAATAATACGCCGATCTGGGGTCCCTCCGATGACGAAAGTCCGTTAAAAAAGCGATATGATTTTGCTTCGGAAGCGGAGTATATCCAATTTATGCAGGAACGCGTGCAGTTCGAAGAGTCGTATATCAGAACCCGAGTCGAAAAGGGAATACACGAACTTGTCCAATTGGGACTCTACCCGATTGCTTTCGAGGCTCCCCACTACACGATGAGTATAACGGGTTACGAAATCCTATCCGACTATTTCAACTACATTCTCGGACAGGTTCAGCTTGGGGAAGAAGATTGGGAGCGAATGGGCACCACCCCTTATCCGACATCGCCTGCATTTCTTCGTGGAATGACGCTTTTGCCTGAAACCATTGGGTACTATGAAAACGATTCACCTTCAAGCTTAGCCGATATTCAACGGAACATCGAACGGCTACTGCTGGTCCCAGGAAGTACACTAGGCATGTTCTATCATCCATATCTCGGCGTAGAGAAGCTTAAGTCCATGATCTCCTTTGTTGAACCGGTACCCGGCCTAAAGTGGCTGGATCTGAAAAAGATGAACGCCGTCGTGCAATCACCGTTGGTGACGATAATGTCGGATTCAACCGGCGATATTACGGTGGAAGGCGACCTTCGGCAAGCGAAAACCATAACGTCCATCCGGCAGCTTGATAAGTTGCAGCTTGTCCTATGGGGCATTGCTATACTGGTTTCCGTGATGGTACTGACATTTGTTGTTTACACCTTTCGCTTACGGATGAACATGCGCAAACAACTATTTGAGGAACGGAGTGCCAATGGCTAATACCTTATTTTATTTATCTTTGGGCGTTATTTGGCTGATGCTGCTTTATCATATGTTCCTTATGCAGGGGGGATATATGCATTATCTGCGTTATCGCAAGCCGATCCCTGCATGGGAGAAAAATAACTATCCGTTCCCAAAAGTCAGTGTAATGATTCCCGCGCACAACGAGGAACTAGTGATTGAACGAACGATCAGGGCGATGTTAAAGCTCGACTATCCCGAGGAGTTGTTGGAAATTATCATCATCGACGACAATTCGAACGATTCCACCGGTGAGATAGCCGACCGCTACGCAGCCAGGTACCCCCAACTCAAAGTAGTACATCTGAGACCTCCGTTGGTGGGCGGCGGTAAGTCAGGCGCACTCAATCACGGCTTTATACATGCAACGGGCGAGATTCTAGTCGTATACGATGCGGACAACACTCCCGAGCGCAAGGCCGTTTATTATCTCGTTTTGGCCATGCTGAACGATCCGAAGGCAGGCGCGGTTGTCGGCAAGTTTCGTGTGATCAATGCCGCGCAAACCCTTCTTACCCGTTTCATCAACATTGAAACCATATGCTTTCAATGGATGGCTCAGGCCGGGCGCTTCAGATGGTTCGGGGTCGCTACTATCCCGGGAACGAACTTTGCTATTCGCCGCAGCATCATCGAGGAGTTGGGCGGGTGGGACGAGAAAGCTCTCGCCGAAGATACGGAGTTGACGATTCGGGTATACAACATGGGCTATCATATCCGCTTCTTCCCTGCCGCCATCACTTGGGAGCAGGAACCTGAAACATGGAAGGTCTGGTGGAAACAGCGCACGCGATGGGCACGAGGTAACCAATACGTTGTTATGAAGTTTATGGCGAGGATCTTTAGCCTTAAGCGTAGGAGCATCGTATTCGACCTCATTTATTTTTTCTTTACCTATTTTCTGTTTTTCTTCGGGGTTATTATCTCCGACTTGCTGTTCGTAGTGAATTTGTTCGTCGATCTCAATCTGGATGTGGGCATCGTCTCCATGATCCTATGGGTGCTTGCCTATTTCCTGTATATCACCGAAGTCATGATTGCTCTTGGAATCGAGAAGACCGAACTCAATCTGAGGAACTTTATGATCGTTTCCCTCATGTACTTCACTTATTCCCAATTGTGGATTCTTCTTGTCATGTACGCACTATATCTTGAAGCCAAACGCGTTCTTTTCAAGCAGGAAACCAAGTGGTATAAAACCGAACGGTTCCAACACGTTAAAAAGCAGGCAAGCCTATAAAGTCAAATTATTATTCGAGAAGGTGCCATTCACATTATGAAATCATTCAAGCAAAAACTTCTTCTTAGTTGCAGCATGACTCTCATGATTGCACAGCTAACCGTCTCCCCCATGCATGCGGTTTATGCGGAGAAGTTGGCGCAGAAAAAAGGTCAGCCCATTACTATAACAGCTACTCCTCTGAAAAACGGGGCTACAGGTGTATTCAACTCCAACATATCCAGATCTACTCCCGGATATCTAACCCGACTAGTGAATGACAGCGTGAGCATCACGGGTGTAAACGGCGAGAGACAATTCTTCTATAATGTGCCAAGAGTGGACGTAAGCGAAGGAAGCTATATCGATCTTGATATTAGCTACTCGGAGTTGCTCGTACCGAATCGTTCTACTCTCACTGTTTCTGTCGATGGCAAGCCGTTGAAAAGTATTCTGCTCACCAAGGAGAACAGTTCCAGGACGATTCTTCGGATTCCTCTCGGGCAGGATGAAGTGACGCCCGGCTTTCACTCGGTCACTCTGGCCAAGCATAGCACTGTTTCGAATCAATTTTGCACGGATGAAGAGAATGCGGCCAATTGGCTCAAAATTAACAGATCCTCTGTAGTCTTCATTAATGCCAACACGACTTTGAAGACGAGAGATACTCTTGCAAGCTACCCTTTTCCGTTTATAGAGCCTGGGATTCAAGACGAAATCTACGGAGCGATCCTGCTTCCCGACACCCCCTCCTCCGAGTTGATTTCCTCTGCCATGGAAGTTGCTGGGTATCTATCCTCCAAAACAGCGACGGAACGTACCGTTAAGATTCTGACCGAATCTGAATGGCTTCGCCAGGATCGCCTTCTGCCTGTTATTGCGCTCGGTGTCGTCGCGGATTGGAAGGGGCCTGTATCACAACTTGCCAAGGAAAGCGCTGATACACTGGAGACCGGGGAAGTCAGCCTGCAAACTTTCTCGGTACAGGATCGGAAGAAAGGCGATATCCAGGAGGTGCTGCTCGTAACTGCGGCAGACGACCAAACCCTCAAGGAGAATATCCATCTTTTAACGGATCAGCAGTTGATAGATCAACTAACTGGTAACGAGCTTGTCGTGAAAGATCTGCCAAAAAGAACCGATTTATTCCCATCCCAAACGAAGGGAATTACGATGGAATCACTAGGGTTTTCCGACGTGATCGTAAATACGAAACGGCGGCAGAGTGACGGTTTCACATACAATATTCCTTCTCATTGGAGTGTGACCGAGGATGCCCAGTTAAAGTTGAAGGTACGTGTTTCGGCACTGCTTCTGAGTGACGCACAGCAAGAGAAAGTGGAGAGAGATGGAAACAAAGTCGAATCCGTTTTGCGAAATGGACTAACGGTAATGATAAATGACATACCGACGACGTTTTCACTTAGCGAAATAGTACAGGGAGGTAAAGTAGGTGACAGTTACCTCTTAACCATCCCGCTGGCACCCTATCTGAAAGAAGACAATACCAGTGTCCTGAACGTGAATTTTTCGGCTAATATTAACGAAGCTTACAGTGCCTGCGCTTCTAACCAAGACAGCGGACGATGGATTTTCATTGACAACGAGAGCTCACTGCACATCCCTGGCGAAATTCGAAAGGAAACCAGCTTCAAATATTGGCCTGCTCCATTCGCGGGCCACCAAGGGCTGGAGAATACGGTCTTTTTGCTACCAAAAGAAGTGAATGGGACGATGCTGACCCAACTTGCGATGCTGATTCAATCCATGAATCAGCCGTCTGCCACTTCGGGAATCGACATTGTGCGTGACGGGGATACAGATGCGGTTCAACGTATGAAGGATAGTAACGTGGTCGTGATCGGCTCCCCAAATCGGATGGAAACCCTTCTGACTCATAAAGCTGGTTTACTGGTTAACGCGGATGAACCTCAATTCCATCTCGCGGGCTATAATATCATTAACGAGACGACTGAATACGCCGCATGGATTCAGGCTTCCCCTTGGGACGTGGAGAGGGTAATGGCTGTGTTCCAAGCAACAGGAATCAGCGGAAAAGACAAAAATTCCTTCGTTGATCCGGCCATCTTGCAATTCCTGAAGAGCGAAAGCAAATCGAGCAGAGTTGTCGTAATGAGCAGATCGAAAGAAGTCTTTTCTGTCGACCCGGTGCAAGAGCAGGGGGGAGTGCGCGAGGAGGCTACTTCCAGTTCAACACCCGTTAAATCCTCGACAATCTGGGTTATTATCGCCATTTGCGTGATGTTCCTGATCGGCTCTATCATCTTGGTTCGACTGCTTCGACGCCCGAAATAAGTAACGTTGCTAATCAACAAAACAAGCTGCTTTCGTTTCCGCCCTACAGCAGAAACCGAATCAGCTTGTTTTGTGTTGGAACTTGTTTCGGTAGGTTAGATTAACCTTTAAGGCGGCATTCATCAAGTACATGACCCGCACAGTACGCTGGTTTGTATAAATGACGTCTCCTTGCAGGTTGATTTTGCTTCCATCATAACATCATAATACCAGGTACTAACTCGTTTTAAAAAAAGCCAGAGACATGCCGTCCCTGGCTTTCAATGTTTGATCCAAAACTACTTTTTCTGTGGTTGAGGTTCCGGCATGGACGCCGCTTGTACCGCTTTTTTCGTCGGTGCTTGCTGGAATGCTGCCTGTACTGCCGGGGCAGTAATGCGCTTGGCGCCGACATAGCGTTTGCTCCAGTAGTACGGGTCGGTCAATTTGGTTTTGACGACTCCTTGGCTGGAAGCAGAGTGTACAAACGTGTTGTTGCCGATGTAGATGCCCACGTGGGAAATGCTGCGGCCGTTTGTGTTGAAAAACACCAGGTCACCCGGTTTCAGGTCTTTGCGGGAAACCTTTGTGCCCACTTGGTATTGGGCGGCCGAATTGTGCGGCAAATCTACGCCAAAGGATTGGAAGACGTAGCGTGTGAATCCGGAGCAGTCAAACCCCTTTTTGCTCGTACCGGCCGATTTGTAAGGAACGCCGTAAAGCTGTTTCACAGTACTCATCAACAAGCTCTCCTGAGCGAATGCGGAACCTCCGC
>VAPR01001661.1_pt1 | contig 10414 bp, 9 predicted proteins | sample 3380701 | NCBI WGS metagenome assembly VAPR01 (sample SAMN11536904, study PRJNA540576) | hot springs metagenome | isolation source: hot spring wet sediment | place: Spain: Lobios | collected 2014-01
TTACGAAGCGAAGACTGGAAAGCGGGTGACCAGTCAATGACGGAAGAAAGACGTAAACCGACACCGGAAGAAAAAGCGAAGGCTGCCGCTGAAGCCCGTGCCAAAGCCGAAGCTTTGCGAAAATTGAAAGAACAAGAGGCTGCAGAAGCACCGACGGCGACTGCGGAACAACCGACGACAGTAGCCGCCAAACCGGTAGCTGCCATGACCGATGAAGAAAAGGCCAAAGCAAAAGCAGCGGCTGCAGCTGCCGCAGCGGCGAAGGCAAAAGCAGCACGTGAAGCCGCCGCGCAAGCAGCAGGAGAGATGGCTGAGGCAGGTGGCGACGATGCCGATGCCAAGGCAAAAGCCGCAGCTGCGGCCAAAGCAAAAGCAGCAGCTGCAGCAGCCGCAGCAGCCAAGGCAAAATTGGCCCGTGAAGCCGCTCAAGCAGGCGGAGAAGCTGAAGAAGCAGCGGAAGCACCGAAAGCTCCTTCCAAAAATCAGCCGTATCTCGACAAGTACGTAAGCCGGATCACAGAAAAGTTCGGGGCGGACGTATTGGAGGCTTCTTATATTAATGAACTCTCCAAAGAAGTTCCCACACTGGTCGTGAAAAATGAGAAGTGGCACGACGTCGCTCAGTTCCTCAAAGAGGACGAGCAACTGGGCTTTGACTATTTGTCGAACCTGCACGGGGTTGATTACGAGGATCGGATGGAAGTCTACTACCACTTGTATTCTTACAAAAACCGACAGAGTGTTGCGGTAAAAGTAAAGACGGACCGCGAACAGCCGACCGTCTCCTCCGTTATGGACATTTGGCGGGGGGCGGATTGGAACGAGCGGGAAACATTCGACCTTTTCGGCATTCATTTCCCGGGACATATCAACTTGACTCGAATTTTGTTGCCTGACGAGTGGGTAGGCTACCCGCTGCGCAAAGATTATGTGCAATACGATGAGGAGGTATAGGAGATGAGCCTGGACATCATAGCGACCCATTCCGCAACATCTCCTGAAACGGGCATTCGTACCGAAGAAATGCTGCTCAACGTCGGTCCGCAGCACCCAAGTACCCACGGCGTGTTTCGACTGGTCGTAAAAATCGACGGGGAGACAATCAAGGAAGCGATTCCGGTGATGGGCTATCTCCACCGCGGTACGGAAAAGCTGGCGGAGAACCTCACCTATACACAAATTATCCCTTACACCGACCGGATGGATTATCTCTCGGCGATGACGAACAACTATGTCATTTGTCACGCAGTTGAGACGATGATGGGTTTGGAGATCCCGGAACGCGCGCAATTCCTGCGCCTGATCGTGATGGAGCTGAACCGGATTGCCAGCCACATGGTATGGTGGGGAACCTATTTGCTTGACATCGGGGCGATGAGTCCGTTCTTGTACGCATTCCGTGACCGTGAGACGATCCTCGACTTGTTTAACGAACTGTGCGGTGCCCGATTGACGTATAACTACATGCGTATCGGCGGCGTCAAGTGGGATGCGCCTCCTGGCTGGATCGACAAGGCAAAAGAGTTTGTCCAGTACATGAAAAAAGAGTTGAACAATTATCATGCGCTGGTGACGGGAAATGAGATTTTTATCAACCGTCTGAAGGATATCGGCAAATTCGACGCCAAGACAGCTTTGGATTACTCCCTCTCCGGTGTCATGCTTCGTTCGACCGGTGTGAAATGGGACTTGCGCAAAGACGAGCCCTATTGCATTTATGACCGATTCGAATTTGACGTACCGACCGCGACGGAAGGGGACTGCATGGCGCGTTATCACCTGCGCATGGCTGAAATCGAACAATCCCTGCGCATCCTGGAACAAGCGCTCGCCCAATTCCCGAGCGAAGGAGAAATCGTGGGCAAGGTTCCGCGTGTCATTCGACCGCCGGCAGGCGAGACATATGTGCGGATTGAATCTCCGCGCGGTGAGATCGGCTGCTACATCGCAAGCCAGGGCAAGGATAAGCCGTGGCGCCTGAAATTCCGTCGTCCATCCTTCAACAATCTGCAAATTCTGCCGAAGCTGCTGGAGGGTGTCAATATCGCCAACATGGTGGCCATCCTCGGCAGCATCGACATCGTCCTCGGGGAGGTTGATTGTTAATGAGCGCATGGCTGCAGCAAGCTCCCTCCTTATGGAATGGCATGATCTTCGCCCTGGCGGCCGTTGCCCTGCTGCTTGTGGTCCTGGGATTCGTTACCTATGCCATTTACTTTGAACGGAAAGTAATCGGTTGGATGCAGCTTCGCATCGGACCGAACCGCGTTGGTCCGCTCGGCCTTCTGCAAACGGTGGCGGACGTTGCCAAGCTTCTTCTCAAGGAAGATACTCGTCCGAAGCATGCGGATAAAGCGCTGTTCGCACTGGCTCCTGTATTGGCTTACGCCCCGGCTTTTGCCGTTTTGGCCGTGATGCCGTTTACGGAGAGCATCCAATTTGCTGATCTGGGGATTGGCGTCCTGTATTACATCGCACTTTCCGGCATTACCGTTCTGGGTGTGATTACGGCCGGATGGGCGTCCAACAACAAATACTCGCTCATTGGCGGACTTCGCTCCGCGGCACAGATGATCAGTTACGAGGTACCACTGGTGATGTCGGTCGTCGGGATTGTTTTGATGACAGGCAGCATGAACCTTCGGGAGATCGTCGAGGCGCAGCGTGACGTGTGGAATATCGTTCCGCAATTCCTCGCCTTTGTCGTCTTTATCATTGCCGCACAGGCCGAGTTGAATCGTACGCCATTTGACCTTCCTGAAGCAGAGTCGGAGCTGGTCGCCGGTTATCACGTGGAATACTCCGGATTCCGTTTTGCCATGTTCATGCTGGCGGAATACGTCTACATGTTTGGGATGGGCGCACTTGTCACCATTCTGTTCCTCGGTGGCTGGCTGCCGATTCATCCGGTTCTCGGTTTTATTCCGGGCATCGTCTGGTTTATTTTGAAGTTCTCGATCTACGTCTTCTTCCAGTTCTGGCTCCGTGCTACCATGCCGCGTCTGCGCGTCGATCAGCTGATGTCGTTCGCGTGGAAAGGGCTGTTGCCGTTGGCGCTCCTGAACATTCTGTTAACCGCTGTCGTTATTTCCTGGCAGAACGGCTCTTTCTAGTCCCAAGCCACTAACGCAATTTTTCAATAAGGGGTGAAACACATGCTAGGACTGGCAAAAGGCCTTGGGTATACATTTAAACAACTGTCCGAGAAGAAAGTAACCCATTTCTACCCAGACGTACCGTTTCCCATGCCGCCGCGCTTTCGCGGAATTCAGCACTTCTCCCCGGAGAAATGCATCGTCTGCAACCAGTGCGCGCGGATTTGTCCTACCGAGTGCATTCAACTGACGGGAAAACCGCATCCCGATCCAGAGAAAAAAGGAAAAATCATCGACACCTACGATATCAACTTCGAGATCTGCATTCTTTGCGATCTGTGTACAGAGGTCTGCCCGACAGAAGCGATCGTGATGACCAACAACTTCGAGTTGGCCACTTACAGCCGTGATGAATTGTACAAAAACCTCAAATGGCTGGACGACAACAACACCAACGTCAGGGAGGAGAACTAACGATGAGCGGCTCTTTTGCAGCCTTCTTTATTCTGTCTCTTCTGACCATCGGGGGCGCGGTGTTCATGATCAGCTTCACCCGCGTCGTCCATATGGTGATTTCACTGGGGATCACCTTCCTCAGCATCGCCGGCCTGTTCGTGCTGTTGGAAGCTGAGTTTGTAGCAGTCTCGCAGATCCTTGTCTACTCGGGAGCAATCTCCATCCTGATGCTGTTCGGCATCATGCTGACCAAACACGATGCTTCCGACGAAGGGACCGGACGTTCCTGGAAAAACATCTTCAGCTTGATTTTTGTAGCGGCCTTGTTCGTCATCATGTTCCTGGGGATTCAAAGCGTCGAATGGCCGGGCGCAACCGAGGCGGCTGAAACCAATGTCAGCAACGTGAAGATGATCGGTCTGGAAGTGTTCACGAACTTCGTCATTCCGTTTGAACTGGTATCCGTACTGCTGCTGGTTGCCCTGGTGGGCGCCATCATCATGGCGAAAAAGGAGGGTGACAACGAATGATCGTCAGTATTTCTTCCTACCTGCTGGTTGCCCTTATCCTTTTCTGTGTCGGATTGTACGGCGCATTGACGAAGCGAAACGCGGTCGTTGTGCTGTTGTCCATCGAGCTGATGCTGAACGCCGTGAACATCAACCTTGTCGCGTTTTCCAAATTTGGATTGCACCCGGCGATTACGGGGCAAATCTTCACCCTGTTCACCATGACCGTCGCAGCGGCAGAGGTAGCGGTTGGTCTGGCGATTCTCATTGCGCTGTATCGCAACCGCGAAACCGTCAACGTCGACGAGATGGATTCGATGAAACGCTAACGAGCGAGGATCAAAAGAAGGAGGACAAACATGGATTCCATCATGCAATACGCTTGGCTTATTCCTCTTTTTCCGCTCTTTGCTTTCATTGTGATCGTCTCGTTCGGTCGTCAGTTGAAAGAAGGAGCGGCCTACGTCGGAATCCTCTTCACAGCCGTATCGTTTCTACTGGCTGTCGCCACGTTTTGGGCGAGATTCCAGGAGGGCGCTGGAGACGAGAAGTTTCCGATCGACTGGCTGCACGTAGGTGACATCGTCATCCGCATGGGCTATGAAGTAAACCAGCTCAATGCGATGATGCTCGTGATCGTCACATTCGTCAGCCTGCTGGTGCAAATCTACTCCAAAGGCTATATGCACGGGGATGAACGTTTCCCTGTGTTCTATCAATATCTGGCGTTGTTTACCTTCTCCATGCTGGGGCTGGTCATTTCGCCAAACCTGCTGCAGGTGTACATTTTCTGGGAGCTGGTAGGCGTCTGTTCCTTCCTGCTGGTGGGCTACTACTTCTACAAACCGGAAGCAAAGGCAGCCGCGAAAAAGGCGTTTATGGTCACCCGTATCGGGGATCTTGGGCTGTTTATCGGCATCTGTCTCTTGTTCTGGTGGACCGGCAGCTTTGAGTACGACGAGATTTTCACCAACATCGCGCTTGGAAAAATGGAGCCGTGGATGATCACATTGGCCGCCATCCTGATTTTTATCGGCGCTGTCGGCAAATCTGGCCAATTCCCGCTTCACACGTGGTTGCCTGACGCCATGGAAGGTCCGACGCCGGTGTCCGCCTTGATTCACGCGGCGACGATGGTAGCTGCCGGGGTGTATCTGGTGGCAGCAACCTATCCGCTGTTTATCGCATCGGAAACCGCGTTGAACGTCGTGGCATACGTAGGTGGGTTTACCGCCATTTTTGCCGCTTCCATCGGCTTGACGCAGCGGGACATCAAACGCGTGCTTGCCTACTCGACGGTAAGCCAGCTTGGCTACATGATGCTGGCGCTCGGGGTTGCAGGAGCGGCCGGTTATGTAGCGGGTACGTTCCATCTGATGACGCATGCCTTTTTCAAGGCACTGCTGTTCCTTGCTGCCGGCAGCGTGATTCACGCCGTACATACGCAAGACGTGTTTGAGATGGGCGGCCTGTGGAAGAAAATGCGGATTACGGCCGTTACGTTCCTGATCGGCTGCCTGGCCATTGCAGGTGTGCCGCCGTTCGCCGGGTTCTGGTCGAAAGAAGCGATTCTCGGTGCCGTTTACGCGGCTCACCGCTTCGACTTGCTGCTGATTGCGATACTCGCAGCGTTCTTTACCGCTTTTTACATGTTCCGCCTGTTCTTCCTGACGTTCGCAGGCAAGTTCAGAGGGGAGCATGAGGGGCACGAATCGCCGGCCGTCATGACCGCACCGCTGGTTATTCTGGCCACGCTGGCTGTGATCGCCGGATTTGTGAACACACCGTTTGCCCCGGTATTGCATGAATGGCTGCTGAACGGCAATACGGGTGCAGCGATTGAAATGGCATTTGGTCAAGAGGAGGGTCATGCTGCGGCGTGGCTGCAGGTGATCGCCATCCTCGTTTCTGTTTTGGGCATCCTGCTCGCGTACCTGATGTACGCAAAAAAATCCGTGTCACCGGACTTCATTGCCCGTCCGCTGCCATGGCTGTATCAGCTCTCGTACCGCAAGTATTACGTGGACGAATTGTATCACTATGTTTTTGTAAAGCCGCTCAGCTGGCTCGGGTTGATCTTGAATTGGTTCGACCGCTATGTGGTGGACGGTTTGGTGTCGTTGACGGCTGCAGTGACCAACTGGATCGGATCGCTGCACGCACGCATGCAAAACGGCCAGATTCAGTCGTATGGAGCGGTTGTGCTGCTGGGATTGCTGCTGTTGGTGATCGCGTTCAGCCTGACGGCACAAGGAGGTGGACTCTTTGGTCATGGTCAATAGCATCTTGTTAACGCTCCTGACGTTTTCACCGCTGCTGGCGATCGTCATCCTGGCGTTCATTCCAAAACACCAGGGCGGGGTGATCAAGCTGGTGGGGGTACTGGGTACCCTGCTTCCGCTGATCTTGTCGCTGATGCTTTTTGCCAACTTCAACTACGAAAAGACGGAACCGCAGTTTGTGGAAAAGGCCACCTGGATTGCGATTCCGGTAGGAACACAGCAGACGGGAGAGGTATTCACGTTCCCGATTGACTATGAGATGGGGGTAGACGGCGTCTCCATGCCATTGATCGTGCTGACGGCGATCATTGGCACGCTGGCCGCTGTCGCTTCCTGGAACCTGAAAAAGCGGCTGAAGGAATACTTTATCCTCTTTCACCTGCTGTTGATCGGCATGTTTGGGGTATTTGCCTCCCAAAACCTGTTTCTGTTCTTTATTTTCTTTGAATTGACACTTGTTCCGATGTACTTCCTGATCGGCGTGTGGGGATACTCCGAGCGGGAGCGCGCGGCCAACAAGTTCCTGTTGTACAACGGTATCGGCTCTGCGGTTATGCTGATCGCGTTCATCGTGATCTACGTAGCTCTTCGTACGATGAACATGGCGGAAATTACTCTCGCCTTTGCAACGCCTGACCATCCTGCGGCAGGAGCGCTGTCTCCGGAATTCCGCTTCGGGCTGTTCCTGGCGCTGTTCATCGCATTCGGGATCAAGCTGCCGATCTTCCCGTTCCACACCTGGATGCTGAAAGTGCACGTGCAGGCACCGCCGTCCATCGTGATGATTCATTCCGGAATTCTGCTGAAGATGGGTGCTTACGGTCTTTTGCGCATGGGCATCGGGTTTTTCCCGGAGCAAGCCTACCAGTTCGCAACCTGGATGGCCGCTTTGGGGCTGCTGAACATTTTGTACGGGGCGGTTCTCGCCTTCGTTCAGAAAGACCTGAAGATGGTACTTGCCTACTCCAGTATCAGCCATATGGGAATCGTCCTGCTCGGGTTCGCTGCCATGAATACGATCGGATTCCAGGGAGCGATGTTCCAGGTAGTCTCTCACGGCTTTATCTCGGCCCTGATGTTCTTCCTGATCGGGGTGATCTGGGAGCGTACGCAAACCTCCACCATCGAGGAACTGGGCGGATTGGCCAAGTCCATGCCGTTCGCCAGCGGCATCCTGCTCGCAGCGGCCATGGCTTCGCTTGGTCTGCCGGGCATGTCCGGTTTTATCAGTGAGTTTCTTGCGTTCCTCGGCCTGTTCGGGCATATGCCGGTCATAGCGGCCGTGGGTACGCTGGGGATCGTCCTGACAGCGGCTTATCTGCTGCGGGCGGTTCTGCGCACGACGTTCGGTCCGACCCCTGATCGCTTCTCGCGGTTGGCCGATGCGCAGCCGATGGAGGTCATACCAATGGTGGTTCTCCTGGGAATCATCATCCTGATCGGAATTTATCCGGCCGTTCTTAGCGATCCGCTGCAAAATACGCTGAAAACGATCGTACCTATCGTTACGGGAATAGGAGGGTAATCCATGGACGCAAACAATATATTCTCGTATGATTGGAGCTACCTTCTGCCCGAATTTATCATTCTCGGCTTTGCTACAGCCCTTTCGCTGATCGATCTGGTGCTGGGCAAACGGACCAGCAGAGCCGTTCTCGGCTGGCTCGGACTGCTTGGGGTTGTGCTCGCTGGTGTGTTCGTGGTTTCCAACATGAACTCCCTGAACCAGCCGGTCTCCTTTATGGCAGACATGCTTCGCGTCGACGACTTCGGCAATGCTTTCAAACTGCTTTTCCTCGCAGGGGTTGCGTTTGCCTTGCTGATTTCGCTTTCCTACCTCAAACAGGGAGAGGTGGCGCACCAAGGGGAGTACTACTACCTCCTGCTGACAGGTTTGTTGGGTGCGATGGTAATGGCTTCTTCCGCCGACCTGATCACCTTGTTCGTCGGCCTGGAGCTGCTCTCGCTTTCCTCGTACGTTCTGGTAGGCATGCGCAAGAAGGATAAGCTCAGCAACGAGGCAGCTTTCAAATACGTGGTGTCCGGCGGTATCGCAACGGCTGTGACCCTCTTCGGGATGTCGTATCTCTACGGATTGACCGGTACCACCAATCTCTATGAGATTTCCGCTCGTCTGGCCGAAGCTGCTATGGCGGGTTACAGCTTTTTGATCTATATCGCGTTTGCCTTCCTGGTTGCGGGCCTCACCTTCAAGATTTCGGCCGCCCCGAACCACATGTGGGCACCGGATGTGTATCAGGGAGCGCCAACTCCGGTAACAGCGTTCCTGGCTGTCGTCTCCAAGGCCGCCGGATTTGCGCTCATATTCCGACTGGTGTTCATCGCGTTCCAAAACGTACCGAATCAGGAGGGAGGCAGCTTCTTCTTTGACGAAGCAAGTCTGTATCTCTCGCTCGCAGCCGCAGCGTCCATGATTATTGGAAACACCATGGCACTGCGTCAGACAAATGTAAAGCGGATGATGGCCTATTCTGGAATCGCCCAGGCAGGCTACCTGCTGGTACCGTTCGTCTCTTTAACAACGCTGTTTTTTGAGCAGGTGATGTTCTTCCTGTTTGCCTATCTGCTCGTCAGCTTCGGTGCGTTTGCGGTGATTATGGTTGTGACGCGTGATCAACAGACGGAAGACCTGAAGGCATTTGCCGGGCTCTACCACCGTTCGCCGCTGATGGCATTTGCGATGAGCATCTTCCTGCTTTCGTTGGCAGGCATACCGGTGACCGCAGGCTTTTTCGGGAAGTTCTATCTGTTTATGAGCGCACTTGCTCACGAGCAGTATTGGCTTTCGGCAATTATGATCGTGACGAGTGTCATCTCCTATTACTACTATTTCGGAATCATTCGTCAGATGTACATGCGTCCGGGCACGACAGAAGCGCCTCTTACATTCCCAAAAGGGATTGGCGTTCTCGTCCTGCTGTTGGCCGTATCGACGGTCGTTTTCGGAGCCATTCCGGGCAGCGTGACCGAATACATTCATACCAACTTCAACCCGGCGTTTGACTTTGGGAATTTGATTCAAGCTCCAAAACAGTGACAGATAGAGAGAATGGAACAGATCAAAGAGGGGACGGCTATTTCATTGGCCGCCCCTTTATGCATGCAAACAACAGGAGGGAGTGTACTTCAAACATGGAAATATCGGCCGTCTTGAACATCGTTCTGTCAGTTGTTTTTATCGGAGTAAGCTGGTGGGCACTGCAGGCGTTTCGTTTTGACCTGTTTGTGAAAAAGGCAGACAGTGCCCAGGCAAAACTCTTGCAAATTCTCTTGTCCATCTTTATCGGATACGGAGTGGCCCGCTTCTTTTTGGAATATCTAGGGTGGTCGTTGATGCTAAAAGACCTGTTTTAACGCAAAACTGGGTAGTTGGAACTGGTATATCCCCCCAATTTTACGTGCAAACTAAGAAGTAACAAAGAGAGATGCACGCAAGAATAGGGAGAGGGTATAGATGATCAGGAAAGAGTATGGGTGGTTGGCACTGGCGCTTGCAGCGGTATGCGTTCTGTCTCTGTTTCTACCGGCACAGGCGCGTCAGATGCAACCGGAAGCAAAACAGTTGTTAGAGGCAGTAGAAGACTCCGGAGCAAAAGGTTTAACAATTGAGGTGCGTACCAGATTACCGATTGGCCAAGCGAATAGTACGAAAGAACTAAGAGAACTTGCGGAAGACTGGGCAGATAGACTTGGCGTTCCCGCTGAATACGCAGACATGACGAAGAAAAATGATCTATATGTGTATCAAGTCCTGTCGAATCGCGACAATATTCGACTTCATTTTCAGGTGACAGGCGTGCCAAAAAAGGGCCTTTTCCAGGCATATCTTGTAGTTCACTTGAAAGGAAGCCGTCATACACTACCATATATTGAATCGAGACAGGATGCCATCGCAACTGCCCTTAAACAAGCCGGCTTGATTCCGCAATTTAGCACTTGTATTAGCGGAATGTACAGTGATAAGATGAGTGTTGATCAACAGGAGGGTAAGATTTTGTCGATTTTTCGAGCCCTTCATGCAAAGGAACTAGAACGTTTACAAGATGAGTCT
>VAPR01001662.1_pt1 | contig 10409 bp, 9 predicted proteins | sample 3380701 | NCBI WGS metagenome assembly VAPR01 (sample SAMN11536904, study PRJNA540576) | hot springs metagenome | isolation source: hot spring wet sediment | place: Spain: Lobios | collected 2014-01
AAGGAGGTCTAAGATGAAGAGTTACGAGAAATTCACCCACATCGGTTTGGCCCTGGACCCTATCCATGTGGGCACCGGCGGCACCCGCATTGGCCGAGTGGACCTGACCATCGTCCGTGATCCGGTAACCGGGGTGCCCAAAATCCCGGGTTCCAGCCTGGCCGGGGTGTACCGGACGTATGTGGCAATGGCAGAACATGAGAAGAATTCAACACGCCGAGTCAGCGGTCAGGAGTGGCCTTACTACCCCCACTGCGCCGGTCTTGGTCAACCGCGGGGCGACTACAAAGGCCATTGTGGACAGCCCGATTGCCCGGTCTGCACGGTGTTCGGCTTTGCCCGGGGCAGGGACAGTGCAGGTGGCTTTGCAGGACTGGCCGCCTTTACGGACACCCAAGTGCTGTTGTTCCCCGTGCCTACCCGGCAAGGGCCGCACTGGGTTACCTGCCCCGACGCTTTGCGCCTCATCGGGCTGGAGGTCCAAGGGGTCACCGAGAACTCGGTTTACTTAGAAAATCAACAAGATAAGCCCCTCAACCTCGGCTGGCTGCTCCTAACGGTTAAAAAGTGCGATGAGTTCAACGTGGTCAGGCAAAAACTTTGCGCTTTCAACGTACCAAACGAAATTCGCAGTCGCCTGGCCCTCGTTCCCGACCGGCTCTTCCCCCAGATCGTCAACAGCAACCTGGAAGTGCGCACCTCGGTCTCTATCAAGCCAGAAACCGGTGCTGCGGAAGAAGGGGCGTTGTTTTCCTATGAAGCCCTGCCCCGTGGCACCGTGCTGGTGTGGGAGATCATTGCCAAAAATCCAAAGCATTTCCGGATTGGTGATCAAGAAATTACCGCCGTTGCCGACCCTGATAACGTGCACCAAAAGGTTGCACAAGCCCATCCTTACCTGGAGCATCTGGGCATTGGGGGGATGGGAACCCGGGGGATGGGGCGCCTCAAGGTCGTGCACCCTCCTGAAGCAAGCTAGAACACCACTCCAGTGCCCTGTTCCGGGGAGCCTTCCGGCAAGCAAAAGAGCCCCGCAACGGAAGAGCAGGAGGGATAGCTATGGGAAGCGAAACGCTCGCAACCGGCAACCTGGACATTCACTGTGCAGAACTCGGGAGGGAACTGGCCCAAATCCCGGGGATAGAGGAAAAAACCCTCAACGTGGCTCTTGCTGTCCTCGAAGAGCAGGGACCCTACGCGATGTTCCTCTACATCAAGGCGCGAGAAAAAGAAAAAAAGGATGTCGCCGATCAGTTCACTGCAAAGTGTGCGAAATTTCTGCAGGATGTCTTCCCCAAGTTCAAGGACTCGCAGGACATCTTCGAGAGCCTTAAGAGCCTTGCTGAGGATTTGGATGATCTCCTGTTTGCCCGCGAGCTGCTGCGCAACGCCTTGGCTTACGCACGTTACCACCTGAAAGCCAGGGAGGGAGCCAGATGACCTGGTCGCTTTATCGCTGGGTCTGGCGGCTGGAAGCGCCAGTGCACATCGGTATGCCGCCTGCGGGGGCTCTGAACCGCACCCGGCTTTACGTGCCGGCGCGGGCGGTATGGGGCGCCATGACCGCCGAGCTGGCGCGGCGTCAAAACATCCAGGTGCCCGATTACAAAGCAGTAGGGCAGCAACTCCAGGTTCGGGCGCGTTTTGGTTACCTGTTTCCCGCTCAAAAGGTAGGCGAGAGCTGGTACGCCTGGCTGCCAGAATATCGGGAAGATAAGGGCTTGGTGTGGACACGCGAAGACGGCAAGGGTCCCGTTGAAGACCGGGTGTTCCGAAGGTGGCTTCTGACGACTCGCCCGGGCACGGCCATTGCCCCCACCTCCGACACGGCCGAGGAGGGGACCCTGCGGGAGCATGAGGTCATCAACCCGTTTTCGCACTGGGGAGAGAAGAGCGACTTTCCCCAGCCCGTGGCGCTGGCGGGTTACCTGTGCTTAACAGATGATGGTTCGTGTGAGGTCGAACAAATCGAAGAGATTTTTATCGGCGGGGACACACGGTATGGGTTGGGACGATTGAAAAGGGAGGTTTTCTTTCAAGAATCCACGTTTTTTGGCAGACAGATTAATCGAAACGCAGACAGCACTGTTATTACCACTGACCGCGCTCTTGCCCACACAATTACTACCGGTCAACACATCTTCACTGGCGCCTTGGAGCTCGTCGCAGGATGGGACGCGGTATCTGGAGGATTAACGGCCTCCGATTTAGCCTGGGCTCCCGGTTCGAAGAGCTCGAGAGAGCTTAGGTTTCAAATAGGAGAAGACGGCTTATGGAGGGCCCATAACGATGCGCCGGCTCATTGAAACCGACATGCCCATCGGCGTGATCTCGGAGCACTCGCGCCGGGATCAGAATGTGAAGAAGGGGCATCTGCACACCCTCCACGTGTGGTGGGCTACCCGCCCCCTGGCTGCCTGCCGGGCGGTGCTGATGGCCACGCTCCTGCCCGACCCCGCTGATGCAACCTGCCCGGAGGCGTTCCGCCGGGAGGCGCGTGAGGCATTGAAGCCGTTCACCGGTCGGGACCTCTCTGACCCGGTGGCCTTGCGGGGTGCGCTCTTGGAGTTCATCGGCCACTTCGCCGCCTGGGAACATTCCGTCAACAGGACCTTTGTGGAGACCGCCCGGCGGCTGGTGCGCGCGGCCCATCCCGAGGGCCCACCCCTGGTGGTGGACCCGTTCGCCGGCATCGGCTCGATTCCCTTCGAAGCTCTGCGCATCGGCGCTGATGCCTTTGCTGGCGATCTCAACCCCGTGGCGGTCCTGCTCAACAAGGTGGCGCTGGAGTATCTCCCGACGTACGGACTGCGGCTTGCCGAAGCGGTCCGCACGTGGGGACGGTGGGTGCGGGAGCAGGCGATCCAGGAACTCCGCTCCTTCTACCCCTTGGAACCCGACGGCGCGGAGCCTTTAGCCTATCTCTGGGCACGCACCATCCGCTGCGAAGGCCCTGGCTGCGGCGCGGAGGTGCCCCTGGTGGGGCTTTTGTGGCTCTCCCGCAAGGAGAAGCATCGGGTGGCCCTGCGCTACCACGGGGACAAGGAGCGCAAGCGGGTCGTCTTTGCACTCTTTGAGCCCAAATCGGAAAGCGAGGTGCAGCGGCCCATCGTGAAGCGTTTCGCCGCCACCTGCCCGGTGTGCGGCTACACCACGCCCTACAAGCAGGTGCGGGAACAGATAAGGGCAAAGCGAGGCGGAACGAACGATGCCCGGATGATCGCCGTGATCACGTTGCGGCCGGACGGCAGTCGTGGCTTTCGCCTGGCAACGGAGGAGGATGTGGCCGTTGCTCGGCGGGCGGGCGAGGAACTCGCCCACCGGGCAGCCCAACACCCCGGGCCCCAGCCGCTGGTGCCGGATGAACCGGCTCCAGAAGCGCGTGGACCTGGAGCCAGCCGTGCATTCTCCATACGGAAGTGGGGCATGGAAACGTGGGGCGACCTTTTCACCCCGCGCCAGGCGTTGGCTCTGACCACCTTCGCCCGCCTCGTCCGCGAGGCCCACGGGCGGGTTTTGGAGGAGACGGGCGATGCCCCCTTCGCCCGCGCCGTCGCCACCTGCCTGGCGCTGGCGGTGAGTAATACGAGTCCGTATCTTTCGTCATTGTCGATTGGGCTAAAGGAAATAATGGACTTGCGTTCCGTCTTTTGGGGGAGCGCGTTGCCTATGCATTCCGACTTCGTTGAATCGAACCCTTTAAAGCCGCGACTGCTTGGTGGGCTTGACTATGCGTTGAATCTCGTGGCCCAGGTGTTGGAGCGCGAGGGTGGGCAGGGGTTCCGTTCCGGCACCGTCCGGCAGGGCTCGGCCACTGCCATCCCCCTTCCCGACCAGTCGGTGGCTTACGTGGTCACCGACCCTCCCTACTACGATGCGGTGCCCTATGCGGCCCTCTCGGACTTTTGCTATGGCTGGCTTAGACGTATGGTCGGGGACCTTCATCCCGACCTCTTCTGCCGGCCGCTCACACCCAAAGCCGAGGAGTGCATTATGGACCCCGGCCCGCCGGCACCGGGTGAGCCGGAGAAGACTAAGGAGTTCTTTGAAAGCACCATGGAGCGGGCCCTGGCCGAGTGCCGCCGGGTGCTCCGGCCCGATGGGCTGGCAGTGGTGCTCTTTGCCCACAAAGGGACGGCGGGCTGGGAGGCGATGGTGAGCGCCCTGGTCCGGGCCGGCTGGACGGTCACCGCCTCCTGGCCCATCGAAACCGAGCGGGGCGCCCGGATGCGGGCGAAAGACTCGGCGGTGCTTCAGAGCTCGATCTTTCTGGTCTGCCGCCCCCGCCCGGCGAACGCAAGCGTCGGCGACTGGCGGCAAGTCCTCGAGGAGATGAACCGTAAGGTGGCCGAGTGGCTCCCGCGGCTGGAGCAGGAGGGCATCCACGGGGCGGACGCCATCTTCGCCTGCATCGGCCCGGCCCTGGAGGTCTACAGCCGCTACGAGCGGGTGGAGACGGCGGGGGGGCAGGTGATCCCGCTGGGGGATGTGCGGAACGGCAAGGGCCAGGTGGTCCAACGCGGGTATCTTTCCTCCGTGTGGGAGGCGGTGGCCCGCGAGGCGCTGAAACTGATCTTCGCCGAGGCGGACGCCGCCGGCTTTGAAGAGGATGCCCGGGTGACCGCCATGTGGCTCTGGCCCCTCCGGGCCAGGGCCAACGGCGCCGTTGCTGAGGCGGAGGAGGCACCGCTGGAGGAAGAGGAAGCCGGGGAAGCAGTTCAAAAGAAGCCCTCCGGCTACGCCCTGCCCTACGACGACGCCCGGCTCATCCTCCAGGCGCTGGGCGCCCAAGAGGAGCGGCTCAAGCGCCCGGGGGGCATCCTGGAGGTCACAGGCAACACCGCTCGCCTCCTTCCGGTGGCCGAGCGGCGGCGCTTCTTGCTCGGTGAGCGACCTGCGAGCGCTTTACGTCCCCGCCCGCGGGATATCCAGCCACGCCTCTTCGAGGAGGCGCCGCCACAGACCGGAGAAGGGGTTGCGGTCGAGCCGGGCCGGTCCACGCTGGACCGTCTCCATCAAGCCATGCTCCTCTTCGCTGAGGGGCATAGCGAGGCCCTGCGCCGATTTTTGGTGGACGAGGGTGTGGGGCGCGACGGCCAGTTGTGGCGGTTAGCGGATGCGCTCTCTAAGCTCTACCCCTCCTCCTCCCAGGAGAAGCGTTGGGTGGATGGCCTTCTGGCGCGGAAAAAGGTGTTGGGGTTATGAACAAGGCTATCGGGCCGGCGGAATGGTACCAGGCGTTCCGGCGGGAGGTACTGAGGAGCCGCTGGGCGGACCCACTGCGGGAATCGGCCTTGAAGGGGCGCCTGAAGGCTTGGGCCGAGCACCTGACGGGTGCAGTCGTTGCCGCTTGCCAGAACGTGGGTTGGGGAGCGGTCGCCCGTCGGTATCCGGCCGAAGTGCTGCCGGTGACGAAGCAAGAGTACCTGGCCGTTGATGTGATGGCTTTCCCTCGGGCGGACCGTGTAGGTTGGCGGAGACCCGTTGCGGCTCTTGAATTGGAGAACCGCGCGGACCTGGAGACCGTCGCTTACTCGGTCTGGAAAGTGGGCGTGGTCCGATGCCCCTTTGGCGGGGTGTTCTGCTACCGTCGGCAGCCGGAAGAGATCAAGGGCCTGCTTGTCGGTCTCACGCAAGGGGTGATGAGCCAGATCTTTCCACCGGTGGAACGGCCCGAGGCTAAGATCCTTCCTGGTTGTCGGCACCCGGAGCAAAGCCGAAGATTTCCCCGATGGGTTTTTCAAGCCTTATCTTTGGGAGAGAGCGCGCTTGGGCAGTTCCGAGCTTTGTGGTGAGCGGACGTCAGGAGGTGAGGACCCATGACTGGACTCAAGCCTTGGCATCAGGTTGCGGTTCCCCGGGAGGACTTGAGAGAGGGTGTGCCCCTGGATGCGGCGGAGTTTGCCATTCACCTTGACCAGGTCATTGACGGGCGCGCCCCGCTGGACTACCGGGACCCAAAGCGCTTCTTCGCTCGGACCTACTTCACCGCCGCCTTTCGAAAAATGGCCGTGGAGGTGATGCGGCGCCTTGCCGGCGATGTGGTGGGTACGTCCCCTGGGATCAACCTCACCACCCAGTTCGGCGGCGGCAAAACCCATTTCCTCACCCTACTATACCACCTGTTCAGTGCGGGAAATCAGGCCAGGAATTGGGCTGGCGTTCAGGGGCTGCTCGAGGAGGCGGGCCTTGACGCCGTGTCCCAGGCCGACGTGGTTGTATTCGTCGGCAACCGGTTCGACTTCCTTGTAGGTGTCGGCGTGGAAGGCGAGCCCAAGCGGAAGACGCCCTGGGGAGACTTGGCCTGGCAGCTGGCCAAAAGCCGGAATGACCCCACCTTGTTCTCACTGGTCGAACCGCACGACCGGGAGGGAATTGTACCCGGAGGAGAGATCATCCAACGGTGGTTCGCGGATCGGCCCGTCCTCATCCTCATGGACGAAGTGCTGAACTTCATCCGCCGCACCCGGGAGGCCGGCAGCCCCTACAGCCGGTTGGGCTCCCAGATGTACAGTTTCCTGGACGTACTGACCCGGGAGGTAGCAGGCACATCTCAAGCGGTGTTGGTCGTCTCACTTCCCATGTCTGGATACGAGATGACTCAGGAGGACGAGGCGGATTATCAGAGACTGGAAAAGCTGCTGGACCGGCTCAGCAAGGCAGTGCTCCTGTCCGAACAGGTTGAGATCGCCGAGATCGTGCGTCGGCGCCTGTTCGAGGATGTCGAGGACCCGACGGAAATCCGTCGCACGGCAAAGGCCTACGCCGCCTGGGTCAAATCTAACCGGCAGCAGCTTCCCGATTGGTTTCCCGCCGATCAGGCCGAAAAACTCTTCGAGGCGACCTATCCTTTCCATCCCACGGTAATCTCGGTATTCGAGCGTAAGTGGCAATCCCTGCCGAGGTTCCAGCGGACGCGCGGGATACTCCGCCTCCTGGCACTTTGGGTCTCCCAGGTCTACCAGCAAGCTTTTCGAGAAGGGGGTCGAGAGGCCCTCATTACGCTGGGCTCAGCGCCCCTTGCCGACAGCCTCTTCCGGGCGGCAGTCTTTGAGCAGCTGGGTGAGCAGCGCTTGGAAGCGGCCATCCTCTCCGACATCGCCGGGGATGAAGCGCATGCCGTGCGATTGGATGCGGAGGCGCCCCCGATCATCCGGAAGGCCCGGCTGCATCAAAAGATCGCCAGGGTTGTGTTCTTTGAATCCAGCGGTGGGCAGGTACACAATGAGGCGAGTTTGCCTGAAATCCGCCTGGCGGTGGGCGAGCCCGGGCTGGACATCGGGAACATAGAAACCGTGCTGGAGGACCTGGTTCGCCGCTGTTACTACCTCGATGTCAAAGGGACGGCTTACCGGCTCAGCCACCGGCCGACCCTCAACAAGATCCTGGCCGACCGCCGGGCGGCGCTTTCCGGGCCCGAGGCAGACGAGGCCATCCGGGAGAAGGTCCGGGAGGCGATTCGCGAGGTATTCAAGGCGGGGCCTGCTGTGCCGGATCGCCGGTGCTTCCCCGAAACATCCGGGGACATCCCGGACACGCCCTCCCTCTGCCTCATTGTGCTTGCCCCGGAGCATGGCTGGGAAAACGCGTCCCGCGAAGCCACCCAGCGCCTTATCGAGAGCATGATCCAAGAGTGCGGAGGACGTGGACGCACGTTCAAAAGTGCGCTCCTGTTTGCCGTTGCTGAAGGCGGCACGTCCCTGGCGGACGAGGCCAAAACCCTGCGTGCCCTGGAAAGCCTGGAGGATCCCACCGAGCAGGAGCGGCTCAAGCTGGAAACTTCTCAGGTTGAGGAGCTGAGGGATAAGAAACGGCGCGCGGAACGCAGTCTTAAGGAGCGGGTTTGGCAGGCCTACCGACGGGTGCTGCTTTTGGCCGAAGACGGCAGCCTCCGGGAGGTAGACTTGGGCTTGCTTCATCCTAGTGCTTCCGAATCCCTGGTAAGTTTGATGGTGGCGCGCCTCAAGCAAGAGGGGCTTCTGGAGGAGAGCATTAGCCCGGATTTCCTCGTCCGGAATTGGCCGCCTGCTCTGCCCGAATGGACCACGAAGGCCGTGCGGGACACGTTCTTTGCCTCGCCCAAGTTCCCCCGGCTCTTGGATCCCGAAATCTTGCGGGAAACCATAGCGGCGGGCGTGAGGGCGGGGAAGTTCGGCTACGTCGGCAAGGCCGAGGGGGGCTACCAAGATACGGTTATCATTGAAGACCCCAGCTTCAGCCCGGCAAATGTAGAGTTCTCGGAGCAGGTGGTTCTCCTGCCGCGCGAGAAGGCGGTGGCACTGAAGGGCGCGCCGCCATCTCCGCCTGCGGAGCCGGAACGTCGTCCCCAGGCAGCCGGGACCGAGACCCAAGGCCCGCTGGTGCCAGAGCCGGTCGCGCCGCCGGCGCCGCGAAAACGGCGCCTTTCATGGGAAGGGCAGTTGCCCCCGTCGAAGTGGATGATGTTCTACACCAAGGTGCTGACACATTTCGCCACCGATCCCAGCCTCCAGCTGCGCGTCCGCTTCGAGGTTTCGCCGGAGGCGGACATCTCGGACACACTGCTCGAAGAGGTGTGGCAGGCAATTCAGGACCTCGGCTTGGATGTTGGGAAATTTCAGGCTGAAGAGTGTGAGTGACGCCGATGGAAACCTTCTGTCCTCAAGGTCGAAGATGACCCCGAGGCTTTCGAGCGCATGCGCAGCACCGTCTCATTTCCCTTTCAACCGGGCGAACATCAGCGCATCGCCGTGAAGGTGATCGATTTCCGGGGGAACGAGGTCGTGAGGGTCGTTTCTCTCGGAGGCACCGGATGGACTCGCTAAGCGTTTGGGTGGACGAGTCAGAGAAGGGCGACATTTTGGTCGTGGCTGGGGTGCTGATTGCCTGGGCTGCGGTGCCAAGTATTGTGCGCAATTGGCGCCAGGTTAAGGCTGCGTTCGGTCTGCAACCAGAGGCGGAGCTCAAGTGGAATCTGCCCTCCGGGCATCCCACTCGCCAGGCGCTCGAACAAGGAGGAAAAACAACCAAGGATCTATGTGTCTGCGCGACGCACTTTGTCGCAGGGCGACAGGAGCTGACATGCATCGCTGTTGTCATGCTGGAACAGAGGAATATCCCGAAGTGGAAGAGGTTGTGGCCCAAGGCGAGCATCCGGGACTTCTACTGCGAAGGACTCAAGTACCTCCTGCAGCGGGCTGCTGAGGAAGTTGTAGAGGCTAGTTGCCAAGACTGCATCGTCGTCTGCGATACACCAGAGCTGGGAACGAGGTCTTTCGCGTCAGGGTCTATCAGGCGCGGGCCAGGGGTTGTAGAAAAGGAATACCAGAAGTGGTACCTGCAGGGCGTAGGGGTTGGCCCTGGCAAACAACGTCACCAAGGGCCACTTGCCGATATCGGTTTTCACCCCTCTGTTCTGGTTGGAGATGCAACATACCACGACATGCTGCAAATCGCCGATGTGGTAGCCGGAGTCACGCGGGAATGGATTGACGCTGTACGCGCTGATCGTGCCAACTCCTGGGAGGTGCATCTCTTCAAGGCCGTAAGCGTTCGGTTTCGAAGTCGACACGGAAACCCAGACTTCTTTGGGGATGGTTTCGTCTTGTGGCCGTGGCAGAGCAAGTTATGGGCTGACCTCCAACAAAGCGTGAGGTAGACGGTGTCATTGCTGGTCGAGAACCCCATCCTTGACTCCGCCTTTGAAACGCCGACGCGCTACTGGGCGTAACAAGACGGGCAACCGGTGTTGGTGTATGGCCGTCGGCCAGCGGGCTATTACCTCAAGGCCCGAACGCGGGGGCCGCAGGCAGCTCTGCTCGAAGAAGAATTTGTGCCCCTCGAATTGGTCAACACCATCCGCGAGCGCGTGAAGGACTGGTGTGAGCGCGGCTACCCCGGCGTCACCCCCATCACCCGGCGTCTGCTTACTCACTGGAATGACCCCGACCGTGAGCGCAGGCTCTGCTTCTGCCAGCTTGGGGAGGTAGGCGGGGCGGTGAGGCTGAGATAGCCCCTGCGCAGCGGAGCTGTGGCCTGCCGTTCGCCCTGCCGGCGGGCCCCAGCCCTTCCTGCGAAGGCGCCTACGGGCCGCCGTGCCCACTGGGGGGGATGGGCGTTGGGGATGGCGCCGAGGGCATCAGGGCTGGGCTTGGCCCACGATGAGCTAGGCGCTCTCCACGTGGGTCGTGACTGGGTGGGTGGCAGGCCGTGGTGCTCCCTCTCTTACCCGACCACACAGGATGCAAGACGAGCGGTCGACACTGCCCGCTGGCCAGGCTCTCCCTAACTAGGGGCCGCTCGCCGCTCAGGCTGCTGGCGCAGCCGGTGACTAGCCCTCTCCACCAGGCCTGGGCCCCCCTCTCCTGCCCGTAAGCTCCAAGGGCCGCAAGCCCCCGAGGGAGGAGGCGAGGCCGTGATGCGGCTCCTCC
>VAPR01001663.1_pt1 | contig 10405 bp, 7 predicted proteins | sample 3380701 | NCBI WGS metagenome assembly VAPR01 (sample SAMN11536904, study PRJNA540576) | hot springs metagenome | isolation source: hot spring wet sediment | place: Spain: Lobios | collected 2014-01
GAAGTACGGTGCTGTGTCCACCTACGAGTTTACCGCGATGATTCTCAAAAGCCTGGGACTCCTGTTTACGGGTCATGTTGGACTTCAAGACCTGAGCGGGCCGGTAGGCATTTTCAAAATGACAGGTGAATTCGCCCAGCAGGGATTGGCCATTTTGATGAAATGGGCTGCCGTGCTCAGCATCAACCTGGGCCTGTTCAACCTGCTGCCCCTGCCGGCACTTGACGGTGGCCGTCTTGCCTTCCTGCTCGTGGAGGCGCTTCGCGGTCGACCGGTCGACCCGCACAAGGAAGGAATGGTCCACTTCCTCGGGTTTGCCTTTTTGATGCTGCTGATTTTGGTAGTGACGTGGAATGACTTACAACGCCTGTTCTCTTGATCCGTCATGGATTCGATCAGGTTATAGAAAAAGGATGGTGCAAAATGTTTAAGCGCGAGGAGACGAAACCGGTTTTTGTTGGAGGAGTGCAGGTCGGCGGTCAGAAAAGTGTCGTGATCCAGTCCATGACCACAGCGGATACCCGCGACGTGGAAGCGACGCTGAATCAGATTCAGCAATTATACGATGCGGGCTGTCAAATCGTTCGTCTGGCTGTCATCAACGAAGATGCAGCGAGAGCGATCAAAAAGATTAAAGAGCGCTCCCCGCTACCGCTCGTGGCTGACATTCACTTTGATTACAAGCTGGCGCTGATTGCTTTGGAAAGCGGCATTGACAAGATTCGGATCAACCCGGGGAACATCGGTTCCAAGGAAAAGACAAAAGCAGTCGTGGAAGCATGCCGCGAACGCAACGTTCCGATCCGCATCGGAGTAAACTCCGGTTCCGTGGAAAAGCGTCTTCTCGACAAGTACGGGTATCCGAGCCCGGAAGCAATCGTGGAAAGCGCGATGGATCACGTAGAAATTCTGGAAGACCTGAACTATGACAACATCGTTATTTCCCTGAAGTCGTCCGATGTGCCAACGATGATCCAAACGTATTCCTTGATGGCGCAAAAACGCAATTATCCGCTGCATGTGGGCGTGACCGAAGCAGGTACCCAATTCTCCGGCAGCATCAAGTCGGCTGTCGGTATTGGTACGGTACTCTCAATGGGAATCGGTGACACCATTCGCGTGTCGCTCACCGCTGATCCGGTAGAGGAGATCAAGGTTGCCAAACAAATCCTGCGCAGCCTGGACATCGTCAACAACGATCCTGTCGTCATCGCCTGCCCGTCCTGTGGACGTTGTGCGATTGACCTGATCGGGTTGGCTACGAAAGTGGAAGATGCCGTATCCACGCTGAAAATCCCGCTGAAGATTGCCGTCATGGGATGCGCCGTCAACGGTCCGGGTGAAGCGCGTGAAGCAGACGTCGGTGTCGCTGGCGGAAACGGGGAAGGCCTGATCTTCCGCAACGGCGAGATAACTCGAAAAGTGAAGGAAACCGAACTGTTCGAAGAATTGATGAAAGAGATAAACGAAATTGTAGAGGAGCGCAAAACAACTCAGGTCGGGTAAGTTGCGCTGATATAGTCGAGGTCGTTGCCCCCTCTGCGGGGACGTTAAGGAGGACATGTCGTGTTGAAACAAAGCCAAATGTTGATTCCTACCTTGCGGGAAGTTCCTGCTGATGCAGAAATTGCCAGCCACAAGCTGCTGCTGCGTGCAGGGATGGCTCGCCAGCTCGCTTCCGGTATTTACACCTATCTGCCGCTGGCTTTGCGCGTGCTGCAAAAGATTCAAGCAATCGTCCGGGAAGAAATGAATCGGGCAGGTGCGCAGGAAATTCTCATGCCGGCCATGCAACCAGCAGAACTGTGGCACCGCACAGGCCGTTGGGATGTGTACGGACCCGAATTGGTGCGCCTTTTCGATCGTCACGAGCGTCCGTTCGCACTGGGGCCGACGCACGAAGAAGTGGTGACGAGCCTCGTTCGCGACGATGTCAATTCGTACAAAAAGCTCCCGTTAAATCTCTACCAAATCCAGACGAAGTTCCGGGACGAAGTGCGTCCTCGCTTCGGCCTCATCCGCTGCCGCGAGTTCATCATGAAAGATGCGTACTCGTTTGATACCAGTCAGGAAGGTCTGGATCGCAACTTCCAGGCGATGTATGATGCGTACACCCGCATTTTTACCCGCGTGGGACTGAACTTCAGAGCGGTCGAAGCAGATGCCGGCGCCATCGGTGGAAAAGGCACGTACGAATTCATGGCTCTGTGCGATATTGGCGAAGACACGATTGCGTACTCGACAGATGGCGATTATGCAGCCAACCTGGAAAAGGCGGAAGTGGTGTACAAGCCTTCGCCGCAGCCAGACACTCCGACACCTGGCATGGAGAAGATTCATACGCCAGGTGTGAAAACCATCGAGCAGTTGACGCAGTCGCTTGGCGTGGATGCAAAGCGGATCATCAAAAGCCTGATGTACCGCGTCGACGACAAACTGGTTATGGTGTTGGTCAGAGGCGACCATGAATTGAATGAAGTGAAACTGAAAAACCTTTACGACGCAACGAATGTCTCCCTGGCAAGCGAGGAGGACATCCGATCCGTGACGGGTGCACCTGCTGGCTTTATTGGTCCAGTGGGAATTAACGGTGAAAAAGTGGAAGTGATCGCGGACAATTTCGTGCAGGATGTGTATGACGGTGTCGCCGGAGCCAACGAGGGCGACTATCACCTGATGCATGTGAAACCGGGCCGTGACTTCCAGGTAAGCACGTACGCCGATTTGCGCAACATCGTAGAAGGGGATGACTGCCCGCGCGGCGGCGGCAAAATCAAATTTGCGCGCGGTGTGGAAGTGGGTCACGTGTTCAAGCTCGGCACCAAATACTCGACAGCCATGGGCGCCACGTACCTGGATGAAAACGGGCGGAGCCAGCCGATGATCATGGGTTGCTACGGTATCGGAGTTTCCCGCACACTGGCGGCGGTGATCGAGCAGAACAACGACGAGAACGGTATCATCTGGCCGGTGGCAGTAGCCCCGTTCCACGTACACGTGATTCCGGTGAACGCCAAGGTGGACGAGCAGCGCCAGGCAAGTGAGAAGATCACAGAGGCTCTTACAGCCGCAGGTGTGGAAGTGCTGTTTGACGATCGTCCGGAGCGTGCCGGCGTGAAGTTCAAGGACGCTGACTTGATCGGTTTGCCGATTCGTATCACGGTTTCTGACAAGGCACAGGAAGGTGTAGTGGAAGTACGCGTTCGCCGTACTGGTGAAACCCACGAGGTCCAGATCGACAATCTAACTGCCTTTGTCCGTGAACTCCTCGATCGCCTTGAGGTTTCCGAAACAAATCCCGTTCGTGAACTTGTCTAGCAGGAATTTGATCAGTTTTTGTCGAAATACAGCGGGTACCCGTTTCGTGGGGTACCCTTTTCTTTTTTGTGCCCGCCTTAGTAAAGATATGGGGTGATTTTGCAGTGGATCGGATTCAGGAGCAAAAACATCGCTTCTCGCTGCTGGTTAAGCAGATGCATCTGCCGCCAGAATGGGTGGAGCGATTTTTTCATGATGGACAAATCAATAAATTGGAACTTTATCAGCAAAACAAGCTGTGGGTCTTTCATTTCACACTCCCGCAGCTGCTGCCTGCCGAAGTGTATCAGGCATTTTCGCGCCGGTTGACGCAGACCTTTTCCCACCTGGCCTCTGTTGATGCGTACTATCACTACATAAACAAGCCGCAGCCGGAGATCGCCATCGACGACTACTGGGATGTGCTGCTGCAGGAATTGGAGCCGAAAATCAACTCCGCAGCCGTTACCTTGCGATCATCTCGTCGTCAGTTTGCAAACAACGAAGTGAAAGTCTACCTGCCTACCGAAATGGCCGTTGAGGTTGCCAAACGGAAGAAAGTGGACGGCGAGCTCGCCGCTGCCTTCCAAAAAGCCACGGAACTGACGCCGCGTTTTTCCTTTCACGCGGAAGAGAGCGACGAGGCGTACAAGGCTTTTGTGGAACAGCGTGAAGAAGAAGAGCGCGCATTGATCGAAGTGGTCATGACCGCACAGCAAGCGGAAAAAGACAACAAGGATAATGGAAAAGCCGACGCGGTGACCACGCTGATGATCGGCTATGAGATCAAGGAAGATCCGGTGCCGATCAAGGAGATTCAGGACGAGGAGCGCCGGATTGTGATTCAAGGAACAGTCTTCGGCGTCGAGCTGAAGGAACTGCGCAGCGGTCGTCACCTGCTGACCTTCCACCTGACCGATTACACCGATTCGCTTACGATCAAGGTATTTTCGCGGGACAAGGAAGACGTCAAGATGCTGGAGGCCCTTCAGGACGGCATGTGGGTAAAAGTCCGGGGCAGCGTGCAGCATGACACGTTCATGCGCGAACTGTGCATGATGGCAAACGACATCAACCAGATCGAACAGATGTCACGCAAGGACCGCGCGGAGGAGAAGCGCGTGGAGCTTCACCTTCATACTCCCATGAGTGCTCTTGACGCGGTTGCCTCCATCAAATCGCTTGTCTCTACCGCCGCCAAGTGGGGCCACAAGGCGATTGCCATCACTGACCACGGAGTCGTGCAGGCCTTTCCGGAAGCTTACAGCATCGCGAAGAAAAACAACATCAAGTGCATTCTCGGGCTGGAGGCGTACGTTGTCGAGGACGGGGTAGACGTCGTTTACAACCTGACCAACGAGAACAACGTGGTCATCGACGAACACACCGAGTACGTCGTGTTCGATACGGAGACCACCGGATTGAATGCAGCAGAACACACAATCATTGAAATTGCGGCCGTGAAGATGCGCGGAACGGAAATGATCGACAAGTGGACGGAGCTGATCGACCCGCAAATCCCCGTTGGTCCGAAAACCACTGAAATCACGGGGATTACCAACGAGATGCTGCGGGGCAAGGAAACGATCGACGTCGTCCTCCGCCGCTTCAAGGAGTTTACCGGCGACGCCATTCTTGTCGCGCACAATGCCGAGTTTGACAAGGGCTTTATCAATGCCTGCGCCAAGCGGATTGGCATGGAGCCGTGGACCAACCCGTTCCTAGATACGCTCCCGCTGGCACGCATGCTGTACAAAGGAATGCGCAACTACCGCCTGGGAACACTGGCGAAAAAGTTTAACGTCGAACTGATCAATGCCCACCGCGCGTTGGATGACACCGTGGCGCTGGCCCACGTTTTCCAGTTCATGCTGAAAGACATGAAGGAAGCGGAGATCAAAAGTCTTGCCGAGTTAAACGAACGAAGCAACGCGGAGGCGGATTACAAGAGTACACGCCCGTTCCACGCGACGCTTTTGGTGCAGAACAAGACCGGTTTGAAAAACCTGTACAAGCTGGTCAGCAGATCCCACGTGGAGACGTTTTTCCGCGTGCCCCGCATCCAGCGCAGTCAGCTGATGAAGTATCGAGAGGGAATATTAATCGGCTCCGCATGCAAGGAAGGGGAACTGATGCAGGCCATTCTCCGGGGGAAATCGCGTGATGAACTGAAGGAATTGGCTCGTTTTTACGATTACATCGAAATTCAGCCGCTGGATCACTATACGCCGCTGCTTCGGAATGAGGAGATCCCGTCTGTGGACGTGGTCAAGGGCTATCACCAGATGCTGGTCGAAATCGGCAAAGAGCTGGACAAACCGGTCGTGGCTACCGGGGACGTACACTTTCTCAATCCACAGGACAGCATTTTCCGCGATGTGTTCCTTCTTTCCCAGGGTGACCCGAACGCAGGCAACCAGCCGCCGCTCTACCTCAGAACAACGGATGAGATGCTGGACGCGTTTGCCTATCTTGGGGAAGAGACCGCAAAAGAGGTGGTCGTTTCGGCAACCAACAGGATCTCCGATCTGATTGAAGACGTCAGTCCGATTCCGGACAGGCTCTACACGCCGATTATTGAGGGAGCGGACGATGAACTGCGGGAAATGTGCTATAACAAGGCCCGCCTGCTGTACGGCGATCCGCTGCCGGAAATCGTGGAAAAGCGGCTGGAAAAAGAGCTGAACAGTATCATCACACACGGGTTCGGCGTGATTTATTTGATTTCACAACGTCTGGTGACCAAATCGCTTTCTGACGGGTATCTGGTCGGATCGCGGGGGTCTGTCGGTTCGTCCTTCGTCGCGACCATGTCGGAAATTACGGAGGTAAACCCGCTTCCGCCGCACTACCGCTGTCCCGCTTGCAAGCACAGCGAATTCATCTTGGACGGTTCCATCGGTTCCGGTTTTGACCTGCCCGACAAGGATTGTCCGAACTGTGGCCACCAGCTTGCCAAGGACGGACAGGATATTCCGTTCGAGACGTTCCTTGGGTTCAAAGGGGACAAGGTTCCCGATATCGACTTGAACTTCTCCGGTGATTACCAGCCTCGCGCGCACAAGTATACGCAGGAGCTGTTCGGCGTAGACAACGTCTACCGCGCGGGAACCATCGGCACCGTAGCAGAGAAGACCGCCTACGGATACGTGCGCAAATACGCCGACGAACGGGGCATGACGCTTCGAAACGCAGAAATTGCCCGACTGGTAAACGGATGTACAGGCGTGAAGCGCACCACCGGCCAGCACCCGGGCGGTATTATCGTCGTACCGGACTACATGGAAATCGAAGACTTTTGCCCAATTCAATACCCGGCAGACGACAACGAATCGGAATGGCGGACGACGCATTTCGACTTCCACTCCATTCACGATAACCTGTTGAAGCTGGATATTCTGGGTCACGATGATCCCACCGTCATTCGCATGCTGCAGGATCTGACCGGCCTCGACCCGAAAACGATTCCGCTGGACGATAAAAAGACGATGTCCATCTTCAGTTCTACCGAAGCGTTGGGCGTGACACCAGAGCAAATTGGCACCAACCTCGGCACACTGGGGATTCCTGAGTTCGGAACCAAGTTCGTCCGTCAAATGCTGGAGGATACCAAACCAACCACATTCGCCGAGCTGGTGCAAATCTCCGGTTTGTCCCACGGAACGGACGTCTGGTTGAACAATGCGCAGGATCTCATTCGCAGCGGCACTTGCAAACTTTCCGATGTAATCGGATGCCGCGACGACATCATGGTGTATTTGATCTACAAGGGGCTGGAACCTTCCCGTGCCTTCAAGATCATGGAGTCGGTGCGGAAGGGGAAAGGCGTCAACGAAGAAGACCAGGAAGAAATGCGGAAAAACAACGTGCCGGATTGGTACATCCAGTCCTGCCAGAAGATCAAGTACATGTTCCCGAAAGCGCACGCCACTGCGTACGTCATGATGGCTGTGCGTATTGCCTACTTCAAGGTGCATTACCCGCTTGAATTTTACGCAACCTACTTTACGGTGAGGGCAGATGATTTCGACATCCCGTTGATGGTAAAAGGATCATCTGCCATCCGCCAGAAAATCCAGGAGATCGAAGAAAAAGGGCATGAAGCCCAACCGAAGGAAAAAGCGCTTTTGACCGTGCTGGAAATGGCCCTGGAAATGGTGGAACGCGGTTTCCGCTTCGCCAACGTGGATCTCTACCGATCCGATGCAACCCGATTTTTGATCGACGGCAACAGTCTGATTGCCCCGTTCAATGCACTTCCCGGACTGGGGACAAACGCCGCCATCAGCATTGTGAAAGCTCGTGAGGATGGGGAGTTTCTCTCGAAGGAAGACCTTTTGTCCCGTTCCCGAATTTCCAAAACCATCCTGGAGTATCTGGAGGAGCAGGGAGCTTTAAAAGGACTCCCCGAATCCAATCAGCTGTCCCTGTTTTAGGAAGTGGAATCATTTCCTTCCAAAGGTTGTCAAGGATACATTGTTATGCTATAATTTTTTTGGAAATACTGGTTATACGCGAAGCGGATGAGAGTGGGGAAACCCACTCTTTCTTTCTGGCTGAACCACAGGATACATTGCAAGGGAGGTTCTTGTTTGAGCAAAGTAGCGCAAATCGTGACGGAACTCGTCACGCCCATCCTTGACGAGATGGGTTTGGAACTGGTCGACATCGAGTATAAAAAGGAAGGCAGCAACTGGTTTCTCCGCGTGTTCATCGACAACGAAACAGGAAACATCGACATTGACGACTGCGGACAAGTCAGCGAGCGCTTGAGCCAGAAACTTGATGAGGTGGACCCTATTCCGACCGCTTACTTCCTGGAAGTCTCTTCGCCTGGGGCGGAGCGCCCTTTGCGCAAAGAGAGCGATTTTCGCAAGGCTGTCGGCAAACACGTACATATCACCACGAAGGAACCGGTGGAGGCTGCCTCCGTTTTTGAGGGCGAACTGGTCTCGTTCGAGGACGGCAAGCTCACTGTGCGGGAGCCGAAAAAGACGTACGTCATTTCACTCGATCAAATTGACACCGCCCGCATGGCGATCGTGTTTTAGCGCAGCGGTTTTCCGCTGTTGGCATTGAAAGGAGGAGGCAACGAAAAAATGAACGCCGATTTTATTGAGGCACTGGAAGCCATTGAACGTGAAAAAGGAATTGCCAAGGAAGTATTGATCGAAGCCATCGAGGCTGCACTGATCTCCGGATACAAGCGCAACTTCAACTCTGCGCAGAACGTACGTGTAGATGTAAACCGCCACTCCGGGATGATTCGGGTATTCGCACGCAAAACCGTGGTGGAAGAAGTTCTTGATCCGCGACTGGAGATTTCGCTGGAAGCGGCTCAGGAAATTGACCCTAATTTCCGTCTTGACGACATCGTCGAGATCGAAGTAACTCCGCGGGATTTCGGACGCATCGCTGCACAAACCGCAAAACAGGTGGTTACACAACGCATTCGCGAAGCAGAACGCGGTTTGATCTACAGTGAGTTTATCGAACGGGAAGACGACATTGTCACAGGTGTGGTCCAGCGCATGGATGCACGCAACTACTACATCGATTTGGGCAAAGTGGAAGCAGTGATGCCGCTCACGGAAAAAATGCCGACCGACGACTTCAAGCCGCAGGATCGCATCAAAGCCTACATCATTAAAGTAGAAAAGACCACTAAGGGTCCTCAAATCATTGTTTCCCGCACTCATCCCGGTTTGTTGAAACGTCTGTTTGAACTGGAAGTACCGGAAATCTACGACGGTGTGGTAGAGATCAAATCCGTCGCTCGCGAGGCGGGAGACCGATCCAAGATCGCCGTTCATTCCGTCAACCCTGACGTGGACCCGGTGGGTGCTTGTGTCGGCCCGAAAGGCATGCGCGTGCAGACCATCGTGAACGAACTGAAGGGCGAAAAAATCGATATTGTGCGCTGGTCCGAAGACCCGGCAGAATACGTCGCCAACGCGCTTAGCCCGTCGAAGGTTCTGCACGTGGAAGTGAACGCAGCGGAAAAGGTAACCCGCGTCATCGTGCCTGACTATCAATTGTCGCTCGCGATTGGCAAGCGCGGTCAGAATGCCCGTCTCGCCGCGAAACTGACCGGCTGGAAGATCGATATCAAGAGCGAGAGCCAGGCGGAGCAGGAAGGCATTTCGTATCCGAAAGAAGCGGATATGGATGAAGCAGCGGACGTGGATCAACCATGAAGCAAAAAAAGATTCCTTTGCGTAAGTGCATCGTTTGCCAAGGAATGTTTCCCAAAAAAGAACTGATCCGCGTCGTCCGCACTCCGGAGGAAGAAATTCTGATTGACCGGACGGGAAGAGCAGCAGGGCGCGGAACCTATGTATGCCGGCAGGAGTCCTGTATGAAACCGGATGCGTTTGCATCAGGCAAGTGGAAGAAAGTGCTGGAACGTTCGCTGAACATGACCATATCTCAGGAGAAGTACGATGCTTTCCGCAACCAGTGGTTGGAGATGATGGGACAATGATCCCCAAAGTGGCACAAATGCTGGGATTGGCGATGCGTGCCCGGAAGCTGATCACAGGCGAAGAGCTCGTCGTCGGCGCTGTACGAGGCGGGCAAGCGAAGCTTGTACTGCTTGCAACCGATGCCTCCGCCAATACGGTCAAGAAGGTGACGGACAAGTGCAGACACTACCAAGTGCCTTGCTACCCCGTAGCCGACCGGTATGAATTGGGGCGTGCAATCGGAAAGGATGCCCGCGTTACATTGGCCGTAACCGATCGCAAACTGGCGGAAAGCATTCAGCACCTGCTCACACCTATTTCCTAAGGGGTGAATTTATGAAGACACGAGTGTATGAATATGCGAAGACTCACAACATGAGCAGTAAGGAAATCCTTAATTTGCTAAAACGTTTAAATATAGAAGTAGCGAATCATATGAGTATAATGGACGAAGAGATGGTGCAGAAAATCGAGCAGCATATGGCAAAGCTGCGTGCGAGCGCCAAGCCGGAAAAAACGTCGGCTCCCCCGACAGAACAGAAGGCAAAACCAGCGGAGACGGGAGAAACCAAACGTCCGACCAATGGAACAAAAGATCAGCAACAGCCGAACAGACAACAGCAGCCGCGCAAAAACGATCGCCC
>VAPR01001667.1_pt1 | contig 10384 bp, 12 predicted proteins | sample 3380701 | NCBI WGS metagenome assembly VAPR01 (sample SAMN11536904, study PRJNA540576) | hot springs metagenome | isolation source: hot spring wet sediment | place: Spain: Lobios | collected 2014-01
CTATTTTCTCCTCGCCGAGAAATACGGCTGGACACACAGCCAAATCCTTAACCTCACAAGAACAGAGGCCCTCTACTACCTATTAGCACCTGTCGCCTATGAGAAGGAGAGGAGAAGGAGGAGGATAAAGTGATTAGGGTTTTGGGGGTTGAGAGGGCTTTGCGCGGTTTGGCGAAATTCGGCGAAGACGCTGTGAAGCATGTGGAGAAAATGTTGGCCGCAGCTGCTGTGGAATGCATGGAGAGGGCGAGGGAGAACGCGCCTGTGAGAACCGGCCGGCTACGTGAAAGCATCACGGTCTCGAGACATGGTAAGCTGGCCTACGTCGTCGAAGCCTCAGCCCCCTACGCAGGCTACGTCGAGTTCGGGACATCGCGGCAGCGTCCACGCCGCTACATGCAGACAGCCCTCCTCCAAACACTCCAAACCCTCCGCAGACAGCTATAACCCCAACCAAGATATATCAAACGCCGTGAAAAAGACTACCCATGCGCGTAAGCCCCGTCACCATCCTCGCAGTCTTCATCATAGGATTTTTTGCCGGATATCTCGTCTTCAACAGCACCGCTCCACAGCCCCTAACAGCCACAAAAACAGTAACAACAGCAACCACAATCCGCGAAACATCCACAACAACAATCTTCTCAACCCAGACAACAACAATCACGTTAAGCCACAGGGTTGGCGGAAAACCTGTCGACCTCGTGGCAACCGTTTACAGAATAGTCGACGGCGACACCTTCGACGCCTTTCCATCTGGGCGTGTGAGGCTCGCGGACATCAACACACCAGAGAGAAACGAGCCCGGCTACAACGAGGCGAAGGAGGCGCTGCGCAGCCTCGTAGAAGGCAAACAAGTCTTCCTCGACGTGGATAACGTAAACGTGATGGACAGCTACCAGAGACTCGTGGCAGTTGTCTACGTGCAGCACAACAGCACACATGTTCTCAACGTCAACCTCTGGCTCGTCACAAACGGCTACGCAGCCTTCCGTGACTTCAACAACGAGTTCAACCCAGCGACATGGAACCTCTACACACCGTTTAGCTGATCACCTGTGGAGAAGCCAGCCGAGAAGCACTCCGTCGAGAAACTCGGCCACCCTCCTCCGCTTCTTAGCTTTTTTCACAACCTCTTCCCTGCTTTCCTCACGTGAAACCTCGTAGCCGAGGATTTTCGGACGCAGAATGCTGAACTGTGTCTGGCACTCGAGGCACTCGAAGCTCTGCGGAATACCTGCCTCCACTTTTGCGGGGATTAGGTTTGTTCCCCTGCATATTGGGCATGCGACGGTTATCTTGACCTCTTTCACGGGGTTTGTTCCGATGCTTTGGAAATAAGCTTTGCGCGTCGACTGTTTCTCAACCTGATAACAGTATTGATGAAGTGGGCCTCTGTGCCGCTTCCCAATTTTTCTGTGAAGGTTTTGCTTGAGGCCGAGGATAATTTGGCGAAGACGCTTGCGTATGCACGGGCTCAGTTGGAGAGTTTGGGTGACGTGGGTGTGCGCGAGGCTGGGAGGCTTGGGTCTGCTTTCGACGTTCTCGGCTCGGCGTTGAGCAGGGCGTTTGGCATAGCTTTCTACGAGGCGGGAGCATATCTTCAAGACTTTCTCGCAGGCTCTATCCAAGCGTTCACAGAGTTCGAGGCCGCTGCAACACGTCTCGCATCCCTCTCAGCATCGGCGGGTGAATCGGTCAACATGCTCGCCGACGCCTTCAGAGCAGCCGCGTCCGCGGCGGCGCGGGAGATGGGTGTCACGGGAACAGAGGCGATCAAAGCTCTCGAGGCCTTGGTCAAGGCAGGGCTCTCAGGCGCAGACGCGTTGCAGGCTCTCAGGTATTCTCTTGCTCTCGCGAGGATTGAGGGTGAGGACTATGGGAAAGCGGCTTCGAACCTTGTGCAGGTGATGGCGCAGTTCGGCGTCGAGGGGAGCAGGGCCGCTGTGGCCGTGGATGTTTTGGTTAACGCGTCGCGTCTCGGCATAGGCTCTGCCACAGATTTTGCACAGGGCCTCGCAAACGTCGGTTCGACGGCGCGTGCTATGGGTTTGTCGCTGCAGGAGACAACAGCGTGGCTGGTTGCCTTGGAGAGGAGGCTCGGCTCAGCGGAGGAGGCTGGCACGCAGCTGGCCCGGCTCTTCATCAACCTATACGAGGTCGCGGCCAAGCTGGGCGTCCCCATAAGAGACTCTGCAGACCATCTGAGAACAACGAGCGAGATCATGCTCGACGTCATAGCACGTGTCCGCGAACTCGGCGGAGACTTCGAAGCCCTCCAGAGCAGGCTGGTCGGCGTCGACGCAAGAGCCGTCAAAGCACTCTTCACCCTTGCGCAGATGAATGAGTCTTTCCAAGACCTTGTCGCCGGTGTCTCCGAGGCCGGGACTGCTTTGAGGACGTTTGAGGAGTATCTTGGCACGGCTGAGGGAAGGGCTGCGGCTCTACGGGCTGAGACCGACAGGCTTCAGAGAATGGTGGGCGAGTCTCTCTCCGCGATCTATTACATGGTTGGGCCCTACGTGTTGAAGGCTTTTGACGCTGTGACGACGGCGTGGCGGGGAATAATCGCAGCGGCTGTTGACAGCAGGTTTGACCAGCGGCTTGCATACATCGAGACACAGCTACGCATTCTCGGCAGGATAACTGAGGAGGAGGCCAGCTCATTCATCCGCTCATGGGTTGAGATGGGCGACATCTCTCTCGAGGAGGGGCTGAAGATAGCTGAGGCCGTGGCCATCTATGACGAAAACATCCAAGCACTTGTTGAACAGGCTCAGGCAGCCGGTGTCGAGGTTCCCGAATCCTTTAGACAGATGGCGGACGCGGTGGGAGCCGCTGTCTCCGAGTCTGCGTCACGGATGTCGGAGATGACGGTGGCTTTGGGTAACGTGGAGCAGGCGGTTAAGGACCTTGGCGTGGCTTCGAAGAGTTTGGCGGCTGGCATGGATTTCTACAACGTGTTAAAGCAGGTGCATGAAGCGCTTGGTGTCGCGGAGCCGTTGACCGAGGAGCAGGCCAAGAGCATGGAGTATCTCGCTGCGGCGCAGTCGGTCGTAAACTACACCAGCCAGCTCCTCTCCCTCCAGCAACAAGCCCTCCAGCTCTACATGATGGGGGCCACCGAAGCCGGAGACATGCTCACAGCCGTGATGCAGGGCCTCTCACAGGCTCTAGCGGATGGAACCATCACGCAAGCAGAGTTCATAGGCTTGCTGGGCACGCTTGGAGTAGATGCCGGCAACGTGGCTGGCTCGCTTCACGGCATGCTTGTCAAAGCCCTCGAAACCACGCGTCAAGCCGTCGAAGGCAACGTCTCCAGCCTCCAGTCGCTCATCAACTACCTCAACACACTCAACGGCCAAGTGGTCAGATACACAATCGTCGAGGAACGGGTTACGGTCCACAGAAGCACAGGCGGCGGCGCTCGAATAGTGCATGAGACAGGCGGCCGCTTCTTCGAGGAGTATCAGCACGGTGCGTGGTATGTGCCGAGGACGGGGCCCGCTCTCCTCCATGAGGGCGAGATGGTGCTGCCCCGCTCCGTGGCAGAATGGTTTCGCAGAGGCGGCGTAGCATCGACAGTCGTCAACGTCAACATGAACGTGAACATCTCCGGCGAAAAATCCGCAAATGCCGTGGAAGCTCTTAGCCGCGAGCTTGTGAGAAGGCTGAGGACGGCTCTATGATTCTCGAGCTATACAGAGACGATGCATGGGTTGATGTCTCGGCGGCGGCGACGTCGCTGAGATGGAGGCTGGAGGGCCGTAGCCTCGAGGCTCTCGAGGCGGAGGTGCTTGACCACGTTGACGTGGGTGAGAGGATGAGGCTCCGCCTCGGCTCAACAGTTCTCTTCGAAGGAGTGGTATACGAAGTTAGCCGAAGACATCAGAGAGGCGACGTTGCCCGCTGCATCTTCACCGCCCACAGCGACCTGATACTCTACGACCGTCACATAGTTTTCCGCGAATACCCGACAGGCACAACAGCGGGGGCAATCATCAGAGACCTCGCATCGCTTGAGCAGGGTGTTGACGTCACCGAGGTGGATGAGGGTCCCGCACTCACCAGCAGCTGGTCGATAGAAAACGTCGAAGCCTTGAAGGTGATGCAGGACATCGCCAAAGCGACGAACCACTGGCTACGCATGCGGCCTGGGAAAAAGCTGCTCTACAAACCAAAGACAACATCCTCCCCCGTCGCCTCCATAGACATGGATAAGATATTGTCCGCGGAATACAGCGAGGATAGGTGGAGGCTGCGGAACAGAGTTGTTTATGTTGGCACAGGCGGTGAAGTGCTTGCCGATGTTTCCACGGGTTTGGGGGATTTTCCTCTTGTTGTTCATGACCCGTTTCTCACCGACGGCTCCGAGGCCCTGCGAAGAGCTCAGACACGTCTCAACATGGCGAGCGAATACGGCCGCTCCCTCAGGCTCCAGATGCATCAGCAGGTTTTCTCCACGCTGGGCATCGACCTCGGCGACACCGTAACAGTCAACCTCCCAAGCCTCGGAATAGACAACGAAAACCTCTACATACTCGAAATCAGATACGATATAGACGCGCTGCTCTACGAAGTCGTGCTTGGGGGACGGCTTGAGCTGCTTGAGGATTTGCTTGATGAACGGTTTGGCGGAGACCCTGCTGCACGGTTTGGCCAAAGAATGTCCGCTGAGGAGGCTGTGGGAAACGCTATTGCTTTGTCACAGTCACTTGCCAAACGGTTCACCACCCAGTTGATACCCGTACTTTTCGTCACGGAGTATGCTCCGCCTATACCATATGCGTCGGGACAGAACATAGTCTATAACGATGTTGGCGAGGTTGTGTTGGCGAGCGGGTTTACCTCAGGCATGTTTACGCTCGAGTTCATGCCGTCATCGGAGAATGCGGAGCCGAAGACGCTGAAGTTTGCCTATGACAGCGGCGGTGGAAGTGTCACCGTTAACCTGAAGCGTGGCGACGGCTCGGTGATAAAATCCAACGCGTCCTCTCCCTATAATTTCCCCTACATCCCACAGAGGAAAACTTTAGCGGAGAAAGATGCGTCAAAATGGAGCATAACGGGTGGCACTCTAAGCGACACAACTCTCTCCATCATATCCCGCTACTCGCTCAAGGCCACGGGGACGACAGCTATGACGCTCACCTACCCCGCCACAGGCTCGCTTGCATGGAACCTCTCAGAATGCAGCTACTTCAACATCTACGTCTATCCACCCGCGGACACAACCATCGAGGTAAGAGCCTTGACAAACACGTCAAACCACTACTCCGCACAAATCACAGTATCCGCTGGAAAATTCCAAAAATACGTCAAAAAACTAAGCGACTTCGCTGCCACCGGGACACCGAGCTGGAGCAACATCAACCAGTTGCAGATTATTCTCCCCGCCGGCACATACTACATCGACTTTGACCATGTTTTCACAGCGATAACCTATGAAAAGCTGGTGGCCGAGGTGAACATGAATAGGCCGAGCGCATCATCTACATCGCCTACGTTTAAGCGCGCGTCTCTCTTCTGGGCCGAGGTGACGCAGACATGAGCGTGACACTCCGCATAGGCGACGTAGGCCGCCGAAGCACCCTCTACTGGAACATACCAATTTACAACACCTCGACAACCTACACGGGGACATGGTCTACCAATTCGACTTCATTTGTTCTCGCCACATCAGGCAGCATAAATATCACAGGTTTCATAAACACGCTTCCCAATTTCTACGACCGGGTAGTAGTAACTTATTCATATATGCATAGGAGCTATACTTCAGGGGCCACAAGCGAAGCTTACATGACGATACTCGGCACCCAAATGACTACATACAGCACAAGCACATCAGCTTGGACTACTCGAAGCGAAACCGCCGAATTCGCTATGCCAGCCAACGGGGTTATAACATGGGAACTATGGCATAGAAAGGTTCAAAGCATGTCGGAGGTCAGAAACCCTTCTTTCGCGGTATATCTTCTCAACAAAAACAAAACCTCCATCACAGCGGGGGAGCTTGACATAGGCCAGCTGTTTGTAACAGGCTACAAGCTCGACCCGCAGGTTACCTTCATTTTCGACGACAACCCTTTCTACACATTCTATAATCCATCCACTGCCGATGTTCTCGTAGAAACCTTTGACACCCCGGTCGCCATCAGCAAAGTCTCGATAAATAGGCCACAGTCAACAAGCACGGCTGAGCTATACCTAATTGTGGTGTAGAAAATGAGGATAATGTTTCGCGACAAGGAGACAGGTCTGCCGCCTACTATGGTGAAAATGCTCAAATCCCTTGAAGCTGAGAATCAGCTTCTCCGCGATGAAAACACCCTGTTGAAGGAGAGGGTTCAGCTGCTTGAGACGGTTGTGCAGAAAACCGTGGACGGCGCCCTTGTAGCAAACGTGAAGATAACGCCTTCACGGATAGAGGCCCAGCAGCCCTACACGCTCACAATAGGCTCAACAGATAACCCAGCAGCCGACATCATCACAGCCAACATAACCATACCCTCAAAATCATCCGACAAAACAGATGTCTCGGAAGTGGATGAGCAGGTGTTGGCGGCCCTTCAACTGCCGAAGCCGAAGAGATATCGGCGTGCGGGGAGGTGGGAAATCGGTTTCCTCGCCGAGGAGATGCCTGACATACTCAAAACATCCGAGGGCGACCTTGATTTCAAGGCTTTAGTCACCTATCTGGCTGTGAAGCTGATGTTTCTGGAGAGAGTTGTGCTCGGCGGGGGCGGTGGAGATGAGCTGGCTGCTAAGAACAGGGGGTAAGAAAGCCGTAGAAGCCGAGAAACCATCTGAGACCGTCATGGGGATTAGCTGCGTTGTGAGGAGTGTCGGCGAAGACCTTGTCGTCGAGGGCCGTGCGAGAACCAAGAGGGACGCTGACCGTCTCAAACGCATCATAAACGAGATGCTCAACGAGGCTCTGGGGACAGGTGATGAAACGAAGTGATGTGGTCCAGCTTCTACTGCATGTCGCAGAACTTGATGTGAGGCTTCATCCATGGCAGCGACGCTTCATCGACGACCCCAGCCGCTTCAGAATAATCCTCAAACACCGAGGAGCAGGCGCAACATTCACGATAGCCGCAGAAGCCTGTGCCAAGGCCCTGACTCATCCTGCCTCAACAACCCTCCTGATCAGCTACTCGCTTAAACAAAGCCTCGAAATCTTCCGCCACATCAGAACAATCCTCACACGTCTAGGAAGCACACGGTTTAAACATGGCCACCGCATTTACAGACTCGACGCGAAAATCGGCGCACGAACAGTTGAGCTCGGCAACGGCAGCCGCATAATCTCCCTCCCCAACAACCCCGAATCGCTCCGTGGATACAGGGCCGACGCGGTATACGTTGACGAGGCCGCGTTCTTCAGAGACGACTCAAGCCTGAAAACAGCCATCATGTTCACAACCGTCGCACGCGGCGGACGCGTCACACTCGTCTCAACACCTATGGGGAAGAGAGGATGGTTCTATGAGGCGTGGACAACTGAGAACACATGGTCCAAACACCTCGTCAAACTCGGCGACTCACCACACATAACCGAGCGGGACCTCGAGGAGCTGCGTAAAACCATGTCACCGCTTGAGTGGAGACAGGAGATGATGTGCGAGTTTCTCGACGAAGTCAGCGCCTTCATCCCATATGAGAAGATTCTGGAGTGTGTGGAGGATTATTTGCCGGCGCGTGTTGTCGGCGACCGTGTCTATGTTGGCGTGGATTTCGGCAGGTTCCGAGACTCGACCGTGATAATCGGCGTGGTTGAGGATGGTGAGACGCTGCGCGTCTGCTATGTGGAGGAGCTGAGGCAGAAGCCTTTCGCGGCACAGCTAGAGGCCATCAACAGGGCCAACATGGTTCTTCACCCAACGGTCATCGCAGTAGACAGCACAGGCATGGGGGCGCCGCTCGCCGAAACACTCGCAAAAACCATCCCACACCTCCAGCCCATAACAATCACATCCTCAACCAAGCAAACCCTCGTCAACAACCTCCGCAACAACATCCTCAACAAAAAACTCATCATCCCAGCGGACGAAAAAACCCTGATAAACCAGCTCCGCCTCTACAAAGAAATCAACACAGGCCACTCAATAAAATATGAAGCACCCGCAGGAGAACACGACGACTACGTAATGGCTCTCGCACTCGCATGCTACGCAGCACAAATACCCATGGGCAAGAAAATAGAGGCAAGCCTCTTCTGGAGATGGGGTTCAGCGCCGCAGCTCTCTGCGGAGAATCAGTAGATAGAGGGCGACGAGCATTATTGAGAAGAGCAGCGACACCGGGTCGGGTATTCTATAGAATATTCTGAAGAGGAGAAATGTGGTGATGCCTATGAAGACGGCGGAGATGAGTATGAGCGGTGTGTCGAGGCTGATGGATGTGGACAACCCAGCAGCGATGCCGCGGGAAAACTTTGCGAACATTTTCAGCAGCCGCCTCGGCTTGGGAATCCTGATGACCCAGTAGTCGCTGTCCTCGCCCACGTCCACAGATTTGATGAGCAAGACTTTAAGCGTTCCAAACAGCTGCATACTGGGTTTGGAGAAGAAGAAGCTGGGCAATTCGGGTGAATGGGTTGCGGCTATAGGTTTGGGGACATGGGGTATCGGAGGCCGTGAAACACCTGACTACAGCCAAGACAACCAAGCCATAGAAGCCATCAGATACGCGGTGGAGCTTGGAATGAACCACATCGACACGGCCGAGATATACGGAGGAGGCCACAGCGAAGAGCTTGTCGGAAAAGCGTTGAAAACCATCCCCCGTGAAGAAGTATTCGTCGCCACCAAAGTCTGGCCCTCCAACCTCCACTACGACGACGTCCTAAAAGCCTGCCGCAGAAGCTTGGAACGTCTCCAGCTCAAGTACGTGGACCTATACATGATCCACTGGCCCAACCCACGCATCCCCGTCGCGGAGACGATTCATGCCTTGGAGAAGCTTGTGAAAGATGGGCTGGTCCGCTACATAGGCGTCAGCAACTTTGATGTCCCGCTTTTGCAGGAGGCTATGGAGGCGTGCAGAAGCGAGGAAATCGTCTCCAACCAGATAATCTACAGCCTCGAGAACAGAGAGAATGAGCGAGAGGTCATACCTTTCTGCGAGAAAAACAAAATCACCGTAGTAGCCTACACTCCGCTGGGCAAAGGCAGAATAGCGGCCGAACCCGCGAAAAACACGGAGAAGGGCAGAGCCCTCGCAACCCTCGCCAAAAAATATGATAAAACACCTGCACAGGTCGCGTTGAACTGGGTCATCTGGAAAACACACGTCATAACAATACCCAAGGCCATTCGCCGGGAGCATCTTGAGGAAAACGCTGGCGGCGCAGGCTGGAGGCTAGCCGAGGAAGACTATCAGCTGCTCTCGAGGGCTTGGCGCTAGCTTTTCTGGAGAGCTGTACCCGCGAGGTATGCGCTGAGCAGGAGAAGCCCCATTCCAAAGCCTGTTGTCACCATCAAGTCGGTCAAGAGAGTAGCGGTGTTGGCCGCTGCACCGAGTATGAAGGATTGCCTTACGGCGTCGACGGCGTAGCTGATGGGGTTGGCCTGTGCAACGGCCTGAAGCCAAGCGGGCATGAGCGCTATCGGGTAGAGGGCGTTGCTCGCAAACATCAGCGGAAGGTTAAGCAGGTTCATGACAGCTGCCTGCGACTCCCAGCTCTTCAGACGAAGCCCGAGCGCGATGAAGAGAGAAGTAAGCCCAAGCGCGAGGAAGAAAAGTGCAGCAAAAGCCGCCAAAGGCCCCAGCGGAAACAATACATGAAACCTCGCGCCGAAGGCGAGGGCCACGAGAAGAAGCAGCGACGCCTGTATGACCGCCCTCAACACACCTGACAACACCTTGGAGACGATGATGGAGCCGCGCCAAATGGGTGCGGCGAGAAGCTTGTTGAGAAAACCGAGCCGTCTATCCCACGCGATACCCATGCCGCTCGACATAGAGGAAAACAAGACCGTGATGCTGAGCATCCCGACCGAGATGTAGCTGAAGTAGTCGATGTCCGCTGTCCCGAAGAACCTCGTCATCACGCTGTTGAATATCTCCGCCAGCTGCGACGTAACATATGGCGGCAGATTTTGAAGCATCTCCTCCGGTATGCGTAGAAAGCCGGTGATGTTGAATGCTTTGCCGAACAACCCCATCCAGATAACAGGCTGGACAAGGGTGAAGAACATGAGGAACGGTGACCGTAGCCATTTGCGGACCTCACGCATCGTCAACACACTTATCTCGCCAAATATCTCCCTCATGTCCTCATCCTCCTCAAAACCATCCTTCTCCTAAACTGCTCCTCCCAGCTCCCGCCCTCATCACGCAGCGTGCGGCCCGTGAACTCGAGAAACACCTCGTCAAG
>VAPR01001668.1_pt1 | contig 10382 bp, 10 predicted proteins | sample 3380701 | NCBI WGS metagenome assembly VAPR01 (sample SAMN11536904, study PRJNA540576) | hot springs metagenome | isolation source: hot spring wet sediment | place: Spain: Lobios | collected 2014-01
TAATTTCCATACGCAAAAAGCCCGCCATATGCGGCGGGCCTGTCTTACGACTTTAGTCTTACTCCGGCTGATGTAGGTAAATGTCCCGTTGTAGAATCCGGGCTGACTGTCCAAAAACATCGTAAACGAACGGTCAAACTTGCTGTCAGGACCAAACGGAGTTGCAGCCGGACTGACGTATGACTCGAGATTCACCTTCGGGATGTATTCCACGCTCGCCATGCCAATGCTCGTTACCATTCGCCCTTCTGTTGTCTCCCAGTCGTGGAACACCACGGGAATATCAAGCTGTCCAAAGGAAGCGCGGCCATTACTGCGTTCTGCGCAAAATACCAACCAAATTGGGACCATATCTGCCACACGACGATGATTTTTGCCAGGACCAGAAGCTCGGCAAGGAGGAGCAAAAGCAAGCTGACCCATGCCGTGATGCGAGTGTATGTCCGGGATAGCCGGGGAACGAGCCTGCTTACAGGTAGCGAAGCCACTCCCCACAATAGCACAAGCAATAAAGAAAAAATGGTATTCAGGCGTTAAGTGCCTCAAACATGGAACTTCTCCTTTCTGATGAAATTACATCACCAAAGAATCTTACACAGGAATTATCTTATAAACTAAGATTTTGTAGAAACGGACTGCGGAAGGGTTTTCTCCTACGTCCTGAGGCGAACTTGAATGTACGAATGCAAAAAGGACCGCCCGAATTCATATCGGACAGTCCTCTTCTCTGAGTACCTGTATGCCGTTTTCCATTACAAGCCGTGCTTCACCGCGTACAGCGCCGCCTGCGTGCGGTCCGCCAGGTTCAGTTTGCCGAGAATGCTGCTGACATGGGTTTTTACTGTCTTCTCCGCAATGTGCAGCACGCTGGCGATTTCCTTGTTGCTCAGCCCCTGTGCGATCAGGGACAGCACCTCTTTTTCCCGTTTGGTCATCTGCTCCAGCGGTTGTGCCGGAGCGCTTGTCTCTTCCGGCTGCGTTTTTGGTGCAGACACCTGCGAGGCTGCCTGAAACATCAGCTTCTGCGTAACGTCGGGATGAAGCTGAATATTCCCGCTGTACGCCCCGCGAATCGCTTCGACGATCTGGTCCGGCTTCATGTCTTTCAGCAGGTACCCGGATGCTCCCGCCTGCAGCGCAGGGAGTACGTAATCCTGATCGGAAAAGCTGGTCAGCACCAGCACTTTTACTGCTGGATGGTTCTTGGTGATGTAGGCAGTCGCTTCGATCCCGTCCATGACCGGCATCACCAGATCCATCAGCACCACGTCGGGCAGGTACTGCTCTACCATCTCAATCGCTTCTTTGCCATTTTGTGCTTCTCCGACAATCTCAAAATCCTTTTGCGTGCAGAGGAAAAACTGCAATCCCCGCAGCACCACCGTATGATCGTCTACAAGCAACAGCTTTATTTTCATAAGGCTTCCCTCGCTTTACACTGGTCGACTACAGGGGGAACGAAACGGTCAACCGAGTGCCCTTACCCGGCCCGCTTTCAACGGAGAACAGTCCGCCCAACATTTCTGCTCTCTCCCGCATGCTGAGCATCCCTAACGATTCCGGCTTTACGTTTCCCTCCAACTGAAATCCGCTTCCATCGTCGCTAATCTCCATCGTCACCTGCCACTCCGTTACTTTCAGGCGGAGCTTCACATCCTCCACGCCGGAGTGCTTGCGGACGTTGTTCAACGCTTCCTGCCCGATGCGCAGCAGTGTCTCCTCCACCGTGCGCGGCAGGTTGCAGATGCCTTCCAGCTTTTCGTGCACGGCGAGCCCCAATTTGCTTCCATACTGCTGGAGGGCCGTCAGCAGGCCTTGTTCCAGCCCGGCTGGCCGCAGCTGCCAGATCAGAGACCGCATCTCTTTGAGCGACTCCTCTGTCAGCTTTTGCATTTCCTGCAGCGATTGGACAGCCAGCGGTTCACTTCCGTCCAGGACGGTCTCCATCCCGCGCGCCATCAGGGTAAGGGAAAAGAGATTCTGGCAAACGGAGTCGTGCAGGTCGCGGGCCAGCCTGTTTCGCTCTTCCAGCTTGGTCAGTTCCCTTCGCTGCTGATACAGCCGTGCGTTTTCCATCGCGATGGAGATGTGTCCCGCAAGCGACTGCAGCAATTCCTGATCGTCCTCGTGAAAATCTCCCGCTTTTTGACTGGTAAGAAACAGCACACTGGTTACCTGCCCGCGCGAATGCACCGGCACCGCAACCGCCGTGCGAAAATCAGGAAGACCCAGATCACGCAGCTTTTGGCAATCGGCCGCAACAGCTCTCTCCGGTTTCCCTGTTCGCAGGGAGAGTCCCACCGGACCCGCTGCCGACAGCGGGAGCCTTTTCCACTCGGTCTGTACGCAGCCGTCCATGTACAAGGAGCGGAGGGAGAGATGGTTGCCTTCCGGGATATAAAATGAGACGGTTGCCCAGTCAAAACGGCTGCCGATCGCTTGGACCGCCTCAGCCGGAATTTTGTGCAACTCTGTAACGATCCCCAGCTCTTTGCTGATTTCCCCCAGCTTCAGGTAGTTCTCTGCCCGCTTTTGCTCTGCGTGGTACAGCCGTGTCCGTTTGATTGCCGTGCCGATCTGGTAGCCAACCGACTCCAGCAGAGCCAGTTCCTCGTGGGTGAAGTTGGTTTTACCCGGTGCGGCTACGTTCAAAAGCCCGAACCACTCCCCTCCGGCTTTAAGAGGAACGGTGGCGTGGTGATAGATTTCCTCCGTATCGCCCCACTTCAGCTCGATTGCATCTTCAATTCGCTTGCAATTGATAATATTCACAGCATTGTGCAGGCGGCGCGTCCAATACTTGTCGACGCACCAGCAGCTGTCCTTGCACATTGGCGTCTTGTTCCCCCATGACAGGGCGGGAGGCAGGTTCGCATCCACCACACAGGCGTATTCATGCTCCTGATCGTCCATGAGAAAGATCCAGCCCGTTTTCAAACCGGTCACTTCCAGCAGCTTATGCAGAACGGCGTTCAGCATGTGGTGCATATCGTTTGAGACATTGAGTGTCTCGGCAATTTCCTTCAGGGCGAGGAGCTCCTCGACACGTTCGCGGGTCATCCGGTACCCCCATTTCTTTACAAATCACTGTTGGAGTCCATTATAGCACAGTTGACATCTCCGATAAAATCATCTATAATAACTAAAATACCTCTGCATTGCATTACAACAAAGGAAACCAGTTAAATCGTTTTTTGTTAGCGCAATTCCCACTGGCGCGGTCATCGGAGCCGCAAGGATGAAAGAGAGGCAGGGCTTTCGTTGTCTTGAGTTTTCAAAAACACGTTTGGAACCACAACCCTATAAATCGAGAAAGTTAATTCACATGTTAGAAAGGATTATCATCATCTCGACGGCTGGTATCCTTTCTAATATGTGAATTTTTATTTACCAATGTAAATAATTGGAGTAGCATATTAATTTTTGTGTAATGGAGGTTTGCTCACATGCAAACAACAGGTACTGTAAAATGGTTTAACGCAGAAAAAGGTTTCGGCTTCATCGAAGTTCCAGGTGGCAGCGATGTATTCGTTCACTTCAGCGCAATCCAAGGCGACGGCTTCAAGTCTCTGGACGAAGGCCAACGCGTTCAATTCAACATCGTGCAAGGCAACCGCGGACCGCAAGCGGAAAACGTAGTTAAACTGTAAGTTTGCATCAAAAAGAAAGAATCGCTCGTTCCCGGGCGATTCTTTTCTTTTCGGAGGGAATTATGCGAATCGGAGTCATTGCTGATACCCACATGCCGAGAATGGCGAAGAAGCTGCCCCACCTGCTGTCAAAAGGATTGCAAGGGGTCGATTTGATCATCCATGCCGGCGCTGGTGGTTTTTAACATTGTCATTTTATATTTTTACAAGTTCCTTACGCTCTTCCATTTGAGGCGGTTCTTCCATCCATCCGTTCTTAATCATGAGTATTGCACCTTCATGGGCATATTCGAAGATATCTTTTATAAAAACAGTGAACTTCGCTGGCAGATCATTTCTTAAACTAAAAGCGGTTCCCAGAGAATTACCTCCTATAGAAAAGCTGCAATACAGGCTGATACAGTACATCATCATTTTATCAGAAAACGGAGCAATAGTTGAACGCGTGGCATTTCCCCCCGAAGGTGAAGGGGTGTTAATGCCCTTTTCAAGAAGTAGTTCACTCAATTCTTTAACAATACTCTTGGCCAGTTCAGCACCTTTTATGAAATACTTTCTTACCTCAGGTTTTTCTGCACATTGAGCAAACCCTGTAATTAACTGTATCCCGGTGACATTGGATTCGATAGCATGGTAAATATGGGCAACTTCTACTGTGTTCAGCGTCCGCTTTTCACTAAATGGATGAAGTACAAGTCCATCCAAATAGTTTACGTCTTTAACGAATTCCACTGCTTTTGGCATAGACACATACGGAGATCGGGCAATCATTCCTTTTTCAATCAAGTACTTCGTGCATAAATGGTAATATTTTTGGGTGATCGCAGTAAGTTCTTTGTAAAACATGACAATATCCTCACGATAGGACATGGCAATATTTAACGTATGCATACCCATACTAATTTCTTTCATTAATCGAATGAACATCATATCGAAACCATTATCATATAACGAAGGCACTTCCTTTCTAACATCCTCAGACGTAAAACCGATCGGTATGACAGCCCCCTCTACCTGAAATACTTCTGTCATTTTTTTCACATACGGATCAATTTCGTTATATAAATCAGTCATTATTTTTTTCGCTTTTTCATCATCGGCTTTTTCGATAAAATATTCTAACATTCGCATAATCATCGTTTTCTGTTGGTATGTAAGCCATAACGTGCCAAGTTCAGATGACGTGATTGCCGGTTTTACGGGCATGTTGTGTCCCCCCTTACTTTATACTGGGCTTATTTTGTGTCATGAATGTAATCGTATACCATAAAGTTTTTCAATCCGTTCTATATTTCCCGACTTGCCCGTTCAGGTGTACCCCCGTATTTTAGAGTTATTTGGTAAACATGGTACAGCATATCCTGCTTAATAAGGAGGAGTGATAACCATGTTTATCAGATTCCTGAAATGGTTTCTGGGGGCACTGTTCCTTTATGCCTTGGTGAGCACCGTGATTGCGCTGCTGGTCTCCCTGATCTGGCATCCGTAGACGAATATCTGCGAGTAAGAAAAGAGCTACCTTCCACAGGTAGCTCCGTTTTATGTCCTATTCGTCTTTCAACAGCAAAAAATAAATAACCTCCTGCCCCAAAATCAGGCAAGAGGTTCAAGCAACAAATTACAACACCTTGCTTAAAAATGCTTTGGTACGCTCGTGCTTTGGATTGTCGAAGATCTCAGCCGGCGTGCCCTCTTCCACGATGTAGCCGCCGTCCATAAAGATCACGCGGTCGGCCACTTCGCGGGCGAAGCCCATTTCGTGGGTCACGACCACCATGGTCATGCCTTCCTGCGCCATTTCCTTCATGACCTGAAGCACTTCCCCGACCATTTCCGGGTCCAGAGCGGAAGTAGGTTCATCGAAGAGCATGATCTTCGGGTCCATGGCCAGAGCGCGGGCGATTGCCACACGCTGCTGCTGTCCGCCAGACAGACGGTCCGGGTACTCGTCCCGTTTTTCCGACAGGCCCACTTTGGCAAGCAGTTTCAATGCTTTCTCTTCGTTTTTCGCCTGATCTGCGTTTCGCACGTGCTTGGGTGCCAGCATGATGTTTTCCAGTACGGTCAAATGAGGAAACAGGTTAAAACGCTGGAACACCATGCCCACTTCGGAACGCAGCTTGTTGATATCCACTTTGGGAGAGGTGACTTCCGTGTCGCCGATCAGAATCGTGCCAGAGGTGACATCCTCCAATTGGTTCAAGCAGCGAAGGAACGTACTTTTCCCTGAACCGGACGGACCGATGACGCACACCACTTCCCGTTCCTTGATCGTGGCGGAGATGTCCTTCAATACTTCAAGCGAGCCGAAGCTCTTTTTCAGGTTCTTTACTTGAATCATTTTGCCAGCCTCCTCTCAAGGTGACGGGAGTAGAGGGTAAGGAGATGAATCATGATGAAGTAAAAGACCGCGACTGCTGCCCAGATTTCAAAGAATCGATAGTTGGCCGAAATGATGATTTCCCCGCTGTTTGTCAATTCGCGGATACCGATGATGGTCAAGAGCGACGTGTCTTTCAGACTCACGATGGCCTGGTTCACGAATGCAGGAATCATGCGGCGAACCGCTTGTGGCAAAATGACCAGACGCATCGCTTGCGTATGGGTTAACCCCAGGGAACGGGCCGCTTCCATTTGCCCTCTGTCCACGGACAGGATACCGGCCCGGAAGATCTCAGCCATGTACGCGCCAGCATTCAAACTGATTGCAGCAATACCCGCCACCATTTCGTCGATCTTGATGTCCAAAAGAGACGGAATACCGAAGTAGATAATCATGATCTGAACCAACAGCGGAGTACCGCGAACCAGGTCTACATATCCTGTACCGATGCTGCGCAGCACAATTGCCCGTGACGTGCTCATCAACCCGATGAACAAGCCGATCACGAGCGCGATCAAAAGCGAGATAACGGTAATTTTCAGTGTAATCCACGTACCCTGCAACAACACAGGCAACGCTTCAAGAATAACCTGCCATGAGCTTTCCACGCGATGATGTCTCCTTTCGAGAAAAATTCGCTTACACTACTACGGCGGGCAAGGCCCCGCTAAAAAAGGACGCGCATGTACGCGTCCTTTCTTGCGTCCTTACTTCTGGTCACCCAGGTACGTTTTTACGATTTCATCGTACTTACCGCTGTCTTTCAGCTTTTTCAAGCCAGAGTTGATCTTGTTGAGCAGCTCTTCATTGCCTTTCGCTACTGCGATACCGTAGAAGTCACCGTTCAAACGGTCGCCTACGATTTTCAGGTTGGAGCCTTTGTCAACAGCAATTTTGTAGGCGATAACCGGATAGTCTTCCAGGGTAGCGTCTGCGTTGCCGTTTACAACCTCTTGGAACATGGACGGAGTGTCATCGAAGTACTTCACGGTAGCACCGTGCTTTTTACCCAGCTCGTCCGCAAATTTTGCACCAGTGGTCCCCTTCTTGATGGCAATGGTTTTGCCCTTCAGGTCTTCTGGAGATTTGATGGTTTCGTTGTCTCCGCGAACGACCAGAGCCAGACCTGCCTGGTAGTACGGCTCGGAGAAATCAACCACTTTTTTACGTTCATCCGTGATGCTGATCCCAGCAATGGCACCATCCAACTGCTTGGAGGTAATACCCGGAATGATACCCTTGAAGTCCATTGGCTTCACTTCTACTTCAAAGCCTTCTTCTTTTGCGATCGCATTGATCAAATCGATGTCGATCCCTACGTACTTGCCGTCTTTTTCAAACTCGAACGGAGGATAGGTCGCATCCGTTGCAAACACGTACTTTTTACCCGTTTGACCGCCGGAAGCTGCGTTGTCGGCTGGTGCCGCGCTATTTCCACAAGCAGCCAGTGAAAACGCTAACAAACCTGTAAACAAAGAGAACAATACTTTTTTCATCAAGTTTCCCCCCGAAAGATTATATTATATTTATACCAACCATAGATTAATATAAGATTCACAAATTAGTCAAACACAAGATTTGTTAATTCGACAAAATTTTTAATGTTTCTATTTAAATGATCGATTCGTCAAAAAAACAATATGGATAAAGTTTTTTTGCTTGAATTGGCTGATTATTGAAAAAACGATAAAGGACCCCTCTGAGGTCCTTTTCACGTTAACCGGCTTGAATAGGGCATGCTTGTATTCCTCTTTTGGGTCGGCGTACCAATTCGCCTCCACAGTTCGGACACACCTTGTCCATGCTGTCCGTGCATGTCGGGCAAAACGTGCACTCGTGGCTGCAGATAAAGGCATCTCCATCTTGCTCCAAGGGTGTAGTACATGCCTCGCATTCCGTCCTCATTTCCAGCGCCATGGCAGTCATCTCCTTCTCGTATCAAAGGCACGTCTCCATGGTAAGAAAGAACTGACAATCTGCAAATGGTCAGTTTTCTTGTTTGGATGCGGGTCAGACGTTCGAAAGTGTTGTTGAAGACCAAACGGTAAGCCTCTCCAACAGGGACGGCATCAGTTCATGTACGGTTATGCGATCTGCCCATTTTACCTCAGCAATATCGTGATCCGGGTCCTCGATCATCATGCTGCCGCCAGCCGTCTCTCCTTCCTCCACTGCCCCACCTGGAGGACGATTCATTTGGATTATCAGGTTTCAATGGGACCCAAACCGTTTCAAGAAATTGATTTGACAGAACGGATTTGTAACCATACGTAAAATACACGTCCTCAAAAGAAGTGCCCTCTTGGTTTGGCCGATCTTTGTCACCTTCCGCATTTGCCCCGTGTGTAACTCAAATACTGATCAGAAAGCACAAAAGCAGTATTCTCTTAAAATGGACACCATCCACGATCTCAAATTTTTATGGATAGTTTGCCCACACACAGCAATTCCACAAAAAAACCTTCTCTTTACGGGATACAAGAGAAGGTTGGATGTTTGAATTTTTTACGGACAACCGTTATTTCTTCGTCACCAGTTCCAAATCAACCGGGATAAAGCTCTCCACTTTTTCCCCTTTGGTCACCTTCAGGGCCGTTTGTACGGCGGTTTCACCGATTGCCGCCGGTTTTTGCGCCACGGTTGCTGCCATTTTGCCTTCGTTGACCGCTTTTACGGCATCATCCGTTGCGTCGAAGCCAACCACCAGGATCTTTTTGCCGGACGCTTCGATCGCTTGCAGCGCCCCCAGTGCCATCTCGTCGTTATGGGCGAATACAGCCTGGATGTCCTTGTTGCCCTGCAGGATGTTCTCCATGACGCTCAAACCTTTTGCACGGTCGAAGTCTGCAGGCTGGGAAGCAACTACTTTCACGCCTTCCTTGTTATCCACTGCATCGTGGAAGCCTTTGCCGCGGTCGCGCGCTGCGGACGTTCCTGCGATCCCTTGCAGCTCAACGATGTTGCCCTTGCCACCCAGTTGTTCGAGGATGTATTCTCCTGCCATCAGGCCGCCTTTTACGTTGTCGGAAGCGATGTGGGAAACCACCTGTCCGCCCTCAGCCGCACGATCTACAGTGATTACCGGGATGTTGGCCTTGTTGGCCGCTTCCACTGCTGTCGCAATGGCTGCGCTGTCGGTCGGGTTGATCAGGATCGCACTTACTTTTTTCTGGATCAGGTCCTCTACGCCGCTAATCTGTTTCGCGGTGTCATCCTGTGCGTCCACGACGATCAGCTCCGCACCTGCTTCCTTCGCTGCCTTTTCCGCACCCTCCTTCAAGGAGACGAAGAACGGGTTGTTCAACGTGGAGACGGACAGACCGATGGTTACCTTGCCGCCTTCGTTTCCGCTGCCTGCCGATTGTTCCGGCGCCTTGTTCTCCAGGTTGGACGACGTAGAGCAGCCTGCCAGAACACCCAGCATCAACGCAGCAGCCAAAGCCGATTTGAGAAACTTCTTCATGTCAGTATCCCCCTTTGGATTTTCCTTATTTATGAGATTTAGATCGGTCGAGCAATACTGCGATGAGAATCACGCCGCCCTTCACCACTTGCTGGTAGAAGGAAGAGACATTTAGCAGATTGAGACCGTTATCTAACACACCGATGATCATGGCGCCAATGAGCGTTCCCACGATCCAGCCGCGCCCGCCCGCCAGGCTGGTACCACCCAGCACCACCGCGGCGATGGCATCGAGCTCGTACGCAGTTCCAGCGGTCGGCTGTGCGGAGTTCAGACGGGAGGTGAGAATGATCCCGCTGAGTGCAGCAAACAGGCCGCTAATGGAATAGACGAAAATTTTCACTTTGGACGTATTGATGCCAGACAGCCTTGTCGCTTCTTCATTGCTCCCGAGCGCGTAGACGTGGCGTCCAAACGTGGTATGACGCAGCAGGAAGTAGAGCACGGCAAACGAGAGGAGCATCCAGATCACGGGCATCGGGATTTCCAAAAAGAAACCTCTGCCGAGCATCGCAAAATCTTCGTTCAAACCGGTGATCGGCTTACCCTCCGTATACACAAGGGTTAACCCGCGGAACACGGTCATGGTAGCCAGTGTAGCGATAAATGGCGCCACCTTGCCTTTGGAGATCAGCACGCCGTTGGCCGCCCCCATCACGACACCAGCCAAAAGCCCGATCAGTACCGCCAGCGGCGTATCCATGCCGCTGGCCATCATGCCCGCCGACAGCGCACTGGAGAGCGCCAGAATGGAACCCACGGAAAGGTCGATCCCCCCGGTGAGGATGACGAAGGTCATCCCGAACGCAATCAGCGCGTTGATGGAAACCTGCCGCAACACGTTGAAGATGTTGCTGATCGTGAAAAAGTCTTCACTAATAATAGA
>VAPR01001669.1_pt1 | contig 10369 bp, 9 predicted proteins | sample 3380701 | NCBI WGS metagenome assembly VAPR01 (sample SAMN11536904, study PRJNA540576) | hot springs metagenome | isolation source: hot spring wet sediment | place: Spain: Lobios | collected 2014-01
AGAAAACTTGGCTCCGCCAAGCTTTTTGGCGGAGCCTTAGTTGCACTTGTGCAGATAGGAATTTTATAAATTCCTATCTGTGCAAAAAAAGTCCGCCTTCCTATTGGAAGACGGATCGTTCTGTTTGTTTTAACTGATTAAATGCTGGGTGTTGGGGATGCGATCTTCGCTTTCATGTATCCAGCGAACTTTGTCCGCGCCGTGCAGAGATTGGGCGACGAACGAAAGGCACTCGAAGAACAGCTCCACGACCGCGGTACTGTAGCGCGCCTCCAGCTTCTCCAGTGCATACGTGAGACGAAAGATGGCCGGTACGGACCGACGGCTCGTTTCGATCACTTCCCTGCCTTCCGCGGTCGGATAGACATGTACCACACGCCCGTCCTGTTCTGACTTCTCAATCGTGACCAAGCCTTTTTCCATCAGCTTTTTGATATGTATCACGATGGAAGATGGATGCCAGAACGTCCAGTCGGCAATTTGCGTCACGCGCACGCCTTCGTAGCAATAGATGATCCACAGAATATTCAACTGTACGGATGAATCGAGGTCCGCTTCTTTTGCAGCCCGTTCCCAGTCTTCTTTATTCACGACGTCAATGGCCCGCATCGTATTCAAAGCCTCATAAATGTTTCGAATAGATACCTCTTGCATCCTGTGCACTCCTCCATCAAGCAAATATCCAAGAAAATCTAAAAAAAGATTAAATAATATTTATATTATAAACTTTTCTGAAAAAACGCGCAATTGTTTTCCTTCAGGAATGCCAAGTTGTCAAAGAGTGGCAGGAGTGCTACACTAATCGAAGGAGATTCCCTGGTACTAGGAGTGAACGCAAACGTGAATGTTCAATCGGCCTACATTTATTTTGTGGAGGGTTCCACGGCTGCCCAGGCTACGCTTGACGACGTAAAGGCGAAGCTGCAGCGATACATAGAGATGACGAAAAAAACGGGCGAACAGCTGGGGTGGGGTTACGCAGACGCCGCTTTCCCCTATGTGATTGAGGAACGGCCTGAAGGCAAGGACTCCTGGTTCCTGTTGAAGGGCAAAGATCCGAAATCTTACAAAACCATTATCTGCGGTGTGGGGTCCAAAGAAGTGAATGGACAGGAGAAGCACTTCATTCAAATCTCCCTGCCAGAATCCGCAACCCACGGTGACAAGAGCAAGGCAAACGAATTTTGCCGCTACCTGGCCCGCGACTACAAGGCGGAGCTGCATTTATTCAACAAGCGAATTCAGTATTTTCAGCCGCGCAAGCCATAACATGTCGAAATAAAACAGTTGGACTAGCCACCGACTGTTTTTATTTTTATAAAAAAGATGGGAGGCATGCCCATGCTCTATCCGTTTCAAGGACGTTATCCCCGAGTGGCCGACACCGCTTTTCTCGCCCCTGGTGCACGAATCATCGGCGATGTGGTGATCGGTGAGCACGCAAGCGTCTGGTTCAACAGCGTCATCCGCGGTGACGAATCTCCCATTGTCCTGGGGGAAGCGGTAAATGTCCAGGACAACAGCACGCTGCACAGCTACGAAGGCTTCCCACTCGTCTTGGAAGACCGCGTCTCCATCGGACACAATGTCATTTTGCACGGCTGCAGGATTCGGAGCGGGGCCCTGATCGGCATGGGCTCGATCCTGCTGGACGGAGTGGAAATCGGCGAAGAGGCGTTTGTTGCGGCGAACACCTTTATTCCATCCGGCAAGGTAATCCCGCCGCGCGTGATGGTAATGGGCTCACCGGGAAAAGTGGTTCGCGAGCTGACCGACAGTGACCTGGAAATGGTGCGGATGACCACCCGGGTTTACCGCAAGCGCGCGGAAGAGTATCGGCGGGAGTACGACCCGTCTCCTGAACGAAACAGAGACTGATCCCGCCACCTGCCCCTTTCTTTGGAAAGGGGCTTTGTTTTGTGCCCGCAGTTCCGTCCCTCTCCATATGATAGAGAGAGGTGATCCCATGGAAAAACAGGCGTTTATCGAGATGATTGCCGGACCTGCCCAGCAGTCGTTCCTCACCCACCACATTTTTCCGTCGCTCACCATTGCTCAAGCGATCCTGGAATCAGGCTGGGGGGAAAAGGTTCCGACCGATCCAGCTACGGGCCGATTAACGTACAATCTGTTCGGCATCAAGGGAAAAGGGCCTGCCGGTTCGGTCATCATTCCCACCAAGGAGGTGGAAAATGGTCAAACGGTCATCCGGCAGATGGAATTCAAAGCGTACTTCAACTACCAACAGTCGATTGACGATCACGCAGCCTTTTTGCTTCGCCCTGCCTATAAGCGTGTATTGACCGCCGCCACCCCGTTTGAGGCAGCAGAAGCCCTGGAAAAGGCAGGCTATGCCACGGACCCGCTTTACGCCGAGAAGCTGACCAACCTGATCAGGAGCAATCAACTCACCAGGTATGACACCATCCCAGCCCCTGAAATGCCGCCAATCCCCGAATGGAAGGTAGACCTGGGCAAGCGCGCTTTGAAGGAAGGATTGATTACTTCACCGGAATGGCTGAGTAAACTGGACGAACCGATGCCGGTATGGGCTGTGCTGGCAGTGGCGCTTCGCCTGTTGGACAAACAGCGGAACATGCCGTGACGCGACGGAAAAAAAAGGTTCACCCTGATGCGGGTGAACCTTTTCTCCGTATGATGCTTATATCGATTGCGATCGCGACAGCGAATAAAATCTTCCGTCAACCATCCGTATCCCCAGATCGACACAGTACGTTAATCCTTCCGTGACCCCGTAGAGAACCCACTCCGACGACCGATGATTGATATCAAAATCGGTGTAGATGTCCGTTCCGTCGTTGCGGATTTCACTTCGTTCCGTCACATCGAAGAGGCGTAAGACAAATGGCAGCTCAGCAAACGGAATGGAAAACTTGCGTTCCACTTCCAGCTCAAACTCCTTTGTCATGTGCCATTGAGCCACGATAGACTGCTCATCCTTCCAGGAGATGCGTATACTCGGGCCCTCTGTATCTGTGGATGACCGCGCGGGATTTGTCTCCATTCGCTCCCATCTTTCCTTTCTTCGTGAACTTGCCTGCAACTATTGTATTTTGCGTTTGTACTCCATTATACCACGCAAACAAGCCATGTGAAAACGCATCCAAGCCATAAAAGTTTTAACGTCCCACCGGGAAAGTGTTTTCGCCGACCACGATGTATTCGTTGTACTTCTCACTCTTCATCCGGAGCTGAACCGTGTAGGTGCCGTACTCGCGGAATTTGGTAGAAACGAACGGCTCCGAGAAATAGAAGCTGGTGCCGCTCTTGGTGGAATAGGTCCAATCCTGGCCGTGATCCACTTCTTTGCCGTCGGGTCCGATGAGTACCAGGCGCATTTTCAGCTCCCTTGCCACCGGAGCGTCATCCACCTCGACGAATACGTTAAAGGTGCGCGGAACGTCTTTGTCGGTGTAGCCTTTAATCGGGTTGCTCAGTACGACGTTTTTGTTCCGGAACTGCTGGGTGCCCTCGAGAACCAGGATGTTCACGTTCGGTTTTTCCACCTGCAGTTTGCCGGACTTGCGGTCGAAGCTCGCAAAGCCGCCCATTTTGTTCACCAGATCCTGTACCGACTCCGCATCGGAAGTCGACAATTTGGAATCGACACGGTCCCCGCCGACCGCAATTCTCAGCATGCTGTCACCGAGTGCAGTGGTCCCGGCGCCTACAACTGCAAGCATCAACAGGGCAGACAACCATTTTTTCTTCATCATCACAATCCTCCAGTATCGTATGCGCAACTGCGCATTGCCTCCGTTTGTTTTTCCATTAATTTATACGTCTGAGAGGGCAAATAGTTGTGGTGATTTTGATATTTTTTTCAACAAAATCCACATAATCCACAAGCAGCAACGGAGAGATCGGATGATACTTATGCACAAAACCTGTGTATAACTTTATTCCAACGAGAGCACGTACACCACCAGCGCCTTCCGCTCCTGCTCCGTCAGTTTCTGGACGTTGCCGTGCCGGTTGTCCGGATTTCGCTTGACGAGCACCTCTTCAATCGTGGCGGCGCTTCCGTCGTGCAGGTACGGAGCCGTGGCCCAGACGCCGCGCAGTGTTGGCGTATCAAATTCGCCAGGCCTTCGGCTGTTTTGAAAATGAGCGCGCCCATCCCCGTCTGGCGCTCCCTTGTCGGCGGCGGTACCGGTTCCTACGTCGTGCAGGAAGGTTTTGTTGAGTGCCGACAACTTGCCATCTTTTCCAACTGCCTTGTCGCTGTCGGTGTAGTTGGGCAGCGCGTGACAGGTGATGCAGCCCGCCTTTCCGCGGAACAGCGCCTCTCCTTGTACGGCGAGCGGGGTAAGTGAACCGTCTGGCTGTCGGTACGGACTTTTCGGTACCGGCAGCGAATCGCGGTAATCCAGGTAGGCGAAGATCTGGTCGAACATCTTCTGTACCTCCGGGGGCAGCGGCTTGGTGGGATCGAACTGCGTCATCCCGCCCATCTCTGCCTGCACGGTCAACAGGTAATCGGCAAAATCGTCGCGGCTGCCGTCCCATGTCATCAGGCCCGTCTTGGTGGTCAACACGTTGCTTGGGGTGTTGCGCGGTCCTTTTGCCGCCTGCATGGTCAACCCGTTGATCTCTCCGTCAAAGTGACAGGAAGCGCAGCTCATCCAGTTTTTCCCGGTGATCGGGGCCGCAAAGCGGTCGCTGTTCGCAGAAAAGAACATCACCTTGCCGGCGCGCACATCTGGTGGAAGCGAATCCTTCGCGATCAGTGGAAGCGGCTCGCCCGACACCTTGGCTTTCTTATAGGGATCGGAGCCTCCCGTTTCAATCCAGACGAGGTCGTGACTCATCGCGTTGTGAACGTACAGCGTGTTTCCGTCCGGTGAAATCACCATGCCCCGCGGGTTTGCCCCCGGGATGCGGCGGAGCAGCTGCGTTGCTCTGCCTCCCCTGCGCAGGTCAAACGTCATCAGATCCTCGCTTCCGCCCATCACCACGAACGCTTTGCTGCCGTCCGGCAAAAAGGCGACGTCCGCGGGATTGGCCACGATCTCCGTCTCGTTTTTCACGTTGACGATGTTCATCTGCTTGAATAAATGCTTCCGCTCGTCAATACGTTCCGCCTTCGCTTTCGTGTCAACAACGGACACGGTGGGAAAGACGGTCGACTCAAACTGAATAAGTGTATCCACATTGGTCAGCAAGTGGGGAAGCCAGAGACTTTTTCCATCGGGGCTGAAGGTCATGTTCTCCACCATGCCGGGCAGCCCCTGACTCACTTTCTGATCGTGATTGGGCGGTTCTGGCGTTTCCGCGAGTGGCAGCGTCTTCTTTACCTTCCAGGCCTGGGTGTCCACGACGCTGATGTGCCCGTTCAGGTAATGGCTGACGTACAATTCCGATCCATCTGCCGAGAGCGCCAGCCCGCGCGGTTCCGCTTCGACCCGCAGCTGCTTCACCACTTTACAGGAGGCGGTGTCAATGGCACTAATGGTGCCGCCGCGGTAGGAGCTGACGTAAAGCAGAGAGCCGTCGGGACTGGTAACGGCGGCAAACGGTTGATGCGGAACATCGATGGATACAATCACCTGCCGTTTTTCCAGATCGACCACTTGTACCTGGTCGTCCTGCATCGCTGTGACGTACGCCCGCCGGTTGTCCGGAGAGAGTGAGATGCTGCGCGGCTCCCTGCCCACAGAGATCTCTGCCGTCAGCTTTCGGGATGCTGCGTCCACAATGGAAATCGTCGGGACGTCGATATTGGCGGTAAGGACCATCTTGCCGTCAGAGGTGATCGCGATCGGACGGCTTTCACTGGGAGACTTGCGAATTGCAGACGGCGATGAATCTGGTTGAACTGCCGGATCTTCGCTGCAAGCGGAAAGGGAAAGGGCGAGGGCCATTACCAGCCCCCACCCCGCATACTTGTATCGTTGTCGTCCTGTTTTCATGTGAGGCGTGCCTCCCTATTGTTTCCGGACCGTTACCGGCAACAGAACCGGAGCGATGCCGAACGGGCCGTTTCCTTCCACAGCGGACTGGATCTGCGGCACCGTATCTCCGTCCGTGTTGCCCTCTTTTTCCCCTGATTGCAGGTAAAAGTCTCCGGTGTCCCAGAACTCGCTGGCCTGCATGCCCTTGCCCAGCGCAGGGCCGTTGATCACCGTGCGGAAGAAACGGGTATAGGTTTCGGTCAGTGTCCCGAGTTCCAGCGACGGGTATTTCTCCTGATCGGCATCGGTATTTACCAGGTTCAGCATGCCGACGCGCAGTGCCGCTGAAACCGCTCCTGCCAGATACGGATCGTAGGCATAGTCGTTTTCCTTGCCAGCCACGTCGCGATATACCCCCGCTTCCGCGTCCCAGAAGGTTTTCGTCGTATTTTCAAACAACTGGCGGGCAGCCAACCGGTATTTCTCGTCCTTCGTCGCCAGAAAGGCTGCGGTCAATCCACGGATGGCACCCAACTGCGCCCGCAGCGTTTTCGCCTCGTCCAGCTTGCCTTTGCCGATGCGGTAACCGTTTGCCACCAGGCCATTGTCCCACAGCTTGTTCAGGATGAAGTCGGCCTGACCCTTGATCATTTTCAATGCTTTTTGTCCCTCCGGGGTGTTCAGCCCCTTGGCCGCTTCGCCGCTGGCATAGCCCAACGGCATGCCGTCCACTGCACGCTGGAACAGACGGAGCGATTCCAGCGCGTAACCGATCTGGAAGGTATCTGCCAGGTTTCCTTGGCCATTGGCATCGCCGGAATGTTCGTCCACCAGCGTCTGCTCACGCTCGTTCCAGTGCATGGACTCCAGATTGGCAAACAGCGTGTAAAGAACGTCGCGGTTGAGCGAATACGGATCGTCCGCCTTGACGTCGTTGGAGCGGTCCTTGTCCAGATTGGCAGCCGGAGCGGACGGGAAAGGCTGTCCGTCAAAGACCGCGCGGAACGCCGGGTTCTGATTTGGATTGGCAGGACGCTGATCCGTCGTCCCGAAAAACTCCGACGCCGCCCACATCATCAGCCACTGATCCTGCAGCAGGCTGCGCTTATCGGTCACGGTCAATTCTTTTACCCCAGGGAAGTCCTTGTTGCCGTCTTCGGTCACCTTCACTCCGTGCGGCATGTAGACGAATCCATTGGCCGGAGCATAGCCGGTACCCGGAGCAGCACCCAATTTGCCGTCTGCTGCGTGCAGGAACATTCGGTCGCGGATGAACGCCAGCTTGTTCCAAACGCCCTCAGCCAAAAGGACGCCCTGCAAGCCATCCGCCGTACTTACACCGAGGCGAATGTTCGGATCTTTATCCTGTGTCGGTGAAGTTGCCTCCAATTCCTCATCCTTGTCAACGGTGTGGAAGCCGCCCAAAAAGTCACCCAGCCACAACGCCTGTTTCAGGTATGTAGCGCCCAGCGCAGATGGCGAAAGAACTGGCTCCATCTTGCTTCGATCCCAGCGAAGAGTGGCAAAATCCACCTGATACCTCGGTGTGTAGCGTCCGTTCTCCCCTTCGGCAAACTTGCTTGTGTCCACTTTTTGTATGTAATGCGGATCGCCCGATGCGTACTCGACAAACGTCGGGAACATGTTTTGGAAGAGCTCCTCCGGTGCATAACCGACAGACTCGGCCAGGGCATAGTAGCGCTCCGCCAGCGCCTGACGAGGATCTTTTCCTTCCGCCCTTTTTTGGTTGATCGGGCCGTTCACCAGGTGAAGACCCAGTCCCGACTTTTCCACCACTTCGTACATGGACTCTTCGGAATATTCATAAGATTCGATCCCTGCAGCGTAGTCGAACGGAGTGGGGCTGTCCGGTTTACCTGCGTCCAGCAGGTCCAGATCAAGACCCAACGACTCCGCCAGCGGCTCGCCCGACAGCTCGAATTCCGCGTAGGCAAACATGTTGCCTGCGGTATCAAAGTTGGTTCCCGCTCTCTCAACAGCCAGCTTCTTCGTCTCTTTTCCTGCAGGCGTCGGCTGCCCGGCAGCAGGTTGGTCTGCCGTCGGTGATTGAGTCGTGCAGCCCGCCAGCAGCGTCGCAGCCAACATCAGTGACACAGGTCTCTTATTCAAAACAAAGTCCTCCCCCTATGTACAACATATAAGTAATTGATAATGAGATTTATTATCATTGATTACGTTTCTCATTATAAGTTGCCAATGGGGTCTTGTAAACAAACAAAAAGATGCCCCTTGTTACAGGGACATCTTGTTATTGGCTGATTTCCACGTAAAGTAACCGGTTACGACTTGCAGTGCCTGCTGAATGGCCCGCTCGTCCGGCTCGATCTTTGCGTGATGCAAACCGTACGGCGTATTCACACCCAGCCAGAACATGAAGCCGGGAATCTCCGCCAGAAAATAGCCGAAGTCTTCCCCTGTCATCGCTTCCGAACAGCGGATGAGCGTGACATCAGGCTGTTCTGCCGTCAGCCAGTCCATAAATTCACCGGTCAGCTCGTGGTGATTGTACACCTGGCAGTAGTTGGAGCCGTAATCAATGGTTGCGGAGCACTCAAAACCGGCTTCGATCCCTTTGACCAGCGCCTCGATCCTGCTTTTTACCTTAGCCATGGACTCCATCGACAGGGTGCGTATCGTGCCCTCCAACCGCGCTTTCTCCGCGATGATGTTTTGCTTGGTGCCGCCGTCGATCTTTCCAATGGTGACGACCGCGGAATCAAGCGGATCGACATTGCGAGCAACGATGGACTGCAGCTGCGTTACCAGGTGGCTGGCCGCCACCACCATGTCGTTCGCCTTGTGCGGATAAGCGGCGTGGCCGCCTTTGCCGACGAGGTCGATGAACAGCTCCGACGTGTTGGCGAACAAAATCCCGGGCTTGGTCGCCACATGGCCGACCGGGTATTCGGGTGCGATATGCAGGGCGAAGATGAAGTCGGGGCGCCACTCAGCAAACTCCTGGCTCTCCAGCATCGGTTTTGCCCCGCCTGGTCCCTCTTCTGCCGGTTGAAAAATAAACAGCAGATCATCGTCAATCGGATTGTGAACAAAGTGGGTCAAAATGCCGAGCGCAATCGCCATGTGCATGTCGTGTCCGCAAGCGTGCATGTATCCCTCATGGCGGGAACGGAACGGATAGGACGTCTCTTCCGAAATCGGCAAACCGTCCATGTCAGTCCGCCACGCCATCATTTTGGCGGGGTTCAAACCTGACAGTTTCACAAGGATCCCAGTGCGCCAGGTTTTGATCTGAATGCGATCCTGCGGAAGCCCCTGCAGGTAGCGAAGCAGGTACTCCTGGGTCTTGAACTCCTGAAAGCCCGGTTCGGGAATCTGGTGCAGGTCGCGCCGTATCTGGACAAGCGGGGTTTCGGTCGCCATCTTCGCTCACGCCCCTTTTGCCGCGCCAAGCGCTGCCAACTGCTTCGAAAACACGTCGATGAAACGGTCCACATCCGCTTTTGTCAGCGTCAACGGAGGCAGCAGCCGGACGATGGTCTTCTGCGTCACGTCGACAAGGATGCCCTCAGCCAGCAGGTTTTGCTGCAAACGGCTTACCTCCTCTGGATGTGCGTTCAGCGGAATGCCCACCATCATGCCCTTGCCGCGCACATCGCGCAGCAACCCGGCATGATGGTGGCCGAGCTCATCGAGCTGCTGCCACAGGTAGGCGATCACGTCATTCGATTGGGCCTGGAAAGCGGGATCGAGCACCACGTCAAGCACCGCATTTCCCAGAGCGGCGCTAAGTGGCGACGGTGCAAAGGTGGTACCGTGGTCGCCTGGCTGGAACAGGTTCATCAGCTGCTCCCCGGCAATCAAGCCGCCCAGTGGGAGTCCACCTCCTACCCCTTTGGCAAACAAAATGAGATCTGGCGTGACCCCGGCATGTTGATAGGCAAAAAACCGGCCTGTCCGACCGATCCCCGTCTGGATCTCGTCCATGCAGATCAGCATGCCCTCCTGACGGCAGATCGCTTCTACCTCACGCAGGTACGATTCTCCGAGCGGCAGGACGCCACCGGAGCCAAGCACCGGTTCCATCAGCACGGCAGCCGGTTTTGCCTCCCGACACAGGCTGCACAGCTGCTCCACATCCTCTGCATCCAGTTCGTACACCGGAAACGTCGGTTGGGGAAAGTCCTGGTATACGTGCGGCTGTCTGGTAAGTCTAAGCGCTCCCAGCGTACGTCCGTGGAAACTGTTTCGCAGTACGACGATTCCTTCGCGACCCGCGCCGCCGGCAGATGTCCACTTGTGGATCAGCTTGATGGCCGCCTCGGTGGCCTCTGCACCAGAGTTGGTGAAGAATACTTTTCCCTTCACGCTGTGTTCCACCAGTCGCTGAGCCAGCCGGATCGCCGGCGTGTTGAGAAAAATGTTGGAGATGTGCAAAAACTTTTCGCCCTGTTCCCGCAATGCGTCCATCACGC
>VAPR01001673.1_pt1 | contig 10358 bp, 7 predicted proteins | sample 3380701 | NCBI WGS metagenome assembly VAPR01 (sample SAMN11536904, study PRJNA540576) | hot springs metagenome | isolation source: hot spring wet sediment | place: Spain: Lobios | collected 2014-01
GCTGAAGCTGGAGGAGGTTCTTTCCCGCCCGATCACCAGCATTGCCCCCGGCTCGGATATGATGCAGGTCTTGAAAGAAGGGAAGCCTAGCCTGAGACGGGAGATTCGGTTTGGCGAAAAGATGTTTTTCGTAGACCGGACCCCTTATACCGCCAATGGAGAAATTGTGGGAGGGATTTCCGTCTTTCAGGACATCACGGATTACGAGCGTGCGTCCCGCAAGATATCTGAACAGGAGAGCGAACTACGCCAGTTGAAAGAGCTGGTGGAGCAGCTCTACGACGGGATTCTGATGTGCGACAAAAACGGGATTATTACCATGATTAACCAGAGCTATTGTGATTTCCTCGGCACCACAATCGAAGAAGCGATCGGCAAGCACGTGACTGAGGTGATTGAGAACACCCGCATGCATGTGGTACTGGAGACTGGCAAGGCGGAAATCGACCAACTGATGCGCATCGGGGACAGGGAGATTATCGTGAGCCGCATGCCGCTTCGGGAAGGAGACGAGATCGTAGGCGCCCTGGGTAAAGTAGTCTTTAGTGACCTGCGTGAACTGCGAAGCATCGTGGAACGGTACAATATTATGGAGCGGAAGCTGGACTTTTATCGGCAGGAGCTGAAGCGGATGGTTGGGGCAAAGTACTCGTTTGACCATATCTTTGCAGACCACCCGCTGATGCAGGAGGCGATCAGCCTGGCAAAACGAATTTCCAAAACAAAATCCTCCGTGCTCATCCTCGGGGAAAGCGGAACGGGCAAAGAGCTGTTTGCCCACGCCATACATGAGGCAAGCTCAAGGGCTGACGCCACCTTCGTGCGGGTGAACTGCGCAGCGATCCCCAAAGACCTGATGGAAGCGGAACTGTTTGGGTATGAAGACGGTGCTTTTACGGGAGCCAAAAAAGGAGGAAAACCGGGCAAGATTGAACTCGCAAACGGCGGGACACTGTTTCTTGACGAAATCGGCGACATGCCGCTGGACATGCAGGTAAAACTGCTTCGCGTCCTGCAGGAGAAAGAAGTGGAACGGATTGGCGCCACACGGCCGATTCCGATCGACATTCGGGTCATTGCAGCTACGCATCGTCCCCTTGAACAGCTGATCAAGGAGGGAAAGTTTCGCGAAGATCTGTACTACCGCCTGCACGTGTTTACCATCAATCTGCCGCCATTGCGGGTGCAGGGCATGTCGATTATCGCGGCTGCCCATTACCTGATAGAAAAGCTGAACAAAGAGCTCTACACCAGTGTGACTGGATTGAGCCAACGCGTTCAGGATGTATTTTTGGCACATCGCTGGCCCGGCAATGTGCGTGAAATGCACAACGTCCTGGAACGGGCGGTTCAACTCGCGGAACATGGATCGCTTGAACTGGAACACCTCCCGCCGTATCTGCAGGACAGGCAAATCGTTCGGGAAGGGGAGGCGCTCTCGCTCGATTTGGAGGCGGAACTGGCGAAGACCGAAAGACTAGTCCTGGAAGCTGCCCTGAAGCGATGTGAAGGCAACAAGGTCCAGGCAGCCCATCTGTTAGGCATCCATCGTGCCAGTTTGTATCGTAAACTGGAGAAGCACCGGTTGCTGGATGAATAAGTGTTACCCCTTTGCGACATGTCGCAAAATTACTACATATCATTGTTGCATTTTTGAGACATTACGATATTCACGAAGCCTCCGCACCCATAAACGGCGCACCTTCTCTTTCCTGTTCAGAGTTGGCACGCAATTTGCTCTATTCTTATTTTGAAAACGGTTACAGAAAGGAAAGGAGGACTTATGGGAACTTATACGCTAGCTGACAAAGTAGCACTCGTGACGGGTGCAGCCAGTGGGATCGGGCTGGCCATCGCCACGAAATTGTACGAAGCGGGGTGTCACATTGCGATCGCCGATCTCGATTCAGCCAAGGCAGAGGCGGCTGTAACCGACTTGCCTGATAAGGATGGTCAGCGAAAAATCTCCATTCAAGCAGATATGAGCGATTACAGTTCCATCTTTCAAATGGTGGAAAGCTGTGAGAAGCAGCTTGGGCCCGTCGATATTTTGGTGAACAACGCAGGATTTCAGTACGTAGCTCCGATCGAGAGTTTCGAGCCGGAGATGTTCCAGAAGCTGATTGACGTCATGTTGGTCGGACCGTTCGTCGCCACGCAGGCAGTGTTCGGGAAGATGAAACAGCGTGGCTGGGGGCGCATCATCAATATTTCTTCCATCAACGGCAAGATTGGGGCACCGTTCAAAGCGGGATACTGTTCCGCGAAACACGGCATCATCGGTCTTACGCGTGTCACAGCGGTTGAGGCAGGAGATTCGGGTGTCACATGCAATGCGATATGCCCTGGATTCGTCGATACGCCGCTCGTACGCAACCAACTGGAAGATCTGGGGTCTGGCTACGGGGTTTCGGCAGAAAAAGTGCTGGAGGATGTGATCCTCAAGCAGGTGCCGCAAAACCGTTTGCTTGATGCCGCTGAAATTGGTGATTTTGCCGTTTTTCTTGCCTCCGAACAGGCTGCTTCCATCACGGGACAGGCGATTAACATTTCCGGCGGCTACGTTATGCACTAATGATTTTTTCATCAGAAAAAATGCAGGGGGGTACTTCAAGTGAAGAAAGCAAAATTGTGGTTGTCCATTGCCTTGATGGTAACCATGGTCCTGGCTGCCTGTGGCCCGAAACTGGACCAACCAAGCGGCGGTCAGTCAGGAGGCCAGCAGCCGAGCGGCACATCGACGCCAGCTGCATCAAGTGCAGGCGGGGAGTTCAATATCGGCTTGGCGATCTCGCTTAGCGGTGGTACAGCGAAATTTGGTGAAGCCGTAAAGCGTTCCGCCGAAATGGCAATCGAGGAATTCAATGCGGCAGGCGGGGCTAACGGAATGAAAGCAAAATTGGTCGTTTACGACGATGAAGCCAAACCGGAAAAATCTGTAGAGATCGTCCAGCGTCTGATTCAGCAAGACAAGGTCGTTGCTTTCATTGGCCCTGCAAACTCCGGGAATGCCAAAGCACATGTGAAGTTTGCACAAGAGGCAGGAGTGCCGGAAGTGATCCCGGTAGCTACGGCGACAGCGATCACACAAACCTATGCAAAAGAGGACAAAAACTACATCTTCCGTGTTACACCTTACGATCGCGGTCAGGTTGAAACCATGCTGAAGTGGCTTGTGGAAGAGAAGAAATTCAGCAAATTAGGTCTGCTGCATGACACCACCGGTTACGGTCAAGGTGGAAAGGCAGACGTGGAAGATGTGCTCAAGGAGAAGTACAATCTGTCGCTGACGGCTGTGGAATCCTTCCAGGTGAATGACACCAACATGGAATCCCAGCTGACCAAAATGAAAAATGCCAACGTGGAGGCTGTCATCTTCTACGGTCTTGCACCGGAAGCAGCCCAGTACCTGAAGTCCCGTGAAAAATTGAACTACTACCCGATCACTGCTGCCTCCTGGGCAACCGGTGACCCGACTGTAAAAGAGCTCGTTGGGGACTTGGTAAACAAAGATGTGTACTTCGTTCAGTCGTTTACCGTAGACCAGAGCGAGGCAGCGAAGAAGTTCCATGAGAAAGTGGTGGCCAAATACGGAGAGGATATTTTCCCGATCGCTTCCGCACAAGGATATGACAGTACGCGACTCATCCTGGAAGCGGTGAAGAAAGTGGGTACCGACCCGAAAGCGATTCGCGACGCCATTGAAAACATGCAAGGCTTTGAGGGTGTAACCGCGATTAGCGAAAAGCCGTTTACAAAGGAAAACCATGAAGCTTTGACAAGTGAAAACATGTTCCTTGCAACCTACAAGGATGGCCTCATTGTAAAACCATAATCCTGCTATCACACCATTACGAGGGGAGGGGAATCACTTGCTGCAAGCAGTGGTAAGTGGCCTCATCTTGGGCAGCATCTACGCGATTATTGCTCAAGGCTATTACATCACCTACATCACTACAAGGACGATGAACTTCGGTCAGGGGGACTTCCTCATGATGGGGGCGTTGCTCGGGCTGACATCATTGGGGGCGCTCACGACATCCGGCGTCAACGCCTTCGTCGCCGTCGTCGTAACCATTGTGCTGGTATTTGCCATTATGAGCGGATTGGGCTGGGGGTTGGAGCGAATAGCGATCCGCCCTCTCCAGCACTTTCTCTCCATCGGCTGGATTTTAAGTACCGTTGCCGTCTCCATTATGCTGCGCAATATCGCGATGTTGATCTGGGGAAGAAATGTGATTCCTTTCCCCTCTCCCTTTGGAAGCGAAGTGTACCGTTTCGGGGAGATTGGTATCACCAAGCACGAGCTGTTTGTCGCCGTAAGCGCCATCGTCATTATGGCCTGCTTGTTCTTCTTCCTGAACAAATCGCTGCTGGGAAAAGCGCTTGCTGCAGTGGCCTTTAATCCTGACGCTGCATCGCTGATGGGGATTAACCCGCGGCGCATGGCGATCCTCGCCTTCGCCCTGTCTTCCGCTTTGGCAGGATTGGGAGGCATTCTCGTTGGACCGATTACCAATACAGCCTTTTACATGGGAGCGACTCTGGGGCTAAAAGCGTTCGCCGCTGCCATTATCGGCGGGCTGGAAAATCCGCTTGGCATTCTCATCGGTGGACTTCTCCTGGGGGTCATCGAACAGGTTTTCTCACTTTACAGCTCGGCGTACAAGGATGCCAGCGCCTTTCTGCTCATCCTGATCGTGTTGATCTTCATGCCGCAGGGGCTGTTAGGCAAAAAAGTGAAGGAGAAGTTCTGACATGAAAAAATGGCTCATCTACGGTCTGATCGGCGTCGCGCTGTTTGCCTTTCCATGGGTGTTTCCCAGCTCGTACTTCGTTCACCTCGCGCAAGGCTTTCTGTACACGTACATCGTCGTGGTCGGCCTTAATCTGCTTGTAGGGCTTTCCGGACAGCTCTCACTTGGCCACGCCGGGTTTTTCGCCATTGGGGCGTATGTGACGGGCTTGAGCACCAATGCGGGCGTTCCTTTTCTCATCAGTCTGCTGATTGGGATGGCCGTATGTGCAGCGGCAGGCGGTATCGTCGCAATGCTCTCGCTGCGTGCGAAAGGTCCCTATCTCGCAATGGTTACCATCGCTTTCGGGCTCCTGATTGAGATAATCGCCAACCGCTGGGTGGATGTTACCGGCGGTCCGGCGGGGCTGTATCTGCCAGAACCGGAACTCTTCGGCTTCCGTCTGGACGTAGTGAACTACTACTGGTTTATCTGTCTGTTGACGCTTCTGGTCACGGTTCTGGTCGACAACCTGTTCACATCTCGTTTCGGACGTACATTCCGAGCCATGGGCAACAGTGAAGTAGCTGCGGCGACAGTCGGTGTCAATGTTCGCAACTGGAAGGTGCTTGCGTTTGCGCTGAGTGCTTGCATCGCTGGAATTGGCGGCGCGCTGTTCGCCTTTCAGAATGCCTACTTCAACAGCGATACGTTTACCTTTGACAAGTCCATTCTGTTTTTGGTCGGCGTGATCGTCGGCGGGGCAGGGACGCGACTTGGGCCACTCGTGGGCACCGTGATCATTTTCCTGTTGCCCCAGTGGGTGCAGAGTCTCTACGATTACCACCTGCTTATCTTCGGTGCGATTCTCCTGTTCAGCCTGATCGTTTTGCCGGACGGTATCGTCGGTGGTGCGCAGCGGTTGTGGAAGCGAAAAGAACAGACGAACACGGTGCAACACGACGTTCTTGCCCGCGATAGCGCTACTATCAGTTGGGCAGCGGGGCAGTCGAATACCAAGCTCCAGGTAGATCAGGCTGTGATGGAATTTGACGGGTTCCGTGCAGTGGACGGAGTCAGCTTTGCGCTGAACGGCCCGGAAGTTCGGGGGCTGATCGGACCCAACGGTTCCGGAAAAAGTACGACGGTCAATCTCTTGTCCGGTGTCTACGTACCGACCAAAGGAAGGATCCTTTGGAACGAGCAGAATGTGACCTCGTACTCGCCGCATCAAATGGCGGCGGTAGGAATTACCCGGACGTTCCAAAACCTGCAGTTGTTTCACGAATGTACCGTTTTGCAAAACGTACTTGTCGGATTCCACCTGCACTATCGAACAGGATTCTTGTCCAACCTGCTTCATACCAGTGGATTCTGGAAGGAAGAAAAGCAGTTTGAAACGGAAGCGCTCCGACTGCTTGCCTTCGTTGGCATGGCGGAGAAGGCGCACGAGACGGCGGCCAATCTCTCATACGGCGAGCAGCGGCTTGTAGAGATTGCACGGGCGATGGCAGTGAAACCGAGCCTGCTCATCCTTGACGAACCAGCTGCGGGTGCGAGCCACTTTGAAGTGGAAAAGATCATGAAGGTGATCCGGAACCTGAAAGAGATTGGCATCTCCATTCTGCTGGTAGAGCACCACATGGAAATCGTCATGAACGTATGCGACAACATTACCGTACTTGATTTCGGCAAGAAAATCGCCGAGGGCGACCCGGCGTACATTCAAAGCCACCCTCAGGTCGTAGAGGCGTACTTGGGCGGCGAGGAGGTGACGAAGCTTGTTGTCGGTAAGTAATCTTTGTGTGAACTACGGAATGGCGGAAGCGCTCCGGGGCATTGACCTGACGGTGGAAAAAGGGGAGATCGTCGCCCTGATCGGCCGCAACGGAGCAGGAAAAACAACACTGCTAAAAGCAATTACCGGCCTGGTAAAAGCAAGGGAAGGCGAAATACGCTACAACGGGGAAAAGCTGAACGACAAGCCGGCTTTCTCCATCATGCGCCTTGGGATCGGTCACGTACCGCAGGGACGGCAGATATTCGGCGATCAGACGGTAGAGGAAAACCTCATCCTTGGGGCCTATACGAAGATCAAGCAGCAGCCGAAGCAGGTAAAAGAGTGGATGGAGCGGGAGTACACGCGGTTTCCGCGTCTCAAGGAACGGGCGAAACAACAGGCGGGAACGCTATCCGGCGGCGAACAGCAGATGCTGGCCCTCTCCCGTGCGCTGATGTCTGATCCGGACTTGCTGGTACTGGATGAACCGTCGATGGGACTCTCTCCCCTGTACGTCAAACTGATTTTGGACACCGTTACCCAGCTTCGCCAGGAAGGAAAAACCATTCTGCTGGTAGAGCAGCTTGCCATGGCGGCGCTGTCCATCGCCGATCGGGGATATGTGCTGTCTTCAGGCATGGTCGAAATGACGGGAAAAGCCGACGAGCTTTTGCACGACGAAAAAGTCGTACAGACGTACCTCGGCGCATAAAGATGAGTATGGGTAAAAGGCGAGAACTTCGAGACTCGCCTTTTTACGTTTGTTTTGCTGAACGCACCGCCCATTGGTTACAATAGTAAGGATGAAGCTGAATGAGAAGGGAGACTGACAGCATGACCGCGCCTGTCAAAGAGATTGTGTTTCACTCGTCCCAGGTCAACGGTATCAACGTACATATTTTGCCTACACCCAAGTTCAAGACAACGACGATCGTTGCCATGATTCAACAGGAATTATCTGAAGAATATGTAACCAAGACAGCGCTCTTGGCCATGGTCATGAAACGAGCGACGGAGCGGTTCCCCGACACGAAGAAACTGCGGGAACATCTGGACTTTTTATACGGCGCCATTTTTGACGTGGACGTCGTGAAAAAGGGAGAGCGGCAAATTCTCCACGTCTATATGGAGGTGCCGAACGAAAAGTTCCTGTCCGACCAAACTCCTCTGTTGGAACAAGCCATTCAGTTCGTCGGCGACATGCTGGTACGTCCGTACACGGAAGGCAGCGGGTTTGCGGAGAAATACGTGACTGCGGAAAAAGAGTCCCTTCGCAAGCGAATCGAGAGCTTGATTGACGACAAAATGAAGTACGCCAACCAACGAGTCACGGCCGAGATGTTCAAGGGAGAGCCGTTTGCATTGCTGGTAAACGGGCGGGTCGAGGATCTGCCGTCCATTACGAATGAAACCCTGCTGCAGTATTTTCAGGAGCTGACCACGCAAAATCCGATTGACCTGTTCGTGGTAGGCGACGTAGAGCAGGCAAACGTGTCCGCGTATGTGCAAAAGCATATACCGCTCAAGCGTGCCCAGGTGAAGGATCTGCCTGCAGGCAACGTTCAAAAGCAGGTACAGGAAGTGCGTGAAGTAGTGGAGCGGCTGGATGTTAGCCAGGCGAAACTGAACATCGGCTGCCGAACGAACATCACCGTGAAGGATGACGATTACCCGGCCCTGTTGCTGTACAACGGCGTACTGGGCGGCTTCCCGCACTCCAAGCTGTTCGTCAACGTCCGGGAGAAAGCAAGTTTGGCGTATTACGCGGTCTCCCGTCTGGAAAGCCACAAGGGTGTTCTGATGATGATGTCCGGGATTGATGTGGCGAATTACGACAAGGCAGTCTCGATTATCAAGGAACAGCTTGAGGCGATGCGTCAGGGGCAGATCACAGACGAAGAGATGAACCAGACAAAAGCGACGCTGGCCAACCAGTTCCGTGAGCTGTCCGACAGTGCACGCATGATGATTGATTTTGCCTATAACGGCATTATCAGCGGAAGGAAACGTCAGTTGGAAGAGATGCTTCAACAGATGGAGAACGTCACCGTTGACGATATCCGCCGTGTCGCGGATAAAGTTGCGATCGATACGATTTACCTGTTGCGTGACAAGAAAGGGGGAGCGTAACCGTGCAATCCACTACCTTTGAACAAGTGCAGGAGACAGTCTATCACGACAAGCTGAACAACGGTCTGCAGGTCTTTCTCGTCCCCAAACAGGGCTTCAGCAAGACCTATGCCGTGTTTACCACCCGTTACGGCTCCATCGACAGCCATTTTCGCACCAAATCTGGTGAAGTGATCAACGTGCCGGACGGGATCGCTCACTTTCTTGAGCACAAGATGTTTGAGAAAAAAGAGATGGACGTCATGCACGCCTTCAGTAAAAACGGAGCATCCTGCAACGCATTTACCAGCTTCAACCGGACGGCATACCTGTTTTCCTGCACGGAAAATCTGGAGGATAACCTGAATCTGCTGTTGGACTATGTCCAGGAACCGTACTTCACCGAACAGAGCGTGGAGAAGGAAAAGGGCATCATCGGACAGGAGATTACAATGTACGACGACAACCCGGACTGGAAGGTGTACATGAACCTGCTCAAGGCCATGTACCAGAAACACCCGATCAACATCGAGATCGCCGGTACGATCGAGTCCATCTCCAAGATTACGAAAGACACCTTGTATCAGTGCTACGAAACCTTTTATCACCCGGCGAACATGCTGCTGCTGGTGGTTGGTTCCTTTGAGCCCGAAGCGGTCATGAAGCTGATTCGCGACAATCAATCGAAAAAAGGATTCCCGCCGGCGCCGCAAATCGAACGTATCTACCCGGACGAACCTGCCCCTGTCGCCAAAGAGCGGGTGGAACACAACCTGGCCGTCGGTCTGCCCAAGTGTTTGATCGGATTCAAGGAAGCAGAGACCGGTTTGACAGGTGAGGCCTTGTTAAAACAGGAGCTGGCCACTAAACTGTTATTGGACATCGTGTTCGGCAGCAGTTCCGCATTGTACCAAAAACTGTACGACAGCGGACTGATTACGGAGAACTTCGATTTCGACTACAGCAGCGAGCGTGACTATGCGTACTCCATCCTTGGCGGAGACACGCCTGAACCGGAAAAGCTGGTGGAGACGATCAAACAGGAGCTTCTCGCCCTTCAGCAGTCTGGGATTGAAGCTGAGGATTTTGAGCGGAGCAAACGGAAGAAAATCGGTCAGTTTCTGCGATCGCTCAACTCGGTAGAGTTCATCGCCAACCAGTTTACCAGCTACAAGTTCAACGGAAACGATCTCTTCTCCGTAGTGCCGGTTCTCGAGTCGATTACACGCGAAGAAGTGGAAGAGCGACTGAAACAGCACTTTAACCAACAGCAAATGTCCGTTTCGATTGTTCGTTCTGCATCGCAGATGGAGTAGTGAATTCGTATGCACCAAACACCGTGGGCGCTGATCACAGGAGCGTCGGGAGAGATTGGGCAGGCAATCAGCCTCTCCCTGGCCCAGATCGGCATCCCGTTGATTTTGCATTACCATCAGGCTGGACACAAGCTTGAGCCGATCATCCAGATCTGCAGCGAACGGGGGATTCCCGCTTTGGCGCTGCAGGCCGATTTGCGCGACGTACAGCAAATCTCATCCATGTTCCAACAGATGCCTGTGCATCCGCTGCTCGTAGTGAACAACGCTTCCGTTGATCACGTAGGGCTGTTCTCTGACGTCACTGCGTCGGCATTCGACGAACTGGTTTCCCTGAATGTGCGCTCTGCCTTTTTTGTTACACAGTATGCCATTCCTGCGATGCTTCGCGCGCGATACGGCCGGATCGTCAACATC
>VAPR01001674.1_pt1 | contig 10357 bp, 9 predicted proteins | sample 3380701 | NCBI WGS metagenome assembly VAPR01 (sample SAMN11536904, study PRJNA540576) | hot springs metagenome | isolation source: hot spring wet sediment | place: Spain: Lobios | collected 2014-01
GATCGAGTCCGCCATCCAGACGGGTGCGGAGTGGGGGATGCAGACCATGGACCAGTCCCTGCGGGACCTGTACCAGCGGGGCTTGATCTCCTTCGAGGATGCCATCGGGAAGGCCATCCACCCCGAGGAGCTCCGCAAGATGATCGCGTAGAGGAGGGTCCGTATGGCCGTCTACCAGTACACCGCCCGCGACCAGATGGGCCGCGTGGTCACCGGGACCCTGGAGGCCGAAAACGACGCCCAGGTGGCGGAAAAGCTGCACCAGATGGGGTTCTTCATCACCGCCATCGAGCGCGCGAAGGCGGGCCCCGGGGAGGCCCGCAGCTTCATGGACCTGTTCCGGGGCATCTCCCTGCGGGACCTGGCCCTCATGAGCCGGCAGTTCTCCACCATGGTGAACTCCGGCCTGACCCTGGTGCGGTCCCTGAGCATCCTGGAGCAGCAGACCACCAGCCACCGCCTGCGGGAGGTCCTGGCCAAGGTGCGGGCGGACGTGGAGCAGGGCCGGACCCTGGCGGACGCCCTGGCCAAACACCCGCAGGCCTTCAGCTCCCTGTACGTGAACATGGTGCGGGCGGGGGAGGCGGGCGGGGTGCTGGACGACGTACTCCAGCGGCTGGCCACCTTCCTGGAGAAGGAGTTCGCCCTGCGCCAGAAGATCAAGTCCGCCATGGTCTACCCCGTGATCCTGACCCTGGCGGCCACCGGCGCGCTGCTGTTCATGACCATGGTGATCATCCCGCAGTTCGTGGTGTTCTTCCAGGAGCTGAACGTGGGCGACCTGCCCCTGCCCACGAAGATCGTGATGGCCATCAGCTACTTCCTGCGCACGTACTGGTACGTGTGGATCCCCGCCCTCGGGCTGGCGGTGTGGGCGTTCCTGCGGTGGCTGCGGACCCCCACGGGTAAGGCGTGGTGGGACCGCGCGAAGCTGCGGCTGCCGGTGTTCGGCCCGGTGATCCAGAAGACCATCCTGGCCCGGTTCGCCCGCACCCTGGGCACCCTGCTAGGCGCCGGCGTCCCCCTGCTGCAGGCCTTCGACGTCACCAGCAAGGCCGTGGACAACGTGGTGGTGGAGGAGGCCATCCGCAAGGTACGGGCCAGCATCCGGGAGGGCGAGAGCATCGCCATCCCGCTCTCCCAGGTGGAGCTGTTCCCGCCCATGGTGGTCCAGATGGTGAAGGTGGGCGAGGAGGCCGGAAACCTGGACGAGATGCTGGTGAAGGTCGCGGACTTCTACGACACCGAGGTGGAAGCCGCGGTCGCGGCCCTCGCCAGCACCCTGGAGCCCGCCATGATCGTGTTCATGGGGATCGTGGTGGGGGCCATGGTGGTCTCCCTGTACCTGCCCATCTTCCAGCTGGCCGCGAAGGCCGGCTGACCGCCGCCTGAGGGCGACGCTCGCGTACGCCGCCCCTCAGGGGGCGCCGCGGGCCCCGGTGCGGGGCTTCACCACCAGGGCGTCGCTGACCGGCCGCTCCCCTCCTTCGTCGGAGGGCCGGTTGGCCAGCCCACCGCCCACCACCAGGGTCGCAGAACCGCCGCCGTCCAGGTTCACGGCCTCCGTGGCTCCGAGGTTCACGAGCTCCCGCGCCAGCTCCTCCAGGGTCATGCCGAGGGCGTGCTCCGGCCACCGGCCGTCGACCACCACCAGCAGCAGGCTGCCGTCGGAGGTCACGCCCGCCGCGGTGCGCGGGTGCCTGCGGGTACGGAACCCCTCGGGGAATCCCTCCTCTGCGGGGCGCGCGCTGCCCGCCATCACCAGGCGGGGCCCGCCGCAGGTCACGTGGCGCACCTGCTGCCAGCGGGCGTCACCGGATGCAGGCTGCAGGGACAGCCACAGCCGCACCGGGTCCCCGGGGCGCAAAGCCTGCAAGGTCCCCACGGAGCTTCCGCTCGCGGACACCACGAACCCGTCGCGCGGGATCTGACTGTTCCCCCCAGCCCGCACCTCGCGCACCACGCCTCGTTCCACCACCACCTCGACCCCCGTACCGCTCGGGGGCGTGGCCTCCGCGTAGCGCGGGGTGTACACCACCACCTCCCCGGGCCGGCGCGCGCGGTTGATCCCCGCCAGGCGCACGGGCCCTCCAGGGGTGCCGACTTCCCCACGCCAGTCCAGGGCGTCCACCAAGGCAAAGCCGTCCCCGAGGCCCAGGCAGGTGCGGCCTGCCACCGGCTCGCTGACCCACTCCCCGTCGATGATCAGGCCGCCCAGGGGGTCTCCGTCGGGCGCGAAGAACCCGCCGTTCGTCGCCGCCAGCGCCCCCACCCGCCGCGCCATCTCCGAGGTCCGCTCGCGGCCCAGGACCCGCTCCCGGGCCAGCACCGGCCGCACCTCGAAGGCCTGCAGGTCCACGCGGACCGCCGCCACCCACTGAGGCACCGGCAGCCTCTCGAGGTCGCGGACCGTGGACAGCACCCACGTGGGAAGCCCCTCCTGCTGGAGCCGCCGGGCCAGCTCCTGCGCGTCCTGCAGCGTGGCGAACGCGCCCACCCGCACCTTGTACAGCCCGTCCACCTCGTCCACGAACGACGCAAGTCCACCGGCCCGCATGCGCGCGGCCAGCCGGTGGGCGTTGTCGGGGTTGGCAAACGCGCCCACCTGGACCCGCCACACGGGGAGCGCCCTGAGGGCACCGCGCTTTTCCGCCACCCACACCAGCCCCGGTGCCAGGGCCTGCTCGTACCGGAGCCGCACCCCTTCCTCCACCGCCTTCAGGTACGCCCACAGGAGGCTTGCGGCCTCCGCACGGGTGATGGGGTCATGGGGACGCAGCTCACCCGTCGGCTCCTGCAAAAGCGGCGGGTCGGTGCGGACGGCCAGCAGCATCGCGGGGAACTCCGCGCCTGCTGGACCCAGCCGCAAACCCAGCCAGCCCGCCTCCCAGCCGTAGCCCAGGGCGCGCACCACCCACTCCACCGCGTCGGCACGGCGCAGTCGTTCGTGGGGGCGGAAGGTGGTGCCCTCCGGCAACAGCCCGTAGCGGGCCGCGGCCTCCACCGCGGGTGCCGCGGGGTCCGCCGGGGGTACGTCGGAGTAAGTGGTGCGCTCAGGCTGCACCAGCGGGAGCCCCCGGGCGGCCACCAACCACCGCACGAACCTGGCGCGGGTCAAGGGTGCCTGAGGGCGGAACAGCCCGTCGGGGTCCAGGTCCACCACCCGCCGCTCCAGCAGGAGGCGGATCCGCGCGCCGGCCCAGCTGTCCGGCGCGTCCGGTGGGACGGGCTGCGCCCACGCCTGGACCACCGCTCCCGCCACCAGCAGGAAGCTCAGCGCTCGCCGCACACCGGTTGGCTTCGCACGCCACGAGGCGGGGTCCTGCGGCAGGGAACCGACCGGGCGGTGCGAACTGTACACAGTGCGACGGGAAGGGGGTGCGGCCCGGTGGAGCTGCGGACCTCCTACGCGCAGGATCTGCGGCTGATCTCCGGCCGGGCCGGCTGGCTGGGGTTCGCGCTGGTGGCCTGCGCGCTGGTGCTGCTCCCCGTGGCGGCGCCGCGCTACGTGGTGTACGTGGCGACCCTGGCCGCGGTGCACGCGGTGGTGGCGGTGGGGCTGAATCTGCTGGTGGGGTACACGGGCCAGATCTCCCTGGGGCACGCGGGGTTCTTCGCGGTGGGGGCCTACACCCACGGGCTGGTGCTCACGCGGCTGGGCTGGGGGTTCCTCCCCGGGCTGGTGTGCGCCGCGGCCGCCAGCGCCCTGTTCGGGTGCGCGGTGGGCCTCCCGGCCTTGCGCCTGTCGGGGCCGTACCTAGCCGTGGCCACCCTGGCCTTCGGCCTCGCGGTGCACCAGGTGCTGGTGAACTGGGAGGCGCTGTCGGGAGGCCGCTCGGGGCTGTTTTTACCCGACGTCCAACTGGCAGGGTTCTCCCTCAAGGACGAGAGGGCCCTGTACGTCACGGTGCTGGCGGTGGCCTGCCTTCTGGTGTGGGTGGCCGCCCGGCTGACGAGGTCGTACGTGGGCCGGGCCTTCGTGGCCATCCGGGACAGCGACGTGGCCGCGGAACTGTCGGGGGTGAACCTCACCCGCTACAAGACCCTCGCGTTCGCCCTGAGCGCCCTGTACGCGGGCGTGGCGGGGGCCCTCATGGGGCACGTGCTGGGCTTCCTGGAGCCGCAGCTGTTCACCCTGTTCGAGTCGGTGTACTTCTTCTCCATGGTGGTGGTGGGCGGCCTGGCCTCCGTCACCGGCAGCATTCTCGGAGCGGTGCTGCTGACCCTTCTCCCGCAGGCGCTGTCGGGCCTGGGGCAGGCGGTGAACCTGCTGTACGGGGCGGCGGTGATCCTGGTCCTGCGGTTCGAGCCGGGCGGGCTTGCGGCCCGCTGGATGAAGATCCAGCGGTACTGGAGGAGCTGGCCCCTGTGACCCTGGCGCTGCAGTACGTGGCCAACGGCTTGGCGGCGGGAAGCCTGTACGCCCTGGTGGCGCTGGGGATCGTGCTGTTGTACCGCTCCTCGCGCGTGCTCAACTTCGCCCACGGGGACCTCGCCACCCTGGGAGTGTTTCTGGCCTTCACCGGAATCACCCGGGGCTGGCCGTACGGCCTCTGCCTGGCCGCGGGGCTGGTGGGGGCCGCGGCGGTGTCCGCGGGCTTTTACCGGCTGCTGATCAAGCCCGCCCGCCAGGCGACGCCCCTCAGCCTGGTGATCACCACCCTGGGGTTCGCGCTGCTGTTGAGCGGGCTGCTGGTCTGGGTCTGGGGCACCGACACCAAGGTGTTCCCGTTTCCCCTGTCCGAAACCCGGGTGTACCGGTTCGGCGGCGTGGTGGTGAGCGAGCTCACCGCGGGCTCCCTGGCGGTGGGGCTGGCCCTGGTGTCCGGCCTGTCCGTGCTGGTCCACAGGACCCGACTGGGCCTGGCCATGCGGGCGGTGGCGCAGAACCCGGAAGCCGCGCAGCTGCTGGGGGTGCCCGCGGGGCGGGTGCTGGCCGCCACCTGGGCGGTGGCCGGGGCCCTCGGGGCCGCGGCGGGCATGCTGCTGGCCCCCGCGGTGCTGCTGGACCCCTTCATGATGCTGGACCCGTTCCTGAAGGGGTTTGCGGCCGCGGTGCTCGGGGGGATGGACAGCCTCCCGGGTGCGGTGGCCGGTGGGCTCCTGTTGGGCGTGGCGGAGAGCGCCTTCGCGGGCTACGTGTCGGTGAAGTACAAGGCCACGTTGAGCTTCGTGGTGATCGTGGCGGTGCTGCTGGCCCGACCCGAGGGCCTGCTGGGCCGCCCGTTCCACCGGAGGGTGTGAGCGCCGCAGGCGGTGCGGCTGTGGCAACCCAACACGAGGAAGGGGGGAGTGTGATGCGGAAGGCGGTGTGGTTGTGCGCGGTGCTCCTGTTGGCCGTGCCCTTCTCCACCGGGGCACAGGAGCGGGGTGTGACCCCGGAGGAGGTGGTGATCGGGACCTCCATGCCGTTGAGCGGCCCCGCGGCCTACTGGGGCGCCGTGGGGCGGGGCATGGAGGCGTACGCCCGCTACCTGAACGACCAGGGCGGCATCCACGGCCGCCGGCTGCGGGTGGTGGTCCGGGACGACGGCTACCTGCCGCCCCGGGCCGCAGCCAACGTGCGGGAGCTGGTGGAGCGCGTGGGCGTGTTCGCCATCGTGGGGCTCATCGGAACCGCCAACGCGTTCGCGGTGCGGGACTACATCGTCCGCAACGAGGTGGTGTGGATCAGCCCCACCGCGGACGCCACCATGTGGTACGGGTTCCGCGACAAGAAGTACCTGTTCGTGACGTACCCCTCGTACGTGGAGGAGGCGAAGATCCTGGTGGACTACGCGGCCCGGCAGCTGGGTGCGAAGACGGTGGCGGTCTTCTACCAGAACGACCTGTACGGGCAGAAGGGGCTGCTGGGCGCCAAACAGGGTGCCGTGCGGTCCCGGGTGCGGATCGCGGCCCAGATCCCCTACGAGGTGACCCAGGCGGACGTGAGCTCCGAGGCGGTGAAGCTGCGGGAGTCCCGGGCGGACGCGGTGCTGCTGTACGCCACCCCGCGGCACGGTGCCCTCATCGTGCGGGAGATGGCCAAGATCGGCTACAGCCCGAAGCTGCTGGCGTCCTTCACCCTGGGCGACCCCATCATGTTCACCCTGGCGGGGGAGGCGTGGAACGGGGTCGTCTCCACCGGCTTCTTCCCCCTCCCCGGGACCGGGGACAGCCGCGTGGACGAAGCCCTGGCCATCCTCACCCGCGTGGACCCCGCGCTGCGCACGAACCCCTTCAACGCCCTGGCAGGATGGGCGTTCATGGAGCCGTTCGTGGAAGGGCTGCGCCGCGCCGGCCGCGACCTGACCAAGGAACGGTTCGTCTCCGCCATGGAGAGCATCCGGAACTGGGACGGCCAGGTGATCCGGGGCGTCACCTTCGGGCCGGACCGGCGGCAGGGCACCAACCGCCTGTTCCTGACGCGGGCAGAGGGCGGCCGGTACACGCGGCTTTCGGACTGGATCAGCTACCCCACCGGCTTCTGAGGTCGGGGCGGTGGCGGCAGCACCGCTGCTGCAGGTCCAGGGTGTCACCCTGCGGTTCGGCGGGGTGGCTGCCCTGCAGGACGTGAACCTGGAGGTGCGGGCCGGGGAGCTGGTGGGCCTGATCGGGCCCAACGGCGCCGGCAAGACCTCGCTGTTCAACTGCGTGTGCGGGCTGTACCGGCCCCAGCGGGGCCGGGTGCTGCTGGCGGGGCAGGACATCACCCGAGCCTCGCCGGACGCCATCGCCCGTATGGGCGTGGCGCGCACGTTCCAGAACCTGGAGCTGTTCCGGGGGATGACCGTCCTGGACAACCTGTTGCTGGGCTGCCACCGCCACTTCCGGGCAAGCGTGTGGGAGGTGGCCCTGTGGACCCGGCGGGCCCGGGAGGAGGAGGTCCGGCAGCGAGAGCGGGCGGAAGAGGTGCTGGAGTTCCTGGAGCTGCAGGCGTACCGGGACCGGCCGGTGGCAGCCCTGCCGCACGGGGTCCAGAAGGTGGTGGAGCTGGGCCGGGCCCTGTGCAGCCAGCCCCGGCTGCTGCTCCTGGACGAACCGTCCGCGGGCCTGGTGGCGGAGGAAAAGGACGAGCTGAAGTACCGGCTTCAGGACGCCCGCCGCGCCTTCGGGGTGACGGTGTTGCTGGTGGAGCACGACCTGCGCATGGTCATGGACCTGTCCGAGCGGGTGGTGGTCCTCGACCACGGGGAGGTGATCGCGGAGGGGCCGCCGGAACGCGTGCAACAGGACCCGAGGGTGGTGGAGGCCTACCTGGGCGTGGGCGCATGACCGCGGAGGTGCTGTCCGTCCGCAACGTGGAGGCAGGCTACCGTAGGGGCCTGGTGGTCCTGCGGGGGGTCTCCCTGCACGTGGGGGAAGGCCAGGTGGTGGCCTTGCTGGGCAGCAACGGCGCGGGCAAGACCACCCTGCTGCGCACCGTGATGGGCCTGATCCCCGACCAGCCGGAGAAGGGCGAGGTGGTGTTCCGGGGGGTGCGCCTGAACGGGAAAGACCCAGATGCGGTCACGCGCCTGGGGGTGGTGCTGGTGCCCGAGGGCCGCGGGCTGTTCCCCGAACTCACCGTGGAGGAGAACCTGCAGCTGGTGGGCTACGCGCGGCGTTACACGCGGGGGGAGTACGAGGCCGTCCTGGATCGGTTCCCCGTGCTGCGGGAGCGGCGGTGGCAGCAGGCGGGGACCCTGTCCGGCGGGGAGCAGCAGATGCTGGCCCTGGCCCGCGCCCTGCTGCTGCGGCCGTCCCTGCTACTGTTGGACGAGCCTTCCCTGGGCCTGGCGCCCCGGGTGGTGGCACAGATCTTCGACACCCTGAAGTCCCTGAACGGGGAGGGCCTTCCCATCCTCCTGGTGGAGCAGAACGCGCGCATGGCCCTGACGGTGGCCCGCTACGGCTACGTGCTGGAGGCCGGCCGGCTGGTGCTGGAGGGCCCCGCGGAACGGCTGCGGGAGGACCCCAACGTGCAGGAGCTGTACCTGGGCGTGCAACGCGAGCCCTCCCCCAAGGGCTTCCGCAGGTGGCGTCCTAAGCGCCGGTGGGCCTGAGGGTCTAGACCACCCCAAAAGATCGCTCGCGCGATTTTTGCGGACCCCGGTTCCCGCCGCCAAGCGGCGCCTTTCACGGACAGGCTCCTAGCGGTACAGGCTGTCGATCAGGTCTCCGTACTTCTCCAGGATTGCCTTGCGTTTCACCTTCAGGGTCGGCGTGACCTCACCATCTTCCTGGTACAGGCGTTTGGGCAGCAGGGCGAACCGCTTGACCTGCTCGGGGCCGCTCAGACCCCGGTTCACCCGCTCCACCTCCCGGGCCACCAGCTCCCGCACGCGGTCGTTCCCGCTCAGGTCCGCGAAGGTGGAGAAGGGGATCCGCTGGTCCTGGGCCCACCGCGCCACGTTGTCCTCGTCGATGACGATGAGAGCCACCAGGTAGGGCCTCCGGTCCCCGATCACCACCGCGTCGTGGATGTACGGGCTGGCCTTCAACAGGTTCTCCACGTACGCGGGCGCGATGTTCTTCCCGTAGGCGTTCACGATGATGTCCTTCTTCCGGTCGGTGATCCGCAGGAAGCCGTCTTCGTCCAGCTCGCCCACGTCCCCGGAGTGCAGCCAGCCGTCCCGCAGGGTCTGGGCGGTGGCCTCCGGGTCCTTGAAGTACCCCGCGAACACGTTGGGGCCGCGGACCAGGATCTCCCCGTCCGGCGCGATCCGCACCTCCACCCCCGGGAGGGGCTGCCCCACGGTGCCGAGCCGGATGCGGTCCCCCTGGTGGATGGTGGTGGGCCCGCTGCCCTCCGTCTGCCCGTACACCTCCCGGATCCGCACCCCCAGGGCGTGGTAGAACTCCAGGATCTCCGGGGCGATGGGCGCCGCCCCGGACACCGCGAACCGCACCCGGTCCAGCCCCAGCCGCCGCCGCAGGGGCCGCAGCACGGCGGCCTCCGCCACCGCGTGGGCGGCCCGCAGGGTGGCGGGAACCCGCTCCCCCGCCAGGGTCGCCAGGGCGTAGCGCCGGCCCACCCGCACGGCCGCCTCGTACGCCGCCCGCTTGAACGGATCCACCTCCCGCATGTGAAGGGTCAGCTGCGAGTGTAGCTTCTCCCACAGCCGGGGCACCGCGAACAGGATGGTGGGCCGCACCTCCTGCAGGTTCTGGAACAGGGTGTCCAGACTCTCCGCGAAGTACACCGAGTACCCCCACACCAGGGGCAGGTACACGCTCAGCATGCGCTCCGCGATGTGCGAGAGGGGCAAGAAGGACAGGGAGCTGTCCGTGGGGTACAGGGCGTTGGCCTGGCCCAGGGCGTGGGCGGTCCACAGCAGGTTCCGGTGGGTCAGCATGGCGCCCTTGGGCGGGCCGGTGGTGCCGGAGGTGTACAGGAGGATGGCCACGTCCTCCTCCGACGCCATCCGGGCCAGCGCCTCCAGCGCCTCCGGCTCCCAGGCCGCGCGGCCCAGGGCCCGCAGCTCGTCCAGGGTCATCACCTGAGGGTCCGCAAACCCCGCCAGACCTTCCGGATCCATGACCACGATGCGCTCCAGGGCGGGCAGCAGCGCGCGGATCTCCAGGGCCTTGTCCAGCTGCTCTTCGTCCTCCACGAAGAACACCCGGGCCTCGCTGTGGCCGAGGACGTACGCGCACTGGTCCGGCGGGTTGGTGGCGTACACCGCCACGGACAGCCCCCCGGCCAGCAGGATCCCCATGTCGCAGAACAGCCACTCCGGCCGGTTGTTGCCGATGACGGCCGCGGCCTGCCCGGGCTCGAACCCCAGGGCCCGTAGGCCGCAGGCCACCTCCTGGGCGGCCCTTCCGTACTCCGCCCAGGTCACGGGACGCCAAAGCCCCCTGCGCTTGTGCCAGAGGGCAACGCGCCCGCCCCGCTCCCGTGCCGCCTGCAGGAAGCGGTACGACACAGTCCCCGTGGTCATCCGCCGGAGCTCGACCGTGGCCACCGATCCCCCCCGGTGCAGACTTGCGCCCTCTCACCCGGTAGAATATCCTGTCGGAGCCAGGAGGGAGGAGGCCATGATCCGCCCACCCATCGAGACGCTGCTGGAACGGGTGCCGAACAAGTACCTGCTGGTGATGCTGGCCGCGAAGCGGGCCCGCGAGCTGAGGGCTGGCCAGCTGCCCCTGGTGGACGTGGACTCCCAGAACCCCGTGACGGTGGCGCTGGAGGAGATCGCGGCGGGCCGCATCCGGCCGGAGATGCCGGAGTCGGTGGAGGCCATCTTCGCCAACCTGCCCACCCCCTAGGAGCCTGTCCATGAAAGGCGCAGCTTGCCGGCGGGGACCGGGGTCCCCAAAAATCGCTGGCGCGATTCTTGGGGACCCCGGTCCCCTCCACGTTCCGTGTCCCATCGACAGCCTCCTAGGTCCC
>VAPR01001675.1_pt1 | contig 10352 bp, 6 predicted proteins | sample 3380701 | NCBI WGS metagenome assembly VAPR01 (sample SAMN11536904, study PRJNA540576) | hot springs metagenome | isolation source: hot spring wet sediment | place: Spain: Lobios | collected 2014-01
GCCGGCGCTGGACAAGCGCCTGAACAACGTCGCAGACCTGACGCGGGAAGAATTGCGTGAGTTACTGGTGGAGGTGCGGCTGCAGATTGGTCAGCGGGACGATCTCCAGGGCCCTAAGGCAAGTTACCGTGCCTGTGAGGCCATGCTCCATTCGCTGGACAATTACTCGGCCTTTATCGATCCGGAAACGGTGGCCGAGATTGAACGCCAGACACAGCAAGTGTTCATTGGCGTGGGAGTGCAGATTCAGAAAGACCTGGCCACGGATATGGTGCGCGTAGTTACGCCATTGCGAGGTAGCCCCGCGTATCGGGCCGGTATTCAGAAGGACGATCTCATCGTTGGCGTAACCAATTTCGTGGACAAGGAAGGCAAGCCGTTGCCCAAACCCGAGTATATCGAAACTCGTGGCATGTCCATTCGCGACGTGGTCAACAAAATCCTCGGCAAAGAAGGAACGGAAGTACAGTTGCACATCGAACGCGAATTGGCCGACGGGACGAAGAAACAATTGCAATTCCGGCTTACCCGCAGCCGCATCGAAGTCGAAACGGTGTTCGGCGTGCGACGGAAACCGGATGACAGCTGGGAGTATTACATTGACCCGCAGAACAAAATTGCCTACATCCGGCTCAGCCAGTTCGCTCGTTACACGTACCGCGATCTGAAGCGAGCCATAGAAGAACTGCAAGCCAGCGGACTGAACGGTTTGATCCTCGATCTGCGATTCAATCCCGGAGGATACCTGGACGCTGCCGTCAAGATCGCCGACATGTTCGTGGATGATGGGCTAATCGTCACTGTACGACCTCGCCGGGGTCAACCAGTGGAGTTCACCGGGAAACATGAGGAGAGTTACCTCGATTTTCCGCTGGTGGTGTTGATCAATGGCGGCAGTGCCAGCGCCAGCGAAATTGTTTCCGCCTGCATTCAGGATCATGATCGCGGCATCATTATGGGCGAGCGCAGCTTCGGAAAGGGCAGCGTGCAGAACATTATCGAATTGCAGTTCGATCGCACCGAAGGGCCAAGCGAAGTCAAGCTCACCACCGCCACTTTCTGGCGACCGAGTGGGAAAAATCTGGCCCGCGACCGCAAGTCCAAAGAGGAGGACGATTGGGGAGTGCGACCTCATCCTGACTACACCTTGAAACTCGAACCTGGTGAACGGGCCCAGTTGATTGAGCACCTGCGGCAAGCGGAAGTCATACCGCCACGCGAACCGGTCAAGACGGAACCGCAGGAACCTTTCACCGATCGGCAGTTGCAAATGGCCGTGGATTTCCTCAAGCGGCAAGTTACCGCCCGGCAACAAAAGAACAATACTGACTAACTGCCCTTCACTCGAAAAGGCCGCCTCACGGTTCGGTGCATAGCTGCCGGATACTATTGCCCGAGCGACGCCAGGCCTAATTACCACGGCAGCCAGGCTTAGTTACTACGGCAGCCGGGTGCCTGAGTGCCCCGCTGAGTGTGAAAACTTTTATGCGCAGGCTGTGCAACGCTTGCTTCACGGGGAAGTTTCGCCTACAGATAGACATTGAAAACCGGAAGCCGGGCAAAGCCGAAGGCGACGCGCTTTGCCGAGTGACCGATTGTTGCCGGGTTTTTTGACCTGCCGCAGCACCGAACGGAAGGAGCTGGCCGTGAGCGTAACCGAGGCCCGCAACCACTTCAACAGTTTGTTCGCAAGTGAGCGTAACCTGATCCGATTGCAAGCGTATCTTCGCAACGTCTTTCCCAATCTGAAAGAGCGAGTCCAGGATGTAGTCCAGGAAGTGTTATGCGAAGTCCTAAGCGTATTCCGGCCCGGTAGTGAGCAGGCGGAACAGAGCTCCGAGAAACTGCAAGCGTTGCTCAATCGCCTGGATGATTATCGCCGTCAGGGACTTAGCTGGGAGGAAACATGGATGCGATATATGCGGCGTCTGTTACGCTGGCGGGGAATTGATTTATTGCGTGCACGCGAATTCAGTTACTTTGAATCCATGACCAGTCAGACGCCCGACGATTCCTCGGCTACCCGAGTGGAACCGCAGGCGGCGATCGCTGATCCTTCCATCATCCTCGGCGAGGCGGAACGACGTCAGCGGCAGGTTCGACTCCTCAGCGACATTTTCCGGGAATTCGTAAGCTGGTGCGAAAGTAACGGCCAGGCATTGAAAAAAGAGGTTTACGAGCGAAGATTACGAGACCAGAAACCCGACGAGGTCGCACGCGCTCTGGGTTTAGGGCGCAATCATGTGGACCAGCTCATCAAGCGAGCCCGCGACTGGATCCGTGAGCGTATCGAAAAGCGCGACGTTCACCGCAGTGTTTTTTTGACACTGCATCGCCAGCCCCGAAACAGTTTGTCGCTCCCGGAGACGACTCGATTCTCGAATTTCGCCGAGGTACTGCGTTTCGTGATAAATGAGATGGGAGCGCTCTGTCCCAGCGAAACCCGACTGTTGCAATATCGGGCCAACCCTTCGCATCCGGATTACCACGACGTGCACTATCACGTTCGGGAAGCAGCCTGTCGGTTGTGCAATGCCGACCTGGAAAAGTAACCTGGAAGCCGGCTTGCAGAAATTTTTCCCGCGCATGCTGTCAGATTTTGGCCGGCTGGTTCGTATTACCTGGTAGAGGCCGGCGAAGAGCAGCCGGACAACTGAAAGGTAGCATTTGGAGTCTAACGCCAACCACTAAAAGGAGGACTAAACCATGTTGAAGTCCTGGAAACTGTGGACGACTGTCGGTGTGCTGGGATTGGCCATCTCCAGTATCGGCTTCAGCACCTTTTGGAGCTATGTTCGCACGTTCTGGAGGGCAACTGGACAAACCATCCGTGAACAGGTGCCGCTCGATTTCGAGATCGACCGCCTGAGCACTTTTATCGGCGACGCGGAGAACGAGTTGCGGCGCAATGAGCAAGCTCTCGCTCGACTCGAAGTGGAAGTCGAATACCTCCAGAAAGACATCCAGCAAGTGGAAGCCGACATCAGCCGGCAAAAAGCGGAAATGGCGAAACTGCGTGATGCGCTGCGGGATGAGGGACGCCAGACGTTTGAATTCGGCGGCAAAACTTACACCCGTAAGCAGGTTGAAAACGACCTGGCCCGGCGACTCAACCGCCTGGAATCTACCGAAAAAATTCTGGCCACCAAACGCGAAACTCTGGAAAAACGTATGCAAGCGCTGGAAGAAAACCGAACGGCTATCGGCCAGGTTCGCATCCACATCGAGCGGCTGGCCCAGAAGCGGGACGAACTGAAGGAGTTGAAACGACTCCAGGACATGCAGCCGGACGTCGCGGTTACCATGGATGCCAGCAAGCTGCAGGAAGCCACCCGTCTGGCAAACGAAATCGAAAAGGAACTGCGAAGTCGCCAGAAAATGCGTGAGAATGCCAACGCGCCTGGCCAGATTCCGGTCGAGCTGGATGATCGTCCATTGCTGGAACGTGTAGATGAAGCGTTGAAAAAGTAAAGGTCGGTTCACCCCCTGCCGGCGCCCCCAACGAGACACCCTCCGTGGGTGTCTCGTCCCTTTGTAGTCGCCCTGGTTCTTCCTACACTGGCTGCGGGCTTCGCAGTGGCGGAAAGGAGCAGGTATGTACGCTCGAGGCGGCATTACCGTATCGGTTGGCTGCACGATGATGGCCTGGCTCACGGTGGGATTGGTTGCAGCGCCAATCTCTGCCGGCATGCTGGAACAAAGGCAGCTTTCCGATCGGGTTATCGCGTTGACAACCCCGAAAACTGAGCTACCTGGCTTGCCCCTGGATACGTCGGGAGCAACTGCGCCAGACGCTTCAAAGCCGGCAGCGGGAGCAGAAACCGAAGCTCCTCCCGGTTCGCGTATCCTTATCGCCGAGGTACGGGATTTCCGGGACGATGACGTCACCGAACGTGAATTGCATCGGGACCTGCGTCGGAAAATAAGCCTGCTGGCCGAGGAACTGACCGGCTATACGTTCCGCGAAACGGTCATCGAACGAGAAATCTCCTGGCTTCGCCGCCAGCCGGGCGTAAACGAACGCCATCTGCGTCAGGAAACTGCCGATCCGCTCACCGGAGAAACACGGGTGATGCGGAGGGTGACTTTGACCATTCCGCCGGAAGTGTTGGAAAGCTGGACGGATCGGCTCCGGCAACTGCGTGCTGCCTGGATGAACGGTTTGCTTTTCGGTGTGGCCGCCACGGCTGTGCTCTGGATTTTCGCATTGCTAGCCATGGCCGGGCTGGATCGCTGGACCGGTGGGTATCGTCGCGGCTGGATACTTTTGTTCGGCCTGACCCTGAGCGCTTGCGCCACGGCTGGCATCTGGTCGTATGTCTATCTGACCTATCACGCCGCCTGAGAAACCAGGCCGTTAATGCGGGCGTAAAGGTTATCGAGCACCCAGTGGAAGACCGTCAGGTGGATGGATTCGACGATGCCCATGTCGTCCATGGGGACGTGGAAATGATAATGGGCCAGCTGTCGGAGTTTGCCGCCGTTGAACCCGGTACAGCCGAACGTGGTTAACCCGTGCCGGTTGGCCCATTCCACCGCACGCAGCACGTTGGGACTGTTGCCCGAACCGCTGATGGCAATGAGCAGGTCGCCGGGACTGGCCAGATTCTTGAGTTGTTCGACGAAAATGCGATCGAATCCTTCATCGTTAGCCCAGGCCAGGATGTAAGGCGTGTTGTCGGTGAGGCTGAGGACTTTGAGCCGTTTACGCTGGTCGTTTTCGAAATCCTCGCGGCGAAGCGTGCCCTTGCCCAAATCCTCACAAAAATGGGAGGCGTTGGCACCACTGCCACCGTTGCCGCAGATGAAAACAAATCGCCCCTGCTCGTAGCACTGGTAGAGCAGGTCGGCGAGCTTTTCGATTTGCCGCGTGTCTAAGCGCAATAACTCCTCGCCCACACGCCGGAGATACTCCCGCGCACCGAGATGCCAGCCGAGCATGTTTTTCCTCCGCGAAATAGTTGCTTCTGCTGACCAGGAGAAGCCGACGCTCCTCGCTCGTACTGACCCTGGAGGCTTTGCATCACCTGCTATGCTGCCCAATCGGTCGAGCCAGGCCAGTGGTCAGGCATTACGGGCAATCTAACCAGCGAGCAGCCTTTTCGCCAGTCCAGTCGTTCAGGCAAACTCGACGCGAATGTGCGTCAATTCCCCCGCACCGAGGAAAAGCCGCACGGCGTCACCGTCAATAGCAAGGTCGTGCTGGGGCTGATTCCATTCGTCCACCACACAGGCATGGACGGGCGATCGCGGACAACGCAGGTGGCATTCGGTCGCTACGCCCTGGGTTTCCTGCAACCGCACCAGCCAGGTCGGACTACCATCGTCGGCGACTCGCAGGGAAACCAGGGCAACATTGGCCGCGTCCACCCAGGCCAGCCAACCGCTGCTTCCCACATGAGGCGGGCCTTTGTTCACCGGAATGGTCAGTGCCGGCGTGAGCCAGTCCAGTGCCAGCTGCCCGGGTTGTTCCAACTCCAGTCCCAGAGCCAGTTCGAAGGTGCGGCTGGTTTCGCCCGGACAAAGCAGGATGATATCGAGCATACGCTGACTGTGGCGTTGCAGAAAAGGCAAGCCGCCGGTAAAGAGCGTGGTGTGGCTAAAAGGAGTGCGGACTTCGATATATTCTGCGGTTTCCGGCCGGGTGTGCTGCGTGGGATAAACTGTTCCGCCGACCGAGCGAAATAATTTCGCCGCCGTATCCCGCCATGCCCAGCGACACACATAAGCGGTATGCCAGGGGGAAACTCCGCCGTAGGGGCTTTCACTCGCGCGAGCGGCAACTGGCAATTCTTGTTCCGGTTCCAGCGTGATCTCCAGGTGTAATAGCGGATGACCCCGCCAGATGCGAAAGCGTTGTTGAAACCGAGCGAGTCGCTGCCCCTGACCGTCCAGCAACTGCCCACGACTGATGATCTCGCCCCGACTCGGCCCGGAGGAGACCACCTCAATCTGTTCTGTTCGCATTTCGCTTCCCGGCACAAAAGCGAGAATCTGGCCGATGCGGTTATGCCGCCATTTGTAATCGCGAAACGACCGCAGGCCACCGGATTGTTCATCCACTTCCGCCTCGAAAAATTCGTTGCGGAGTGCGTAACCCTCGACGAGCCTGGTTTTCGGCAAAGCTACCAGTGTGCCGGCGGCAACCTGATTCGGCAACCAGGCAAAACCCAGAGCGGGTACTTCCACCACCACTTCCGCCTTGCCACCGCCGAGCGGTTGCGTGGCTTTAGCGGGTGCAGGTAATGGTGTGGTGATGTTGTCCAGCACGGTTGCTATTCGCCGCGTTGTCGTTCCTGGATTGAAAATCAAATGGCCGGGTTGTTCCGAAGTGGCTCGCACCAGTAATCGCTCGGCCAGACGGTGCATCGTTTCCTGGGCCAGACCAGCCAGCGCCGATTCCACTTCTTCGCCGCGTTCCAGAGCCTGCTCGACAGCAGCAAAACGTCCGAGCCAATCTGTGTTCGTTTCCTTCGGCATCAACGCACGCCAGAGTGCCGCCAGAGTCCACAGCGCATCCAGCCACCGCCGCAAACGGTGATGCCGGGCAAACCGACTCACCGGATCGGCTTCCCCCTGGGCCGTCAGGTCATCCAGATAGCAGGAGTGAAAATCGTCGGCGCCGGGTGGCGAAGGATATTCGCCGATCGGCACCTCGTTCATCAGGCGGGTCGCTGTAACAAACTCCCCGAACACAGGTGCCAGTCCATGCAGCGCCAGCCAGTCCTCCGCCACTACCGGAGGCTGCTTCTGCCGAAAAGCAAACAGCAAATTCGGAGTAGTATCCTCGCGGATAGTTTTCACCAGATGGTAGGCCAGATGGAAATATGTGAGCGGATCTTCTCCAGGCAGAGGCTTACGGGTGATGGCTTCGATGCGATGACCGTCGGGTGAGGTCCATTCGATGGTGGTGGCACGAAATTCCGGCACCACACCTTCTTCCAGGGGCAGGAAGAACGCCCGGCTCAAACCCAGGGCATGCAGAAGCGACGGAAACGTCGGCACATAGCCGAAATGTTTTCGGCCAAATACACGCAACTCGGTACGGAGCAAATCCTTCAGGGCACCCAGACCGCTCCGCAAATTCCACAGCTGCGACGCGACAGGCAAAAGGGCATCGGGTCGTTCCAGCAGAGGGGCAGCACAAGCCTCCAGCCGTTCCTGCAGCACGCGCTCGCACAATAGCGGCCAGATATCCGGACACTCTTTCGCCCAGCGCTGCCACGTCTCAGCACTGGCGATGATGTTGCAGGGTAGATCGTGGCGCAGGAAGGATTCCGTCACCGAACCAGCCGACACGTCCTCCGTGAGCAGCACCGCTAACAGATAGATCGTGCCGCTGTAGAGTGTCTCGCGGGCCTCGCGTAAACGTTGTGCTGCCGCCTGAAGCAAACGGTGCTGCGTCGCCTCATCCGCAGCCGTCGCCGCTGCCTGAACATCTGCCCAAAAATCGTTCACCGCCAGGCTGGAAGGGTGCTGCATTCCCTCAAAAAAGGCATCCATTAGCGCGAAACCCAGCCCCAGCCCATAAAATCCAGCCAGCGTTGCCGGCGTGGAATCGGACAGGCCCAACTTTTGCAGCAATTCCTTTTGGGCGCTGTGACGTTCCAGACCCACCCGCACCGCTACCCCGCCGGCCTGAGCGACTCGCTCCTCCCAGTCATCTGGTAGAAATAGCGGCGGTGTTTCGGGCAGGGCGTAAATGTGAGGCCCGGACGGTTGCTCATGGTCATACGGCGAAGCTAACCGAGGCGGCTCACTGCAGAGACGCACTACCGCCGGGTGCCACAGGATCAAATAGCCATTCCATAGCGCCTCGACGTCTTCGCCGGTCAGCATCATGGTATGCTGGCCGGGCAAGCGATACGGTGTCAGACAAAAAGCCTGTCGGTTCATGCTGGACGATGTATGGGTTGGGCAGGCGAATGACAAATGCCCGTGGGCCCACTGCAATCAGTTTGCCGATCCGCTCTGTTGCAGCACCTTTCTGCTATTTTCTCTGGCACCATCATATCCCGACCGGCTTTGATTGACTGTCCCTTTACAGGCCCGCATCTGGATTTCCGCATTGCGCAGATGAACCGCTGCGTCCAACCTGTGCCTACCTTCGCCTGGCCGCTGACACCTGAAGCTGCGAAACCACGGTGCGCAGCGGTTGAACTTGTGCCTATCCTCACCTGGCCGACGGGTTATCACTGCCCCAGGTTGGTACCATACACCGAGGCGAACGATGAAAAGACAAGCCCAACCAGCGGTCATCACCGACCCGACCCAGGTTGCTGGCATACCCTAGCCAGCCGCTAAAATGGCCAGCGTGTGTGCTGGAGAAACTGGCTGCGAACAGACCGGCGGCCGACCGACCAATGCTCTTTTGTTGCGGCCTGAGCAAGCAGGGCACTGTGCGTGATCGGGCCGATGGTTGGCCCACTTGCGTTCAGCTGAACGGTTGCGTAATAGTGAGTACGATGCGTGATCAGGCCGATGCTTGGCTCTATCACGGTCGGCGCTGACCCAGAAGTGGACGGTTCTTTCTGGCAACCACACTCACGAGGAACCCGCATGAGTGTCCGGACGCGATTTGCTCCGAGTCCTACGGGATATTTGCACATCGGTGGAGTGCGTACTGCACTATTCAACTGGCTGTTCACCCGTCGTCATGGTGGCCAGTTCGTTTTGCGTATTGACGACACCGATGTGGAACGAAACGTCCCCGAAGCACTGCAACCGATCCTGGACGGGTTTCGCTGGCTTGGAATTTTGTGGGACGAGGGGCCGGAAGTCGGCGGGCCATACGCTCCTTATTTTCAGTCGCAGCGTCTGCAACTGTACCAGCAGGCGGCTCAACAGTTGGTGGAAAGCGGCCATGCATATCCTTGCCTGGCCACCGTGGAGGAGTTAGAGGCCGAGCGCAAGGCTGCCGAAGCCGCCAAACGTCCCTATATCCATCGCGGCAAAGGACGTGATCTGTCTCCCACTGAAGCGTTGCAAATCTGGCGAGAAAAACGCTTACCGCTGCGGTTCAAGATTCCCCTGGGCCGCAAGATTGTCCTCGACGATTTGATCCGCAAGCGGGTGGAATGGGAAACAGACCTGCTCGGCGATCCGGTGATTGTGCGAAGCGATGGCCGACCGCTGTACAATTTTGCCACCGTCGTGGACGATATCGCCATGAAAATTACCCATGTCATCCGTGCTGCCGAGCACCTTTCCAACACGCCGATTCAGATACTCATTTTCGAAGCCCTGGGGGCGAACCTGCCGGCGTTTGCTCACGTGCCCGTAGTGTGTGAACCAGGTTCCAGAAAGAAACTCAGTAAACGGGATATGCAAAAGTTTGTTACCGCTGAGGTTCGCGCCAAGTTACGTGCTTTGGGTTATTCGGATGCCGAGATTGATAATCGGATCGATCTCAACCCCGCCACGGTGGCCTACTATCGGGAACTCGGCTACCTGCCGCAAGCACTGGTCAATTACCTGGGGCGATTGGGCTGGAGCCTCGACGACCACAGCGAAATTATCCCGCTGGAAGAGATGATCCGCCATTTCAGCCTGGAACGGGTCAACGACGCCCCGGCCAGTTTCGATCCCGACAAGCTCTACTGGATGGCGGGGGAGTACATGCGACAGTTGCCCCTGGACGAAAAAGTAGCGGGTGTGATCCCTTACCTGCTCCGCGCTGGGCTGGTGCATGAGCCGATTGATCCAGCCACTCGTGAGAAAATCCGCCGGGTTGTCGAGGCGTGCGGAGAGCGACTGAAACTGTTTTCGGACATCCTGACCTACGGGGCGTTTTTCTTCCGCGACCCGCAATATGACCCATCGGCCGTGCAGAAACGCCTGGCCAAGCCTGGTATGCTGGAAATCCTGGAGCGGTTCGCATCAGTTCTCCAGCAGACCGAGCCCTGGGACGCCGAGCACCTGGAAACGGCTTTACGCCAGTTTTGTGAACGGGAGCAGGTGAAACCCGGTGACCTCATTCATGCCCTGCGGGTGAGCACCACGGGCGTTACGGTCGGCCCTGGATTGTTTGACATCCTCGCCATCCTCGGGCGCGACGAGACCCTTCGCCGATTGCAACTGGCGCGAACGCAGGTACTCGCCCGCACCGGCTAAAGGAGAACTGGCATGTCCATCGTGGCTGTCGGCACGGTAGCGATCGATTCGATCGAAACGCCCAGCGCCAGCGTGCAGCACGTGCTGGGCGGCTCGGCGACTTATTTTTCCTACGCCGCCAGTTTCTTTACGAAAGTGCACCTGGTAGCGGTGGTGGGCGAGGATTTTCCCGCCGAACACATCGAACAATTGCGGCAACGAGGCATTGACCTTAGCGGTCTGGAAATTCGCCGCGGTGG
>VAPR01001676.1_pt1 | contig 10330 bp, 7 predicted proteins | sample 3380701 | NCBI WGS metagenome assembly VAPR01 (sample SAMN11536904, study PRJNA540576) | hot springs metagenome | isolation source: hot spring wet sediment | place: Spain: Lobios | collected 2014-01
GACATTGACCTGGATATTCTTTGGAGTACCGTGCAGAAAGACCTCCCGCAGTTGACAGCAGTTCTGGAGTCGGTTTTGAAGAAAGGCGAGGCATGAGGCATGCAGAACATGGTAGAGCCCATTTTAGCCGTCACCGTTCGCGCGCCGGTGGCCTCCTTCCGGCGACCGCTCGACCACAACTACCAGCGCACGCTCCCGATGCCGCCACCGACCACGCTCCTGGGCATCGCCGGGGCAGCGCTGGGGCTATCGGACCGCGATCTTTGGGCGGAAGATAGCCCTCTGCGGAACCTTAAGGTCTCTGTCTGGATGGACAAGGAGCCCGGACGTGCTCGCGATATGTGGACGGTGCTCAAGGTCAAGTCGGGCAAGATCGCCGAGCGCTCGCCGTATTTTCGGGAGCTGCTCTTTTTCACGCGCTACACTCTGCTCTACGGCGGCGAGGAAGCGCTGCTGATCCGGCTTGCAGACGCCTTTCGCGACCCTGTCTATCCGTTGTCGCTGGGTCGGGAAGATGAGCTGTTGTGTGTCGAAGATGTCGTTCTGGGAGAAGCTGCCGGAGGGGAGCCGCGATTCAAGGGGACGGTCCTTCCAGGAGACGTTCGACAGATGGCTGGTCTCCGTCCTGTCTTGCGTGAGGGCGCTGTGTTTGAGCCACCGGTAGTGGAGATGCTGCCGCTGGGCTTTACTGTCGATGCACGGGGAGTTCGCAGTCCGGAGCCTCCGGTGCCGCTGAGTTTTTTGCCCTTTGGCGTGGAGCTGGAGGTGCCGGGAGTGCCGGCGTGGTGGTGGGGAGAGAGAGGCTTCACATGGCTGAACTTCTCGCCAAGCCCGATACCGGGTTGATTGTGCACCTTGCCGAGGTGACGCGCCTGGGAGCAGAGATCGCCCACCGGTTGGCTCTGCCCGAGGCGCTTCGAGTGAAGGTATTGGTTGCCTGCGCCTTGCACGACATCGGCAAGGCAACGACGGACTTTCAGGAATACATCCGGGGGCACCGCAAGAGAGCCTATCCCCACGCGCTGGCGTCGCTCCCGTTCGTGTTGCTGGCGGAGAACGTTCTGGGACAGCACTACGGCTGGGAGAAGCACCGTCTGGAAGCGACCGCCGCCGTGCTCACCCACCACTCGCCGCTGGGTCCGGAGCTGTACAAGGGCTTTGAGAAGCCGGACTACGTGCTGGATCGGCTTCCCGAACTCCTGCGAGCCCTCTTTGAGCTACTGGACGCCCACGGCGTGAAGGGCTTGCCGACGGTAGAAGCGTTCTGGCAAAGCCTTCAGCTGCTCCTTGCAAGCTCTCCTGCCGGGATTCTAGATACAGCCCTGCCATTCAACGGCGAGAGCCGAACGCTTCGGGGTGTCCTGCAGCGTCTGCCCGCGGAAGACTTTGCCCGCGTCAAAGCGGTACTCCATCTGTCCGACTGGCTGGCGTCGGCAAAGACGCCGGAACCTGCCCGGCTCTTCCTCAGGAGCGGCGCATCCTGTGTGGAAGGGCATATCCAAAGGCTTCGGGCTCCGCTCCGGGCTTTCCAGCAGAGAGCCAGGGAGACCCGAAGCGACGTGCTCTGGCTCCGGGCACCCACCGGCACGGGCAAGACCGAAGCACTCTTGCTCTGGGCAGGGGATGCCGAGCGCCTGATTTACCTCCTGCCCACGCAAGCCACCACCAACGCCATGTGGCGCCGATTACGCCGTATCTACGGCGACGATGCCGTGGCGCTCGCACACGGGCGCGCCACGTACCTGCTCCGCCATGAAGCCAACGAAGACCCGCTCGATGAGCGCCTCTTCGGTTCGGTCTTCGCCAAGCCCGTTACAGTGGCGACGCTTGACCAATATCTGCTGGCGCACTTGCACGGACGGCACTGGGAAGAGCGGCGAAGCCTCGTGCGTCGGGCAACACTTGTGCTGGACGAAGTCCATGCCTACGAGCCGTACACCTTGGGGCTTCTTGCGGAGGCGCTCCGCCGCGAGCCGCCGGCGCGGCTGGCACTTGCCAGCGCAACGCTTCCGGAGCCACTTCTGGAGCTGTTCCCCAAAGGCGAGCTCATCGAGGCAGAATCCACACTCTGGCAGCGCCACCGGCACCGCCTGGAACTTCGAGAAGGCACCCTCCTGGAGGAGGGTGTTGCACAAGCGCTGGAGTTCGCCCGCCAGGGTCAAAGCGTGCTTGTGGTGGCGAACACTATCCGCGATGCGCAAACGTTCTACGAGCGCCTCCGGGACGAAGGGTGGGAAAAGCGAGAGCTGCTCCACGCCCGCTTCATCTTCCGTGACCGGCAGCAGAAGGAAGCCCGCATCAGCAGCCCTGAACCCGGAAGCGTCTTCGTTGCCACGCAGGTTGTGGAAGTAAGCCTCGACATCTCCTACGACGTGCTCGTAACCGAGATTGCCCCGGTGGATGCACTCGTACAGCGCATGGGGCGCGTCAACCGGCGAGGGAAAGCACCACCTGTCCCCGTCATCGTGTACACACGCTGGGGTGAAGGCAGCCGGCGCGTGTACGGCGAAGAGATACTCTCCTGGAGCCGGGAGATTCTCGCCGAACTTCCGGCAGAGCCCACCGATGCTGATTTAGCCCGGGCAACGCACGCGCTCTACGCCCATGTCATGGCAACCGACGATTGGCAGCAAGAGCTTCGCGAGGGGCAGGAAACGCTCGAGTTTGTGCAGCGCACACTCGGCTGCTACACGATTGATCTGGCAGACGAGGAGCTGCGCCAGCGCTTCACAGCACGGCGCGGCATGGTCTCTGTTGAGGTCGTGCCCGCGCAATTTCTCAATGAGGCGTATGAACTCAAAGCGCAGGGCGAAGGCTGGCGGATTGTGGAGCTTTTGGTGCCCGTTCCCATATGGTGGCTGTGGCAGTTTGCGGAGCGCTTCGCCTCATTGGCAGACCTGGGCGTGGTGCAGATGACACTAGCCTATGATGGGGAGTTAGGTGTGCGGCTAGGGGCTGACGATGTGATTATCCTGTAACGGTGGTATCCTTTCGTGCCCGCATGGACAACTCAAACGGCATATCTTCGCGCCCCATAGAAGGGGAGCGGGTCACGAATTCTGCAGCGCTTCCCCTCGATCCCCTGTGGGGCGCGGCCGTGGTCCTGGGGGCAGCGGCGTTCATCCGGTGGGGGGATGCATGGGTTTATCATTGGGCGTATCGGGTTTCTCCTCCGGGGATGGCGGGCATCGTCTTCGTGAATCTTGTCTCCGTGGCGTGGTATGCCTGGCCCGTGGTGTTCATCGTCGCGCTCCTTCATGGGGCGAAGGCGTTGGGGGAGGAGCTCGGGCTTCAGCAAGGGGGCGGTCCGGGCGTCGGATATGCGCTGCTTTTCACGCTCCCGATGTCGGTCGGTTATGCCCTTCTCGGCGAGGTTGCCAAAGTCGCGCCGTCGGTCCTCGTGGTGAACCAACTGCGAGCCGCTTTTCGCGAAGAGCTGTTCTATCGGGCGTTCCTTTTCGGGCAGCTTTTTCGGCGCATGCGATGGGGATTCGTTCCGGCCGTGGGGGGCAATGCCGTGTTATTTGCCGTCGGTCACCTATATCAAGCCTCGACCTTGTGGGAGGGGATCGGCGTTTTCGCCGTCGCTTGGATCGGAGCCGTGTGGTTCGCTTGGCTCTTCGTGGAGTGGGCGTATAACCTGTGGTTGCTGATCGGATTGCACTTCTTCATGAATCTGTGGTGGGAACTCTTTCGCGTGGGGGAGGCGGCGTTCTCCGGCATGATGCTGATCGAATCCTGTCGCCTGCTCACCGTTTTGGTGAGCGTCGGGTGGACTATCTGGTGGAGGAGTCGGCGGGGAGGATTGATCCTCCGTCGCCGGATGCTGTGGAGACGGCGAGGATGAACGCTCGCAGGGGAGGATCGGAGGCGACGCGTCGCGAGACCCGAATCCGGAGGTGGGCATGACGGAAGACGAATTCGCTCAGCTCAAGACCAATGGGATCAAGGTCAACTATTTCGTCGTGTGCGAGAGGAAATTGTGGCTCTACAGTCACGACATTCGATTGGAGTCGGCCAGCGATCGCGTGGCGCTCGGTCGACTGCTGCACGAGCGCGCGTATCGAGAGCACGCTCGCCGAGAACTCCTGATCGACGGCCTCATCAAGATTGATCTGCTCGAGAGTGAGGGGAAAGTGCTTGAGGTCAAGTACTCGCGCCGGATGAAGGAGGCGGCTCGACTTCAAGTGCTCTACTATCTGTACTACCTGAAGCGGCTGGGGGTCACGGGATTGGTGGGAGAGCTGCGCTTTCCCAAAGAGCGGCGACGGGAACTCGTGTGGCTGACCCAAGACGCCGAACGGGAAGTCGAAGCGGCATTGCGTGAGATTCATCGGATCGAACGGCTTCCCACGCCGCCCGAGGTCGCGTTCATGCCGATCTGCCGATCCTGCGCCTATGCCGAATTATGTTGGGGATGAATCGAACGATGCGGTTGAAATCGTATCGGATGTATGGCACGCTGAGTGTGGTGCGATGATTGCGGGTCTCCTCCGAAAGGAGAGCCGAGGAGATGAGGGTGGCTTCTTCGACTGATGATGAGGAGGAGCGGGTGAGATGGCACGCAGCTATTATATCTTCCAGAACGGGCGTCTTCGGCGAAGGGGGAACACGTTGTATTTGGAGGGGGAAGATCCGGCGATCTCTCAAGATGTGGGCGAAGTGGCGCGATCCTTTGCGGAGACTGAGGGTGGGGAGGAGATCCCCTCGGAACGCGCAGACGAGGAGCCCGAAGGATCTTCGGCGGCCGGAGTGGGGCGAACGCCCGATTCGGTGGGAGAGGCTGGATCTCCGTCAGATGGCGAAGAGCGTAAGGCTGCGGCGTCTCCATCACCAGGGCGGCGACGGATCATCCCGGTCGAGGACGTCGCCGAACTCTTCCTCTTCGGCGAGATCACTCTGAATACGAAGCTTCTGAACTTTCTGGCGCAGAAGGGCATTCCGGTTCATGTTTTCAACTACTATGGGTTTTACAGCGGTTCCTATTATCCCCGAGAGACGAACGTTTCCGGACATGTGCTCGTGAGGCAAGTGGAGCATTACACCGATGCGGCCAAGCGGTTCACGCTCGCGCGGGAGTTCACGCGTGGCGCTTACCACAATCTCCATCGCAACGTGCTCTACTACCGGAATCGGGGCAAGGCTTTGCAAGAGGTCGTTGACGCCTTAGAGCGAGAGGCTGTGGAGCTTGAGCGGGCCGATTCCATCGCGGCGCTCATGGGGGCCGAAGGGCGCATGCGCGAGATCTACTATCGCGCTTTCAATGAGATCCTCGATTTGGAGACACCATTTCTCAAGCGCGTGAAGCGTCCACCCGACAATTTGATCAACGCGCTGATCAGCTTCGGGAACTCGCTGCTGTATGCCGCCGTGCTCTCGCAGATCTACCGAACGCCCCTCAATCCTACGATCTCGTACCTGCACGAACCGGGGACGCGCCGGTTCTCCCTGGCGCTGGACATCGCTGAGGTCTTCAAGCCGATGATCGTGGACAAGATGATCTTCGCGTTGATCAATCGGCAAATGATTGGCGAGGAGGACCTCGTGCCGGAGGTGGGATTCGCGGCTCTGAAGGAGCGCGCGCGCAAGGTCGTCGTGCAGGAGTTCGAGCGTCGGCTGCAAACGACGGTGAAGCATCGGCGCCTGGGGCGGCATGTCTCTTATCGTGGGTTCATTCGATTAGAGTGCTACAAGCTCGTGCGGCATCTGTTGGGGATCGAACCCTATCAGGCGCTGCGCGCGTGGTGGTGAGGAAGGAGAGCGATGTACGTTATCCTCGTCTACGATGTGGAGCAAGAACGGGTCGCGAAGGTTTGTCAGTTCTTGCGCCGCTACCTGAATTGGGTGCAGAATTCGGCATTCGAAGGGGAGCTGAGCGAAGCACAACTGGAGCGCGTGAAGCTCGGGTTGAAGGACATTATGGATGAGGAGCGAGATTCGATCTACCTCTACATCCTGAGGGATGCGCGGTGGGTGAGGAGGGAAGTTTTGGGGCAAGCCAAGGGAGGGACGGAAAACATCGTGTGAGGGGCGAGCGCGCGCGTCCGCCAAAAGGAGTGGGATAGCGAGAGGAGTGCTGGTGAAGGCTGAGATGCAGAAGCGAGGATCGCCGCTGGGAAGCTCTCCGATTGGCCAGAGGATCTCGGTTCGGCCTTGTCACCCGATTGGCGCAATCTCGGGGAGTATGATTTTCCACAGGAGACCCCGCGCGGGCAGAGCCGGAGCTGACGTTCGCGGCATGTCGCCGCTCGGTCGTCGCGAGAAGTGTGGGGCTGCGGAGAGGACTCTCGATGGGGAGCCTCGCAGCCGCCTGCCATGTTTTCAGACACAGTGCGGTGAGTGGGCTCTACCGGCAGCCCTTATGGGGTCGGCCAGTTCGTTGGGGATTCACTCTCGTCGTCTGACGGGAAGGTGATGTGCTTGGAGATAGATGGTTTTGGTGAGGCTATGGAGTGAGTTCAGTGTCAGATGAGGGAAATACGCCGGAGAGCGACTGATCGTGCGGGCGCCTGATGTGGTGAGCAGGGAAATCTGTGGCGTGTGACGGATGAGGCGATCACGACCATCGTGCGGTCCCTCGCTAAAGGCGAGTGGGAAAGTATGCCGCGTGACTGACCCGGGCGCGAGAAGATGGCGTCGGTTTGGCGTCAGATGAAGAGGGATGGCCTCACATCAGCGAGATGCGCCCCCACTGAGCTCGGCGTCAAAAGATGGCCGATCCTTCCCGGTGGGGGAGCTGATCCGGTCGAGTCTTGGTTCAATTCGGGCTGAAAGGGGATACTCGAGGGTGAGATCCGCAGTTGCGATCCCCTTGGTTGATTTGAGTGATCTCACCCCGGAAGGAGGCACCTGAGAGTGGATCCGCAGGCCATTCAGGAGTTGTGGGAGCTGGACCCGCTCTCCGAGAAAGGCGTCTGAGGGTGAGGTCCGCAGGCTGTTCTCCCCTCTCCAGTAAGCCGCTGTCTTCCGGTAAATGAGCCGCCGCAAGGTGAGGTCCGCAGGCTGTTCTCCTTTCTCCGGGGTGGATGAATGTGATTGCTCCCTTGGTCGCTCGTTGCGCTTAATCATCTTCGTCATGCGGTGAGTTGCGGACGAATGTGATTGCTTCCTCGATCGCCTCGTCCGGTCCACAGGTTGTTCTCCTTCTTGACAACGCGCCGTGCTCGATCGTGATGAGCAGGATCTCGTCCGGTCCGCAGGTCGTTCTCCTCCCTCTTCGCGAAAAGGGGGCAACTGGCGGGGTCGGCCAGAATGCCCTCTCCAGTCGGATGCCGTCGTTCCCCGCCCTCTTGACAGGGACCGGAGGATGACGGCACAATAAAGCCGAAATTTGGTCTTTTTAGGCCAAATTTCGTGGGTGCTAATCGAACCAAGGTGGGATTGAAACACGGTTGACGCTGAGGCTGCACGCCCCACCAGCCCCGTGCTAATCGAACCAAGGTGGGATTGAAACCGGTTTCGCGGCGAACGATTCTTCAGGGAAGAGCGAGTGCTAATCGAACCAAGGTGGGATTGAAACTGTCCGCTATCGCGAGTTTGAGGATGGAAGCGGGCGGTGCTAATCGAACCAAGGTGGGATTGAAACGCGAGATGCTCCGCCTCAAGCGCGTCCATGAGCTGCGTGCTAATCGAACCAAGGTGGGATTGAAACGCTTCTGGCCGCGCTCTTGAGGAACTGAGATGTTCTGTGCTAATCGAACCAAGGTGGGATTGAAACGCCAAAAAAGGCGCGAGTCTTGCGACTCGCGCCTTGTGCTAATCGAACCAAGGTGGGATTGAAACGCGGATGGGATGGAAGACGCCGAATTCGTCTTTGTAGTGCTAATCGAACCAAGGTGGGATTGAAACATCCCGATCCCCGTCTCGCAGATTCGGCAGATCCAGTGCTAATCGAACCAAGGTGGGATTGAAACATCTTCGTGAGCGCGTTCGGTTCTCTGTGAACATCGGTGCTAATCGAACCAAGGTGGGATTGAAACGATTGCACGAACATCGCCGATGCCTTCTGCTGCGGGTGCTAATCGAACCAAGGTGGGATTGAAACATCGCCCACACGGCAGTCGGTGCGCGAGCTTCGCGCGTGCTAATCGAACCAAGGTGGGATTGAAACCGAGCGCTTTCGCGTATGCCCGCGCGTGCTCCTCAGTGCTAATCGAACCAAGGTGGGATTGAAACAAAGCGCGAGCGATCTCCTCAAGCGGCGCATCCTTCGTGCTAATCGAACCAAGGTGGGATTGAAACTCTGCTCAAGCGCCACAAGGTCATCCGCGTCTTCCGTGCTAATCGAACCAAGGTGGGATTGAAACATGCTGCCAGCTCGTCGCCAGGTGGCGGCGGGATTGGTGCTAATCGAACCAAGGTGGGATTGAAACGTATGATTAATTTCGAGCCGCGCGGGGAGAACGATGGTGCTAATCGAACCAAGGTGGGATTGAAACGCGGGCCAATTTTTTTAGCGCCGCCCTGGCGGCATTGTGCTAATCGAACCAAGGTGGGATTGAAACTGCAGTCAAGCAAGAGATCTCCCGCGCCCACGCGCTCGGTGCTAATCGAACCAAGGTGGGATTGAAACCTGGGCGTGATGGAGGAGGCATCACCGCAGTCGGGGCAGTGCTAATCGAACCAAGGTGGGATTGAAACTGGTCACTAGATGGCGATGGCCGAGGATCTTCTGAGTGCTAATCGAACCAAGGTGGGATTGAAACGCGCTCATCGTGTTCGACGACGCACTCTATGATGATGTGCTAATCGAACCAAGGTGGGATTGAAACGATCGTCGTGCGCCGCCGCGGCGCTTTGGTCACTGGTGCTAATCGAACCAAGGTGGGATTGAAACATCTCTCGCGCAACGCGCGCGAGGAATTCGTCGCGGTGCTAATCGAACCAAGGTGGGATTGAAACTCGCGCCGAACGAATCGCGATATCGAAAAAGGCCAAGTGCTAATCGAACCAAGGTGGGATTGAAACAGGTGGTTGAAACGAGTAGAAGCGAAAATCGCCGAGTGCTAATCGAACCAAGGTGGGATTGAAACCATCGGCGGTGAGCGGTTCTCTTCGGAATTGCAGAGTGCTAATCGAACCAAGGTGGGATTGAAACTACGTCCTCATTGCCGATGAGGCGCATTATGCGCAAGTGCTAATCGAACCAAGGTGGGATTGAAACGGCGACGGAAACGACGCCGGAGGAATTCGGTCGGCTGTGCTAATCGAACCAAGGTGGGATTGAAACTCTGGAGCCGCGCCCGAGCTATGGTGGCGGGCTTCAGTGCTAATCGAACCAAGGTGGGATTGAAACGTTGGCTCATTCGGCGAAAATCCCGCCGCCCGATTTGTGCTAATCGAACCAAGGTGGGATTGAAACAATCCGCCGTCGGATTCTCTTCTTGCCAATTCTTCTGTGCTAATCGAACCAAGGTGGGATTGAAACGAAGGTGCATTCTCGTGCTTTGAGAGAAGCGGCCATGTGCTAATCGAACCAAGGTGGGATTGAAACTGCGAGGATCAGGATATCAGCAAGATCAGAAGGGGGTGCTAATCGAACCAAGGTGGGATTGAAACGCAGGACATGCGGATGCGGGTACGCATGTCCGTCACGTGCTAATCGAACCAAGGTGGGATTGAAACTTACTAGACAACATAATAGTGTGCAGTGCACCGTTGGTGCTAATCGAACCAAGGTGGGATTGAAACGGGACTACGCCAGCCGAGCGCTGGCAATGGTCCTGGTGCTAATCGAACCAAGGTGGGATTGAAACGAATTGACAAAGATTATGTGCTCTCCCACAGCCCACGTGCTAATCGAACCAAGGTGGGATTGAAACCTACGCGTCGCTTTTGCGACGCGGGCGGTGGGATGGTGCTAATCGAACCAAGGTGGGATTGAAACGAGGAGTTGCGCGGGGGTTTGACGGGAGCGCTCACGGTGCTAATCGAACCAAGGTGGGATTGAAACGAGCGAGAAACCGGCCTGAAAAAATCGAGCCGAGAGTGCTAATCGAACCAAGGTGGGATTGAAACCTTCTGAAGGAGGCGGGGTTGCTATGAACGACATCAGTGCTAATCGAACCAAGGTGGGATTGAAACCGCGCGACGAATGCGCGCGCGGGTGTATGACTATGGGTGCTAATCGAACCAAGGTGGGATTGAAACCTGCTTCGGTTTTTCCCCCATCCGCCTCACGTTGAGTGCTAATCGAACCAAGGTGGGATTGAAACTCCCTACAAGGCTTGGAGGGCTGGTAGGGAAGTGATGTGCTAATCGAACCAAGGTGGGATTGAAACTCGAGCGCATCATCGTCAAACACGATGATGCGCTCGGTGCTAATCGAACC
>VAPR01001677.1_pt1 | contig 10323 bp, 10 predicted proteins | sample 3380701 | NCBI WGS metagenome assembly VAPR01 (sample SAMN11536904, study PRJNA540576) | hot springs metagenome | isolation source: hot spring wet sediment | place: Spain: Lobios | collected 2014-01
AACCCATTGTTTCCCAATGTACTGGAAGTAGCAAGACGCCTGATAGCGGAGCGGGTGACCGTAGGCGAGAAAGTCATTGACGCCACGATGGGAAATGGCAACGATACATTGTTTCTGGCGCAGCTGGTAGGACCCGATGGTTCTGTCATTGCGTATGACATCCAGCCGCAAGCGGTGGAAAAGACCAAGGAGAGACTGGAGAGGGAAGGCGTTCTGCAACGAGTGCGCATCCACCTGGCAAGCCATGAGGAGATGGGAAAACTGACAGAGTCGGTAGGGGCCATCATGTTTAATTTGGGCTATCTGCCAGGCGGCAACAAGGACATCACCACGCAGGCCAATAGCACACTGCGCGCGATCGAGGCAGGATTATCGCTGCTTCGTCCGGGAGGGATCATGACAATCATGATCTACTGGGGACATGATGCCGGCAAGCTGGAAAAGGAAGCGGTCGAGCAGTACTGCCACCAGCTTAATCAAACGGAGTACCTCGTATTGAAATACCAGTATCTCAACCAGCAAAACCAGGCACCATTTCTGCTTGCTGTAGAGCGTCGTTCCTCATAGGGATCATCTGTCGCCAAAGGGCTCGGCATCGTCGAGTTTTTCTATGTTTTCCCGGGCAAGCGCAGAATGCGACACGGCGAGGGAACTGTGTCAATCGCCACAAAATAGGCACGCTCATCTCCCAATTCATACATACCCTATCAAGAGAATTTGTTTCAAGTACCCTCCAGGCATCCGGAAACCCGCCTTGGAAACGGTCGTATATTTGGCGCAGCAGCGCTATCAGGATGGGGGATACAAGTGAACAGAATTGGTATCATGTTGGACTGGGAAGTCATGGAGCTCGCGATGAAGGGCAACAAGACATATGAACGCTTGTCCTACTATGTCGAAATCGGCAGTGAACTGGGCATGGAACCCGTCTTCTTCCATCCGCGGCATGTCAACATAAAGACCCAAACGGTAAGAGGATTCTTTTGGAACGGGAATCGACTTGTCCCCCGTATCGTCCAGATTCCCCGAGTGATTCACAATCGGGTACTTACGGGTGATGCGGCAAGCAGAAGAGTGATCCGCTACCTGAGCCAGACACGAAAGGTTTTCAACGGTCTGGTGATCAGGGACAAGGGACGGGTTCACCACATGCTGTGGAAAAATCAATCCATACGACGCTACTTGCCTCATACGGTGCTTTATTCGAAGGAAAATCTGCTGCAGTTTCTGCAGCGTTACCAGGTTGTGTATGTAAAACCTGCAGTTGGATCGGTCGGGATCGGTGTCGTCCGCATCGAACGGCAGGGAGACCGGTATCAGTTTGTGGCATCGACACAGCGTAACGTCGTAACCAAACCGCAGCTCATCACACAGGTTGCGCGTTGGGTGGGAAAGAAGAAGTTTCTCATCCAGCAGGGAGTCCCGTTGGCGCTGTATGAAGGAAGGACATTTGACATTCGCGTGTCGGTTCAGAAGAACGCGGAGCACCAATGGACTGTATCCGGCATGGTGGCAAAAGTGGCGAACGAGACGAACAAGCTGAGCAACCTGTCGCGCGGTGGCAGTGCCGTTCCCATTTCCGAGGCTCTATCGCCAACGTTTTCGCCGAACGATCACCCGCGTATCCTGGATGGCATCAGCAAGGCAGCGGTGGAAATTGCCAAGCAGTACGCGAGTTATTTTCCCTCGCTGGCTGATTTAGGACTGGATATGGGGGTGGATGGGAACGGAAATCCGTATTTGATCGAGGTAAATGTGCGGGACCAGCGTTATTCGTTTTACAAGGCAGGCGAAATCACCATGTTCAGACGCACATACCTTCATCCGATGGAGTACGCGAAAACATTGTTCCAAGAAAAAATCACCTGAAGGATCAGGTGATTTTTGTTCGTTCAGGGGATCTGGCGAAAATGACGGTACGTTAGTGCCAGAATTGATTTTCGCGTTAAAATTCCCTGGAAGATTCCCGCATCATCCTCAATACAGACAAACGGGTGGTTGATCGAGAGCTCCAGTGCCTTCATAAAGTCGTCTGACTCGTTCATACGGGGAATCTTGGTGTTCATGACTTCGTCGACGGTGTGTTGATCCAGGTTTTCGTATTCGAAGCGTTCCATACCTAAAATCTTTTCCAAAATCATCGTCGTACTGATCTGGCCGTGCAGCCGGTACGAGCTGTCCAATACCGGAATGGCAGAATAGCCGGATTTAATAAGTACCAGCAGGGCGTGCTCCAGTGAGTTGCCTAATTGCACGTGAGCGACTTTGGTTGAGGCAATGACAAGGTCTTTGATTTTCGTGTTTAAGAACTGTGTATCCTGTTTCAAACAAAGTCCACCACCTTTCCACTCATGTCGATCTGTATGGCATTCCCTTCTATGATACCGTATGTAGGAAGTGAGCGGTAGCATGATTCAAAAATAAGAAAAATGCCTAGCTTGTCGCTAGGCAAAAAAATCGAGGTGTGGAACAAAATCGTCCCTACATGTAGTATGCGGGATTCCAGACCCAATTACACTAGGAGTTTGTAGGAAAGAAGCTGTAACCTTTTGGCTGGTTCCATCGTCATTACAGATGATGGAATTCCTTTTTTTGGAGTTGATAACCGTGCCGAAACAGACGTGGAGTTTTTTCTTTCTCATCGTTCTGCTTACAGCAGGGGTTGGACTGTTTCTCTATCAGCAGCTGGAGCCCTCATCGGAGGCATTCGCCAGCGAATCATCCGGCCGTGATGGTGGCGAAACCATCGTGCCAGACTGGCTTGTGGAAGATTTGCGAAATCGTTTTCCTGAGCCAGCCAAATCGATGATAACCAAAGAGTTGATCACTGCGTTGCAGGTAAACATGAAACCGCGCTCTCCCGAGACAGATTCCAGGCCGGAAATCGCGGCCTACGTCACATTGGATCGTCTAAGCGGGATATTTGTACTCTACGAAAATCAAAAGGGTAGGTATCAGCCAGTTTATCTGAAGACGGAACCGGTTTACGGCCTGCAGGTGGTGGGCGGGGGAGATTTTCTGGTACTCACCAGCGGTTTTGGCGGAACCGGCATACAAGAAAACAAGCTGTACGTCATCCATCGAACGCCTGAAGGTTACAAAGAGGTGTGGAGCGGATTGGCCCACAGCCATCAGGCGAGAGAGACGATTGACGTCGTCGATGGAAACGTACAGTTTGATCTGAGTCAAAATCAGATGGTTTATTTTCGACTGGAACGAACGCTGGACGCTACGGGTGTCACGCTGATGGAAAAAAGCTCCTACGAACTGCTGCGCTACAATGAAAAAGCGATGCGTTTCGAAAAATAGCGCTACGCGTTGTGCGTCTTCATCACCAGCTGACGGCGTTTTTGACGTTTTGGCCCTCCTCTGCGGGTCCAGTAAGAAATCAGCGTATGCTCATACAGGAAAATGCAGAGGGGTGGTGTTATGACAAACATAGCCGTAATCAAGACAGGTGTCGACCACGATAACCGGAAAATCACGTGACTTTCCAGCAGAAACAGAATCAGCGGATGAACCAGGTAGATCGCCATGTTGTGTTTGGCGAGCAGGGACAGCCAGCTACTTACCTGCGGCAACTTGCCGAGAAACGATGACAGCGGATAGAATGCAGCCAGGAAGCTCGTAGTGTACAGAAAATAGAGCGGGTGGAAGATATTCAAGCTCTCTTCATACGTCGCTTCGCCCTGAAGATAGCGCGCTGCGATCCAAAGTCCGGTGACCGCAGCCACGAGCCCAATAGGGACATGCCACCTGCGTACCCAGTTTCTCCATTGTTCCACGTGCAGTCCGGCATAAGCGCCGAGAGCGAAGTGGAACACATACATATAAGCGTAGTTTTGCCCGTATACATAACTGTGTTGAATCATCTGCAGAAGAGGGTTATCTGCCCAGTCAACACCGGGAAAAAGCGGATTGACAAACAGGTAGTGGTAGACGAGGTAGACCCCGATCTGCAGAAAGAAGAGGCAAGCGAGAAGCGGAAAGCGCAAATGCCGCTCAAACAGCCGCTTGCACAGGAAAAACAGCAGATTTAACTGCAGGTAAAGCGGTATATAATACAAGTGATAGAATGAACTTCCGGTCAACAGACTGTCCATCAATTGCGGAAGCAGTTTCACCGGGTCCAGCGTTTGGAGTTTGAAAACCGTATAGATGGCAGTCCAAATCGCGTATGGCAGGACAATCACGTGCCAACGCTTGCGCCAAAAGGCAGACCAGTCCATCTGTTTCTGCTGGTACCAGTAAAACAGCAGCATGCCTGTTGCAAAAATGAAAAGGGAACGGCCAAACCTCAGCAAAATAATCGCAAGAGCCTCGATGTCGTTATTCCAGGGATATTCTGTCTGAGCCTCGATGAAAAACCCGAGGATATGAATCAGTAAGACAGAACATGCGCCAAAAACAAAAAGGGCATTCAGATCCTGAAACGACCCCTTTCGATTCGTAGCCATATCTCCTCCTGATTTCCCCTCCAAAAACGTAGCGCCTGGATCATGCCTCGGCGCTTTTTCTCTGTTGTGGAGTTGTCGTTAAACGGGAAGCCGCCAATCCGGGGCTTGTAATTCGTTTGCCTGGAAAGCGAACAATCCCAGCCGTTCTCCCAGATGGAGTCTGGCCTCTTCGACCAGTTCAGATGGAACAGAAAACGGCGATATTTCAATCGGCCATTCGCTGCGGATTGCAGCCAGCAGCCGTTCTTTAACGTCTGTCACGGTAACCGCTTTACCGGTCAATCCGGCAATACTTCCGATGGTCGATCCATCGATGAACGGAATGGGTTTGTTTTTCTCCATCTTTTCCAGTCCGGCCAGTTGGTAAAAGGTCTCCATCATCTCGCCGCGCGGCAGCTCCTCTACGTTGATGCACAACTGCAGAATCGAGCCGTGGCGGGTTCGGCGTTGTGCCATACCGCCAATTTTCTTGCCAAAAAGGGCAAAATCGTAATCGCCGACGCAGTAAGAGCCGGTTACTTCACCAAACGTGATGTTGCCATAATCATGCAGGCCAACACGGAGCAGAGCCGTTACCAGTTGAAAAAAAGAGTCGATGGAAATGGTCGTGTCCGGCAACAAACAGGCGAGATTCAACACTCCCGCGTCCAACGGGACACAAGCTCCACCGGAGGAGCGAAGCACACATCCATATCCGTCCTGACCGAAGCGGCGCAATGCCTCATCCAAGTGCGGCAGCTTTGCGTCACGACGTCCCAGGTAGAGAGCCTTGTCGTACACCCAAAGGTGGATCACGGGTACAGCTCCCGGAATGCTCATGCTGGCAGCGAGCGCTTCGTCCAGCACCAGAGGCTCCAGCGGACTATGCTGATAGAGGCCGGAATCCATCCAGCGGAACGGCAAATGCGTTGGAATCACAGGCGAAAGCTCCTTTCGGTGGCATGGCAATCGGTTACCATTATACAACTGAACTAAATCTATTTCTAGAGAAAGTATATCACTTTCTATTTTTTGGTGATGAAAGAAGGGACCGCTCCTAAGTGGAACGGTCCGTTTTGATTAGTAGGAAGATTTAAAGCTGAAATTGTCAAAGTAGGTGATTTCGCGCGGAATTTCATCGGTTGCTGCTTTATTCAGGTAGAGACCCACTTTGGTGCCGACGTGAGTGAAGTGTTCTTGACCAAACAGGAACTGGCCGTTCAGATAAATGGATACATTGTCGCCATTCACGGCAACCTTCAGCTTGTTGGAAGTTCTCATTTTGTATGAGCTGGATGCCAGCACGTCTACCTCTTGCTTGTTGGCGTCGTTCACGCGAGCCAGTGTGACGCGGTCCTTGCTGATGTATACGACGTGTGCCTTGCCGTCTGCACCGTTAAAGTAAAGTCCTCCCAACCCTTCCGAGCCGGTGACATTGACGTCCACAGACAGTTCGTACTTTTTCGGTTTTTCCTCTTCTTTCCACTTGAGAGGCAGGAAGTAATGGTCCACGTCACTGTTGGTGGAGATGGCTGTTACCTGTTTGTTGACAACGCCCCATGTTGCGTTGGCTTTATCCGTAAGCCAGTTTTTCAGCGACGTTTCGGAGAAGCTGTCGGTCACATTGGATGGCAGATCCGGTTGCGGTTTGGTATCCGGGTAAGGGAATACCACTTTGTCCTCGTCGTCGTTTTTGTCCAGAAGAGCGCGGTACAACAGGGAAGCTGCTTCGGCACGGGTAATTTCATCCTGCGGGCGGAAATAGCCGTTGTACCCTTTCATCAGCTCCGTTTGGATCGAGATCGCGATGTAGGGACGGAGCGCCGGGGAAATCTTGTCATCGTCCTTGAATCGGCTGACAACAGACAGGTCCGGTTTGTGGTTCCGGTCGTAGCCGAGGAGACGGACGAGAGCCACGGCAATGTCTTCGCGAACAGCGTACTGATCCGGTTTATACGTATAGCGGGAACCAGATTTGTAACCGGTCAGGTACGGCTTGGCGTATTCCACGTAGTAGAACGCCCAGTGCCACTCTGGTACATCTTCAAACGTTTGTTTCAGGTCGCGCTTGTTGATGTCGATACCGGCAGCTGCGATCATGATTTTGGCAAACTCGGCACGGGTGATGTGGTTGTTCGGACGGAATTTTCCGTCTTCGTACCCTTTAATAATCCCTTTTTCCGCCATGGCGGTAATCTCCTTGTACGCCCAGTGGGTGCGCGGGACGTCAGAGAAGGAAGGGGCAGCTTGCGCGAACGGTACCGCTGTAATCAACAGCATCACTGCCACGAAGAAGGTGAGTACGCGTTTCATGGTTACCTCCCATTGATCGATGGATTTTTTTTGCTCGCTGTCATTACTGACGGGTGGGACAAGTGTGATGTTGCAGAAAAAAGCAGTAACATGGAAAAAATGTGAAAAAAGTCTCAGGAACAATCGTCCTGATTCTCTGTTGGATCAGCGGGGCAGTTGCGCCGGTGATCCAGCTTTTCTTTAAAAGACTGGCTCCAGCGGGCGAGGACAAAGGTGATCAGGACGGCAAACGAGACAGGTGCGTAGAACCCGGCTCCAATTCCGATTCCCGCGCCGCCGGCGAAAAAGATCATGGCGGCAGAGGTCAACCCTTTGATTTGCTGCCCTTCCTTCAGGATTACGCCCGCTCCGAGAAAACCCAGCCCGCTCACAATTTGCGCAGCCAAACGCATCGGGTCCATCATGGTACCGTTGTTGGGATGACCGTAAACGTGCGCACTGTAAATGGAAACAATCGTAATCAGGGCACATGCCACCGATACGTACATGTACGTCTTCAAACCAGCAGGCTTGTTTTTATGGGAGCGATCCCAGCCAATGAACAGTCCAACCAAGGCACTGGCCAATAGTCTGAGATAGATTTCAAGGTTGCCCAGGTCCATTCCGAAATCCCTCCTTATTCGTTCGATGAATGGGAAAATATCACAATTGTATGTACCAGATCGTGGTATTATGTGTGGGAATGTATTTGGAAGCGGAGCGAGGGGGAGAACGATGCTCCAGGCGATCTTGTTTGATCTGGACGGAACGCTGTTGGACCGGGACCGTTCGATTGCGACATTCATCCACGGACAATTTGAACGGTTTCAAACCCGTATGGCCCACGTCCAGCAAAACTCCTATGTTCGAAGGTTCATTGAACTGGATCAGCGTGGATATGTGTGGAAGGACAAAGTGTATCAAGAATTGGCAAGGGAATTTTTCTTGCAGGAAATCAGCGCGGAGGAATTGTTAACCGACTATATGGAACAGTTCCGCTACTCCTGCACTCCTTTTTCCGGGATGCACGAGATGTTGAACCGATTGCGTGCAAAAGGAATCCCGCTTGGACTGATCACGAACGGCCGAGGCCCTTTTCAGATGGCTTCCATTCAGGCTTTGGGGATCGAACCTTACTTTGACTGCGTGCTGATTTCCGAGTGGGAAGGTGTGGCGAAACCGGATCCGAGGATCTTCCTGCGTGCCTGTGAGCGACTGGGTGTGAGCGCAGCAGAATGTGTCTTCGTCGGCGATCATCCGGTCAACGATGTGGCCGCCGCCAAGGCTGTCGGTATGCGAGCGGTATGGAAGCGGGATCGTTTTTTCAGCCCCCGGAGGAAGCGGATGCGATCATTGACGAGCTGCTCGAACTGGAGAAGGTGTTGGCAGAATAGGAGAAATACGATAACCGTCCCGATTTTGCCTTATTCTTCATTGGATATAAGCCCCTCTACATGCTATAATTCATAATTGGCTATTTACAATATAACAAGGTTATTGAGGTGATATAGATGACGGTAAAAAATGAGGCGACTCCGGACTTAAAATCCGTCAAGTCCCAAAAGACCACTGAGGATTTCGCTAAATACTTCCAGCCGCCATCGCTGAAGGACGCGAAAAAGCGCGGGAAGGAAGACATTCAGGTTCACTACGATTTTGCCATCCCGGAAGAGATGAAGGAAATCGGAAAAGGGAAGCACTACCTGATCCGAACCTATGGCTGCCAGATGAACGAGCATGACACGGAGACCATCGCTGGCATTTTGGAACAAATGGGCTATTCTTCTACGGATGACGAGATGTCTGCCGATGTCGTGCTGTTCAACACCTGTGCCATTCGCGAAAATGCGGAGGACAAGGTGTTCGGCGAATTGGGGCACATGAAGTCTATAAAGAAGAACAACCCCAATCTGATCCTGGGTGTGTGCGGCTGTATGTCGCAAGAGGAAAGCGTTGTGAATAAAATCCTCAAAAGCTACCCGCAGGTTGATCTCATTTTCGGAACGCACAACATTCACCGCCTGCCTGTGCTTCTTCGCGATGCCATGTTCAGCAAGGAAATGGTGATCGAGGTATGGTCCAAAGAGGGCGATATCATCGAGAATATGCCTAAAGTACGCGAAGGCAACATCAAGGCGTGGGTAAACATCATGTACGGCTGCGACAAGTTCTGTACCTACTGCATCGTGCCGTATACGCGCGGAAAAGAGCGCAGCCGCCGTCCGGAAGACGTGATTGCCGAAGTAAGGGAACTGGCTCGCCAAGGATACAAGGAAATCATGCTGCTGGGTCAAAATGTGAACGCATACGGCAAGGATTTTGAGGATATCGAGTACGGTTTTGGCGACTTGCTGGACGAGATCCGCAAGATCGACATTCCGCGTATCCGTTTTACCACCAGCCATCCGCGTGACTTTGACGATCACTTGATTGAAGTGTTGGCCAAAGGCGGCAATCTGGTTGAGCAGATTCACCTGCCGGTTCAATCCGGAAGCACGGAAGTCCTGAAGAAGATGGCTCGCAAATACTCCCGCGAACACTATCTCGAACTGGTGCGTAAAATTAAAGCGGCGATTCCAAATGTAGCGCTGAGTACCGATATTATCGTCGGGTTCCCAGGCGAAACGGAAGAGCAGTTCCAGGAAACACTGTCCCTGGTGGAAGAGGTAGGATACGACTTTGCCTACACCTTCATGTATTCACCGCGGGAAGGTACACCGGCAGCAGAGATGGCCGATTCCGTGCCGGAAGAAGTGAAGAAGGACCGCCTTCACCGTCTCATGGAAGTACAGAATAAAATCAGCAAGGAAAAAAATCTTGCGCTGCAGGATCAGGTGGTTGAAGTGCTGATCGAAGGCGAGAGCAAGAACAATCCGGATGTATTGGCTGGACGGACGCGGACAGGAAAACTGGTCCACCTTACCGGCGATAAATCATTGATCGGTACGATCGTAAACGTAAAAATTACAGAAGCAAAAACATGGACCCTCTGGGGAGACATCGTAAATAAGGTCGAGGTGTAAAGAGAATGGAACAAACTAGCCTGTACACGCAAAAGGAAATCCTGGAGAAAGCCCGTGAATTGGCGGGAATGATTGCCAAAACGAAAGAAGTGGACTTTTTCAAACGGGCCGAGAATCAAATCAAGCACAACGAACGCGTCCAGAATCTGATTGATCAAATCAAGCAGAAACAAAAGCAAATGGTGATGTTTGAATCGATCAACAAGCCGGAACTGGCGAAAAAAGTAGAAGCAGAATTTAATCAACTTCAGGAAGAGCTCGATGCGATTCCGTTGGTGGAAGAATTTAAACAGTCTCAAGTAGATGTGAACGATCTTCTCCAGATGGTTACGCATGTGATCACCAATACGGTTTCCGAACGGATCATTCTGGACACCGGAGGCAATCCTTTGAGTGGCGAAACAGGCGGCGGACCTGAGAAAAAGCACGGTGACGGCTGCTGCTCGTAAGCAGCAACTCATCCAGCCCTGACGTCATCTAGCGGCAAAGAAGTTTCCCAAAAGTATTCTAGGTGTTTGCACCCTAGTCGAATGCCCTGCATACAAATGTACAGAAACGTTGTATGGAGGAGG
>VAPR01001682.1_pt1 | contig 10282 bp, 11 predicted proteins | sample 3380701 | NCBI WGS metagenome assembly VAPR01 (sample SAMN11536904, study PRJNA540576) | hot springs metagenome | isolation source: hot spring wet sediment | place: Spain: Lobios | collected 2014-01
ACTGGAGCCGACAGTGGGATTCGAACCCACGACCTGCGCATTACGAGTGCGCCGCTCTACCACTGAGCTATGTCGGCTCCTTGACACCAAGAGTATACCCAACGGCTCTTGTCTCCAGCAACAGACCCGTTTAGCACTCGCCCTGCTTTAGGAGGAACCTCACAAAGGGGGTCAAAAGCCTGCCAAAAAGTTCGTCAGTGCCCTTCCGATGTTCGGTTGGGTGGGTTTATAAGGTTTATCTGGAAACTGGGAACGCGTTCAGCCAACCGACACCCCATCCGCCTTGACGCGATAGACATCCTCCTCCAGCCGTCGGAGCGCGAACTGGTAGTACTCCGGCACAATTTCAAACCCCACATACCGACGCCCCATCCGCTTGGCAACCCACGCCACCTGCCCCGAACCCAGAAACGGGTCTAACACCAAGTCGCCCTCCACCGAAGAGTAGTGCAGAATCTTCTCCACCAGTGCAGAGGGCAGTTTGGTAGGGGTTTTCACATCGCCATGCCAGTACTCGCGCGGAATGACCCACACATCCTCCATATCTTTGTAGCGCGCACTTCTGCCCGACTTGTCACGCGCATCGGCAGGAAAACGGCTCTCTGGATAAAACACCCGCAGGCGGTCGTCTTTGCACACATACAAACAGTGATAGTGAGAAGTCACGAAGCGTCGGCGCGTGAAGACCCCAAACTGATACTTCCAGATGAGATGGTTCACCACCTCAAAGCCAACCTCATCCAAGGCGTTCAGAATATCTTTGAGGTTGTTCCAACCCGAAAACAGGTACATACTGCCCGACGGCTTGAGTACGCGATAGGCTTGGCGCATCCATTCCACGCTAAAGGCATAATACTCCTCTTGGGGGATTTCGGTGTAGCCTTCCAACACGCGCGCGCCCGTGCGGTTATAGTTGGTTCGCTGGGCACGAAAATCGATAGCAAAGGGCGGGTCAGTGACGATAAGGTCTACCGTTTCGGCAGGGATGAGCTTCATCCCCTCTCGGCAGTCCATCAGGTAGATATGGTTCGGCTCAATCTGCGGGTGGGTCATCGGTGTAGGAAGCATACCCTACCGCTGATAAGGCAGGGGCAAGCAAAGCGTGCTTGCAGCAGACTGGAAGCTAAATAGGGAACACCTTACAACTTGCTAAAATACATAGGTATCTGACGCAACGATTTTGCCTCGCGGTGCCCACCGACAACTAAGGTCTGCGTAGAGCCCATTGCTCCCCTGAGCGTGCCGACAGCGCAGTTCGCCTAAGCGGAACTCATGACCGTCCTCTTCAAAGTAAATAGCAGGGTCGATTCCTTCACAGGGTATGGGCGTTGACGGGGGCACCCCTTCCCGAGATTCGCCGAAGGGTGTTAAATCCTAAAATGGTAGGTGTGTATGCCTACAGGTCAAAGTACCGGGTGCCCATGATTTCACATGACCATCACACATCACGGCATTTGTCAGCTGATTATGCCAACACGCAAGAATATCCATACAAGTTCTTCCACGACATAAAGGAGGAACATCAGGGCAGTTGTAACTATCTGTTGGCAAGAACGACACACCACACAATCCTGCAAAAACCGCCCCCACAAAGATGCCATCGTAAGGTTTTTCGACTAAGAGGACAAGTTCGGGAGGGTTAGGTATCTGTGCATAACTTCTTATCGGATATTGGTCAACCCCTAACGAATGGTTCATATAATAACTCACACGAACATACTCGGCATGAGGATCAGAGGGGCAAATATATACCCGAGCATCCCGAACGTACGGGTACAGAACCCCTCTTTCTGGAATTGCCCTGCCTCTCCCTGGATCGCGAGCAACCCACTCGACACCTGAGCCTAAAATATCACGCGCAAAAGGGAAAGTTTCATTCCAATCGTTCAAGTACATGAAAAACGCTTTGCCTAACTGCCTAAGATTACTCATACACTTGGTGCTACGCCCTTTTTCGCGAGCCGCACTCAAAACAGGGAAGATAAGCGCAACCAAGAGCGCTATAATCGCAAGCACCACTAATATCTCAACGAGAGTAAACCCCAAGCGCTTGCCCATCTTCTTATCGAGACCTCCTCTGCTTCTGATCCCATCCGTCAAGAATCGATTTTGCAGCCTCACGCACTTCTTCTGCTGGGTCACTCAGCTTTTGCTCAATAACAGAACGATATTTAAGCCCCCCTAAATAAGCGATAGCCTGAACAGCACGCCTTCGAACAGTAGGATCGATATCATTTAAATAAGGCTCGACGCGTGGAATATCAGAAGTATCGCCATTTAGCCCTAAACCTAGAATTATAGTGGCTCTGTCTTGAAGAAAAGTAGGATCCTTCAAAAGGGATCGAAGTACTTTTGCGGCCTCGCGTTTCTGGTCTTCACGCCTAATAAACCACATGCAAGCCACAGCATTTATACGATTATTGTAATCAACGTTTGAATCGGTGACTATACGAATTATATCTCTAAACTCTTGGTTGCTATAAGCCTTACCTTGCTCGCCTCTTCCAAGTATCTCCATCACCCTCTTTTCTTCCCAATTACGATAAACCCTGGGAAGAGATGGAGCAGGAGTGAGGCGCAGTCGATAAACAACAACTGCGCTCACTCCTATAATGACAATCCCCATCAGGATAGAAACTACCAGGCGAGAAATACTCATGGTATTGTTGGTATTAATTTGGTATTGGTGTTGGCAGTGGCTGCGGAAACTTATTGCGGCACTCAGTATGTCCACACTTCTCACAGCTAATCCGCCAACCCTGATCATGACGACAAGCGGATGCCCCGCAACATCGATTAACGCATTCAAGGCACTCTATTAAAGATCTCTCTGAACGACACTTTCCCCGGAAACAGCTGCCTCCCATTGAGCAACACCAGATGTTGTTTGAATTGCTTAATGGAGAAATAGAAACTTTCCCACAACATGGAGTATCCAAGTCACTCCCCCCCCCGCCTTGTTTGGGAGGGTGAGAGCCATCAGTGCGAAAGGTGAGGTCATCACCACCATCAGCAACGGTATCATCCAGCGCTTTAGCAATCGTTTCATCGTTCCATCCTCCTGTCAGCATTTCTGCAATGCCTTGTTCGGCATCGCTACCTATAATACCGCTATTATCCACCCTTTCTATTGGGTTGGGCCCCAAAAATCGGAGCCAATATTGCCGTAAATCGCTCAAGTAACGACAAACGGCTCCAACACTAATGCCTAGCTCTCTCGCAATTTCCGTAGTGTTCAAACCCTCCAACCGCAATTCCAATACCCCTCTTAGATGGGGAGGTAAGTATGCCGTGAACTGCTTAACCAATACTCGCCCTATTGCCTCCTCTTCAGGCGAGGGGTTGGAAAGATGGGGTGACTGCCTCATCAGGTAAGCTCTCTCCGCACGAGTACGGCGTACCTGCTTCCGATAGTACTCACAGGCTTTATCGCAGACCAAAGACACCAAAAGACGCTTATCCGCATCGAGTTGCTCCCAAGGATAGCAACCCTTACGACGCTGATAGCGCAACAGAATTTCTGTCGTGCAGTCTTCCGCTTCTTCCAAGGGAAGCCCCGAACGAACCAGTCGCATGCGTAGCCATTCTATCCAGTCGTAAGCTGAGGGCGCCATGGCTCTCCCCCTAATCCTAATTTCGCACTTTACACCGCCGATTCCTGCTAAAAAGCAGTGAGAAACTTTGGCTGTTCTCCCATTCGCGTGACAGGGAAATCCGCTTCCACCCCTCACTCTGCGTAAAGACTCCCAAGAAAGCAGAGAGCCTCTTTGCCCTCCGCCATCTTGCTCTTCCCTCTATGGGGTCATTCAGGATAGGTGTTATTCTAGGATAAATCTGCGAAGACAATAGCGCATACCCTACCGCTGTGGAGTATAATAGGGCAGGAGGTTGCTAAAGATGAAATCCTTCGCATGGATGTGGATACCGTTAATTCTGAGTTTATCGCTCAGCTCCCTGTTCGCTCAAGAGACGAAAGCGTCCGAGCAACCGATACGCTGTCCCGTCTCAGGGGAAACCCTCACCGATCTGGAAAATTCGCCGAGTCTTGTGTATGGCAAAACGACCTACTACTTCTGCTGTGCCGACTGCGAGGGCAAGTTCCGCAAGTCGCCTGCCACTTATCTGAAACAAGTGAACTGCCCCGTATGCGACAAGCCGATCGAAAAACCTGCCGACACTCCCCAACTCGCCTATCTGAATGCGGTCTACTACTTCTGCTGTGAGGCGTGCGTCGCCAAGTTCGAGAAGTCGCCTGCCACCTACATGAAGCAGGTCGTGTGTCCCGTTTCAGGGGAGGTTATCGAGAAGCCCGCTGAGGCACCCCAGTTCGCCTATCCGCGCACGCTCTACTACTTCTGCTGTGGGAACTGTAAGTCAAAGTTCATGCAGTCGCCTGCCAACTACCTGACGCTGAGCTACTGCCCTGTGGAGGGTGAGGTGCTTACCGACCTCAAGAAGGCTCCCACCTCCACCCATCAGAATACGCCTTACTATTTCTGCTGTAGTGGGTGCAAGGCGAAGTTTGAAAAGTCTCCCACGACCTATCTCGAGCCGAAAGAAACAAAGTCCGACTCTTAGTGCCCTACTGCACTCCGAGCCAGCGCACGGTGGCGTCCTCGATTTGGCGTGTGCCGTCGGGTAGCACTCTCAGCACGCCCAGCACCGCCACTCGGTCACCCTCAAGGAAGGGGATGGGCACGGCGTTGGGGATGACAGTAATTTCCTCTGGGCTGAGCAGGGCGCGCACCCGCATCGGCTGGTCAGGGGAGCTGGAAGGACGGGTCACTTGCTTGTTCATCAACAGCACCCGTGTGCCGTCGGGGAGGTCTTTCAGACTCTCGACACTGTACAACTCTAAGGCATCCGTCTCCCCCAGCGCTCGGTGGGTACTGGTCACTAAGCCGGGCGACACAAACACCCCAGAGTGAGTATCGGTTGGCAGTCCCTCCGCACGGATTTGCAAGGTGTACTCACCCGGTTCTAAGTCAACTCCAGCGAAGAAGCCCGTGCCGTCGGTGGTGAGCGTTTTGACGGGGGTGCCATTTCGGTAGAGTTCGACGGTTGCCCCATCGAGCGGGCTGAGGTCTTCGGCGCGCAGGAGCGTGCCCATCAGGTGCCCTGTTTTGGGGAACAGCTTCCACTCCATCGGTGGGGTGGGCACCCAAGGGTCGAACTTTCTGCCGAGCCAGCGATAGAACTCATCTTCGTAGCGGTTGGAGCCGTTCTCGGTGCCGTTCCCGCTGGTAGCCGCATACGAGAAGAAGTTGACCCCCTTCGCTCGATTGCCTTTGGGCGAGGCTTCACGCGCAATCTCAATCTGGCGTTCGGTGCCTTCCCATGGGTTGAGGTAGTTGCCTATCCCCACCACGCCATGCCGACCGTACTGATGGTCTTTCAGGAAGGTGCTCCAGTTGAAGAAGAATCGGGCGCGCTCAGGGTTCGTGTGGGCATAATAGACCATCGGGATTGCCATATCAAGCAGACCCTCTTCCAACCAGCCCCGCCAATCTTGAAACACTCGGTCGTAGGCGGAGCGGTTGACCCAATCGGCGGTATTTTGGGGTCCGTCGCCCCAAGTGATAAGCGCCGCGCTCACCTTCACTTGGGGTTTGAGAGCGCGCACCTGAGTCGCCACCTTGCGCACAACCGCCGTCACCTGGTCCCGCCGCCACTGCTTCCAGAGGGGGTCTTTCGGGTCGGGGATGCCTGTACGCTTATGCTGACGGTTGAATCGCTCGACGCTGACGGGGTTGTAGCCCCACTCCTCGCCCGTGTAGCGGATGTAGTCCAGATGGATGCCGTCAATCGGGTATCGCCTCACGATGTCCAGCACGACGCGGCAGAGCCATTCGTTGGCGAGTGGGTGTCCCCAATCCATGCCGTAGCCGACAGGAGTGATGCGGTCGCCGTCGAGGTTTTCGGTTTGAATCTCAGGGTGGCGATTGAGCACATGGTTGGGGTCGGGGGGCCAGCCCGAACCGGGCCAGATGGGATGGCAGTTCACCCACACATGCACCTCGATAGGAGGCACACCACTTTTCGCCTTCTCGATGAGATAGGCGAGCGCATCGAAGTCGGGTTGCTGATTCTGAGCGAACGGTTCAATGGGGGAGAAGTAGTGCGCATCGCCCCGCTTACGCATCTGCACGATGACTGCATTCAACTTCGCCGCACGCACCCGACGCAGGAGCATATCGACCTCCTGCGGGGTGTGAAACCCTTCGTTGAAGCCATCCACCCAGATACCGCGAAACTCAGGTTCCTGCGCGCCCACACGGGGCAAAGCCATCCCTACCATCGCTAACACCATAAAGAGCCACAATCCCTGTCGCACGGGAAAGAGTGTACCTATTAGGGAAGCGGAGAGGGTTACAGTGGGTCGCGGCTTTCTAATCCCGATAACCGTCTGACTTCTGAACCCTGTGTTTTTAGCCTACCTGTGAGGGATTGAAACCCTTTGAGCCGACCCGAATGTTGCCCCCCATTCTCGCCATCCTGCCCCTCGCTGTCATGCTGAGCGAACGCGAAGCATCTCTTGACCTCTCCCCTTGCAAAGGGACACTCCACTCTCCATTCTGGGCGTACTGGGCGTTAGATTTGGAACTGCTCGGGGCTGAAGTCGACTCGTGTGCCCGTTTCGATGGCTTGCTTGGCGCCGAGCACACAGGTCAGCGCGGGAAGCGCGTCTTGTGCCGTACAGCGGGGGGGCTCACCCGTCTGAACGCACTGTAGGAAGTGCTCCAGCTCGGCATAATAGGCGTTGCGCTGAGCGCCATGCTGAAGTGCCTCTCCGCGCTGGGGGGCACGGCGGGTGGGGGTGGGTTCGATCACCACCGCGCGCCGGCCATCCACCTGCAGAGTGTTGGCATCCTCCTCCCAAGCCAGTTTCTCGGCGTTGCGCTCCCGGAAGAGCAACCCCTTGTTCTCATCGGTCAATACCAGCGTGCCCTTATCCCCGAAGAACCACTCACCGTAGCCGTCGTAGGCGTTGGTCGTGATGCTGGTGTACACCACCCGCACACCGTTGGGATAGTTGTAGATGAGTTCCACATTATCGGGCACCTCGCGTCCATCCTTCCAGTAGTCGACCCCACCATAACCCATCACGCTGAGCGGATAAGCACCCAGAAACCAGTTGACCACATCGAGCTGGTGGCTGGCGAGTTCGGTCAGCAACCCGTGGGAGTAGTCTTTATACAATCGCCAGTTGAGCAGGCGTTCGAACTTCGGGTCGGGCACGGGGCGTCGCCAGCTGTTGTTGCGGTGCCACAAGACGCGCACATGGGTGATTCTGCCGAGCGTACCCTCCTGAATGAGGCGGTAGGCTTGCTCATAAATAGGGCTATAGTGGCGCTGGTGCCCAATCTGGAGGATTTTGCGGGTGCGTTCAGCGGTGCGTGCCATCTGACGCGCCTCCTCGATGGCATAGGCAATCGCCTTCTCACAAAACACATGCTTGCCCACATTCAAGGCATCAATCGTCATCGGGGCATGAAGGTGCAAAGGCGTGGCAATCACCACCGCCTCGATGTCGTTGCGGTCTAAGAGGGCGCGATAGTCGCTGTAGCCCCGCGCTTGGAACTGGGTCAGCTCGACGGCGCGGATGCGGTGCGGAGCGTACAAGTCGCAGACCGCCACCACTTCCGCTGTGGGCAGGCTTAGGAGTTGGCGGAGCAGATTTTGCCCCTGTGCGCCAGTGCCAATTACGCCCACTTTGACCTTCGGCTGTTGATTGGCGCGCGCGGTGAGGATCCCAAAGCTCACCATCGCCGTGCCAACCGCCGAGCGACGCAGGAACTCTCGACGCGAGTAGCGCTCCATTACCTTAATATTATATCCCGAAGATAGTCCGCGTAGCGGTAGATTCCGCTACGGGCACGCTCTAATCGCCCAATCAGGTGCCCCCCATCCAGCTCCAGCACCGTGTCCAGCGATTCGGCACAGAAGAGCGCCTCGATGGGGTCGGTTAGCTGACCAATGGTACGCAGTCCGAACTCGGCATCCGACGGGTCGTGGTTGAGGTGGGCGGTAAGATAGGGCTTGAGCGGGGGATACGCTCGCATCAGCCACTTGCGAAGCGCGGCATAGCGTTCCTGAAACGGAGCACCCTGTCCTGCATACCCCGCGTCACAGATGACATCGGACAACTGTTCGAACTTGTCATAGAACTCCGCGAGCAGTTGGCGCTGTTCCTCGACTGGGAGCGCGAGGCTCCGCCCTCGCCACTGACGGATTTGCTCCCGCGCCGTGTAAGGCAGGTCTCGCAAAACCGCAGACGCTCGAAGTCCGGTTACCCTAATACCCACAAGTGCCTTAGCGATTGCAGTCGCCGTGCTGTGAGCGATTGCGCGCACATAAGCTGCTATGTCCATTCCCACTATGCCTCCATGCGAGTCTCACCTTGATACTGACGCATCACCTGCTTTAACTCTTGGAGGTGATGCTCGTACCTCCTAACAACCTCTGGTTCGGCGATTTCGCGGAGCTTTCCTGCAAGGAGATCGGCGCATTCGAGAGCGAAGCGCGCTTCCTCTAAAAGGGGCTCCCTTTCGCCCCCGGAAGGGATTAAATTCAGTGAGCGCCACGCACTTTGGAGAAATAAGTTCAGTGTGTAATGGAGCAAGTCGCCCACATCAGGTGCCATCTCTTGCTTCACGACCGTGCTTTCCATGGGACGAATCTCCTTTGCTTCGTCTATAGACGATTCGACGGCTTTTTGGGGATTCCTGCCAATAGTACCCTAATCCGCGTAGAATTTCCGCAATATTCCCGAAAGCTCAGGTCAAAGACCTCACAAACACTTCTCAGTTCTGCTTCGACCCACGATTAGGGGGGCTGACGACTTTGTAAGGGTAGGTTTTTTGCTGACTGCAAGGCTCCACACCCCGAACCGCTGGAACAGCCCCGTAAGTCCGTCCTATAGATGCGCGATGGGAGGAAAGAATCTTCGAAATATGCATCAGGGCGACCACTGGGGGTCGCCCCTACCAGCGGATGTGTCTGTTCAGGGTAAAAGGGTTGTGCATTCGGTAGGGGCAGACCCCCGTGTCTGCCCTCAGAAAAAAATCTAGTACCTCAAAGCGATAGGGGCACCTTTTTGGGTACACTCAAGCGTGGAGGAATGAAGCGTGCCAGAGAAGGTGACGACCACAACTCTTGGTCAGATGCGCGTGCAGGGCAAACCCATCGTGGCGATTACTGCCTACGACTATCCTTCTGCACGCCTCGCCGATGAAGCGGGCGTCGATGTGATACTGGTGGGCGACTCCGTCGCCAATACCGTGCTGGGCTATGAGACTACCCTGCCTGTCACGATGGAGGAAATGCTCCATCACCTGCGGGCGGTTCGTCGGGGGCTGCGACGCGCCCTTCTAATAGCCGACATGCCCTTTCTCAGCTACGGCACCGAGGTTGCCGAAGCGGTACGCAACGCAGGGCGATTCATGCAGGCAGGCGCAGAGGCGGTCAAGGTGGAAGGCGCTACCCCGCAGGTGCTGGAATCGATCCGCGCGATGGTCGCCGTTGGAATCCCCGTGATGGCGCACTTGGGGCTAACCCCGCAGTCCATCCACAAGTTCGGGGGCTACCGCGTGCAGGGGCGTGGAAGTCAGGCGGAGGCGTTGGTCGAGGCGGCGCTAGCGGTGCAGGACGCAGGTGCGTTTAGCCTCGTGTTGGAGCTCATCCCTGCCAGCCTCGCCCAACGGATTACCCAAACCGTGAGCATTCCCACCATCGGCATCGGAGCGGGCGTGCACTGCAACGGGCAGATTCAGGTGTGGCACGATATTCTGGGACTCAGCGAACAGACCTTCAAGCACGCCAAGCGCTATGTGAACCTGCGCGAGCACATCCACCAAGCCCTCTGCCAATACGCCGACGAGGTGCGCCACCTGCGGTTCCCCTCCGCCGAGCACAGCTTCGAGGACAAATGAACCTGCAGATGTTAGAGTCGCTGGGAGCCATCTTGCACGGACATTTCCTACTGACCTCGGGCAGGCATAGTGGGGTCTATTTCGAAAAGTTCCGCTTGCTGGAACGCCCTGATGTGTTAGAGGCGATGGTGCGAGCGATGGTGTGCGCGCTCCCACCCGTGAAAGTGGAGGTGGTGATTGGTCCCACGCTCGGCGGTGTGTTGGTGGCTTATGAGGCGGCGCGTCAGTTGGGGGTGTCTGCTCTTTACGCGGAGCGCGAGGGGGAGGGGCGCGCCTTCCGACGCGGGGGGGAGCCTCCCGCAGGCACGCCTGTGCTGGTGGTGGACGATGTGCTCACTACAGGAACCTCG
>VAPR01001683.1_pt1 | contig 10275 bp, 5 predicted proteins | sample 3380701 | NCBI WGS metagenome assembly VAPR01 (sample SAMN11536904, study PRJNA540576) | hot springs metagenome | isolation source: hot spring wet sediment | place: Spain: Lobios | collected 2014-01
CGAGTCCCACTCTGCTCCAACCCCTGCCTACTCGTATCGAAGTGCCTCAATCGGTTGCAACTGCGACGCACGCCACGCCGGATACAACCCGAAGAAGATGCCGATGAACGCCGCAAAGCCAAAGGCTAACAGCACCCCTTCAATCGGCACCAGCACCTTCCAGTTCGCCTGCTGACTGATGTAGCGGGCTGCGAAATAGCCCAGCCCAATCCCAATCAGACCGCCTACAACGCTCACCACCACCGACTCAATCAGAAACTGGAGCATAATGCTCAGACGCGTGGCGCCGATTGCCTTGCGTAAGCCAATCTCACGCGTGCGCTCCGTCACCGAGACCAGCATAATATTCATAATGCCGATACCGCCCACAATCAGCGATACCAGCGCCACCCCACCCAGCAGGAAAGTGAAAATCTGGGCGGTCTGTTCCGCTGTCTCCACGAAATCGCCCTGATTGAACACGCGGAAGTCGGGGTCGCCCCACGGAGGGATACGGTGTGCCTGCATGAGTGCCTCTTCCACGCAGGTCTGGGTGTTGAACATCTGGTCGGAGCGTCGGGCTTGGATGTTGAGCGCGTCCAAATGGTCTTGGCGCACCAGTCGGCGGGTGGCAGTGGAGAAGGGAATATAGATGCGGTCATCGAAACTGCGGAACCCCGTATCGCCCTTGTAGCCGAGCCGCCCGATGACCTCATAGCTCTGACCGCCGATCCGTATCGTCTTGCCGATGCACGCCCCTCCCTGAAAGAGTTCCTGCCAGACGGTATGCCCAATCACTGCCACCCGTGCCATCGAGCGCACCTCTTGCTCGTCGAAGAATCGCCCGTCCTCCACCACGAAGTTGCGTATTCCCACCATTTCGGGGGTCACGCCTGAGATACTCGTGCGCATGTTGCGGTTCAGGTACTTCACCTGCTGGGTCGTCCAGACCTCAGGCGAGATGCGAAGCACCAGCTCTCCACAGTTTTTGAGTATCACATCGGCGTCTGCGGGTTTGAGGGTCTGCACGCTCCCGAAGCCGAGAAACGCCCCACCGCGCCGTGCCTGACCTGGACGCACCGTGAGCACATTCGCGCCCAGTCGCTGAATCTGTTCCAGAGTGGCTTGGCGCGCCCCTTGTGCAATCCCTATCATGGTGATGACCGCGCCGACCCCGATAATCACGCCCAGCATCGTGAGCAAGGTGCGCATTTTGTTCGCACGCAAGCAGTCTAAAGCCGTCAAGAAGTTCTCTATCAGATTCATCGTGTTTCACCTCCCGCCACCGGGCGAACCGCCCCCTGCGCCGCCACCGCCCGTCCCAGCAGCCCCAGCGCGCTGGGAACCGCCCATACGCGGGGGTCCAAACGCACGCCCGAAGGGGGAACCGGGTCCCTCGTCCTGCTGAGCGAAGATGCGCCCCGTAATGACCGTTTCACCCTGTGTCAGCCCGTCCACGATTTCGGTCTTCTCGTTGCCCTGAATGCCGATTTTGACCTCGCGCCGCTGAGGCTGACCGTTCACCAACACCTCGACATAAGTGCCCTCGCGGGTCTCGTTCACGGCTGAGTTGGGCACGGCAAGCACATCGTCCTTGCGCGCCACCAAGAACTCACACGAGGCGTTCAGCCCCGGCTTCAGGCGGGGGTCGGGTTTCTCCACCTCCACGCGCACCTTGACCACCGTCACATTCTGTTCAACCACCGCCTGCGGGTCGATACGGCTCACCTTGCCGCGAAACCGCTGGCGGGGGAAGGCATCGATTCGGATAGTCACAGGCTGACCGATGCGCACATTGGCAATATCCGCCTCATCGACGGAGACCTCCACATACATCCGCGAGGTGTCGGCAATCTGCAAGAGCGTGTTGCCCTGTGAGAAGAGGGAGGTTCCCGGCGGCACGATAGTACCCTGTTCCACAAAGCGCGCAATCACGACCCCGTTTAAGGGTGCGGTGATGGTGGTGCTGTCCAGTTGCACTTTGGCGTTATAGAGTTGGGCTTCGGCGCGGGCGCGCTGGGCTTTAGCGGCGGCGATGTCCGCCTCACGCAGACGAATCTGGCGCAGGTTAGAGCGGGCTTGCTCCAGAGCCGTCTGTGCCTGTTTGAATTGAGCGCGTGCCTCTTCCAGTGCCTGTTGCGCCAGTTGCACCTGAGCGCGGTTCGCCTCCGCCGAGCGAAGGTTCGCTTCCGCCTCTTGCACCCGTGCGCGTGCGGTGTCTAGGCGTACCTGTAGGTCTTGCTCCAGCGTGTTGCGTCGCTGTTCCGCGCTCACCAGTTGGCTTCGGGCGTTTTCCAGCTGGGCGAGCGCGTTATCCACCTGCTGCTGAGAGACATAGCCCTTCTGCAGGAGGGTGCGCAGGCGTTCATAGTTGCGTTGGGCGGTCTCCACCTGCTGGCGCGCCGATTCGTAGTTCGCTTGGGCTTGGGCGCGCTCTTGAGGGATGATGACCTTCTCCAGCTGTTCCAGATTCTTGCGGGCAGTTTCCAAGGCGGTGCGGGCAGATTGCAGTTGCGCTTCGGTCACGGCGGGTTGCAGACGGGCGCGCTCTTCCGCCTGTTGGAGCCGTGCCTGCGCCGATTGGAGCGCCGCCTCCGCTTGCTGAACGGCTAACTGGCTCTGCTCGCGCTGGAGCCTCAGGTTCTCCTGTGCCTGTTCGATACGGGCGTTCGCCGCCTCTAAGTCGGCTTGTGCCTGATTATAAACCGAGAGGGTGTCGGCGGGGTCAATTCGGGCGAGCAACTGTCCCGCTTTCACCACATCGCCCACATCAACCAGTATCTGACTGACGATGCCCCCAGCCTTCGACTTCACATCGACGATATTGTAAGTGCGCAGGACACCCGTCGCATTAATGGAGCGCACGACATCCTCACGGGTCACTTCGGCGGTTCGGAAAGTGGGCTGATCCGTTTGAGCCTCAGAGTTGCGTCCGCGCCACCAGAACACGAGCACAACGGCAAGCAGTATCCCCAACCCAACGGCAACGCGCTTTTTCATATCACCCATAAGAGTACCCTGCAGGATATTATGAAACTAACACCGATTCCCCCTGCTGTGAGCCACTACCCAGCGACTTCATTCTCCCATCGCAACGCTCACCGCAAGGGGCACTAAGCCTAGCGACTCCAGAATCTCCCGCGCGACGCGTTCTGCCTGCCGATGGTTGCGGGTCGCCTCTAAAGCACGCTCACACAGGTTCTGCCCTATCTGACGCAGGTATTGTTCGTATTGTTCAGTAATCTTGGTCACCCACAGAGGGTCGATTGGCACTTCCACCCGGTACTGTCCGGGTAAGCTCGCGTAGAGGAGATAGCGCATTTGCTGGTCAGTACCTTGAAATTTGCCCACTTCTCGGTTCATGCCATCTAAGAGGGTGAATTCGTTGAGGAAGGCGCTCCACGAGACAGGTCTACCCGTCAGGGGGACAGAGAGGGTGTCGAGCTTCTGAGAGGGCAGGAATGCCGTAATGGGTTTCAGCCCGCCTTGAAGCACTTCTTGGCGCAGCCGCTCTTTGACTTGCTCCAAGCTCATGCGTTTCTCTCGCTTTTGGCGCGCGAGCCGTTGTTTGGGTAGGCTGAGCCGCTCCTCGACCATCTCCACCAGCCCCTGATAAATCTCTCGAAGATAACGGTCAGGGTCGAGCCCTAATGCCTCGAGTACCGCCCGATCCAAAGCCTGACGGTCTTTCTGCTTGACCTCTTGAGCGATTGGCATAATCTGACGCTGCCTAAGGGGGTCAAATGCCTTTAGGATACGCTTGCGGAGCGGTATCGGAATCTGGGCGACTTGGGGCACCGGGAGGTCTTTTAGCTCAGGACCGTAAATGTACAGGACTCCCTCTCCCCAGGTCTGCCGACCCGTTAGTTCAACAAAGAGGAAGGTGAGGGTAGAGTTGAGTAGCGCCGCGTACAGGTCTTGCTCCGTGTGAAACGAAATACCAAAAAAAGTATTGCTGGTCATCACCTCTTGGTTCAGGAGAAACCCAAACCGCTCGCCCACAAAGTTATTGGAGATAAGACTATCTGGTGTGCGAACAGGAAGGCTAAACCAATCTGGTTGGCGACCCTTTACGCTGGGTACCTCAGGGAAAGGCACCCCTGCCACACCTACTCGCCCTCGTCCAGTAGTGCGTTGCTGTTCGCCCCAGCGAATATATTCCAACGCCTTGTGGTAACCAAGCTTCATCAAACTTGCCTTGTCATAGGGACACAAAAAAAGAAGCCACTGAGCCTCTTTGCTGGTCAAGTTCAGTGTTTTGACCTCTTTGAGAGAAAGGATAGCTGGTTTTAGTAAGTCTTGCTCTATTTCCCCCACCCATCCACGGTCATTCCTTACCCGTAGCGTGCCGGGAGTAGTTCCTGCCCCCAGCGGTTTCAAGTAAAAGAACTCATTGATGCCCGTCTTGATACCGAAACGCACATCCGCCACTTGGCTCAGGGGCACAAGTTTATCGCCCGCGTTCCGCAGGATATCGAAGTAGACCTTTGGCGCACGAATGTAAAGCCCCCACTTTGCGGTCTCGCCTTTCTGCTCCAGTTCCGCCTCCAGCTCGCCTTGCGTGATGAGGCGAATGCGAAAGACTTCCGTCTCCAGCGTATGGACGCCCTCGAGGGGGCTAATGCGTCCCGTAGCCGGGTCCCACGAAGTGAATTGGGCATCGGCGGTTTCTATCTCGCGGACAAGGGCGTCCACCTTTTTCCAGCGTTCCGACTCCTGAAGGATTAGGTCGCGGGGCAGAATTTCGGAAAGTGGCTTTCGGAGTTTCACAAAGCGCACGATGTGGTTCTTGCGCGCTTCGGGGTCTTCACACCGCTCCAAGATGACAAAAGCCGTGTTGATGGAAGCGTCTTCAAACCACGGTTCGCACCATGAGGCGACGATGGCGATAATCTTAAAGTGGCGCAGGAAGAAGCGTTTGAGTTCGGTTCCATATGCCACATCCAACCATGCGTTGGAGGTCACAATGCCCAGTCGCGCCCCCTCTTTCAGGAACGCTGAGGCATGATAGAACAGATAGGCATAGATATCGGCTTGACCTGAGAGGCGCAGGCTGATACGGTTTTCCTGAACTTGCTTCTCCAACCAGTGTTCTTGGGCGGAGGGGGGTTGCTGGCGAACCTGCGCGATTTCACTGGGGCGTATGCCCTTCCTTTCGAACAGCTCGGGGGCTTTCCAGAACCACTGGCGTGCGATGGCGAACACCATCTTCTGCTTATAGCCCTTGCTTTGGCGTTCTATCAGCTCTTGACGAATGTAGGGGAAGTTGCCCACGATGCCATCGAAGAGGGGGATGGGAATCTCGATTTTAGAGTAGTGCGGCGCGTTAGCCTTCAGAGGGGGGAAAGAGAGCGTCTCGCCCGGTCGAACCTGGAAAAAGTCGCGCACGAGGATGCGGGGGAAGTTATGGAAGTCCCTTACATTTTGGCGAAAGAGGTTGATGGTCGCCAGTTCCGCTGGGAAGTGGGCAATATCCACCCCCCACAGTCGCTCTAACAAATCGTCGTGGTGCAGACGATACCCTGAGAGCCATCGCAACCGACTGTAGAGGCGGTTCAGAAAGGTGCCAGAGCCGCAGGTAGGGTCTATGTAGTAGCCTTCTTCGTGCTTCACCACGAAACCGATGATGAGGTCTACAAGGTCTTCGCGCGTGAAGTATTGTCCGAGGGCGTGTCGTTCCTCTTCGGGGATAAGCCCCTCCATAATCTGACCGATGACATCCTCTTTGAGTGCGCTAAAATCGTAGCGATGGAAGTCGTCTAAAAGTTCGCGCAAGATGGGTTCTGCGCTGGAAGGAAGCCCAAGTCGGTCTAGCGGTGAGGGTTCAAAGACGGCTTGCCAGTCGACGCTTTGCGCTTTGCTGAAGGCGTCCTGAAGGAGGGGAGCGACGGGTTGTGAAGTTTCAAGCGCAAGTTGGAGGTCAGGAAGTGCTGAATAGTATCGGCGGATAGTCAGGTAGAACAGGAGCCGAACCGCAAGCGAATAAGCCCAGTGGCGCGCCAAGAGCTGTTCTAAGTCGGGCAAGTTGATTGGATAGCCTTGTTCCACTGTCCAGCGGTCTATCTGCGCTCGGATTTGAGAGTCTTTTTTCTTTTGGAAAAGGTGTGCTTGGAGAACCGGTACCAGGTGGTGAATAGCCTTTTCTAAGATGCCGATGAAGTAGAACTTATCGGGTGTAAAGGGGGTGAGGCTCTCGTGGCGCGCCAGTCGGGCTAAATCGTCCACGATTCGCTTCGCCTGCTCGACGACGGCAATCCGTTTTGTGGCGATGCTCCACTCTTTTAGGGCGTTCAGGAGCGGAATTGGGTACGACTTGCGAGAGGTAAGTTGACCTGCCTCTATCTCGTACAGGTTTCCGCTTTGGAAGTTCCAAACGACAACATACCGAACGCCGAGTTGCTGTGCTTTCTCAGGCAGTTTTGAGAGGTCTTCTTGGAGACCAGGCGCTTTGAGTTCCCAAAATGCGAACGCCTGTTGGTCGTAGCGTATCCAGATGGTAATATCAGGGTAGCGGTTGCCTGTTCGGTGCTCCACTGTGGCTTTTTCGAAAGGGGTGCCCCCTTGCTGAATATAGTCGTTTAGTTCGGCAGCGAGTTCCGCCGCTACTTCGCGTTCCGTGATGGAGGAGGGAGCCCTTTTCATTGCGCTCTTAACATACCCCAACGGGGTACAATTGCGTCCACTATGGCAACTTTGGTTCCAAATCAGCCTGCCCCCGACTTTACGCTACCCGACCAGTATGGGAATCCTGTGCGTTTGAGCGATTTTCGGGGGCGATGGGTGGTGCTGTACTTCTATCCAAAGGATATGACGCCGGGCTGTACCCAAGAGGCGTGTTCCTTTCGGGACATGTACCGGGAGTTTCGCGAGGCAGGGATTGTTGTCTTGGGGGTCAGTGCCGACGATGTGGATTCCCATCAAAAGTTCACCGAGAAATATGACCTGCCGTTCCCTCTGCTGGCGGACACTGACCACACCGTGAGCGAAGCCTACGGCGCATGGCGCGAAAAGAGCATGTACGGTAAAAAGTTCTGGGGTGTAGACCGAATTACTTATATCATCGACCCCGACGGCATCGTGCGCCAGGTGTTCACGAAGGTGAAACCAGCGTCCCATGGCGACGAGGTTTACTCTGCCATAATGGCACTCAAGAGCGATGGATAAGCCCGTACTGATAGAGGCGCAGCAGGCGAGCCTGATATACCAAGATGGCACGCGTATAGTCCACGCGGTGCTATCGGCGAGTTTGCAGGTGCATCAGGGCGAGTTTGTGGGGATTGTGGGGCCGTCGGGTTCGGGCAAGAGTTCGCTGTTGTACCTGCTGAGCGGGCTGAAGACCCCCACCGAAGGGCGCGTCTCCTATCGGGGGCGGTGCTACACAGAAGCCTCCGACGCTGAACGCAGTGCCATCCGCCGCCTGCGGTTCGGCTTCGTGTTCCAGCAGCCCTATCTGTTGGGCTATCTGACCGTGCTGGAGAATGTGGTGGTCGGGGCGCCCGATGCGCGCCAGTACCGAGAGCGCGCCCGCGAACTTCTGGAACAGTTGGGCTTGAGCGATAAGATGCATCGATATCCCTCGGCGCTATCGGGTGGGGAGCGTCAGCGCGCCTGCGTAGCGCGTGCCCTGCTGATGGAGCCCGAAGTGGTGTTCGCCGATGAGCCGACCGCCGCCTTAGACCAGCAGACGGGGCTACATGTGTTGGAGCTATTAGAACGCCATCGAGGGACAGGTGCGGTGGTGCTGGTCACTCACGACTCTCAGATGTTGCGCTATTGTGATACGGTCTACAGACTGCGTGATGGAAAGATTGAGGGGGTGGAGCGTCGCGCTTCGCAGTAGGGCGCCCTAATCGCCATGCCACCACTCCCACGCCCAGCCACCATACCCCCAGCCATTCAGGAGCCATTATGGGCGTCAGCGCAAGCCCAATAAACAGAGTGCCGCAGGCATAGAGAGTGCGTTCCCGAAGCCATGTGCCTGCCCCAAAACAGAAAAGCGCAACCCCGATAAAGAAGACCATCGCCTGTCCCTCAGGGGATTGTTCCATAGGAGAACCCCCGCCTGTCGTGCGTTCTTTCCCCCCTTATGCTATCCCTCAACCCTGACGCAGAGGACAGGACCCCAACCCTATGGTTCCCCCTGCCCTAGGGGGAACCTTAAGGAGGGGGTCAAATCACTTCACCTACCAAAAGTGTAGGGTGACATCTTGGGGAGGGCAAGAGAATGACCCCCTCCATCAGGTTCCCCCTACATGCAGGGGGAACCGTGAGGTTGGATTTCCCGCTTAGGTTAGCGCGTATGCCTAAGAAGAGAGGGGGAAGAAGGCTTTACCCTCAGCGAACGCTACTCCCCTTCTCTCTTTTTAGGGGAGAAGGGGCGAGGGGTAGTTGACAAGGGTAGGTTTTTGGGGCTGGTGTGAACCGCTGGGCACGCACTGGTTGAGGTTGAGTAGGGGCGAACCGTCGGGTCGCCCCTATAGTTCCCAAATTGTTGGGGTGGAACAGGGCGTCGTTGGATTGCGATTAGGTAGGGGCAGACCCCCGTGTCTGCCCTCTGAGAAAAAAACCTATCCTTACAAACACCCTAACCCATTCCCCAAGCGCAGAGAACGGGAACCTTTGTTCTTTCGGTTCCCCCTGCTTAGGGGGAACCTGCAGGAGGGGGTCCAAACAACCTCACCCTTATAGTGTGTTCTGCAGGGCACATACTATGATGAATAGGGGCAGACACAGAGGTCTGCCCCTACCGAACCGATGAGATGTAGGGATGCCCCCTGTGGTCGCCCTGATGCCTATTTAGGGGTCAGTCAGCACATATGAAGAGGGGAGAGCGCATTTCACACCACCACCTCATGCCGACCTACGGGATATTCTTGCCCCCTGACGAGGGCGGTGGTATTCGGGGGTACGGTGAGCAGGAGGCGCGTTTTGCCCTGAACCTTCTCCAACGCGTAGTCAATCGCGCCATGTGGGGTAGGGAACGAACCGTATGCCCACTCCAGTCCACAGAGGTCAGGCGCGAGGGCGAAACGCCGAAAACCCGGCTCCAGTATCTGGATGCCCAAGATACAGGCGGGCAGGGCATAGGCAGGCGCTGCGCTCCATGCGTGGCAGTGGCTCCGCGTGAACCACTCGCCACCGCCCCAAGTCGCTTCCGAGGCGTGCAGAGGGTTGTGGAGGAGCTTATTCGGAAGCACCTCCCAACAGGTGGTGGCTCCCATCGCCACCATCATGCCCCACGCCCGACGAATATGCTCCAACACCGGGGCACGGTGACCCGCCTTCTGGAGCGCTTCCAACAGGAACGCCATCATAAACGGACTGCCAATCTGCACGAAGCCGGGAGCTTCATGCAGATACGATTCGACAATCGCTCGGCGTTCGGGCGTGTTGGGAATGTCGCACAGGGCGGCGACCACCTGAGTCTGTTGACTGAAGACGGGGCTGGGGGTACCGTCCTCACGCAGGCAGTCAGTATAGGCGCTCCGCTCCTCTACCCACAGGTGGCGATTGATAGCCTCTCGCAACTCGTGCGCCCACTGGCGCCAAGTTTGCGCGTGAAGGGTTTCGCCTAACGCCTCCGCCAGTTGAGCCGTGTCTTCCCAGACCTTGACCAGCCACATATTCTGATGGGTCACCACACCTTGCGAGGGGGTGTCCATCGGTGCCCAGTCCAGCATGTTCCAAGCCGAAATCTCTAGTAGCCCGTTCGTGTTGATGTACCGAGTGTGGAGGTTTTCGTTTTGTTTTTGAACAGTGGGGAAGAGGGCGCGGGCGAACTCCAAGTCGCCCGTGAAAAGGTAATGCTCATAGCAGGCGATAGCCCACAAGAGCGCCCACGCCGTGAGAATGTTTTCCCATGCGCTGGGTACTTGACTCTCCACAAGGGGCGACTTCTCCAGCGATTGTCCTGCCAACATCAAACAGCGTCGGGCGAGGGTGTAGTCGCCGAACCCAGCATAGGCGAAGAGTGCCTCGTTGCGTGCATCCCCTACCCAGAAGGTCTGCTCGTAGGCGGGGCAATCGACAAAGGTGTCCTCGCTACAGAGGCGCACTGTGTAGCACGACATATCGTAAATCTGATTCAGCAGAGGGTCGGAACAGCGGAAGAGCCCTCGCTGTTCGTAGGGATAGGTATTGAGAATGCAGGAGAGCGAGCGCAGATGTACAGGCTGAGTTGTGCCCTGGGGGAACCGAAAAGTGAGCGTAGCATAACGGAATCCTCGCCGCACAATACTGCGGAACCGTTGCCAGCCCGCCCGCGCCACATAACGGAAGGTATTGTTCAGCCCAGTC
>VAPR01001684.1_pt1 | contig 10275 bp, 4 predicted proteins | sample 3380701 | NCBI WGS metagenome assembly VAPR01 (sample SAMN11536904, study PRJNA540576) | hot springs metagenome | isolation source: hot spring wet sediment | place: Spain: Lobios | collected 2014-01
CTTGGAAAAAACTGTCTCCCTGAGGTGTTCGATGAATCGTTTTGACACCTTCTCGCCTCTAACATGAGCAAGACTACCGACATTAGGAGGCAAGCAATGTCAGTGCAGACGGAGCAGAGGATTATCGAGTCGCGACCTGCGCGGAAGGAAGCCCACCACCGCGTGCTGATTATTGGGGGTGGAACCGCTGGCATTACGGTAGCCTCGCGTCTCAGGCGCCGTGGAATCACCGGGATTGCCCTTATCGAACCCTCTGAGACCCATTACTATCAGCCCTTGTGGACCTTAGTGGGAGCCGGGATATGTTGTGCTGAGGCGTCTGCCCGCCCTGAAAGCGCGTACATTCCGCGAGGCGTTGAGTGGATACGCGACTGGGCAACCGAGATCGACCCCGACAACGGTATCGTCTGCACCCGAAGCGGACGCACTTACGGATATGACTACTTAGTTGTCGCCCCCGGAATCCAACTGGACTGGCACAAAGTGAAGGGGCTAAAAGAGACGCTCGGTCGGAACTGGGTAAGTAGCAACTACACTTATGAGACCGCGCCTAAAACTTGGGAGATGCTCGACCAGTTTCGTGGAGGGACGGCGGTGTTCACGATGCCGAATACGCCCGTAAAATGTGGCGGTGCGCCGCAGAAGATTATGTACCTCGCGGCTGACCTCTTCCGTCGACGTGGCATTCATAAGAATACCAAGATTCTCTTTTTCTCAGGAAGCAACACGCTGTTTGCGGTGCCCGAGGTGCGTGCGGTGCTGGAACGGGTTGTGGCGCGCTATGGGATTGAGGTGCACCTGAACTATAACCTTGTTGCGGTTGACCCTATGCGCAAAGTTGCCACCTTTGAGGCGACGATAAATCACCCAGAGGTTCAGGCACATCCTGACCTGCCCCCGCCTCGCATCGAGGTGCAGTACGACTTTCTCCACGCCACCCCTCCTCAGAGCGCGCCGGACTTCATCAAGCAAAGTCCCCTCTCCGACGGCACTCCTTTGGGATGGGTCTCTGTGGATAAAGGCACGCTCCAGCATACTCGCTATCCGAATATCTTTGCGATTGGCGATGCCAGCAACTTGCCTACCTCCAAAACTGGCGCTGCCATTCGAAAACAGGCACCCATCCTGGTAGAGAATCTCATCGCCGTCATGCAGGGGCAGAACCCACCGCGTCAGTACGACGGCGCCACTGCCTGCCCGATTGTCACCGCATACGGCAAGCTGATTATGGCAGAGTTCCTGTATGACCACAAGTGGCATCCTACCATCCCCCTTATCAACACCGCTAAGGAGCGTTACGATATGTACCTGCTCAAAAAGTACGGTCTGCCCTTTATGTACTGGCACTTGATGCTGAGAGGGCTTGCCTAAAGATGGATTTATCGCTCTATGCGTGGTTAGGCGCTGTGGCGATAGGGCTGGCGCTGGGCATGTTAGGCTCAGGCGGTTCCATCCTCACAGTGCCTGTTTTAGTTTACTTCGTGGGTGAACCCGATAAGGTGGCGATAGCGGAAAGTCTGGCGATTGTGGGGCTGATTGCGTTGGTCGGGGCTATGCCGTATAGCCTGCAGGGGCTGGTGGTTTGGCGTAGTTTGTGGCTGTTCGGGATACCCTCTATTGTGGGGACCTATTTGGGGGCTTGGATGTCGCAGTGGGTCAGCGGTGCCGTGCAACTCAGCCTGTTTGCGACTGTGATGCTCCTTGCGGCGTGGATGATGGTTCGAAACTCCAAGCACGCTTCTCAATCGCCTCATCCGCGCCCCTTCTGGAAAATTGCTCTTGACGGGTTGGTGGTGGGCGCGCTCACAGGTTTGGTGGGGGTCGGAGGAGGCTTTTTGATTATCCCCGCTTTAGTGGTTTTAGGAGGATTGACCATGCAACAAGCAGTGGGCACCAGCTTGTGGCTTATCGCTTTGAAATCGGGGAGCGGATTTTGGAAATACATGCAACTTCTGCCCACCCAAGGATACTCTATAAACTGGGAGGTAATAGGGATGTTCTCGCTAATCGGTTCTATCGGAAGCATGATGGGCAATCGCATTGCGTTGCGCCTGCCCCAGAAGCGCCTACGACGCGGGTTTGCAGTCCTGCTAGTGCTGATGGGGGCATTTATCTTGTGGCAGAATCTCCCGAAGCTGAGCGGCACAAGCGTGGCGCAATCGGACACCCCAGAAAAGCAAGAGACTTTCCGAACGCTGCCCCCAAAGGAAGCGTGGAAATGGATTGAGGAAGGCGCGCAATCAATCGATGTGCGTGAATCTTATGAGGTTGCCCAAGAGCGTGTGCCGCACTTCAAAAACATCCCCCTGAGCGAGATCAAAGAGCGGATGAGCGAGATAGACAAGCAAAAGCGGGTCGTGCTTCTGTGCCGCAGTGGACGACGCTCCGCTATCGCCGCCCAAGAGCTCCTGAAAGCAGGCTACCCTGCTGAACAGGTAGCAAATGTGGAAGGAGGACTTATTCGCTGGAAGGCAGAGAACCTACCCACAGAATCGCCAGAGAGTTTGAATCGCCCTTAGTCTCAAACGGAAGCAAAGGAGAAGAGCAGTTCTTCCTGAAGTCGTTTTTATGTGCTTCTAGTTCGCGAAGCCTTATAAAGGTCCTTTCACTTAGGAAACGCTATCCCCCTGAGGTGTTCGATAATCAGCCGATTCTGCGGGGACGGTATAACATAAGCAGTGCGCATTTCAATCGGGCTAATCTTGGCACTCTCCGCAGAGGTCGGGGGATGGTGGCTGGGCGAGTCCCATCTGCTGGTTATCCTGCTGGCGTTGAGTGCGATTGGGCTTGCGGGCTTGGGGGTTCTGCGGAAGGGGCTTCTCTCGCTCTGGAACCGTCGGCTGAATATCTATCTGCTGATGAGCGTGGCGACGGTCGGGGCAATTGTGCTAGGGCACTGGGGCGAGGCGGCGGTTGTGATAGTGTTGTATGCGCTGGCGGAACTTTTAGAGGAACGCTCCACCGAACGCTCCGAACGCACTTTGCGTGCCCTGCTTCAACTGACCCCACCAACAGCCACTGTGTTAGATGAGCAGGGACACTGGCGAACGCAGCCGCTGAGCGCGATACGCGTGGGGCAACGGGTGCGAGTGCGCCCCGGCGAACGCGTGCCGTTGGACGGAGAGGTGGTTGCAGGGGGTGCCTCGCTCGATGAGTCGCCTCTAACGGGTGAGAGTATGCCCGTATTCAAAGCGGTGGGGGACAGGGTCTACGCAGGCACGATGAACTTGGATGGCTCGCTGGAGTTTCTGGTCTCCGCGGAGCAGGGAAGCACTCTGATTGACCAGATAGCGCGCACCGTAGAATCTGCACGGGCACGCCGAACCCACATGGAACGTCTGATTGACCGCTTCGCCGAAGTGTACACGCCTATAGTGTTCGGGCTGGCGGGTGCGGTGGCGGTGCTACCCCCTCTGCTGACGGGAGCGTCGTGGAGCGAGTGGCTCTATCGCGGGCTGGTGCTGTTGGTGCTTGGATGTCCCTGTGCGCTGGTCATCTCGATTCCCGTAGCGATTCTGAGCGCGCTCACGGCTTCCGCACGGAAGGGGATTTTGGTCAAAGGGGGCGTGTTCATAGAGCGGGTTGCCCAGTTGAGGGCTTTAGCTTTGGACAAGACAGGCACGCTCACGATGGGCAAGCTCCAAGTGGAGGAGTGGCTCCCGCTTAGTGAAGCCGATGCCGACGAGCAGAGACTGCTACTAAGCGACGCGCTGAGCCTCTCTGCCCACTCGGAGCATCCGATTGCGCGCGCCGTCGTGCAGTATGCCCATCAGCAGGGAGTCGTCCCCTCTGAACTGACGGAGTTTACCGCTATGCCTGGGCAAGGCATGCGCGGCAAGGTGAACGGACGCACTGTGCTGATGGGGCATCCGCGCCTGTTTAACGACCCTATAGTTGCCCAATGGGTCGAGAAGCATCAGGGGCTGACGCCTGTGGTGGTGTCTAACGGGGTTCTGTCTGCGCTCATCGTGTTGCACGACACCCCGCGTGCCGAAGCGCACGAGGCAATCCAGCAGGTGGAGCGGTTGGACATCCATCCTGTGATGCTGACGGGGGACAGCCACTCGACGGCGCGCACGATAGCTCAGCAGGTTGGCATCCGTGAGGTTTATAGCGAACTTCTGCCCGACGAGAAGCGCGCCACTATCGAACGCCTGCGCCAGACCTACGGCAGTGTGGGCATGGTGGGCGACGGAATCAACGACGCCCCTGCCCTCGCCAGCGCCGATGTGGGGTTCAGCTTCGCGCACGAGGGCACCGACCTCGCCCGCGAGACCGCCGATGTGGTGTTGCTTACCCATGACTTGCGTGCGGTACCGTGGTTGGTGCGAGTGGGGCGTCGTGCGCGCCAGCTGATTGCCCAGAATATCGTCTTTGTGCTTGGTGTGCGTCTTGGGGTGTTAGCGCTCGCCTTCACGGGCAACGCTACCCTCTGGATGGCTATCTTAGCCGATATGGGCGTCTCGTTGGCGGTCATCGCGAACGGCATGCGGGTGCTGAGAATGCGCTGAACTCACTCACTCGGTGCTGATGGTCTGGTCAGCCTGCTGACGCACGGGACGAATCGCCACGAATTCCACCTCTGCGCGCTGGGCAATCTCAGCGATGACCTGCGCCTCCTCGTCCTGTCCGCTCTTGAGCAGTTCGTAGCGATACTCCTCCAGCAGTTCCCGAATCCGTTGGGCATCCACCTCATCTACGGGTGTGATGCCCACCTGAGCGGAACGGCTGAGCCGTCGTTTGAGCGCAGCGAGGTCAAAACCGAACTCATGCCATAGCTTGACATAGACCACACCGCCCGTCATGCCCGCACAGAGCCACGGTCCAGGGTCGCCCAACACGACTGCCGTGCCCATCGTCATATACTCGAACGCGAACCCCTTCAGATGGGCACGGCTCGTGAGGACTCCCGGACGGTCGTCGATGGGTTCGGTGATGCGCGCGCCAGCGACCACATGCGCCCCCGAGAGGCGGATGCAGAAGCGCGAGTCGGCATAGCCCTGCACGATAAACAGCCCGCTTTGCGCTCCGTAGGCGAACCCTTTGCCCACCGAGCCGTCGAGCCACTCCCCGCGCCGATTGCGCCCCTTGAGCACAACAACACGCCCACCGAACGCGCATTTGCCGACCCCATCCTGCGCCCCACCGTACACTCGCAGGTGGAGCCGATGGGTGTTGAACGCCCCGAAGCCGTTGCCCATCACACTGTCGTGGAGCGTGAGCGCAATCGTTTCGGGGAGGGGTGAGGGTTTCGTAGGGGGATAGAGTTCCGAGCGCACAACATCGCCTGCCAGCGCGGTGCCCACCGCACGCTCCCGACTGCCCAGCTGACACCGCATGGAGACACCCCCCACGCTGGCGTGCGCTCGCTGTACCTGTTCGTGGAGGGCGGAGTGGAGCCTGCTTTCGGGGCGCGTGACGGCAAGGGTCTGAGGAGCCATCGCAACGGGTTCCAATAGCTCCGAGAGGTCTACCCACTCATCCCCGAACGCCTGATACAGCAGGTCGCACCGCCCCACGAGGTTTTGGGTGCGTGTGAAGCCCAGTTGCGCCGTAAGCTGGCGTATTTCCTCGCCCAGCCCCTCAAAGAATCGGCAGAGGTGTTCCACCGCCGTGTCGAAATCGCGGGGTACGAAGCGTTTGAGGTTCTTCTGCATCGCCTCTTCCACGCTCTCTATCTGGGTGGCGATGCCCACATGGCAGGTATCTGTCTGGCACGCCCTGCAGATGGTACAGCCCGCTGCGACCATCGCCAGCGTGCCGAACCCGCACCGATTCGCCCCCAGCAGGAGCATCTTGATAACATCGCGCCCTGTTTTGAGACCCCCATCCGCCCATAACTCCACCTGATGGCGCAATCCTGCCTGTACAAGGGCACGATGAGCCTCTTTGACCCCGATGTCCGCCGGTAGTCCCACGAACTTGAGGGCATGGGTTCGTGCGGCGCCTGTACCCCCATCGTAGCCTGAAAGGTTGATGATGTCGGCGCCCGCTTTAGCAATCCCGACGGCAATCGTGCCGATGTTGGGCACCACAGGCACCTTCACCGAGATGCGCGCCTGAGGGTTGCAGGTCTTCAACTCCTCAATCAGCTGCGCCAAGTCCTCTATGGAGTAGATGTCGTGATTGTTGGAGGGGGAGATGAGGTCGATACCGGGCACGGCGTTGCGTGCGCGCGCAATCTTGGGAGTCACCTTCTTGCCGGGTAGGTGCCCACCTTCGCCGGGCTTGGCTCCCTGACCTATCTTGATTTCTATCACGCAGGCGGAGTTGAGCATTTCGGGAGTCACGCCGAACCGCCCCGAAGCCACCTGTTGCCCCCGATAGGGCGTGTAGCGTCCCAGCATGTCGTGGATTTCGCCCCCCTCGCCGTTGATACAGAGGATGCCCAACCGACGCGCCGTCTCGGCATACACACGGAAGGCAATCTCCCCTTGCGAACCGAACGACATCGCGCTGATATGGAAGGGGTACCGATGGTGCCCCACCGAGGTATCCACAAGTTCGGGTGGCAGGGGCGGAGCGGTATCGGTGCGCAGTTCGAGCAGATGGCGGAGGGCTACAGGGTGTTCGCGCTCGGTCTCCAACACTTTCTGGCTGTATGCGCTGAAGGGCTGAACCCCACTGGCGACCTGCCCTGCAATCTTCCACACTTTGGGATAGAAGCGCGGGTCGCGCCTCTCACGCAACAGCTCACCTGAGCGCACCTGCTCATACCGCTGGCGCGCCTCCGATTCAAGGCGGGCGAGAGTCAACCCAACCTGCTCCGAAGCGCAGAAAGTGGGGATTTCCAACACCTCTGCCAGCGAAGGCGCCACCCCAATCCCTGCGAAGTTGCGCCCATACCCCCGAATCTCGTGGGTGCCCATCGTGGAGATGACCTTCTCCAAGCCCTTACATAGCCCCTTGATGAGGTTCACGAGCCGTTGGGTACGGGTTGGGGCGTCTACCTCTTGGCGCGCTACATCATATAGGACACCCGCCTTCAGCATAAGGGAGGGGCAGAAGGCGTCGGCTCCGAGACTCAACGCCATTATCAGGTCATGCAAGTTGCGCAGACCCTCGCTTACCAACACGACGGAGCAGGTGCGGCGCAGGGCGTACCCTGTGTGGGGGTCTTTGCGTCGGCGCAACGCCTTGTCTATGTACGCAACCGCCAGATGGGGGTCTAAGGGAAGCCATCCTTCGCTGAAGGCGTTAGAATCGTCCAGCACCACCAGCTCCGCTCCCGATTGGACGGCACAGACCGCCTCCTCTGCAAGCCGTTCCAACCAGTCTGCCAAGCAAGTCTCAGCGGGCTGGGCTAACGGAAGCAGAACAGTGCGATACTCTGCCGTCAGCGTCTCGACGAACACCGCCCCACTCCGCACGCTCGCCTCCTGAAGATGCGTCTCGTCCAGCCAGCATGCCATCCGAGTGTGGCTGAGCAGGATGGGGTGGGGCAGTTCCTGCCAGCGGGGTGTATCCGTAAGGGCGAGGAAGGCAGGGCGTGAACCCACGATGACCTGCGTATTGAAATGCTCCACCTCCCGTTCGCGGTCCATCGCCGGGTTCGTGACCACCGCCACGCTCTCTTTGCAATAGTCGGCGAGCGTCTGACCAGAGGGGTGTAGGATGGCAAGCGGTCCGTCGTAGCCCAGCGAGCCAATCGGTTCGTTGGCATGTTCGGCGAGGTGCTCCAGATAGCCCAAATCGTCCGTGCAGAAGTTGAAAGCCCCCAGACGCAGGCTCAGTGGGGCGTCGCTTAGGGTGGGCTTTTCGCCTACGGGGTTTGAATTCTGAACAGGCGAGGAACCTAAGGGAGCCGCGTGCCTGACCGCTGTGGGCGATGCGGCGGTGAGTGCGCGCACCTCTTCCCACATGCGCTCCCTTATCTGCTCGTGGGTAAGCAGCTCAAGGGCATGCCCCCGATGCACCACCACCCCCATCTTCTCGCCGGGTGCCAGAGGGCGTGGGTCGCCTGTGAACAGCTCCATCGGCAGGCTTGCGCGCTCAGAGGTAAAGAAGACCCCCTCCTCGGTGGGCACATACCAGAGCGGTCTCAGCCCCAAAGCGTCGGTGGCGAAACAGCAAGTATCTCCCCAGCGGGCAATAATGGCGGCAGGACCCTGAGCGAAGGGTCCCCAATAGGCGCGCAAGTGGCGATAGAGGTGCTGGCGGTCTGGCTCGAACTGGGCTACCTCATCCCAGATGGGGGGAAACACCAACTCCATCGCCGTCCAAAGCGAGAATCCCCGTTCGGCTACAAGCGTATGAAGCAGACGGTCTAAGTCTTGGGAGTCGCTGCCATCGGGAGTTATCTGTACCCCCAGTATCTGCGCCTCGCGTCGGAGACGGTCGATGGTGTTAATCTCGCCGTTGTGTCCCAACAGAGCAAAGGGCTGAACCCGCGTGAACGCTGGCAAGGTGTTGGTGCTGTACCGACTGTGCCCTAAGGTGATGGCTGAGGTGAGGCTGGGGTGCTGGAGGTCGTGGTAGTAGGCTCGTAGGGTCTGGGCGCCGCCGTGCACTTTGTAGACGGCGACCCATCGACTCAAGGAGGCACAGTGGATTCCTAGCTCGCGTTCAAGGCGGAGCTGTTGGCGGAACAGGGCGCGCTCAGGGTTCGGTTCCTGCTCTGGGAGTAGCCCTGCCACCTGCACAAAGAACGGCTCGCCTGAGCGTGCGGCGGGTCCCAGAACCTCGCTGTTGACTGCATGCCACACAACGGCTTCCACCTGCCACCCGTCCGATTCCAGACACGATATCGCTTGTTTGAGGCGCGTTTCGGCATCCGCGCGGGACAGAAACAGATGCGCCACCCAAAAGCGGGGCGAGTCGGCGATGGTTCCCACCCGTTCTCTCCAGAGGGCGCGTGGCAGGTCTATCATAATCCCCACGCCGTCGCTTTCGCCCGTCACGATGCCCGTGCGGTGCTCCATACACTGAAGTCCCTCTAACACCCGCTCGATACCGACCCGCGTCGGCACTGCCGAAAGGTGCGCCATAAGGGCGCACGCATCATACAAAACTCGATTGTGCTCCGTCATAGAATGTCACCTGTCCTCTGTTATAAAAGTTTTGACAGTATCTTATGGCAAGACTCAGGGGCATGGTCTGTGCCAAGTTCAACGGAGCGTCGTTGCGGTTAGGGAGCATCCCCCCAAAGCGCAAGGAGCACACGCACCTTGTGTATCTCCTAAGGATGAGGCTACGGTTTCTGTAGACTTGCTCTGCGGCGTCTTTGCGCAGGTATTGAGATTATACGCCAAGAGGGAACCGATTCCTGCTTTCGGGTTGGTTGTTAGGGGGTACGGTAGAATTTAATTTCATGAGGTTGTGCGTACTGCTGAGTTTGCTTCTATGCTGTGGGCTATCGGCATTAGCCCAGCCCACGCTTCAAGAGCTACAGGCGGAGATAGCGGAGTTGCGCAGGCAGATTCAGGAGCTGGAGAGCTACAAGGCGCGCTTGGAGTCGCTGGAGGCGCGACTCAAACAGTTGAGTCAAGCCCCTTCCTCACCGTCTCCTGCACCCGTTGCGAAGCTGAGCGGGTTCATCCAGTTGCGGTATATCCACGACACTGCCCTTCCCCAAAATGCTGGAGACACCGTTCGGGGTTCTGCCCGCGACACCTTCCGGACGCGTACCGTGCGCATCGACGGGATTGCCCAACCGCGCCCGGATACGCTCTACCGTGTGAACCTGAACGCGGCAGAGCGTCAAGTGGCAGTTGCAGACGCCTTTGTAGAACTGCGCCAACGGCAGGGACGATGGACAGCCGGCTTATTCCGTTTGCCCTTGCTCTATGAGACGCTGGAAAGCAACGCTGACCGCCTCACCCCCGACCCCAGCCAGATGGTCAGCGTCTTGTTCCCCACTGAGCGTGATATAGGAGTCGCTTATACGCATCATGCCAGCCCTTACACCCAGTGGACCCTGGGGCTTTTCACTGGCGACCGAAGCAGTCTCAGCCAAGATAGCCTGACCTCTCGCAAGAGCCTGCTGGTGCGTCTCCACCATCGATTCGCCAACGGTTTAAGCGCATGGGTTGGAGGGATGGCAGGCGAAGGGCGGAAGGAGTTCGCTCCCAACACCCTTGCCAACTATCAGCGGGAACGCTATGGTGCAGGGATTGAATGGCGTCAGGACGCCTGGAATCTGCGCGCGGAGGCACTTTGGGGATGCCATGCAGGTACTTCTGTCTCCAACCCTACCGTGCGTGTTCGGGGAGGCTACCTCCTGCTGTGGTACACCATCCCCCGCTCGCCGCTGCTGGTCTACGGCAAATACGACAC
>VAPR01001686.1_pt1 | contig 10270 bp, 8 predicted proteins | sample 3380701 | NCBI WGS metagenome assembly VAPR01 (sample SAMN11536904, study PRJNA540576) | hot springs metagenome | isolation source: hot spring wet sediment | place: Spain: Lobios | collected 2014-01
GCGGCCAGATCTGGCCGCTACGCAGGAGTCAGAGAACACGTAGAGACCCACAAGCGCCGGAATCCGCTCGTCACCGCGCACGACCAGCTCCACCCCCGCCGGCTACCAGCTCTAGCTAGAGCCACCGGAACGGGTCCCGAAGGCGCGAGCGCGCCACACCCCGACAGCACCGCGATCAGCAGGATGAGGGCCCGAACGGCTAGAGCGGAGGGCTGGGGAATGGTCCGCGCGCCCGTTCGAACGCATGGCCCGTAGCCAGCACCACGACCTCCTGACCGGGTCCCCCCACCAATTGGAGCCCGACAGGCAAGCCGTCCACGAACCCGCAGGGCACGGAGAGAGCGGGAAGGCCCAGGGCGTTGAAGGGGTTGGTGAAGCGGGTCAACAGACCGCGCGTATCCCGTTCCTGGCCGTGAAGTCGTGTCACCTGCTCGCCCAGGCGGGGTGCCGGGATCGGGGTGGTGGGTGTCGCCAGCACGTCCACCTCGGTCCTCCACAATTCCTGAGCGCGCCGGATGAGGGCGCGCCGGACCGAAAGAGCCCGCACGTACCGCTCCGCCGGAAGCGCAAGCCCCGCCAGCAACCGCTCCCGCACGTCCGGGCCGAAGCTCTCGGGCGCCTGCCGCAGCGCCTCCAGGTGCACCCAACTGGCCTCCACTATGAGCAGCGCCGTGGCCACCGCGGAAGCCGCTTCCCACGGAAAGTCCACCGGCACCCGGCGGGCTCCCTCCCGCTCCAGCAGCCGGATGGCTTCCTCGAACCGCTCCAGCACCCCATCTGCGGCCAGTTCCCAGAACGCACCTTCCGGCACCCCGATCCGCAACCCATGCGCACCGAAGTCTAGAGCCGCCGTGTAGCGGCCCGGTGCACCCGCGAGCCCTTCCAGCAGGATGGCCACGTCCTCCACTGTGCGGGCCAGGGGGCCCACGTGGTCCAGCGAAGGACTGAGCGGGAAAACCCCGTCCCTGGACAGGAGGCCATAGGTCGGCTTAAAGCCCACAACCCCGCACAGGGCGGCAGGGATGCGCACGGAGCCGCCGGTATCGGTCCCCACCGACGCCAGGACGCAGCCCGTGGCCACGGCCACCGCGCTGCCGCCGCTTGAGCCTCCCGGCGAGCGCCGCGGGTCCCAAGGGTTGCGGGCGGGGCCGAAGTGGGGGTTTTCGCTGGAGACGCCGTACGCAAACTCGTGCAGGTGCGCGCGTCCCACGAAGACCACGCCCGCCTCCCGCAGCCGGCGGGTCACCTCAGCGTCCCGGTCTGCCACCACGTCCCGGCGACGCGCCGACCCACAGGTGAACGGCGCATCCTTTTGGGCAATGAGGTCCTTGAGGGTGAGGGGGATGCCCCACAGACGGCTGCTGCAGGAACGGGCTGAAACCCCGCGCGCTTCAGCCCTGGCGCGCTCCGGGTCCAGCCACACGAAGGCGTTGAGATGAGGCTGCACGGACCGGGCCCGCGCCAGGGCCGCCTCCACCAGCTCTTGGGGCGAAAGCTCTGCCCGCCGTAGCCGCGCCCCGGCCTGCGACAGGGTCAGCTGGAGGAGGTCCACGGCGCCTCCTCGGTCCACGGGAGCGCAAGGGGCTCCTGCCCGTCCAGCTCCACCGCATCCAGCGCATTGAGCCGCTCCAGCACCGCGCGCAGGAGTGCCACCGGGAGCTCGGCGTCCGCGGGTGCAGGCACCCCGAGCGCTTGGAGGTGGGTGCGCAGGCAGCGGCGCAGATCTTCATCCGTCATGTGCGCAGCACCTCGGTATCCAGCCACAGGGTCACGGGGCCGTCGTTGTGGATCTCCACCAGCATCACCGCGCCGAACTGGCCGGTGGCCACCGGAACCCCGGCTGCTCGCAGGGCGTCGTTGAACACCTCGTACAGTGAGCGGGCGCGCTCGGGGGGGGCCGCGTCCACGAAGCTGGGCCGGTTCCCCTTGCGCGCGTCGCCGTACAGCGTGAACTGGGAGACGGACAGCACCGCGCCGCCCACGTCCAGCACGGACCGGTTCATCTTGCCCTGGTCGTCTGCGAACACCCGAAGCTGCGCCACCTTGCGCGCCAGCCACCGGGCGTCGTCTTCGGTGTCCCCCTGCCGCACGCCCACCAGCACCACCAGGCCCGGGCCGATCTCCGAGACGAGACGGCCGTCCACCCACACCGCGCCCCGCCGCACCCGCTGGACGAGGGCCCTCACACCCGCTCCGCAAGCCGCGCCAGCCTCCGCGCGGCCTCCTCCAGGGTCTCCTCCCGCTTGGGGTACGCGAAGCGGACGACCCCGCGGCCCCGCGCGGGGTCGTGAAAGAAGGACGAGCCGGGGACGGTGGCCACGCCCACTTCCTCCACCAGGCGCCGGGCGAAAGTCACGTCGTCCTCGCCGGACAGCGCTCGGAAATCCGCCATCACGTAGTACGCGCCCCTCGGCACCGTCGGCCGGAACCCCACGCGGCGCAGGGCGCCAAGCAGCAGGTCACGCTTGCGCTGGTAACCGCGCGCCAGCTCCTCGTAATACGCGTCCGGGAAGCGAAGGGCGACGGCCCCCGCCTCCTGCAGCGGCGCGGGCGCGCCCACGGTGAGGAAGTCGTGCGCCTTCCGGATCGCCTCAGCGAGCCGGGCGTCGCGCACCGCGGCCCAGCCCACCCGCCAGCCAGTCACGCTGTAGGTCTTGCTCAGGGACCCCACCACCACCGTGCGCTCCGCCATGCCGGGAAGGGACGCCAGGCTCGTGTGCTTCGCCCCGTCGTAGGTGATGTGCTCGTACACCTCGTCGGTGATGGCGAGGGCGTCGTAGTGCCGGCAGAGATCCGCTAGGTGCTCCAGCTCGTCCCGCCGGAACACCTTGCCCGTGGGGTTGTGCGGGGTGTTCAGCACCACCGCCTTGGTGCGCGGCCCGAACGCCTGCTCCAGCTCCTTCGGGTCGTAGGGGAACTCGGGGTCGTCCAGGTTCAGCGGCACGTACCGCAGACGCGCGCCGGCGAGCGCCCCATCGGGGCCGTAGTTCTCGTAGAAGGGCTCGAACAGCACCACCTCGTCCCCGGGGTCCACGGTGGCCAGCATGGTGGCCATCATGGCCTCCGTGGCTCCGCAGGTCACCGTCAGGTGACGCTCCGGGTCGTAGTGGAGCCCGTAGTGCCGCTCCATCTTGTCCGCCAGCGCCTGCCGGAAGCTGGGAGCCCCCCAGGTGATGGCGTACTGGTGGTAGCCATCCCGCAGCGCCCGGTGGGCGGCTTCCACCAGCTCCCGGGGTGGGTCGAAGTCGGGGAACCCTTGGGCCAGGTTGATCCCGCCGTGCTGCTGGCACAGGCGGGTCATCTCCCGGATCACCGACTCCTGGAACACCGACACGCGCTGCGCGGTCCTGGCCACGTCGCCCTCCTCGGCCTACACGCCCATGATGTGGTAGCCCGCGTCCACGAACAGCACCTGCCCCGTGACGCCGCGGCTGAGGGGGCTCGCCAGGAACACCGCCGCGTCGCCCACCTCGTCCGCGTCCACGGTGCGCCGCAGAGGCGCGCGCTGCTTGTACGCTTCCATGAACTCCGCCAAACCCGCCACCGCCCGGGCGGAGGCAGTGCGGATGGGTCCTGCGGAGATGGCGTTCACCCGGATCCCCCGCTCCCCCAGCTCGTACGCCAGGTAGCGCACGCACGCCTCCAGGGCCGCCTTGCAAACCGCCATCACGTTGTAGTTGGGGAACACCCGCTCGCTGGCGAGGTACGTGAGGGTGACCACAGAGCCGCCCGCGGGCATGAGCGGCGCCACCGCCCGGGTGCAGGCCACCAGGGAGTAGCTGCTCACGTTCTGCGCAAGGAGGTAGCCGTCGCGGCTTGTATCGAGGAAGCGGCCCCGCAGATCCTCGGTCTTCGCGTACGCGATGCTGTGGACCAGGGCGTCCACCTGGCCCACGTGGCGCCGGAGTTCCTCCCCCAGGGCCTCCAGGTCCTGGTCCCGGGTCACGTCGCACCGCAGGAGCACGGGGTCGCGCAGCTCCGTGGCCAGCTTGCGCACGTTCTCCTCCTCTCGTTCCCCCAGGTAGGTGAGCACGCACCGAGCGCCCTCCCGGTGGAAGGCGCGGGCGATCCCCCAGGCGATGCTCCAGCGGTTCGCGACCCCCATGACGAGGGCACAGCGGTTCTCGAGAAGTCCCATGAGCCCCTCCGGGTTTGTTCTGAGGTTTGGGGTGCCGGCCCTACCGCCCGCCCGCAGCCACCCGCTCCACGCGGTAGACGTCCGGGAGCTTCCCGATGCGCTGCAGGACCGCGGTGAGCTGTCCCACGTTCCGGATGTCCACGGTGAGGTGGATCACACCCACCTTGTCCTTCCGGACCCGCGCGTTCACCGACAGCACGTTGGTCCGGGTGTCGGCCACCGCGGCGAGGACGTCCTTCAACAAGCCCACCCGGTCCAGGGCCTCCACCTGGATCTCCACGGGGTAGCTCCCGTCCGGGGAGGGCTCCCACTCCACCTCCAACAGGCGCTCCGCATGCTGCCGGAGGTAGTCCAGATTCCGGCAGTCCTTGCGGTGGATGGTGACGCCCCGTCCCCGGGTGATGTACCCGACCACGTCGTCGCCCGGAAGCGGCATGCAGCACCGTCCCAGGGTCATCAGCACGTTGTCGACTCCCCGGATCCGCAGGCCACGGGCCGCGGGCGCCACCTGGGTTGGCGCCGCGGCCGGGGCTGCGGGCTCGAGGGGCACAGACGGGGGACCCCCTAGAGCCTGGACCACCTGCAGCAGGGTGAGGTCGCCGTTCCCCAGGGCGGCGTACAGGTCTTCCTCCCCGGGAACCTGCAGGCGCTCGCATGCCTCCTTGATCCGGTCCGCCCGCAGCAGGCTGGACACGAGCCCCATCCGGCGGAGCTCCCGCTCCAGCATCTCCTTGCCCCGGGCCACGTTCTCCTCGCGCTGCTGCTTGCGGAACCACTGCCGGATCTTGGTGCGGGCGTTGCTGGTTACCACGAACTCCAGCCAGTCCCGGCTGGGCCCACCGGAGGCCTTGGACGTCACGATCTCCACGATGTCCCCGCTGCGCAGGCGGTAGCTCAAGGGCACGAGCCGGCCGTTCACCTTGGCCCCCACGCACCGGTGCCCCACGTCCGTGTGGATGCGGTACGCGAAGTCCACCGGGGTGGCGCCGCTGGGAAGGTCGATGACGTCGCCCTTGGGGGTGAACACGAACACTTCGTTCCGGAACAGGTCGAGCTTCACCGACCGCATGAACTCCTGCGCGTCCTGCATCTCCTGGTGCCACTCCAGGAGCTGGCGCAGCCACGACAGCTTCTCCTCGAAGGCCCTGTCGCCGCGCCCCGCCTTGCCCTCCTTGTAGCGCCAGTGGGCCGCGATACCGTACTCCGCCTCCTGGTGCATCCTGTGGGTGCGGATCTGGATCTCCAGGGGCACCCCCCGGTAGATCACCGCGGTGTGAAGGGACTGGTAGCCGCTGGGCTTGGGGTTGGCGATGTAGTCGTCGAACTCCCCCGGGATGGGCCGCCACAGGGAGTGGACCACCCCCAAGGCCGCGTAGCAGTCCTTCACGTCGTCCACGATCACGCGCACGCCGAGGCGGTCGTAGATGCGGGCGATCCCCCGGCCCTGGTACTCCGGCCGCTGCATCTTGCGGTAGATGCTGTACGCGTGCTTGGGCCGCGCGCTGATGTGCTGGCGGTCCACCCGGATCCCCGCCCGGTTCAGCTCCCGGTGCAGCTCCTCCTGGATGGTCCGGAGCACCTCCTCCTGCTGCGCCTGTGCCTCCCGCAGGGCCTCCGTGATCTCCCGGTACGCCTCCGGCTCCAGGATGGCGAAGGCCCGGTCCTCCAGCTCGTTCTGGAGCTGGCCGATCCCCAACCGCTTGGCCAGGGGTGCGTAGATCTCCAGGGTCTCCCGCGCCTTCCGGCGCTGATGGTCCGGGGGCATGACGTCCATGGTCCGGAGGTTGTGCAGGCGGTCGGCGAGCTTGATGAGGATGATGCGGACGTCGCTGGCCATGGCCAGGAACATCTTGCGGAGGTTCTCCGCCTGCCGCTCCTCCTGGGTCTTCCACTGGATCTTGCCCAGCTTGGTGACCCCGTCCACCAGGGACGCCACTTCCTCGCCGAACTGCTGGCGCACGTCCTCCAGGGATTGCGGTGTGTCCTCGGCCACGTCGTGCAGAAGGGCTGCGGCCACCGTGGTGACGTCCATGCGGAGGTCCGCGAGGATCTGAGCCACGGCCACGGAGTGCAGGACGTACGGCTCACCGGACCGCCGGAGCTGTCCCGCGTGGGCCTGAGCTGCGAACGCGTACGCACGGCGCACCAGCTCCAGGTCCGCGTGGGGCTGCACCTCTGCCACGCGCTCGAGGAGGCGCTGCACCTCCGGCGGGAGGCTGACTCCCTGGGGCGTACCCGCAGCCCGCGTAGCCATCACCTTATCCTGTACCCGTTCCCGCGCGGGCGGCAACCGACGCGGAAGCCACCCGCTCCAACACTTCCACCGCCGGGGCCCGAACCAGCAGGGCCGCGCCCCCTTGAAAGGCCGCCCGGCTGGCTTCCCCTTCCTGAAAACGCGGGACTCGAGCCAGGTCTGTCCGCCCTTCCACCTGCGGCACGTTCAGCCGCCATCTCCCGCCCACCCGCTCCCTGGAGATCAGCCCTGCCTGCTCAAACGTGCGTACGCAGGCGGGAACGAGGACCGCGGGATCCAGACCCGTGGCCTCGGCCGCGGCTGCGGCCAAGCCGGGCTCGGGCCACAGGACCTCCCCTCGTTCCCGCAGCAACCGGTATACGGCCACAAGCGCGCTCCTCGGAGGGTGTTGGCTCCAAAGCTCCTTCTGAGCCTCCTCCAGGTCAGAGGGGCCGAAGGCGAGGGCTAGCGTCACCCGCGGGGACCCGTCCAGCACGGATGCGGCCTGTTGCAGGAAGCGGTCCAGCGCCACCGGGGCAAGCCACACCGCGCAATCCACTCCCCTCAGGACCTCCGGTACCTCTCCCCCGTACACCACGCAGCTGAGGCGGCCCTGGCCCAGAAGGTCCGCTAGAGTCTCCCTCACGCGCCGAGGGAGGCCGGGGTGGTCGTAAGCCACAGGGCCCTGCGGGCCCAGCCGCTCCGCCCACCGCACCGCGGAGCGCGCACCGGCTGCGAACAGCACCGACCTCTCGTGCCCGCGCACCCAGGTTGCCGCCACCCGATCCTCGCGGCCCCGCGTTCCCCTGTGATCCAATAGCCGCACCCCGGTTCTGGGGACCGGTTCCCCGAACGTCTCCCAGCCGTCGGGAGCCCTGGCCCGTGGGTTCCACACAACCCACAGCGCGGGGCCGGGGTGGTGTTCCAGGAACAGGGGGAGGTCTGCGGACCACCATCCCTCGGCCACCACCAGGGCCCGGGGGTCCAGGAGCTCCGGCCGGGGTTCCAGGTAGGCCCGGGTGGTGATCACCACATCCCCTGCGCCCTGACGAACCGCTTCCTCGGACTCAGCGAGCTCGCGGGCGGAGATTAGCCCGTGCAGCCGCACAACGTCCAGGCCGATCCGCTCCAGCGCCCTCCGCCACGCCTCCCACCGGGCTTGCGCGAGTTCGCAGGTCGGGAACACCCACACCGCGCGGCCTGCTGTGGCGACGGCTGCCGCCACGAGATCTGACCAAGCCTGGGAGGGCGCCACCGCTACGAAAACACGACCACCCTCTCTGAGGCACCGCAGGGCCTGCTGCGGGCCCTCCGCAAGGCTTCTGCCTCCGGTGAGCAAGCGTACCAGTCTATCGGTGTCCGCCGACACAGAGACCACGGAAGGGCGTAGCCCTCCACTGTAGGGCCGCTCGCCATCCTCCTCCAGCTCGAGGCGGACGTTCACACCCAAGTGGCGGTCTCCCCCTCCCGTGATGCTTGCCACCGTGGCGCGGTAGCGGGCTCCCCGATCCATCTGGGGACTCAGGCGGCCAGCCACCGCCGCGCTCAGATATCCGACCGGAGAGCCATCTTCTCGAACCACGCGCACCGCGTGCGGGTCGTGGGGGTTTGCGGGCTCCCGCACCAGGCGCAGGGGTTCGCCCGGCCTCAAAAGGGCCGCCACGTCCTGGCGGCCCTCGAAGGTCACACCCACCAGCTTGGTGTACAGCGCCGGGCGCAGCTCCACCCCACGGTACAGCTCCCCCAGGTAGTCTTCCGCACGGTCCCGAAGCCGCCGCAGCAAGGCCCCGGTGTCAGACAGCACGCGCTCTGCATCCACCTCCGGTGCAGAGAGGTCCTCCACCACGAGCCGCAGCCCGCCCTTCCAGCGGTCCCGCTCCGGGAACCCCACCAGGTTCAGCGAGGGACGCGCGAACGCCACCAGTTCCCCCCAGGAGCCGAGGCCGAAACCCACCGCCTCCATGGAACGGGATCCGTCCCACACCCGCATCCAAAGGTGCTCGGCAGTGCCCCAGGCTCCGACCTCAAGGGGTTCCACGCCGCCCACGAGAAGTAGCGGGCGGGGGTTGCCCGCACCGTACGGCTCAAGCCGCTCCAGCTCTTCCACCAGGTGTTCGTCCATGTCCGCGAGCGAGATCTCGGCCTCTACCATCAGCGTCGGGATAAAGGCCTCCGGCTTGAGGCGCTCGGCCACCGCGCGCTCAAACCGCTCCCGGAACGCTTCAAGTCGGACCTCTGAAAGCTCCAGGCCCGCCGCCTGCGCGTGCCCGCCGAAGCGGTCCAGCAGGTGTGCGCAGTCTGAAAGGACGTCCACCAGGTCCAACCCCGGTACGCCGCGCGCGGAGCCTCGGGCCCGATGGCCCTCCACACACAGCGCCACCGCGGGTCTGCCGTACGCCTCCCGCAGCCGGCCTGCCACCAGCCCCACCACACCGGGGTGCCATCCCTCTCCCCACACCACCACCGCAGGCCGCTCTCTGAGCCCCAGTCCCTCCACCTGGGCCACCGCGGCACCGAGCGCCTCTTCGTGCAGCCGCTGGCGGTAGTTGTTCTGCGCCTCCAGCCGCGCGGCCAACTCCCGCGCCTCTTTGGGGTCGTCGGTGAGCAGCAACTGCAGGCTCCAAGCCGCGGAATCCACCCGGCCGGCCGCGTTCAACCTGGGCGCGAGCCGCCACGCCACGTCGTCCGCGCGCACGGGCCCTGAGATTCCTGCGACCCGCACCAGCTCCCGCAGGCCCGGAAGCGGGGAGGCCGCGATCCGTTCCAGGCCGGCCCGGACGAGCACGCGGTTGTCGCCCACCAGGGGCACCACGTCGGCCACCGTGCCCAGGGCCACCAGCTCCAGGAGCTCCTCGGTTTGCGGAAGGCCCACAAGCCCGCGTACGGCGCGCACCAGGAGCCAGGCGAGGGCGGTGGCGCAGTACTCCCGGAAGGGGTAAGGCCGGTCATGGAGTTTCGGGTCCACAACCACGTCCGCGGGCGGGAGCGCCGGGGGAGGCACGTGGTGGTCCACGACCACGGTCTCCATGCCCAGTTCCCGCGCCAGTTCCAGCGCCGCGAACGCGCCGATTCCACAGTCCAGGGTCACCAGACACCGCACGCCGGCCTCCGCCAGGGACCGGACCGCCTCCGGGGACACCCCGTAGCCTTCCCGGAGACGGTGAGGGATGTAGGGCGTCACCTCCACCCCGAGCTCCCGCAGGCCCCGCACCACGACCGCCACCGCGCACACGCCGTCGGTGTCGAAGTCGCCGTACACCGCGACCCGCCGGCCAGCTTGCGCCGCGCTCCACACCGTCTGCGCGGCCCGCGCCAGGTCCGGCACCCGAAGGGGGTCGCTGAGGCTGTCCAGGGGAGCTCGCAGGAACCGGTCCGCAGCTTCCGGGTCGCAGTAGCCGCGGTGCGCGAGGATCTGCGCGGTGACCGCAGACAGTCCGAGGGCGGCCGCAAGATGGAGCCTGTGGGGATGAGGCGGCAAAACCGTCCAGCGGCTCGCTGGGCTTCTGCCCGGCCCGCTCACCGCACCTTCCCCTCCGCCTCGACGGCCCCGGGGGTGCCCCGCAACTCCTCCACCTGCTGGCGCGCTGACTGCAGCTGACGCTCCAGCTGGCCCAGGCGGCGGCGCAGCCACCAGTTGGCCAGGGCAAGCGGCACGCCCGCCACTGCGGCCCCGCAGAACAGCGCGGCCACCACCAGCGTCGGAACGGTGTCCTGTACCACCGTCCATCCCACGAGCCGCAGGGTGTACAGCTCGGCGTTCCCCGTGTTGCTCAGAAGGAGCGCCACGGAGAGGACCGCCAGGACAAGGAGCGCGAACAGGAGAATCCGCATGCGGCCCCCAGGGGGAGTCTAACACCCGGGTGCGCGGCCGCGCACGGTCAGGGCCGCGCCCGACGGCC
>VAPR01001688.1_pt1 | contig 10267 bp, 8 predicted proteins | sample 3380701 | NCBI WGS metagenome assembly VAPR01 (sample SAMN11536904, study PRJNA540576) | hot springs metagenome | isolation source: hot spring wet sediment | place: Spain: Lobios | collected 2014-01
CTGCTGACCCACGCCTTCTTCAAGGCGCTCCTGTTCCTGGCCGCGGGCAGCGTCATCCACGCGGTGCACACGAACAACATCAAGGAGATGGGCGGCCTGTGGCGGTCCATGCCCGTGACCTTCTGGACCTTCCTGGCCGGGTTCCTGGCCCTGGCGGGGGTGTTCCCCTTCGCGGGGTTCTGGAGCAAGGACGAGATTCTGCTGGAGGCGTACCACCACAACCCGGCGGTGTACGCCCTGCTCACCGCGGCGGCGTTCCTCACCGCCCTGTACATGTCCCGTCTGGTGGCCTACGCCTTCTTCGGACGGTTCCGGGGCCCGAAGCACCCTGAGCCTGACCCCTGGCTGCCGGAGGACTACGAACGGGCAGGCCTCCACCCGCCGGACCACGGACACCACCACCGGGAGCCCCACGAGAGCCCGCCGGTCATGACCGTCCCCCTGGTGGTCCTGGCCTTCTTCGCCCTGGTGGCGGGGTTCGTGGGCCTCCCGGGCACGGGCCCGGAGGGCGGTTCGTGGATCCACCACTTCCTCAAGTTCGAGGGCTTTGAGGAGGCCGGAATCCACGCGCCGAGCTTCTCTTGGCCCCTGGCCCTGCGGTCGCTAGCTGTGGCCCTGGCGGGGATCGGCGTGGCGTGGGTGGTGTACGGGTTGCGGTGGGTGCGCAGCGAGCAGGTGCGAGAGTGGGCGGGGCCCGTGTATCCCTTCCTGCGTCACCGCATGTACATCGACACGGTGTACGGGTGGGTGTTCGTGCGGGGCGGGCTGGCCCTGGCCGCAGGGCTGCGGTGGTTCGACGTGCACGTGGTGGACGGGCTGGTGAACCTGGTGGGGTGGGTGACGGTGCTGCTGAGCCGGCTGCACCGGCTGTTCGACACCTACGTGGTGGACGGGCTGGTGAACCTGGTGGGCTGGGCCACCCGGGGCCTGGGAGTCCTCCTGCGTCCCCTGCAGACGGGCCGCGCGTACAACTACATCCTGGTGGCCGCCGCGGGTGTGGCGGTCCTGGTGGTGGTGAGCCTGTGGAGACTGTGAGTCCGGGAGTGCGAGGATGCCGATCCTGACCATCACCCTGTTCCTGCCCCTGTTGGGTGCCCTGGTGGTGCTGTTCCTGCCCCGGGAGGACGCGGACCGGATCCGCCGCGTCACCCTGGGGTTCACCCTGGCCACCTTCGTGGCCTCCCTGCTCATCCTGCCGCGGTTCGAGTACGGGCGGCGGGAGATCCAGCTGATCGAGCAGGCCGCCTGGATTCCCGCGGTGGGCATCCAGTACAAGGTGGGGGTGGACGGGCTCAGCTTGGTGCTGGCCCTCCTCACCACCCTCCTCACGGCCCTGTCGGTGCTGTACTCCTTCCGGGAGGGCCACCGGGTGAAGGAGTACAACCTGCTGTTCCTGCTCCTGGAAACGGGGATGCTGGGGGTGTTCTTCGCGCTCGACTTCTTCCTGTTCTACGTGTTCTGGGAGCTGACCCTGGTGCCCATGTACTTCCTCATCGGGATCTGGGGCGGGCCCCGGCGGGAGTACGCGGCCATCAAGTTCTTCCTGTACACCCTGGTGGGCTCCCTGGCCATGCTCCTGGGGATCCTGCTCCTGTACTTCCACCTGCCCGCGGGCCAGCGTACCTTCGACGTCCTGGAGATCATCCGCCAGCGGCCCCTGGCGGGGACGGGCCTGCTGGCGCAGCTGGCCTTCTGGGGGTTCTTCCTGTCCTTCGCCATCAAGGTGCCCATGTGGCCGTTCCACACCTGGTTGCCGGACGCCCACGTGGAAGCACCCACCGCGGGCAGCGTGATCCTGGCCGCCATCCTGCTGAAGCTGGGGACATACGGCTTCGTGCGGTTCAGCCTGCCCTTGTTCCCGGAGGTGTTCCACCAGCACGCCCCGCTGGTGGCCGGGCTGGCGGTGGTGGGGGTGATCTACGGGGCCCTGGTGGCCATGGCCCAGACGGACCTGAAGAAGTTGGTGGCGTACTCCTCCGTGAACCACATGGGCTACGTGATGCTGGCGGTGGCCGCGGCCGCGTACGCGTACGGCCGGCCCGAACTGGCCGACGCGGCGGCCACCGCCCTGAACGGGGCCACCATGGAGATGCTGGCCCACGGGATCATCACGGGGGCCCTGTTCCTCGTGGTGGGCGTGATCTATGACGACCGCACCCACACCCGCGGGGTGGAGGACTTCGGCGGGCTGTGGGCGGTCCTGCCCAAGTACGGCGCGGTCTCCATCACCGCCATGTTCGCCTCCCTGGGCCTCCCGGGCCTCATGGGGTTCGTGGCCGAATTCCTCATCTTCGTGGGGTCGTTCAGCATCCTCCCGGTGTTCACCGCGCTGGCGGCGCTGGGGGTGGTGATCACCGCGGCCTTCTTCCTGTGGACCATCCAGCGCATCTTCCTGGGGCCCACGAACCCGCGCTGGGCCCACCTGCCGGACCTGGACCGCCGGGAGATGTGGACCCTGGTGCCCCTGGTGGTCCTCATGGTGGTGTTCGGCGTGTACCCCAAGCCCCTGCTGGACATCATCAACCTCACCAGCAGCCAGCTGGTGGCGATGCTGCGATGAACTGGGCGGACCTCCGGTGGCTGGTCCCCGAACTGGTGCTCAGCGCGGCCGCGGTGCTGCTGCTGGTGGCGGACCTGTTCACGCCCGCGGACCGGAAACGGTGGCTGGGGTGGTTCGCGGTGGCCTCCGTGGTCCCTGCCGCCGCCGCGGCGGTGGTCCTGCTGGGCGACCTGCAGGCCCTGCGCAGCCCGGGCGTCCGCATCTTCTCCGACACCTACACCGTGGACGCCTTCGCGGTGTACTTCAAGCTGGTGGCCCTGGGCGCCGTGGCCCTGGTGTCCCTGGTGAGCCTGGACTACTTCCCCGGGCGGACGCCGCACCTGGGAGAGGTGTTCGCTCTGCTGCTGTTCGCGGGGGTGGGCCTGCTGCTCATGGCCAGCGCCTCGGACCTCATCCTGCTGCTGCTCAGCATCGAGTTCGTGTCCCTCAGCTCCTACCTCCTGGCGGGGTTCCTCAAGCGGGACCCGAAGAGCAATGAGGCGGGGGTGAAGTACTTCCTGTACGGGGCCGCCACCACGGGTGTGATGGCCTACGGGTTCTCCCTGCTGTACGGGCTGGCGGGCAGCACGAGCCTGTACGACATCGCCTCCCGCCTGGGGCGGGCGGGGCCCGCGGCGTACCTGGCCGTGGGGATGGCCCTGGCCGGCTTCGGGTTCAAGGTGTCCATGGTGCCCTTCCACCAGTGGACCCCGGACGTGTACGAGGGCGCTCCCACCCCCATCACCGCGTTCCTGTCCGTGGGTCCGAAAGCCGCGGGGTTCGCCGCCCTGGTGCGGACCCTCAGCGTGGGGATCCCCCTGGATCAGGTGAACTGGCCGCTTCTGCTGGCGGCGCTCAGCGCCCTCACCATGACCGTGGGGAACCTCCTGGCCCTGGTCCAGCGCAACCTGAAGCGCATGCTGGCGTACTCCAGCATCGCCCACGCGGGGTACGTGCTCATGGCTCTCGCCGCCTGGAAGTCGCCGTGGGCGCTGCAGGGACTCCTGTACTACCTGCTGGCGTACCTGTTCATGAACCTGGGCGCCTTCTTCGTGGCCATGGTAGCCGCGGAGGCCACGGGGTCGGACGAGATCCCAGACCACGCGGGTCTGAGCCAGCGGGCGCCGTGGGTGGCGGCGGCCATGGTGGTGTTCATGCTGTCGCTCACGGGGATCCCGCCCACCGCGGGCTTCTTCGGCAAGTTCTACCTCTTCGCCGCCGCGGTGGACGCGGGCCTGCTGTGGCTGGCTGCCCTGGCGGTGGCCAACAGCGTGGTGTCCCTCTATTACTACGTGGGCGTGCTCCGGGCCCTGTACCTGATGCCGCCGGCCACGCCCGGGCCCCTACCGGTCTCCGCGGGGCTACGGGTGGGCGTGGTGGTGGCCCTGGTGGGGACGCTGGCCACAGGCCTGTACCCACAGCCGGTGGTGCTGTTCGTGGAGACGGCCCGGCGCCTGCTCAGCGGCTAGGAGCCTGTCCATGAGAGGCGCAGCTTGGCGGCGGGGACCGGGGTCCCCAAAATCGCGCGAGCGATTTTGGGGGTAGTCTAGGGACCTGGCCCTGGAGCCGAGATGGGTGGGCAGGGGTGTGGTAGCATAGTTCGGGCGGCACCACCGCGCCGCGCGGGCACGGTGGAAGCCGCCGTTCACATGGTTGGGCGGTTCGTCTCACCGCGTCCTGCCGCGGACTTGCCGCGCCCAGGGAACAAGGACCGCGGGACGGAGGAGGAAGGGCACCATGGCTGAGGGCCACGACCGCCAGCGGCCGAACGTGCTGGAGTTGCTCGCGGAGAAGGAGCGCGAGCTGGAGCGCCGCCTGGCGCAGGCGAGGACGGAGGCGGAGCGTCTGTTGAAGGAAGCGCAGGAGGAGGCGGCCCGCATCCGGGCCCGGGCGCAGGAGGAAGCTGGCAGGCTGGAGCGGGAGGCCCGGGAGCGGGCGGAGGCGGAGGCCCGTGCCGCAGAGGAGGAGGAACTGAGGCGGGCCCAGGAGGAGGCGGAACGGGTCCGCAGGACCGCCCAGCAGAACATGGACGCCGCAGTCCGGCGGGTGGTGGCCGCGGTCCTGCAAGGGCTGGAGCCATGATCGTGGAGATGAGCCGCGTCATCCTGCTGGGGCCCAAGCGGCTCCTGGGCGAGGTGACGGACGCGGTCCAGCGGCTGGGTGTGATGCACGTGGACCGCGTGGAGGCAGAGGAGGTCCCGCAGCTGCGGCCGGTGGAGCCCGGGAGCGAGGAGGAGGCGCTGCAGCGGCGGCTGGAGGCCCTGCTGGCCCGTACCAAAGGGCTGCTGGAGTTGTTGCCCCGGGTGGGGCCGGTGGACATCCCCGACCTGCACGACCGGAGCCTGGACGAGCTGGAGGCCTTGCTGGAGCCGGTGGAGCAGGAAGCCCGGGAGCTGGTGCGCCGGCGGGCGGAGGCCGAGGAGGAGCTGGAGCTGGTCCGCTCCTACGAGGGGGCGCTGCGCGTGCTGTCGCCGCTGCTGTCCGCCCTGCAGGGCAGCCGCCACTTCGAAACCTACGGGTTCGTCCTGCGGGGGAAGGCCATGCCGGCGGTGACGGCCCTGCACCACGAGCTGGACCGGATCACGGGCGGCCGCGTGGAGGTGGTGGCGCGGCAGGTGGACGACAACACCATCGGGGTGGTGGTGGCCTTCCACCGGCGCGACGCGGAGGCGGTCCGGTCGTTCCTGCAGCGGGCGGGGGTGACGGAGCTGCGCCTGCCCGCCCGGTTCGCGGACCGGCCGGCCGCGGAGGCGGTCCACGAGATGGCGCGCCTGCGGGAGGAGCTGCCGCGGGTGGTGGCGGACTGCCAGCGCCGGCTGGAGGCCCTGAGCCGGTCCGCCCGGGGGATGGTGCAGGCGGTGGAGGCGCGGCTGCGGGACGAGCTGGCGAAGCTGGAGGTGCTGCCCAGCTTCGCGCAGTCCCGGTATACCTTCATCGTCCACGGCTGGGTGCCCACGCGGGAGGTGCCGAGGCTGCGGGCGACCCTGCGCCAGCGGTTCGGAGACCAGGTGGTGGTGGTGGACAGCCCCGCAGACCCCCACGACCACGAGGAGGCCGCGCACGTGCCCGTGGCCCTGGAGAACGCCCCCGCCGTCCGGCCCTTTCAGCTCCTGCTGTCCATCTTCCGGCCGCCGAGGTACGGTACCTGGGACCCCAGCCCCCTCCTGGCGCTGACCTTCCCGCTGTTCGTCGGGCTCGTCATCGGCGACGTGGGGTACGGTGCGTTGTTCTTCGCCCTGGGCTGGTGGATGCGGAACCGGGCGCGCCGAGGGCAACCCCTGGAGGTGGCCCTGCTGAACCTCCGCCTGGAGCCGGACACCCTGCGGGCGGTGTCGTGGATCGTCCGGGTCATCGCCTTCTGGGTGATGGTGTTCGGGGTGCTGTACGCGGAGGTGTTCGGGAACCTGCCGGAGCTGCTGTTCCACGTGCACCCTCTGTTCGACCGGGTGCGGGCGCAACGGGACCTGTACTTCCAGCTCATCGTGTTGCTCGGCATGGTCATGATCTACGGAGGCCTGCTGGGCCACCTGGCCCAGGCGGTCCGCCACCGCAACCTGCGGGGGATCTTCGAGAGCGCGGTCATGGTGCTGACCCTCACCTGGGTGCTCCTCCTCCTGGGCGGGCTGTCGGGCCTTCTGCCTGCGGGAGTTGTGCCCGTGAGCTGGTCGTTCCTGTGGGCGGCCCTGGCGGTGTTCGGGCTGGGGCTGGCCTTCCGGGCGGCAAACCCCATGTGGTTTTTGGAGTCCGCTACTGCCTTCGGGCACGTGCTGAGCCACGCACGTCTCATGGCGTTCGGGCTGGCGGCCGCGGCCCTGGCCACCGCCGCCAACGAGCTGGGGCCCAGCATGGCGGAGACCTTCGGGCTGCACGGGGCGGTGGGGACCGTGGTGGCCTCGCTGATCTCCGCCCTGGCGCAGGTGCTGTTCTTCGTGTTCACCATCGTGGGACACGTGATCCAGCCCGCGCGTCTGCACTGGGTCGAGTTCTTCACCAAGGTGAAGTACCACGAGGAGACCGGACAGCCGTACCGACCATTCCAACGGACAGGGAGGTGATCGTTCGGATGCGCAACACTCGGTGGGTCGTGGTGCTGGCGGTGCTGGTGGTCGCGGTGGTGGGCCTGCCCGCGCTGGCGGCGGAGGCGCCGGAAGCGGCACCCCGGGCCGGGGACGGCGTGCGGGCGGGGCTGCTGGGGATCGCCGCGGCCCTGTCGGTGGCCTTCGGCGCCCTGGGGACCGCGTGGGCCCAGTCCCGGATCGGGGCCGCGGCCGCGGGAGCCATGGCGGAGCGGCCGGAGATCGGGGGCCTCATGCTGGTGTTCCTGGCCCTCCCGGAGACCATGATCATCCTGGGCTTCCTGGTGGCCTTCTTCCTGATCGGCCGCATCTGAGGGCCCATGGCCTCTGAGCTGATCGACCTGCTCGAGCGCGAAGCGGAGGCGGAGCGACAGCGCCTGTTGGCGGAGGCGCGGGAGCAGGCGGAACAACTGGTCCAGCAGGCGCAGGCGGAAGCCGAGGCCCTGCTGGAGTCCCAGCGTCAGCGGGTGGCGGCGGCGGTGGAGGCCGCCCGGGTGCGCGCCCGCGGGGTCGCCCAGCTCCGGGCCACCTCCAGGGTTCTGGAGGCAAAGGACCGGCAGGTGGAGGAGGTGTTCCGCCGGGCCGCGGCAGAGCTGGAGCGGATCCCCCAGGATGCGGACCGCTACCGGCGCATCCTCCGAGGGCTGCTCCGGGAGGCGGCGGAAGGGTTCAACGGGCCGGTGGTGGTGTACGCTCCGGAGCGGGACGTGGCCGCGGTGGAGGCTGCCAGCCGGGAGCTGGGCCTGCACGTGGTGCAGGTGGTCCCGGACCCGTCTTTGAAAGACGGGGTGCGGGTGTGTAGCGAGGACGGCCGGTTCGTGGTGGAGAACACGCTGACCTCGCGGCTGCAGCGGGCCCGCCAGCTTCTGCTGGCGGAGGTGGCGCAGGTCCTCTGGGAGGGGTAGGTGCCGGCGGACTTCGGCTACATCAACGCCCGGGTCAAGGGCATGAAGGCCCGCCTGCTCCCGCCGGGTCGGCTGGAGGAGCTGCTGAGCGTGCCGGACCTGGACGCCTTCCTGCACGCGCTGACCAACACCCCGTACGGGCCGGAACTGCAGGAGGCCCTGTCGCGCTACCGCGGTCTGCGGGCCGTGGACGAAGCCCTGGCGCGCGCCTTCCAGAAGGCGGCGCGGAGGGTGCTGTCGTTTGCGGACGGCAAGCCCCGGACGCTGATCCAGGTTCTCCTCCTGCAGTGGGACGTTCACAACCTGCGGGCGGTGCTGCGGGCCAAGCACGCGGGCCACCCCCCGGAGGCGGTGGAGGCGACCCTGGTCCCTGCCGCGGAGCTGTCCGACGTCCGGCTGCGGGAACTGCTGCAGCAGCCGGACGTGGCCGCGGTGGTGGCCACCCTCGTCACGTGGGGACACCCCCTGGGGGACGCGCTGGCCGAAGCCATCCCGGAGTACCAGGCCTCCCAGGACCTGTTGAGCCTGGAGCTGGCGTTGGACCGGGCGTACTACCGCTGGGCCCTGCAGGCCTCCAGGGGCCGGGGTGGCGACGCCGCCCGGGTTTCGGAGCTGGTGCGGACGCAGGTGGACTTCACCAACGTGAAGACCGCGTTCAAGCTCCAGCAGCTGCCGGACCTGTCGCCGGAGCAGCGGGAGCGGTTCTTCCTGGAGGGGGGCGCCGTGGTCACCCGGGAGGTGTTTCGGAACCTGGCGGACCCGAAGACCGCGGAGGTGGGCGTCCGGGAGATCCGGGCCCGCGGGATCCAGCCGGAGGGACGGACCCCGGCGGAGGTGGAGCGGTGGTTGGAGCAGGAGGCCGCCCGCCGGATGGCGGACCTGTACCTGGGAGACCCCCTGGGCGTGGACGTGGTGATCGGCTACCTGACCTTGCTGGCCAACGAGGTGCGGAACCTGAGGCTGATTGCCCGCAGCAAGGCCATGGGGATCCCCCGGGATCTGGTGCGCAGGGAGATGGCCCTGGTGTAGGCCATGGCGTACCGGGTTGCGGTGATCACGGACTCGGAGACGGCCACGGGGTTCCGGCTGGCGGGCGCGGACGTGTTCGAGGCGGAGGACCCCCGCGGGGCGGTGTCGGTGCTGCGGGACCTCGTGCGGCGGGACTACGGCCTGGTGGCGGTGAACGAGGCGCTGCTGGAGGGAGTGCAGGACGAAGTCAGCCGGGTGCTGCGGGGCCGCGACCTGCCGGTGGTGGTGCCGTTCCCCGCGGCCCGGGCCCGGCAGGAATCCGGCGAGGAGTACATCGCCCGGCTGGTGAAGGAGCACATCGGGTTTTACGTGAAGCTGCGTTAGGAGGGAGGCGGTTTCCATGCAGGGCGAGATCGTGAAGATCGCGGGGCCCGCGGTGATCGCCCGGGGAATGCGGGGCGCCCGGATGTACGACATCGTCCGGGTGGGCCACGAACGCCTGGTGGGGGAGATCATCCGGCTCAGCGGGGACACCGCCTTCATCCAGGTGTACGAGGACACGTCCGGCCTTCTGGTGGGGGAGCCGGTGGAGAGCACCGGCCTGCCCCTGGCGGTGGAGCTGGGGCCCGGGTTGCTGAGCAACATCTTCGACGGCATCCAGCGGCCGCTTCCGGCGGTGCGGACGCAGCAGGGCGACTTCATCCGGCGCGGGGCGGTGGCCCCGGCCCTGGAGCGGGAGCGGCGGTGGGCGTTCCGCCCCACGGTGTCCGTGGGCGAGGAGGTGGGGCCGGGAGACGTGATCGGGGAGGTGCAGGAGTTCGGGTTCGCCCACCGCATCATGGTCCCGCCGGACGCGAAGCCCTCACGGGTGGCGGAGATCCGGGAGGGCGAGTTCACCGTCACCGACGTGGTGGCGCGCCTGGAGGACGGCCGCGAGCTGCGGTTGATGCACACGTGGCCGGTGCGGCTGGCCCGGCCCGAAGCCCGGCGGCTGGACCCCCGGGAGCCCCTGGTGACCGGGCAGCGGATCATCGACGTGCTGTTCCCCGTGGCCATGGGTGGGACCGCGGCCATCCCGGGGCCCTTCGGGAGCGGCAAGACGGTGATGCAGCAGACCCTGGCCAAGTGGGCGGACGCGGACGTGATCATCTACGTGGGGTGCGGGGAGCGGGGCAACGAGATGACCCACGTGCTGGACGAGTTCCCGGAGCTGGAAGACCCCCGCACCGGCCGGCCGCTCATGGAACGGACCATCATCATCGCCAACACCAGCAACATGCCCGTGGCGGCCCGGGAGGCCAGCGTGTACACGGGCATCACCATGGCGGAGTACTGGCGGGACCAGGGCTACAAGGTGGCGTTGATGGCGGACTCCACCAGCCGCTGGGCGGAGGCCATGCGGGAGATCTCCAGCCGGCTGGAGGAGATGCCTGCGGAGGAGGGGTACCCGCCCTACCTCAGCAGCCGGCTCGCGGCCTTCTACGAGCGCGCGGGCCGGGTCGTGTGTCTGGGCCGTCCGGAACGGCGGGGGGCCATCACGGTCATCGGCGCGGTCTCCCCGCCCGGCGGAGACCTGTCGGAGCCGGTGACCCAGGCCACCCTGCGGATCGTGGGGACCTTCTGGTCCCTGGACGCGGGGCTGGCGAACCGGCGCCACTTCCCCTCCATCCACTGGTTGCGCTCCTACAGCCTGTACACGCCCCTGTTCCGGGAGTGGTACCGCCAGAACCTGCCCGAGGACTTCGAGCACCTGCGGGAGCGGGCCTCCGCCCTGCTCC
>VAPR01001690.1_pt1 | contig 10236 bp, 9 predicted proteins | sample 3380701 | NCBI WGS metagenome assembly VAPR01 (sample SAMN11536904, study PRJNA540576) | hot springs metagenome | isolation source: hot spring wet sediment | place: Spain: Lobios | collected 2014-01
CCGGCGGCTGGGCGTACGGGAGGCGCAGCAGACACCCCTCGCCCGGGTGCTCTCCGAGTGGACCCGGGAGGGCGAACTGTACCGCCGTCTGGACGGCGGGAAGGTGGAGTGCTTCGCCTGCGGGCACCGTTGCGTGATCTTCGACGGGCTCGCCGGCATCTGCCGCGTGCGCTTCAACCGCGGGGGCAGGTTGTACGTGCCGTGGGGCTACGTGGGTGCCCTGCAGGTGGACCCCGTCGAGAAGAAACCCTTCTTCCACGCGTACCCGGGGTCCCGCGCCCTCAGCTTCGGCATGCTGGGGTGCGATCTCCAGTGCCCGTACTGCCAGAACTGGCAGCTGAGTCAGACCCTTCGGGACGCGGTGGCCACCCAGCTTGCGGACTTCACCCCCATCCAGCCCGTGGAGTTCGTCCGCCTAGCCCTGCGGTGGGGCGCGCGGATCCTCACCAGCACCTACAACGAGCCTCTCATCACGAGCGAGTGGGCGGTGGCCCTGTTCCGCGAGGGCCGGCGGCACGGTCTTGTGGGCAGCTACGTGTCCAACGGCAACGCCACGCCGGAGGTCCTCGACTACATCCGACCCTACGTGGACCTGTACAAGGTGGACCTGAAGTCGATGCGGGAAGCGGGCTACCGCGTGCTGGGCGGCAAGCTGCAAACGGTGCTGGATGCCATCCGCGGGGCGTGGGAGAGGGGTTTCTGGGTCGAGGTGGTCACGTTAGTGGTCCCGGGCTTCAACGACAGCGACTCTGAGCTTCGCGAAGCCGCCCGGTTCCTGGCCGACGTGTCCCCCGACCTCCCGTGGCACGTCACCGCCTTCCACAGCGACTACCGCATGACCGAGACCCCCAACACCCCTCCGGAAACCCTCCTGCGGGCCGCCCGGATCGGCGAGGAGGCCGGGTTGCGGTACGTGTACGCAGGCAACCTACCGGGCCAGGTGGGTCGTTACGAGAACACCTACTGCCACGGGTGCGGCGCCCTCCTCGTGGAGCGGCACGGTTTCACCGTGCTCTCCAACCGCCTCGCCCACACGGGTGGGACCTGCCCAGACTGCGGGACCCGGATCCCCGGACGGTGGGGGTAAGACCGACTCCGTCGGCTCGGCTTTGCAGCGGCCCCGGTGCGTTCCCCGCGTACACGATCCGCGTTCCCTCCACGCGCGCGAAGGGCGTCAGGCGGTGGGGTGTGCACCCGCCATCGGTGATGTGCCGCACCTCCCACCCCCGCACGGAGAACGCGTCCGCCAGCAGCTGTCGGTGGCAGCGCCACAGGGTCGCCTCCGCACACATGAGGGCCATGCGTTCCCTGGCCGCCAGCGCCTCCAGCTCCCCCATGATCCGCTCGAACTCCGAGGTCAGCATGAAGTCCGCGTAGGCACGAAACGCCCCCACGCGCCAGCCGGTGTTGGGCGATTCAGGCCCCGGCTTCCGGTACCCACCCAGATCCTCCCGCCACACGTAGCGGGTCCCGCGGGAGGCCAGGTCCCGCTCCAGCTGCTCCCTGCAGAATTGCGGGAACCGGCGGGAGGTCGGCCACCGCCGGACGTCCACCAGGAGCTGGATTCGGTGGGCCTGCAGCAGCGCGAGGAACGCATCGGCGCTGCGCGTCGAGTGGCCCACGGTGTGCACCGTCCGCGCTTCGCCGCAGGCCATCCTCACCGCCTCCACCACCGGGAGGCCCACGTGCTCGCCGCGAACAGCCCGATGCTGATCAGCACCACAGCCCCGCTGGGCGCCACGTCGAAGTAGAAGCTCCCCGCAAGACCCGCCACCACCGACACGACGCCAAACCCCACCGCCATCAGGAGGGCCTCGAGGAAGCTTCGGGCCAGCTGCAAAGCCGACAGCGCCGGGACCACGAGTAAGGCGCTCGTGAGCAGAATCCCCACGACCCGCATCCCCACCACCACCGTCACCGACACCAGCAGGGTCAGAAGGAGGTTCAGCGCATCTACGGGCACGCCCTGCACCCGCGCCGACTCTTCGTCGAACGTGACCGCGAACAGGTCCTTGTAGAAGGCGACCACCGTGCCCACCGCCGCGAGGCCCAACCCTGCGATCCACCACACCTCCTCCGGACGCACCGCGGTGACCGCGCCAAACAGGTACCCGAGGAGATCCGCGTTCACCCCGCGGGCCAGGCTGAGCAGCACCAAAGCCACCGCCAAGCCACCGCTGAGGAACAGCGCCAGGGCGGCTTCCCCGAACAGGCGGCCAGAGGCGCGGAGCCGTTCCACCCCCATCGCGCCTGCCGCCGCCAGGACGAGCGCACCCACGGCCGGTGACACCCCGAGGAGCACGGCGGCGGCCACGCCCGCCAGAGCCACGTGGGCCAGGGTGTCCGCGATGGGGCTGAGGCGCCGCAGGACGAGGAACACGCCCACCGCGGGCGCGGCGACCGCGAGGACCGCTCCCGCGAGCAGCGCCCGCTGCATGAAGCCGTAGTGGAGGAGGTCCACCTTCCTCCTCAGTGCCGGTGGCTCACCACAAGGTGCCGCGCGCCGTACAGCCGATCCAGGGTGCCGTCCCGCAGCGCTTCCTCCGGCGCGCCGTGGCAGAACAGGGTCCGGTTCAGGCACACCAGCTGCGAGACCTCGCGTGCCACCGCAGCCACGTCGTGGGAAACGAGCACAAGGGTCGTCCCCCGCTCTCGGCGCAGGGAGCGCAACAGCTCGTAGAACCGCTCCTCCCCCTCCGGGTCCACGCCCGCCGTGGGCTCGTCCAGCAGGAGCAAGTCGGGCTCGTTCGCCATCGCCCGGGCCACAAACACCCGCTGCTGCTGTCCCCCAGACAGCTTCCCGACCAGCCGGTCCCGGACGTCCCACAGCCCTGCGGTGCGCAGAGCCCACTCCACCGCCGCGTGGTCCCGGGGCCCGAACCGTCGCCCCAGGCCCACACGCCCCGCCCGGCCGCTCAAGACCACCTCGCGCACCGTGGCGGGGAAGCGCGTTTCGAACCCCACCGCCCTTTGCGGCACGTACCCCACCCGATGCCAGTCCCGAAAGGAGTTGATGTCGCGGCCGAACAGGCGGACGTGGCCGCAGCTCGGCCGCACAAGCCCGAGCAGCACCCGCAACAGTGTGGTCTTCCCGGCGCCGTTGGGCCCGATGACGCCCACGAACGCACCTCCGGGCACGCGCAGATCCACGCGGTCGAGCACCCGCTCGCCCTCGAAGTCCACGCACACGTGCTCAAGTTCAGCGACGACCGGTTCCAACGCACACCCTCCCGGCGGCCGTCCCCCATTCTAGCGCCGCGGGGCGGCCCATCCTACAGGCTCAGCACGCAGTCCTCGGGGTCGTCCTGCAGGCGGCGCACAGATCCGGGCAGCAGCCCGCACTCGGTGTTTCGACCTCCAGTGGGTGGCAGGGTCGTCCGGCGCAGCTTGAAGCTCGGCGCCCGAGGCGTGATGCACACATAGACGGACTTCAGGACGCACACCTCTTCACCGGCAACCCAGGCCTTCGGCCAGATGCCGCAGGTTGTCTTCCATCACCGAGAAGTAGTTTTTCCCCTTCTGCACCTCCGGCTCCGGGAGGCCCTCAAGCGGATCCAGGACGAGCAGCTGCGCGCCGACCTCTCGGGCCAGGGCCTCCACCGCCCGGGTGCCCGCCAGCGTCTCCGCGTACACGGCTCGCACGCCTTCCCGCCGCGCGAGCTCCGCCAGCTCCCGCAGCCGGTGTGGTGACGGCTCCGCCTCGTGGCTCACGCCTGCCACCGACTCGAGCCGCAGCCCGTACCGGCGGGCCAGATAGCCGAAGGCAGCGTGCGAGGTGATGAGTACGCGGCTGCGGCAGCGGCTCAGGGTCCGGACGTACCGGTCGTGGAGCTCCTGCAGGCGCGCTCTGTACGCCCGCGCGCGCTCCCGGTAGACTGACGCACCCGGAGGATCCGCCCGGGCCAGCCCCTCCGCCACCTTGTCCACCATCCGCTGGGCGAGCACCGGGTCGAGCCAAACGTGGGGATCCACCCGTTCCCGGTGCTCACGATCCTCCCCGTGGTCGTGGTCCGCGTCCCACTCCACAAGCGGTAGATCCCGCGTCGCCTCCACCTGTACCGCCTCCGCAGCGAGCTCGGCTAAAAGCCGCGGCACCCACGGTTCCAGCCCCGCACCGTTGTAGATGAACACCCGTGCGCTCCGCGCCGCGGCTAACTCGCTCGGCTTGGGCTCGTAATCGTGCGGGGAGGTACCGGGCGGCACCAGCTGACGCACGTCCACTCGGTCGCCTCCCACCTCCCGCGCGAACTCGTACAGCGGAAAGAAGGACGTCACCACCGCCACCTTAGCTGCCGGCGCCCGGGCCGCGCAGCCCGCCAGCAGGGCTGCAAACACGACGGCCGCACACCTCATCGGCGTACCTCCCGACACCTCCTGCAGTACCCCAGGAGCTCCATGCGGTGGCCCGTCACGAGAAACCCCCCTCCCACGACGCTGCCGCGCCGCACCGGGACGGGGCACCGATCCCAGCGCGCGACGTCGCCGCACCCTAAGCACACCAGGTGGTGGTGGTGTGGCCATGCGAGCTCGTACCGGGCCATGCCTCCCTCCTCCCAGCGCTCCGCCCACCCCTCCTCCACGAGGAGCTCCAACGTGCGGTACACCGTCACAAGCCCTGTCTTCGGGTAGATCCGCTTGGCGATCCGGTAGACGGTCTGCGCATCCGCCCGGCATCCTGCGCCCCCGAGCGCCTCCAGCACCGCCCGCCTTGGCGCCGTCATCCTGCGGCCCCGCGCCCGCCACGCCCGCACGATCTCGGGGAGGGGATTAGTGAAATTCATTTTCATTAAGACCCTAGCGAGCCCTGCCACCGCTGTCAAGGGCAAAGAGCGCCGATCAGGCTGTGGGGTGAACGCGGGCGTCGAGCCACCGCCGCGCCCGTTCGAAGACAGCGTCCCGGTTGTGCGGTGTCAGGAGGAGCTCGGTGGTGCCCGCTCTCCGGCGGAAGCGGTCTGCCCACGGGTGGTGAGCCGCCAGGATAGTGGCCACAAGCCACGCCGACCCCGAGGCCGCCTCCTCCAAGGCCTCCCGAAACCCGGCGCTTGCAAGCTCCATCTTGCCAATCTCATCCACCAGCACCGCGCGGCCGGCGGCAAGCGCCTCCCGGATGGCGGCCACACCCAGCTCCTCCAGGACCCGAAGGTCCACACCGTACCGGCCCACTCGATGGCTTGTGTGCTGCCAGGCTCTGTGGGCGAACGGCGCCGCCCTCCCGCCGAGCGTCACCAGCAGGAACCCCACGCGCCTACCTTCCTCCCGGATTTCCTCGGTATAAAAGCCACCCACCCGGCCGGGGAATGCCTCCGCCAGCCTCCGGATCACGGTGGTCTTGCCAACCCCCGGCCGCCCCGTGATGAGCAGAATGTCCCCCAACTTCCTTCCCTTCCCGTCCCGGCCCGCCCGCTGGACTCTGCCCTGCATCGTATCCCGTCCCCCACATCTCGATCACCAGGACCAGTTCACCCTTACGGAAGAGGCCGCGCAGCTTGCGACAGGGAGGGCCCGGCGCCAGATCCGGCACCAGAAACGCCCGACAGCGGCTGGGCCTGCCCGCCAGGCCGCCCACCGCTCCCACAACACCTCCACCTGCTCGAGCACGGTCCGGGTCGCCTTCTCCTCTTGTCCGGCGGGTAGCTGTAGCTGCGCAACACGCGCTTGACGAGCCGGCGAAGGTGAGCCCGGACGTGCTCGCGCTCGGTCCAATCGATGGTGACGTTGCGACGGACCGTCTCGACGAGCTCGCGGGCGATCTGCTGCAGGGTCGGCTCCCCGAGGACTTTGACGGCACTGTCGTTGGTCTCGAGGGCGTCGTAGAAAGCCAGCTCCCCTTCGCGAGCGCGGCCCGCACCGCCTGGAAGAAGGCCACGTCGTCGCGAGCCGCCAGGGCCCGCTCGTGGGCACCGCCAACGCGAAGCCACGGCAGAGGTCCGAGACAGCTTGGAAGAGACGCTCCCTGCCGCTTTCCTGAGCCGCCGGCAGCAGCGCGTGTCGTTCCTTCCGTCCCCTCGTTTTCCGCCCGGACCCGTCCCGGCTCAGCGGCGGGCTGCGCACTGGACCGTCCGCTGCAACCGGTTGTTAGCATGCACGTGCGAACGCCAGTCCCTACGGTCGTTCGCCCGCTGCCCAGAGGAAGACGTTTCCGTAACGGACACTGCCATCCGGACGTACGTGCGCGCTGTCGGTATTCGCACAGACGGCCCGAACCGCGGCCTCACCCCTGTGAGCAATGGCTCCTTGCTTGACCCCAGCGTTGGAATTTCCCCGCCACAACACCTCGGTACTCGGGAAGACGAAGGGACAGGCCACCTCGCCCTCGGCCACGACGCGCAACCCAGCCGCCTTGAGGAGGCCGGCCAGCGCCCCTCGTTCCCACAACGCTCCTGGATGCGGCGGTGAGGCGCCGGGCGGCGGGGGCGGCATCAACCCAGCGCCGGCATCACGGTGGCGAGAAAACTGGCACTTCTCCGGCGGTCCCCCGAGCAGTCACCACGACCCTCCCCCGGGCCGGGTGACGCGGACGAGCTCGCGCATGGCAGCAGCCGTGTCTTCCGCATCGAAGACGCTGTCCACAGCCCCTAACTGCGTCGAAGCCTGCATCGGCGAAGGCGAGCGCCTCCGAATCCCCTCTCTCACGTCGGCCGCCGCGAGGCCTCCAAAGCGCCAACCTGCGCCCCGCGGAGGCTGGCCCGCAGCGCCAGGAGTCCCGCGCCGCATCCCGCATCGACCAGGCGTGTGCCCACGGTCACCCCGGCCACATCGACAGCCCTCCGACAAGCGGCACGCACACCTGCTCCACGCAGGTGGCCTACCCCTGAGCACGAGCACCCCAACAGCTGACGCTGAATGTCTCCATCACCCATCAGCCTTCCCCTTGGCCTTCACCAAAATCCAGATCTCTACCTACCAACCCCCAACCATCAGCGACGCGCAGCACGATCCTAAACACTCTTCTTACGCGGTACGTACGAGTCAAGCTGTCACGAATGTCTCCACCGTCATCGTCATCCCGCTGGGCACTTCCTACATGGGCAAGTCGCTGCATGCCCAGCCGAAAGGTCCCGAACACCCGTCGGCCCCGCACGCGTCTGCCCCCGGCCATCGTTCCAAGCGTCGCAGCCGTACACGCGCACAAACACAATACCGGCACCGCGCGTCCGGGCCCGTGCCCCCTGAACGGCACTCCCAAACTCTGCATAAGCTCAGCCGATCCTCCGGCCCGCGCGCCCACATTTCCTGCCGATAGTAACCCATATCCTCCTGCGCGCAGCGCTATCCCGTCCCCGAAACCCCACAGAAAAAACTTCTCGCTGCGTTCCCCGCCATCGCGCCCGGTTCTTAGCCGACTCCACCCCTCAAAAACCCGTGATCCCTCCAGGACCATTCGGTCGAACAGCACGAGCTTCGGGATGCGAGCATTCACTCATCCCCTCTGAACCCCGACTCCACTTGCTCAAACTATCCTTCAAATCTTCCCACAGAATCAACCCCAGAACGCGCGCTCGTCGACCGCTCGCGTTCCGACAATACATGTGGGATCCCGCGCCGCTTTGCACGCATACCTCCCATCCGATATTTGCATCCATCCCTCCAGAATGAGCACTGCAACCCTACCTCTAGGATGCAGGATAGCCCATCCTCCTCACTGCGGGAGTGCCAGGGAGCGCCAAGTGTGCTTCCCGCCATCGCGTGTTGCACAGCGGAAAAGGCCCCGCGGGTGCGACTCCTACATGACTTGAATACGATTTCCGCCTGCCCATTTCAAGGGGCCGATCATGACCGGCTGGGCTAAACAGCAGGACATCTTCTTCCTCCTTCTTCTATGAACGAACACCGAGTCGCCTAACACTCGGTTGCTTGCGCTGTGGAGCGCAGCGCAGCAACGTCAGCTGCAACCCGGTGTTAGCCCGCCGACCAGGCCAGGTACGGTGCTTATCCCTTGACGACGTCTGCCAGCTCGATCAACACATTCGGTTCGTCGCCGACAACCCAAGCGTCATGCCCAGGGTGTATGATCGCCACGTCCCCAGGCCCAAACTCCATCTCGGTACCATCATCCATCCGTATTCGTTGTCGTCCTGCGAGAAAGATCTTCACATGGAATCGCTGGCAGCTTTCGCCACCAACGACGGGCTTGACATGCTTCGACCATCGCCAGCCGGGCTGGAGGGTTTCCCGATAAAAAGTCAATCCGCCCACCGTAAGGACATCAATCTGCCCTTTCTCAAACGGCCGCCGACTTTCGTCGGGCGAACTGAAGTTCTTACCCATGATGGCTTCACTCTTTTCGGACATGATCGGCCTCCTCTCTTGAAATGGGTCTGTTGGACAGCCACCACCCACATCGCAGACCTGCCAGATTCCAGAGAGATCGTCTTTTCATGCTCCCTCAGCTTCTGCTTCCCTGTCAACACCCTCTTTAAGACGCTGTTCCCTGGCAGCAGCCGGGTGTCGAGCTTCACGACGCGGTCACTCCGCGGCGAGGCGCCCGGGGGCCGGCCCGGGACGCCCCCCACCCGGCGCCGAACCCCGATTCGGGGGTTTGGGGCCTGTTTGGGCCAGTTTTCGTCGAACATCGCTCCCGACGAGGCGTTCTTTACCTGCTCCAACAGATCGGCCATAGACTCTGACTCGGGTCTCGTAAGCGCGTTCCAGCGATTCCTCCGGCGATTGCTCGTCCTCTGCTTTTTCCTTTTGCTCGGCGGTTTTGCTCCGCCTGAGGAAGGCCCGGAACTTCTCGAACCGCTCGAGAAAGCCCACACCGATACGCCCTGATTCCTGCCTCAGCACATCAAGCCGTCGAAGACAGGCATCTTGCCGCTCGGCAAAGGTTCCCTGCGTTCTGCATCGGCGGGCGAAAATTCTTCAGCCAATTTGTCGACAAGATCGCGCAGCTTGTGCTCCTTACCACCGCGAGGCGTCTGAGTAACGGTAGCATGAGCGATCGGAAATTAGGGATAGGCATGGCTCGATCCTCCTGGAACGATAGGCCTGTGCCCGAGCCACGCCATGAAGCGATGCGGCGTAGGGAGGTTGATCTGTCCCCGGTGCGCACGGATGAACTCCTCGGACTGCATGAACATGCCCGCCGAGCCGCAGCAGGGGTCGTAGATGCGGTTCCGGTAGGGCTCGAGCGTCTCCACCAGCATCTTGACCACGCAGCGGAGGGTGTAAAACTCCCCGCCCTTCTTACCTTCAGCGCTGGCGAACTGGCCCAGGAAGTACTCGTAGACCCGCCCCCAGGATGTCGCGGGCGTGGTTGCCGCCGCCCCCGAGGTGGATGTTGGAGATGAGGTCGACGAGTTGGCCCAGATGCTGCCTGTGGAGAGTAGGGCGGGCGTAATCCTTGGGAAGCATCCCCTGAGCGAGGGGTTGTTCCGCTCCACGGCCGCCATTGCCTCGTCCACAAGCTGGCCGATCGTGGGCTGGCGCGCTGCGCTGCAGGTGGGACCAGCGGGCCTCCGGCGGGCCACAGAAGATGTTCTCAGCCCGGTACTCGTCACGGTCCCCAGGACTCCTGCCGCACACCCCACCCGCCCGATGACCCGTAAAGGTCCCCCCAAAGGGCAGGCAGTCCGGGTCTTGCCACCATAATACGGCATATGCCACGAAGCCCCGAAGAGAGCCCTTTTCCCACCACCCGACCACCCCGTCCTGAGGGCCACCGCGGGTTTGGCACCCGAGCCCGCGCGCCCGGGCCCTGTCCCCAGGGTTCTGTCCCCAGAGTTCTGTCCCCAGGGCTCTGTCCCTAGGGGATCGGCCCGTACGATCCGATTGCTCGAGCGAGTGTGTTTCCTAAGGGGTGTGCCGCGTGGACGCTGCCCACGGTCCGTGCCGCCCCGCTCCACGGATCTCGAGCTCCGAGTGCGCCCGCGGCCCGCTCAGTCTTCACCGACTGCCGTCCAGCCCGCGCCAGCTGCGCCCGCCGTCCTGGGAGCGCAGCAGGGCGAGCCCGAAGGTGGCGGCGTAGATCGTGTCCGGCTCCGCCGGACGCACGGCCAGGAAGGCCACCGCGTCCCGCTCCCCCAACATGAGACCCAGCTCTTGCCAGGAGCGCCCGCCGTCGCGGCTCGCCACCAGCGCCCGCTGCGGCACGTACGCCAGGATGCGCCCGGGATTTGAGGGAACGAAGGCGGCGGCCGTTACGGGACCGGGCAGGAGGGACTTCCAGCTGCGCCCGCCGTCCGTGCTGCGCAGGAGGCCCTGCTCGCCGGCCGCCAGCAGCACGTCCGGATCGTC
>VAPR01001692.1_pt1 | contig 10228 bp, 9 predicted proteins | sample 3380701 | NCBI WGS metagenome assembly VAPR01 (sample SAMN11536904, study PRJNA540576) | hot springs metagenome | isolation source: hot spring wet sediment | place: Spain: Lobios | collected 2014-01
ATCTGATCGTGAAGCTGAGCGGCCAGTCGCCGGAGCGTGAAGTGATCATACCGGTCGCTCCAGAGCGTGAGCGCGAGAATCGGCACATCATCAATTGAGCGCGGCTTGATGAGTGGCAGGCTCGCCCCCGGGGGGATGAGATCGAAATTGGCGAACATCTTCTGATTGAGCCGCACGATGCTGCGCTCTTCGTCTTCGCCCACGCGGAACCGAACGATGGCCATGGCGAAGCCGGGGGAGGACGTCGAGTAGATGTACTCGACGCCGGGGATCTCCCAGAGCAGCTTCTCCATGGGCTTGGTCACGCGCTCTTCGACCTCGCGGGCCGACGCCCCGGGCATCTGGACGAAGATGTCAATCATGGGGACGACAATCTGCGGCTCTTCCTCGCGGGGAAGCAGCCACGTCGCCCCGATGCCGAGCAGGATCGCCGCCACGATCAAGAGTGGCGTGAGCTTGGAGTCCACAAAGGCGTTCGCCAGTCTCCCGGCGAGTCCCATGCCCCCTCGCATATCCGCGCTCCCTCCGCTCACGGTTGTACGCGATTGCCCTCGCGAATGCCGTGCGGGTTCTCCACGACGATGCGTTCGCCCTGGGTGAGTCCGGAGAGGACTTCGATGCGATCGCCGTAGACCTTCCCGAGCGTGATGAGGCGGAATCGCGCCACGCCCTCCTCATCCACGACGTACACGCCCGTCAATTGTCCGCGCTGGAGGACGGCCGTTCGCGGGATCGTGAGCGCGCGTCGCTCCCCGATCCGAAAACGCGCCTTCCCGTACATGCCCGAGCGCAACGCCGATGCCTTCTCGCTCGGCAGATCCACTTTCACCGTAGAACTGCGGCTCATCGGATCGGCCGCCGGAGTGATCTCGGCGACCCGCCCAAGAAGCGGCTTCGATCCCAACGCGTCAATCTCCACGGATACAGGAGCACCGATGTGCACGGCTGCGATCTGGGATTCCGGAACCGTGACTTCCAACCGATAGTGCGCGTCATCCTCGATGGTGAGCAGCGGCATACCGGGGGTCGCGAGCATCCCGACCTCCACCGATTTCGCCGTGACCAGGCCCGCCATCGGTGCCACCACGCGCGTGTGGCTGAGCGCAATGCGCGCCGCCGCCACATCCGCTTGCGCTTGTTCGATCTTCGCCAGGACTTGCTCTCGCTTCGCGCGCAGCGAGAGGAGCAACTCCTCGGCGCGCTCGGCCTCGGCCAAGGCGGCCCGATAGCGCGCGCGCACTTCGTCGAACTCTTGCGCGCTCACCGAACGCCGCTCGCGCAACGCTTCATATCGGCGAAATGTGGCCGCAGCGAGTTCCGCTTGTGCGCGCGCGGCCTCGCGAGCGGATTCGGCGGCGCGAATAGCGCGCTCGATCTCATCCCGAGCGTGTTCGGCCTCGCGCCATCCGGCCTCGGCTTTGCGAAGCTGTGCCTGCACATCGCGATCGTCAATCTGGACGAGTACCTGACCTGGTCGCACCCGATCCCCTTCGCGGACGAAGATGGCGAGGACATTCCCCATGATCTTGGCCGAGAGCACGCTCGTCGTTCGCGAGCGCACGGTCCCCACGGCCTCGTACGTGTCTTCGATCGGTGCCGTCGCCACCGTCTCGATGCGGGCGCGCACGACCGTCGGTGTTCGGTCGGCAGCGGCCTCTTCTCGTTTTCCGCAGGCAGCCGTCGCGGCGAGTGCGGTGGCGAGAAGGATCGCGTGGTGTACCCTCTCCATCTTGAGCATCTCCTTGTGTCCGGTCATGAGATGAAGGCTCGGACGTCGGTCAACCGTCCGGTCGCCAGCAGCACGCTGGCGTACCCGATGAGGTATTCGTATCGCGCGGCGAGCACGTTCATGCGTGCGCGCACGAGCGCCGTCTCCGCGCGCAGCACTTCGGTGATCGTCGTCAGTCCCTCCTGATACCGATCCTGGACGATGCGGAGCGCTTCTTCCGCTTGCTGGACGGCGCGCGCGGCCACGGCCAAGCGTTCGCGCGCCGAACGGTAGTGCTCGAAGGCGCGCACGACGTCCAGGCGGATTTGGTTCACGAGCTGTTCCTCCTCAGCTTCCGCGAGCGCGAGCGCGGCTTCGGCCTGACGCACGCGGGCCGTGCGGCCGAGGTCGAAGAGGTCGAATGTGAGGCTGGCGCCGATGAGGTAATCGGCGCTTCCGCTGCGCAACCCGCGTCCGGTCGCCCCCAGGGTCGCGAAGAGATCGAGTCGGGGGAGGAACTGCCCGAACGCTCCGCGCACGCCCTGCTCGCGCGCGCGAATGGCCCATCGAGCCCGCGCCACATCGGGCCGATGCTGCAGGGCCAGGCGCAGCAATTCCTCCGGCGCCTCCACCTCGAACGTCCGATCGCTCAAGTGTCCGACGACGCGCTGCGAGGCATCCACCGGGAGCCCGAGCGCCGTGTTCAACGCCGCGCGCGCGATCACCACCTCGCCTTCGGCCTGGATTTGTTGCTGGCGGAATTCGGCCGCTTGCACCTCGGCGGCCAACACATCCGAGACGACGACGAGCCCGGCCTCGAACATATCGCGGATGCGCGTCAGGTCGGCTTCGGCCATGCGCACGGCCTCATCGGCCACCTGCTTGCGAGCTTCGGCCACGAGTACGCCGAAGTAGGCGCGAATCACTTCGAAGCGAATCTGTTGCGCGATCCACGCCGCTTGAGCGTCAGCGCGTTGGGCTTCGGCGTCCGCCTGCGCGCGACGCGTCTCCGTCTGCAGGCGATCGAATAGCGGCAGACGCAGCGTCAGCGCCGTGCGGAAGACGTTGAGCGACGGCGGATGGTTCAGGAAGCGCGGATCGAAATTCGCCGGTCCAAACCGCGCCTGCTCCAGCAGGGATCCGAAGACGAAGACGGGGTTGTTCCCGTGGGAGAACGTCTCGCTGAACTGCAACACGGGGAATCGCGCGGCCCGCGCCTCGGCGACGTTCGCCTCGGCGATCTCTCGACCGGCAGCCGTCGCGCGCACGAGCGGGTTCCGCTGCAGTGCGATCTCCACCGCGCGGGGAAGCGTCAATCCCTCCTCCGCCTGCCCCCGCGCAGGAGACGTTTGCGCTGACACCGTGACGATGACCCAGCTGAGAAGGCTCGCGCCGATTCTCCGCCGCCATCGTCTCATGTTCCCCTCCGGTTCACGAGCAGCTTCTCACACCGAGCCACCGCAGGGCCGTCATCATCGGGCACCAGTTGGTGAAGGCCGATTGGATCAGGTTGAGGGCTACAAAGCCCGTGAAGAGAAACCAATAGGGGCTGTGAAAGTAGCCGAGCAACAGGCTGAGCAGGACGAAGCTCCCGGCGATCAATCGCAAATAACGCTCGATGGTCATGGCCCTTTCCCTCCTCCTTGTGATCGTTCACGCCCCGTATGATCCAAAACCGGGTCGGAGGTTTCATCCTCCAGACGAAATCCCACCGCCTGTCCCGTGCGGCGAGCGTGGAGCCAACGTCCTCATGTCGGTGGGGAGGAGAAGCAGGTGCGCGGCGCCGGATCAGCGGGGTCTTCCGACCTTCAACGGCGTGAGCCGCAGCAGGACGATCTCCGCCGGAGCGTGAAAGCGAAGCGGGGCGAAGGTGAGTCCCAATCCGTTTGTCACATTCACCCAGAGCGATCCCACGTCATAGGAGCCTGAGACATATGGCGTCTCGATCCGCGCGAGCGCCAGGCGGAAGCCGAAGAGCGGGAGCGCGATCTGTCCCCCATGCGTGTGCCCGGCCAGGAAGAGATCGTAGCCCTGATCCTTCGCCCAGTGGACGAGAGAAGGTGAGGGTTGATGGGCCATGAGGACGGAGAAACGTCCGGCCGGTTTCTCCTCGGCCAAGCGCGCGAGCGTCTCCGGCGAGGGTCGCCGCCGATAGATGTTTGTCACCCCGGTGAGATGAAGCGAGATGTTCCCGGCCGAGATCGAGCGCGATGCGTCGTCGAGCAGGACAATGCCATGGCGGCTCAAGCTCTCCGGCACCCGGCGCGGATCGGCCCAATAGTCGTGATCACCCAAGCAGGCGTAAACGCCATACCGCGCGCGCACGGCTCCGAGCCAGGCGACAGCTGGTTCGATGTATTCGGTGCCGAAGGTCACCAGGTCGCCCGTGAAGAAGACCAGATCCGGTCGCAGAGCGTTCACCCTTTCGATGAAGCGCCGCACGAGTGCGGCATCGGTCCGCGCATCCAGTTGGAGATCGGAGATGTGCACCACGCGCAGTTCCCCCATGTCAGGCGGGAGCTTCTCCGAAGCGATCGCCTGCTCGCGCACGCGGATCTGCCGAGTGTCCAGATATGCGCGAATCGGCGTATAGGCGAGGGCGATCACGGTGAAGCCGAGCATCGCGCGCGCGATCCCGTGGTCAGCGTTCTTCATCCAGAGGCGGGCGAGCGCGCGGCCCGCCTCAAGCAGCAGAAAGATGAGGAAGAGCTGAAGCGCGACGAGCAGCCCGATCCAAAACGGATAGGTGAGCAGCGCATCCACGAACGGATGCCCGCCGCGAAGGGCTGTGCGCCAGAACGACGCGTCGAGCAGATACCCCCCGAGGGCGACCGCCGGATAGAGATTCAACAAAGCGGCTATCGGCCACAGGCGTTTTTGCCAGTGCCGGGTCGAGCGCCCGGTCTGCTGCGCGAGCGCCCACGCGAGCCGCCAGATCACGTAGCCGTAAAGGATCAGCAGGCTCGCGCCCAGAAGCAGCAGCATTCTCACAATCCACGGCATCGGCGATGATCCCTCCCTACCAGGGGAAAAGAGTAGCATGCTTTGAGCCCTCGGCGCACGTCTTCGGTGAGTCTGCGAAGAAGATCGGACGGTGATTTCGTGGAGCGGGTGCCCGGACGCGGTCTCGGGAGAGTGGGGGAGAGTCAAGGCATCGCCGTATGAGGTCCGCGTGAACGGGCGTGTGAATGTAGCCTAGGGCGAGCCCTAGGGCCCGACGGCCCATTTGTGTGGCCACACTCCGCGTTCGTGTGGACGACGTCACACGCTGCCTCTGCATGGGCCGCCCGCTCACGCGGGCTTGGGATGGGGTTGGGGGCTCCTTCTCCCTAGGGCTCGCTGCGCTCGCCCTGGGCGAGATTCGGTCGCCCACTTCGCGGGCTCGCGGGCGGAATGGGGTCGGTCTCGTGATGCTCGCTACGCTCACCTTCAGTTACATTCGGTCGCCCGCGCGCGGGGGCTCGCATGTGGAGGGGGGCTCACAACGTGGGTTCGCTCGTGCTCACCTCGGGCTCATCTTGAACACCAGCGCGCGGGGGCTCGGATGGAGCCGCTCTCCTCTGGTTTTTTCGCCGCGCGCGGCCGATATGCGTTCCGGTTGGTGAACGCAAAAAAATACGCTGTGGGCGCGGGTGATCTACTCCCTTCATCCGATTGATCGCGCCGGAAGGAGTGGTAAGATGGAGGCGCGAGACATCGCGAAAACTTTCGGGAAAGGAGGATGGATATGATCGAGCTGCTCAATCGCATGAGGAACGAGAAGGGTCAGGGCATGGCCGAATACGCCTTGATCCTGGTGCTCGTCAGCATCGCCGCTATTGCTGCATTGACGGCACTCGGAGGCAGCATCACGGACGTTTTCAACCGGATTGTGGCTGCGCTCTGATTTCGCCACGCGAAGCGGACTCGGAGTGTGCCGTATGAACTCAGGCGCGAAGGAGGAGGGGAGGATGAGTGAGAGTGGTCGGCGGTGGTCCCCGTCCCCGATTGGGTTCTCTTTGAACGTGCGTATGGCCTCTTCCTCCTTTACCGCGCCTGGTTGAGGCGACGAGGCCCCCACGCGGTCCTTCGGGATCGCGTGGGGTATCCTCTTCGGGGGCATCGAGTGCGTGGGATTCACCGGTGTGCGGTCATTCGCCGTCCGATGAGGGGGGGAGGATGAGGCGCAGGGCTCGTGCGCGGGGACAGGCACTTGTGGAGATGGCGCTGCTTGTGCCGCTCCTGTTGCTCGTCGTCGTCGGGCTCGTTCATCTCGGATGGGCGCTCAATGCTCATCAAGTCATCACCAATGCCGCGCGCGAAGGGGCGCGCGTGGGGACGCGCGCGGGGGCGACGACGGCCACGATGCGCGCTGTCGTGCTGGATGTCTGTCGCAATGCCGGATTGGACACGGCGGAGGTCGCCGTCGAGGCCACGCCGGGCGCGCCGAACGTGCCGAGCAGCGTCACCGTGAGCTACACCTTCCATTCCCCGTTGGACGCGCTCTTTGGCCGCCTCTTCGATGGACAAACCGTGGTCGTGCGGGCGCAATGCGTGATGAAGTATTGAATGGTGTGGAGGCCGAACGTGAGGGGAGCGAGCGAGCGCGGGCAGAGTCTGATCGAACTGGCGCTGACGCTGCCGGTGGCCATGTTGCTCATCGTCGGCGCCCTGGAGTTCGGGCGGTTCCTCTTGGTCCGGCATGCCGTCACGACGGCCGCGCGCGAGGGCGCGCGCGCGGCCATCCTGCCGACGACGCGCTTTCAATCGGACGTGGAGGCTGTGGTGAGGGAATGGCTGCGAAACGCCAATCTGGATCCGGCTCGCGCGCAGATCTCCGTCAGCGGGCTCCGATCCAGCACGGGCACGCCGACGACCGTGGATGTGCGGTATCCCTTCGACTCCGTGCTCTTTCGGCTGATCGGACGAAGTGGCGCGATCACCGCGCGCGGAGTCGCGACGATGTTGCATGAGTAGGAGGCGAGCATGAACAAAAAGGCCCTCATCGTCTTGAGTCTCGCCGCGATCTTCGGTCTGCTGACGGCCGTGCTCGTGCATCGCACACTGAAGGGGAACGCGTCGGCTCATGCGGGGCAGAAGACGAAGAAGGTGGTTGTGGCGGCCGTGAAGCTCGGCCTGGGGACGCCGATCAAGGCCGAGCAAGTGAGTCTCGCGGAATGGCCGGAATCCTTGCTTCCCCGGGGCGCCTTCTCTGAGGTGGAGAAGCTCATCGGTCGGGTCACCATCGCCGAGATCTTCCCTGGTGAACCCATCCTCGAAGCCCGTTTAGCCCCCGAAGGCTCCGCGGCAGGGCTTCCGGCCATCATCCCACCGGGCATGCGCGCGATGACCGTGAAGGTGGACGAGGTCATCGGCGTGGCCGGATTCGTCGCTCCGGGCACCTATGTGGACGTCGTCGCGACGGTCGTCGAGGGGACGGGGCAGAATGCGGTCTCGCGCGTGATCTTGCAGAACGTGAAAGTCCTCGCCAGCGGTCAGCGCATGGAGACGCAGAAGGATGGTCAGGCGATCGAAGTGAAGACGGTCACGCTCCAAGTGACGCCGGAGGAGGCGGAGATCCTCGCTCTGGCGAGCAATGCGGGGAAGCTGCAGTTGGTCATGCGCAATACGGTGGATCGAGAGACGGTGCGGACCAGCGGTGTGGACGAATCGGCGCTCTTTCGCGGCAAGGCCGCGCGCGCGGAAGCGACGGCGACAGGTGGCACTCCGGCGGCCGCGCGATCGGCCAGGAGGAAGACGGAGACCGCGCCGAGTCCGGAGACGCTCAGCAAGAGCGCGGTCGTCGAGCTGATTCGCGGGAGCGAGCGCACGACGATCACGTTCCAGTGAGGGGCTTCTCTTTGCTCGAAGCGAACGCCTCGCCGCTTCAGCCGTTTCGCGGCGAGGGCGTCCGGGCCGCAAAGGGGGAGGGGGGATCATGAGGAAGAGCTTCTGTAGCCTCTGGCGCCGAGGATTCGGCGGGGAGCGCCGCCGCGCGCCCTGGCTACTTGTCGGGGCGCTCACGATCGCTGCCGGACTTCTCGATCGAGGGTCGGCGCTGGCGCAAGCGCCGGGGATGCGCGTGCGCTTCGCCGATATTCGGCAGCAGGCGGCTGAGCTGCTGCTTCACACGAATCGCTCCATGCTCCTGCAGTTCGATGAGACGCTGCAGCGCGTGGCGATCTCCGAGCCGAAGATCGCGGAGGCGGTGATCGTGACCCCGACGCAGGTGCTCCTCAATGCCAAGAGCACGGGCCGGTGCACGCTCGTTGTTTGGAGCGCGGTGGATCCCGATCGGCCCGGATTTTTCCAGATCGCCGTCGGCGCGGACCTGGAGCCGGTGATCCAGCGCGTGCGCGCGCTCTTCCCTTCGGAGAAGATCGCGATCGAGCTGGTGGAGGATCGGCTGATTCTCTCCGGCACGGTCTCGTCGGAGAAGATCGCCGAGCGCGTGGCGCAGTTCTTCGAAGGAATGGGCGTGAAGGTCGTGAATCTGCTCACACCGGCTCCCGCTTCGACCAAGCAGGTCCTCTTGCAAGTGCGTGTCGCCGAAGTGAACCGGCGGGCGCTTCAGGAATTGGGGGCCAATTACACGATCGCGCAGCAGGCAGTGCCCGCCTTCATCGGGACGAACATGTTCCACACGCCGCTCGGCAGTCTGGTCGGCGGGGTGGCCAACATGACCTTCAGCGATATGGTCAACCTCGCGCTCTTTCAGCGGAGCAGCGGCGCCGGGGCCTTCATTCGAGCGCTGCAATCGCGCAATGCCATTCGCACGTTAGCCGAGCCGAACATCATCGCCCTGAACGGGCAGAAGGCGAGCTTCCTGGCCGGCGGGGAATTTCCGTATCCGGTCGTGCAGGGGACCGGCAGCAGCATCGCCATCACCATCCAATTCCGCGAATTCGGCGTGCGCTTGAACTTCACGCCGACGATCGTCGAGGGGGATCGGATTCGCCTGGAGTTGGAGCCGGAGGTGAGCGCCCTGGATTTCACCAGCGGCGTCACGATCGCGGGGACGCGCATTCCCGGTTTGGTGAATCGGAAGGCGAAGACGACCGTCGAGTTGGAGGATGGGCAGAGCTTCGCTCTGGCCGGACTGCTCTCGAACGAGGTCACGCGCATCGCGACGCCGATCCCGGGGCTGTCGTTCCTTCCGATCCTCGGCTATCTGTTTCGCAGCCAGCGGTACGTGAACAACGAGACGGAGTTGGTCTTCATCTGCACGGCGCATGTGGTCAAGCCCGTGAGTCCGGAGCAGTTGCCACCGCTTCCGGGGCAGCAGGGTGTGGAGCTTCAGGGACTTGAGGGGTTCTTCGGGCATCGCGCGCCGGCCGTGCGCAAAGAGGAGAAGCGAGAGAAGTAGGGGAGAGGAATGGTGGTTCCGATGTCCGTCATCGTGATCGGGAAGGATTCGCAGTTGCGCGCGGAGACGCGCGCGCACCTGGCGGCGACAGGGCGCGTGCACGTCATCGCCGAGAGTTCGGACTATCACCGCGCGGTGGAGCTGATCGGGCAGTTGCACCCGCAAGGGGCGGTCATCCTCGTGAACGGCGATGAGGACACCGCGCTCGACCTGGTCCGGCAGATCGGCCGCGAGCATCCGCGCACGGCGATCATCTGCACGGGGAAGCATTGCGCGAGCGAGACCATCGTGCGGGCGTATCGCGCCGGCGCGCATGAATTCCTCATGCAGCCGCCCGATCCTCGGGAGTTGCGCGAGGTGCTGGAGCGGCTGGAGGCATTCCTCGGCGAAGGAGAGGCGAAACGGGTCGGGCGCATCATCGCCGTCTACAGCAGCCGCGGGGGGAGTGGGACGACGACGATCGCCGTCAATGTGGCGGCGGCCTTGGCTCGCTGCACGCGTCAGGAGACGGTCATCGTGGACCTCAATCTCCAGCACGGATGCCTCCCGGTCTTTTTCGGGATCGAACCGACGTACTCGCTGGCCGACATCGCGCGCAACGAACAACGGCTGGACGTTCAGCTCCTGCGCAGCTTCCTGACGAAGGTCACCGAAGAGCTCTATTGCCTGGCCGCTCCGCTCAAGCCGGAGGAGGCTGATGATATTTTCCCGGCGCATCTGGAAATGGCGCTGGGGCTCCTGCGCACGCAGTTCGCCCATATCGTCGTGGACACGCCGCATGTTTTGGATCCGAACACGATCGCGGCGCTGGATCATGCGGATGTGATCTTCGTCGTGACCGTCGGGGAGCTCGCGTCACTCTACACGACCAAACGCGTGCTGGAGACCTTCCGACGCATGGGCTACGACGCTGAGAAAGTCCGGCTCGTCTTGAATCGGTACGTCAAGAACAGGGAGGTGCCGGTGGAGAAGCTCGAGGACGTTCTGGGACAGAAGGTCGCCTTCACGCTCGCCGAAGATGCGCGCGCGGCGCTGGAGGCGATTAACATGGGGAAACCGCTCGCCCTCTCGGAATCGAAGTCGCCGCTTGCGCGACAGGTCCTCGAATTGGCGAAGTTGGTGGCGCCGGTGGGAGAGGCGTCGGCCTCGCGGATGGCGTCGGGGCGGGGGATGTT